>Ga0209874_1000361_pt1 | contig 13332 bp, 16 predicted proteins | sample GWRWN1_20_30_FD_187216 | JGI IMG/M metagenome (GOLD analysis project Ga0209874, IMG submission 187216) | Riverbed sediment microbial communities from areas with no vegetation in Columbia River, Washington, USA - GW-RW N1_20_30 (SPAdes)... | ecosystem: Environmental > Aquatic > Freshwater > River... | reverse complement strand
GTCTGCTGGTTGAGAGCCGTCGTGTTCGGCCGGCTCGCGAACTCGGGATGGCTCAGATCGACGCCGGAATCCACCACCGTCACGGGCTTGCCCGGTCCGGGCGCCTCCTCGCGGTCTGCGCCGATGACCGGAATCCACCACTGCATCGAGACCATGGGGTCGGTCGCCTGCAATGCTGCCGCGTTTGCCACCAGCAACTGCTCGGGGCGGCTGCGCTCGACGACGCCGGCGCGGCGGAGGTCGCCGACGGCGTAGGCCGGCACGCGCCAGAGGCGGAGCTCCTTCGCCAGCTCGGTACCTCCGGCGGCCCGGGCGAGCTGCGCCCCACGCGCCGCCTGTGAGCGCTCGAGCTGCACGAGGTCGGCCTGGGCGGGGGTGGCGCTCGCCAGGAAGAGCCCGACAGCAATCAGGAGCCTGGGCGCCAAGGCCACAAGAGTAACCCTGCGAATAGGCTCTCGGGGTGATCCGCGCCTTCGTCGCCCTCGGCTCGAACCTCGGAGACCGCGAGTCGACGCTCCGGGCCGCGATCGGACGCCTGCGGGCCCTGCCCGACACCGAGGTCAAGGCGGTCTCGAACCTCCGCAACACCGAGCCTATGGGCGTCGTCGACCAGCCGCGCTTCCTCAACGGGGCCGTGGAGTTGGAGACCGGCCTCGGCCCTCGCGCCCTGCTGGACGCCCTGCTGGAGCTCGAACGGGCATTCGGCCGAGACCGGCTTTCGGCAGCGCCCCAAGGCCCGCGAACGCTCGACCTCGATCTCCTGCTTTATGGTGATGCCGTGATCGAGGAGCCGGGCCTCCTGGTTCCGCACCCGCGGCTCCACGAGCGCCCGTTCGTCCTGGAGCCGCTGGCCGACCTGGATCCCGAGCTCGAGGTGCCCGGCCGGGGCCGCGTGGAGGCCCTATTGGCAGAGCTAGACTCAAAGGGATGAGTCACCTCGACGAACTCGACGAGTTCGAGGCGGAGCTCGAGCTTCAGCTCAAGCGGGAGTACACGGCCGTCTTCGGGCTCTTTCGCTATTGCGTTCTCACCCAGGACGCGACCTACCTCTGCAACAAGCTCGACCTGGCCCAGGTCTCCCAGCCGCACTACCCGTTCTTCCACCTCAAGATGGAGGACGTCTGGGTGTGGGACAAGAACCGCCCGACCCGCATCATCCCGCGCGCGGAGGTCTGGACCTCGAGCGACGTGACCGTGGAGGAGCTCCGCGCGGACGGCGAGGAGCCGAGTCTCACTGCCGAGGCGCTCGCCGAGAAGATCGGCGAGTCGCTCTCGGCCGAGGACGACCTCTAAGGTCGCAGCCCCTTGCGCTCCTCCGAGGTGAGGAGGATGATCGGCTCGTTCGGCCGCGAGGGGTCAGAAGGAGGTTCGCCGTTGTCCGCGGATAGGAACAAGGAGATCGTCCGCCGCCTCGCAGTCGAGCCGTGGGAGGGAGACCTCGGTGTGATCGACGAGCTCACGGCGGCGGATTACGTTGGGCACGACCCTGCCGTGCCGGAGCCACAGCGCGGACCCGAGGGCATCAAGGAGTTCGTCACGGGCTACCTGGCTGCGTTTCCGGACGGGACGATCACGATCGAGGACCAGCTCGCTGAAGGTGACCTCGTCGCGACTCGCTGGACGGGACGCGGCACGCACCGGGGCGAGCTGATGGGTATCCCGCCGACGGGGAAGCAGGTCACCGTCACCGGGCTCACCATCTCGCGCGTGGTCAAGGGCAAGGTCGTTGAGGAATGGACGAACTGGGACACGCTCGGGATGCTGCAGCAGCTCGGCGTCGTCCCTGAGGTGGCCACGGCACGGGCCTAGACAAGCTCGGGAGGGGCCGCCTCGCGCGGCCCCTCTGCCGTTCCCGGAAGAGGCATGTCGAGGCCGGGTGGAATTGTCGATCTTCTTCGGACGTTCCACACCGAAACGCCATGCTCGCTTTCCCACAGCCTCACTACAAGCCGTGCTTCGATTGTGGAGCCTCGGTCGGGCGCCACGAGTCGGAGCAGCACGTCTGCGACGAGGAACGCCGGCTCGACTACGTCGTCCTCCAGCTCCGCGGAGAGGTCGAGGAGTTCGACGTCCAGCTCGTGACGTACCTCGCGTCTCCTCAAGGCCGGTTCGCGGCGTGGTACGCGGCACGCCGTCGCTAGAGCAGTGAATCGGCTGTCTGTGATGATGGCCAGATGCTCCTTGCAGTCGACGTCGGCAACACCCAGACGGTGTTCGGGCTCTACGACGGCGCGAAGCTGTCGGAGCACTGGCGCATCGCGACTGAGCGCCACAAGAGTGGGGACGAGCTTGGCGCGCTGTACAAGGGCTTCCTCGATCTCGGCCGCGTCGACGGGATCAGCCTCTCGTCCACCGTGCCGCAGCTGAGCCGCTCATACCAGGAGTTCGCGCAGCGCTACACGAACGCGGAGCTGCTCGAGCTCGGTCCCGGCGTGAAGACCGGCATCCCCGTCCGCTACGACGACCCACGCGAGGTCGGGCCCGACCGGATCGCAAACGCGGTCGCCGCTGCCGAGCGTTACGGGGCGCCGTGCATCGTCGTCGACTTCGGCACGTCGACGAACTTCGACGTCGTGTCGGCCGACGCGGAGTACGTCGGCGGCGTGCTCGCGCCGGGGATCGAGACGTCGATGGACGCCCTGTTCGAACGCGCTGCGCGCCTCCGCAAGATCGACTTCATCGAGCCGGAGCACGTGATCGGCAAGACGACTGTCTCGGCGCTCCAGTCGGGTCTCGTCTACGGCTTCGCCGGGCAGGTCGACGGCATCGTCGAGAAGATCCGGGGCGAGCTCGGGACCGACGCACGCGCGATCGCCACAGGCGGCCTGGCGGAGCTAATCTTCCCGCACTCGAGCACGCTCGAGCGCGTCGACCCTTTCCTCACGCTCGACGGGCTTCGGCTTGTCTGGGAGCGAAACCACTAGGTACTGCGGCGAATGTCCCCGAACGTCAGGATTCGCCCGTGCCAGTGCCATTCGACCCGGCGTCGGTCGACTGCCTGATCGCGGCTGTGCGTGGGCCCTTGCTCGCACTCGCCCTCGCCGCCACGCTGACGACCCTCGGGCTCCTCGTCTGGACGCTCAGGAGCGGCAGCTCTCGCCAGCCGGCCGAGCCCGTGCGGCAGGACCGCCGCAGACCTCACCAGGCAACGCATCGCGATCCGCGCGAAGCCCTGGCGCTCGTCGGTGACGCGTTGGCGGCAACGCACAACCCGAGAGTCCTGCTTCCGGTCATCCTCGACGTCACCGCCGAGGCAACGGATGCCCGTGGCGGGCAGATCTTCGTCGGCGGGGAAGAGGTCGCCTGGGTGGGTCAGATCGGCAGCGCCGATTCCGACCAGTTGTCGCTCAGCCTGGGCTTCGCTCCCGATGGCGAGACGACACTCGTCCTCTATCCGCCGGAGGACGGCTTCGACGCAGAGACGAAGACCCTCGCGGAGTGGCTTGCGTCGCAAGCAGGCGTCGCGCTCGAGAACGCCCGCCTGCACGACGTGGTGCAGCGGCAGGCGAGTACCGACGATCTCACCGGCCTCGTCAACCGCCGGCGCTTCATCGAGGCCCTTCAGGCCGAGGTCGAGCGCGCGCGGCGCTTTGGCTCAGCGCTGACGGTGATCCTCACCGACCTCGACGACTTCAAGCGCGTGAACGACGAGTTCGGGCACCACGCAGGCGACATCGTCCTGCGCTCCTTTGCCGAACTGATGCAGTCGCACATGCGAGAGGTGGACGTTCCCGGCCGGATCGGCGGGGAGGAGTTTGCGATCCTGCTCCCGGAGACCGATGCGGACGGCGCCGCGAGCGTGGCCGAGCGGATGCGCCAGTCGCTTGACGCCGTCTTCATTCCGGTGGACGAACACCGCTCCGTTCGTGTGACCGCGAGCTTTGGGGTCGCGAGCCTCCAGCCGGACCAGTTGGGCGACGATCTCCTGCGGGCTGCGGATGCCGCGCTCTACCAGGCAAAGGCCGAGGGAAAGGACCGGGTGATCACCAGCCTCGTCGTCACATAATGTTCGGCTCAACCCATGCCGTCAGGTCTGAACCGGATACTTTCGAAGATGCGCATCTCTGGAGACGCGCTGCGAGTCTCTGCGCTCGTAGCGGCGGGAATCACGTCGGGCTACCTCTGGCGAGCCGCGTTCGAGCCGGATCGCGCAGCTCGAGTCGTCGTCGCGCCCCCTGAGGTCATCTCGCCCGGGGCGTCCGTGCCCCCTGCGGCGCCTGCGGGCCCGCCGCGGACATCGAAGCCGGCCACCCCCCGCACGCGTGCCAGGGCCACCCCGCGGCGATCCTCCAGGCAGTTGCCGACCAGCACACGATCGGCCACGCGGACGCCGGTGACCCAATCGCCCGGTTCGGGCAGCGCGCCCAAGCCGCCCACGCCCTCGCAGCCGAAGCCGCCTCCGCCGACTCCTGCTCCAACACCGACGCCGACGACTCCGCCTCCGAACACCACACTGGCGACGACCACTTCTTCCCCGCCGACGGTTGCGGCCGCTCCTCCGAACCCGCCAGTGCAGCAACCCTCGCCGTCGTCAAGCCAGGGCGAAGGCGACAAGCCCGGCTGGGGCCACGGCGACAAGAACCACGACCACCTAGGGCCCGGCGAGAAGAAGAAGCCCTAGCTGGTTCTAGCCGCCGCCGTAGATCGAGATCGGCATCGAGTCGAGCAGTATCTCGTCGGCAGGATCGGGCAGCTCCGCCTCGAGCCGCTCGACGATGTGGGCAGCATCCGGCGCCGCCGCGAACAGGCGTGTCACGACCTCGTCGGTCGTCTCGAGCTGCACGAGCTCCTGCTTGAACGGCTTCGGGAACCGCCCACGACCGAGATACCAGCCGTAGAACTTCTTCAGGAAGCCCGAGGCGCGGCGTTCGCCGAGCTCGCGCACGGTCTCGCGCACGAAGAGGATGAGCTCCGCGGCGACTTCCTCCCGCGTCGGCTGGGCTGAATCGCCGTCGACGATCTCGCGCAGCGCCCACGGGTTCCCTTGCGCGCCGCGCCCGACCATCACGGCCGCCGCACCGGTCGTCGCGAGCACGCTCTGCGCCTTCGCGCGTGAGGTGATGTCTCCCGACGCGATCACCGGCACGCCGACCAGTTCCACGAACTCCGCGGTCAAGACGTGGTCGGCCTCGCCGGTGTACATCTGCCGCGCGGAACGGGGATGGAGGGTCAGAGTCGCAGCGCCGGCCTCGACGAGCCGCGGGCCGACCTCGAGGCAGGCCCGCGAGCCGTCCTCGAGCCCGCGCCGCATCTTGACGGACACGGGCACGCCGACGGCGCTCGCCACGGCACCGACGATCGCGCAGGCTCGCTCAGGATCATCCAGCAGCGTCGCCCCGGCTCCCGTCTTCGTCACCTTCCGAACGGGGCAGCCGAAGTTGATGTCGACGATGTCGGCGCCGGCGGCGACCACCATCCGGGCTGCCTCGGCCATCGCCGAGGGGTCGGAGCCGAAGATCTGGATGGCGAGCGGATGCTCGTCGGAGGCCACCCTCAGGTATCCGAGCGTCCGCTCGTTTTTGTGCTCCAGCCCGGCACAGCTGACCATCTCCGAGCAGACGAGCCCGGCCCCGTAGCGGCGCCCCTGGCGCCGGAAGGCCTGGACGCTGACCCCCGCCATCGGGGCCAGAACGAGCCTCGTCGGGACCTCGACGGGCCCGAGCCACCAGGATTCACGAAGATCTACCTGCACAGAGCGGGAAATAGTACCCCCAAGCCCTGTTGACGGCCTCCTCCGGGGTCGCTACCATTCCCGCCCGCGACGGCGCCTTTGCGCCGCGCTTTTTTCATAAGAAGGGGTGCGTCAGCTGTGAAGGAAGTCATCCTCACACAGGAAGGGTACGAGCGGCTCAAGCAGGAGATCGAGGACCTCTCGACGACCAAGCGCCGCGAAGTCGCGGAGCGAATCCGCATCGCGCGGGAGTTCGGCGATATCGCCGAGAACGCCGAGTACGACGACGCCAAGAACGAGCAAATGCTGCTCGAGCACCGCATCGCGACCCTCGAGGAGCGCATGCGCGACGCCCGCGTCATCACCAAGAAGGACATCGCGAAGGACGTCGTTTCGGTCGGCTCGAAGGTGAAGCTCCGGGACGTGGCGGCGAAGGAGACCGTCGAGTACCACATCGTCGGCTCCGCCGAGGCCAATCCTGCGCAAAACAAACTCTCGAACGAGTCGCCGGTGGGCAAGGCGATCATCGGGAAGAAGAAGGGCGAGACCGTCGAGGTCGCGGCCCCGCGCGGCACGCTCAAGTTCAAGATCATGGAGATCAAAGCAGCGTAAAGTCCGGCGCGCTTTCGCGCGCCATGATGACTTTCCGCTGGCCTCTGACGTACACCTATACGTGCGGAGGCGGGCAAAGCCCACCTCCGCGGCGGATGGTTAGCCTCTACGTGTGTTCGAGCAATTCACCGAGCGCGCTCGCCAGTCGCTTGTCCTAGCGCAGGACGAAGCGCGCGCTTTGAGGCACGATTACATAGGGACGGAGCACATCCTGCTGGGACTCTTGCGGGTAGAGGAAGGTATTGCGGCAGGCGTGCTCGACTCCCTCGGCATCTCCGTTGGAGGGGTTCGCGCCCAGGTCGCTCGCATCGTCGGCTCGGGCGACGACATCACGACAGGTCAAATTCCGTTTACGCCGCGCGCGAAGAAAGTCCTGGAACTCTCCCTGCGTGAGGCCCTAGGCCTGGGCCACGGCGGCGTCGGCACCGAGCACGTTCTGCTCGGCCTGCTTCATGAGGGAGAGGGTATCGCCGTGCGCATCCTCGCGGTTTTCGTCGAGCCTGATGCAATTCGAACTGAGGTCGTTGCTGTTCTCTCCAGAGACGGGCCGGAGGCAAGAGTTGAGCGTGCCTGGGCAGGTGAGTCTGGGAACTTCTACACCCTGCATTCGCAGGTCGGGGTCGGCCACCTGCCGATGAGTCGGCTGAAGCGGATGCCGCGCCAGGTCTCGGACTACGGCGTGAGCCGATCGGCGGTGCCGATGCTGGTGGGATGGCTTCTCTTCGCTGTCTCGCTCGGGGTCGGGGTGCTCATCGGCTGGCTCATCTGGGGCTAGCACCAGGTGACGCCGCTCGTCCTCTGCTACCACGCGGTCTCCGAGGACTGGCAGCACAGGCTCTCGATCGAGCCCGAGTTGCTGCTGCGGCAAGTGCGCGCGCTGGCGCGCTTCCGGCGTGTGCGCGTGTCGTTCGACGATGCATTTCGCAGTGCGTCGATTGTTTTTCCTCGGTTGCGGCAACTGGACGTGCCGGTGCAGATCTTCGTGTGCACGGGGTTCGCGCGAACCGGCGGACCGCTGACCATTCCGGAGCTCGAGGGCGACGATCCGGGTGAGCTGGCCACGATGACCTGGGAGGAGCTCCGCTCGCATGCCGAGCAAGCCATTGCAGTCGGCTCGCACACGGTCTCGCATCTCCATCTGCCGACCCTCTCGGATGTCGAGCTCGCTCGCGAGCTGTCCGACTCGAAGGACGAGATCGAGAGCGAGCTCGGCCGCCGATGTACCGACCTGGCGTACCCGTACGGCGAGCACGACGGGCGCGTCCAGGCCGCGGCACGCGCTGCGGGGTACGAGCGGGCCTTCGCGCTGTGGGACGGGTCGCGACGCGATCGGTACGTCTTGCCGCGGCTCGACCTCTACCGCCGGCACAGCGCTGGGAGGGCTCTCCTCATGACCACGCCGTTCCATCGCCTCGTCGCCTGACCGCACCGCGCCCTAGGCTCTCTCTGTGACGCCGAAGCGGTTCCCCGACACGGTGCCGATCGCGACCGTCCGCGAGGAGGCCGAGCAGCTCGATCCCGATACGGAGGCCGGCGGCACGGTCCGGGTAGCCGGCCGAGCGCTGGGGCGACGCGAAATGGGCAAGCTCGTGTTCCTGGACCTGGTGGACCGCAGCGGGCGGATCCAGCTGCTGTGCGACACATCGCGAAGCGGGCCGATCGACGTCGACCTCGGGGACGTGATCGGCGTCACAGGATCGCCTGCGAAGGCGCGCCGCGGCGAGCCCTCGATTGCGGTCGATGAGATCGTCCTGCTCGGCAAGATCCGGAGCCCGCTACCGGACACGTTCCACGGGCTGACCGACACGGAGCTGCGCTACCGCAAGCGCTACCTCGACCTGCTGATGAACGAGGAGGCGCGGCGCGACGCGCTCGCGCGCTCGCGGATGATCTCTGCGATTCGCGCTTACCTCGACAGCGAGGGCTTCATCGAGGTCGAGACGCCGATCCTGCAGCCGCAGTACGGGGGCGCGTTCGCCGAGCCGTTCGTCACGCATTCGAACTACCTCGACCGGGACGTCTATCTCCGGATCGCGGACGAGCTGTACCTGAAACGCCTGATCGTCGGAGGGCTCGAGAAGGTGTACGAGATCTCGAAGGACTTCCGTAACGAGAGCGTGTCCTACAAGCATTCGCCCGAGTTCACGCAGCTCGAGTGGTACGAGGCCTACGCCGACTACAACGACACGATGGAGCGCACCGAAGCTCTGGTCGAAGGCGCCGCGCAGGCGGCGATCGGCGGGACGAAGGTGACGTTCCGCGGTCACGAGCTCGACCTCGCGCGCCCCTGGCGGCGCGTGAAGTTCGTGGAGGCGCTGGCGGACAGGGGCGCGTGGTCGCGCGACCCGGACGAGCTCCGGGCGAAGCTCGACGCCGCCGGGGTGGATACGAGCCACGACAAGACCTGGGCGCAGCTGGTCGATCACGCGTACTCGCATTTCGTCGAGCCAGAGCTGATCCAGCCGACGTTCGTCATCGACTGGCCGATCGAGATGTCGCCGTTCGCGCGCAGCACCGACGACGATCCCGAGCTCGTCGAGCGCTTCGAGGCCGTGGCCGCGGGGATGGAGTTCGCCAACGCCTTCAGCGAGCTCAACGACAGCGCGGAGCAAGCCGAGCGCTTCGAGTTGCAGGCGGCCGAGAAAGCTGCCGGCGATGCCCACGCGGAGGAGGGCGATCCGGACTACGTCGAGGCTCTCTCCTACGGAATGCCGCCCACCGGCGGCTGCGGTATCGGCATGGACCGTCTCGCGATGGTGCTGACCGGCCGGGACACGATCCGCGACGTCATCCTGTTTCCCGCCTTGCGCGAGCGAAGCTGACCGTGGAGGTCCTCGAGATCCGCCGCGCGTGGCTGATTCCGGCCGCTGTCCTGCTCGGCGTGCTGGTCGGGATCGTCGTCTCGCTGGCTTCCTCGGCCTCTCGCAAGGCGGAAGCCCAGGTCCTGATCTCCTCACCGGAGGGGACTTCTGCGGTCACACCGTTCCTGCCGAACCTGCGTGAGCTTGCGAAGAGCGGCGTGCTGGCGGGGAATGTGCGCAGCACGCTCCGGCTGAAGGAATCGATCGCGGAGCTGCGCGACCGTCTGGACGCAGAAGTCGCGCCGCAGTCGCAGGTGATCGTGATCTCGGCAAAGGATGAGGATGCCGACAAGGCGCGGCAAATCGCCCAGGAGGCGGCCGTGGTGTTCACGCAACTGGTCCAGTCGCGCTTCGGCCAGCGGTCACCGCCGTTGCAGGCCGCGCTGACCGACTCGGCGCACGTCCTGTCGGAGACGAACCGGCACTTCGTCCGGAACTCCCTCATCGGAGGAGTTCTCGGGCTCGTGCTCGGGCTGCTCGTCGCGCTGCTCTTGCAAGGGGGCCGCGTAAGGGAGGGAGTCGCGGGCACGCCCGAGGGAGCGGTGCGGGAACTGCGCAAGCGCGAGTTGCACCTCGACCAGCGCGTCAAGACGGTGTCGGCACGCGAGCGCGAGCTCGCGAAGCGTGCCGGGCAGCTTGCGTCGCGGGAGCGCGAGCTCGAGAAACGGGTGAGCGCGCTCGGCGCGAGAGAGGGCGAGCTCACGAAACAGCGCGACGAGTTGGTCGCGGAGAAGCGGGAGCTCGAGTCGGCGCCTGCGCCGGAGCCAAGCACGCCCGAGCCCGAACCGGTTGCGCCCGGGCCCGCGGTCGCAACGGCCGTCGCGCACGAAGGCGCCTGGAACATCAACGACCTTCAGCATGCGATCGACGCGAGAGCAGCGCAGTCGCCCGAGCAGGCCGAGGAGTGGCGGACGTACCTCTTCTTCTTGCGCGAGCACGCCTCCTCCAACGGGTCGCTGCCGCGCACCTTCGATCCGCTCATCGCCGAGGTCTTCGGAGATGCGATCCAGGCTTAGACCGCGAAGAGGCGACGGACCAACGTCCTCGTGAGCTCGGAGAGCCGTGTCGCGAGCTCTTCCTGCGTGCGCCACGGGCGTCCAAGCGGGTCGGCGAGCTCGGGCACTTCGCCGAATCCGTGACCCGCAGCCCGCGTGGAGGAGGCGGCGGCGATCGCCTCATGCGCAGCCGCGAGCGAATCCGGCTTGGTTGGCCGCGCCACCTCCCCTAGCAGCGTCACGAGCTCGGGGAGCGTGAACGTCACCTCGCGCCGTGCGCCGGCGTCGACCACGGCAGTCACGACGTGCGCACGCTCGAACCCGACGACGAGATCGGCATGCTCGAGTGCCCCTGGCCGTATGACGCGGGAGCGGTGCGAAGAGAGGTCGACGCCGAGGCCCGCGCCGAGCTTGACGGCCTCAGGGAGCGCAGGGCTGCTGTCGAGGTCGAGTAGTCCGAAGGATTCGACCTCGACAGCAACGCCAAAGGGACGAGCCTCGGCCCGGAAGAGCTCGGACGCCAACGGGCTCCGGAACCGGTTGCCCGTGCAGACGAATGCGGCCTTGAAAGATGCGGGCAGGCTCAGCTCCCGCGGAGAGGTGTGCCCACGGCGTCGACGAGCACCTCCGCTACAAGGTCGACCTGTTCTTCGCTCATGTGTCCGTACAGCGGCAGAGTGAGCACGCGCGTGGCGACGCTCTCGGTCTCGGATAGCGGCACACGCTTCGGTTCGGAGCTGTAGGCCGTGAAGCGGTGAATCGGCGGATAGTGGACGCTCGTCTGAATCCGCTCCGCGGCGAGCAGCGCGCGTGCACTCTCCCGCTGCTCGGCCGAATCGAAAACCGCCACGGCGAGATGAAACGAGGGGCAGAGGTCTGTCCGCACGCCGCCGAAAGGCATGGCGAGCCCGGCGGCTTCGAGCAGCCTCCGGTAGTGCCCCACGAGCCTTCCGCGCGAAGCGTTCTCCTCGTCCAGCCGCGCAAGCTGAACGCGGCCGATCGTCGCCCGGAGCTCGTCGAGCCGGAAGTTGAAGCCGCGCAGCGTCACGTCGTACTCGGACGCATGGCCGCGATGACGGTCCCACGTCAGCGTCGTCATCCCGTGTGAGCGAAGCAGCCGTGCCCGTCGGTAGAGCTCCTCGTCGTCGGTGACGAACAGGCCTCCCTCGCCCACCGGGAGGTTCTTGTTGGAGAAGAACGAGAAGCATCCGGCGGCGCCGAACGTGGCGCACTTGCGGCCGGCCAGCGATGCCCCCGGGGCGTGAGCGCTGTCCTCGATCACGACCAGGCCGTGACGCTCGGCGATCTCACTCACGGCTTCCACGTCGCAGGGATAGCCGGCGTAGTGGAGCACGAGCGCTGCCCTGGTGGCCGGTGTCACCGCAGCTTCGAGGGAGGCGGGGTCGAGGTTCAGGTCGGCCTCGCCGTGGATGTCGCAGAACACCGGGGTCGCGCCCAGGTGCGACACGGCGTTCGCGGCGGCCACGAAGTTGAGCGAAGGGAGAACCACCTCGTCTCCTGGCCCGATCTCGGCCGCGGCCAGGGCCAACTGGAGCGCCGCGGTGCCGTTTGCGACCGCCAGCGCGAACCGTGAGCCCAGATAAGCCGAAAACTCGGACTCGAAGGCCTCCACCTGGGGTCCTGAGCTCCACCAGCCCGAGCGGAGCGTCGCCGCCACCGCCTCGGCGAGCTTTTCGTCGACCACGACGTCGGCGAGGGGGACCCTCCAGCCGGTTCCGTCACCCGTTCGAGGGTTTTGTTGCCCCATGACTGGAGATTAAGTAGAAAGCAGGGGCACAATAAGCGTCAGGGGGAAGTTGTATACCGGGGTGCGGCCCCGGAGGGGAAGGATCTGTGGCATCTGCGGCAAGCGAGGGACCGCGCGTCCGGTTCGGCGATTCCGCTGAACGACGCGAAAGGGAGTTCACAAAGCGGCTGACAGACATCATCGGCGCCGGCCTGCTCTTGCTCGTTCTCTCTCCGCTGATCGTGGCGTGCGTTTTGGCGATCAAGCTGGAAACGCGCGGCCCCGTGTTCTACCGCGCGCGTCGCGTCGGTCGCCACGGCCGGGAGCTCAAGATGCTCAAGTTCCGGAAGATGCACGTCGACGCCGCCGGCCCAGCGCTGACGGCTCCGGACGACGATCGCTTCACGCGAGTCGGCCGAATCCTCTCCGCGACGAAGCTGGACGAGCTACCGCAGCTCTTGAACGTCCTCAAGGGTGAGATGAGCCTGGTCGGCCCACGCCCCGAGGATCCGAGCTTCGTCGGCTTCCACCAGGCCGACTACGAGCAGATCCTCAGCCGGAATGTGAAGAGAGCGGTCGCGCCGAGCGCGACCCCTACGACCAGCGCGATCAGCCAGCCCTGCCGGCGCAGGACGTGGAGATAGTGACGGAGGGAGGGTTGAACGTCCTGCATTGCTTGACGAGTTTGGGTCAGACGAGGGGCCTTTGGGGGATTGTAGTCCCGCTCCAGAAGGTCTTCTTCAGGCAACCCGGCGATCTGCCGAAAGAGAGGTAAGAACTCCGTAAAGGCGCCAGACACAGCTTCCGGCCCCTGGGCTACGATGACCTCCCAAGCCAGGAAAGGACGCTCTTGTTCGAACGATTCACCGAACGGGCCCGGCAAGTCGTAGTCCTCGCACAGGACGAGGCGCGCGCGCTCAAGCACAACTACATCGGCACCGAGCACATCCTCCTCGGACTGCTGCGCGAGGAAGAGGGCCTCGCCGCACGTGTGCTCGAATCGCTCGACATCACGGTCGAAGAGGTGCGCGCGCAGGTCGCTCGCATCGTCGGCCAGGGTGACGAGGTCACGACCGGCCAGATTCCGTTCACGCCGCGCGCGAAGAAGGTGCTCGAGCTCGCGCTACGCGAAGCGCTGAGCCTCGGCCACAACTACATCGGCACAGAGCACATCCTGCTCGGTCTCGTGCGCGAGAACGAGGGCGTCGCCGCACGCATCCTGCTCGACTTCGACGCGGATGCGGACAAGATTCGCAACGAGATCATCCGCATGCTCTCGGGCCCCGGCCGCCGGCAGCAGGGCGGGGGCGCCGCTCCGGGCGAGAAGGCCAAGTCCTCGAAGCTGCTCGACCAGTTCGGCCGCAACCTGACGAAGCAGGCCTCCGAAGGGAAGCTCGACCCGGTCGTCGGCCGCCAGACGGAGATCGAGCGCGTGATGCAGATCCT
>Ga0209874_1000357_pt1 | contig 13404 bp, 13 predicted proteins | sample GWRWN1_20_30_FD_187216 | JGI IMG/M metagenome (GOLD analysis project Ga0209874, IMG submission 187216) | Riverbed sediment microbial communities from areas with no vegetation in Columbia River, Washington, USA - GW-RW N1_20_30 (SPAdes)... | ecosystem: Environmental > Aquatic > Freshwater > River... | reverse complement strand
CGTCTCCGAGATCGTCCGCCGCCGGCGCGAGGAAGAGACCCCCGTCGTCGACGACCTCGAAGACCTGTACTAGACGCGTTCCCGTAGTCGTTCGCGGTAACGCACCCCGTGCACGACCGCGGCGCCGAGCAAGAGCGCGACGCCCGCCAGGGCGAACACGTCCGCGAGGTTGAACGCGAGACCGTGGGTGTCGCCGACGAGGACGAGTGGGTCCGGAACACCCTGCGACCACGCGAAGAGCGACACGAGATTTCCGAGCGCGCCGCCACACGCAGCTCCGGCGCCGAGCGCAGCCGTGTTCGACGGAATGCGCGGCACCAGCACGAGAAGTCCCCCGACCAACGCTACGATCACGAATGCGGCAAAAGGCGAGCGCGCGTGGTGGAACTCCGCGCGGTCGAGTGCCTTGTGCACGAGATCGATCGCGGCAAAGGAAACGGCAATCGCAACGAGAAGTGCACTCCGCAGTCTCACGCTGCAGAGCATTGCACGCTCAAGTCCGTCCGACGCACGACCGACGATTTCCCCGTGGCACAACGCCAATACCCAAACTGTGTCGCACGCGGAGGCAAGCCGCGTTTGCGTCCACTCGAAGAGGTCGTCGCGCTTCCACGTCGCAGTCCGTTGATGCCAGAGCTCGAGCGCGCGCTCGCGGCCGCCTCACGGCTGCACGGATTGCGCTCTGACCTCGAGCCGGTGCCGGTACGGTCGACGGCAACGACGAGCGAGGCGGGCGCGTACCGGTTCCGGAAGAGGGATCCGATCGACGTGCGCGTTTCGCGCCTCGGCGGACGCGCGACGCTCGGCTTCCTGCACGAGCTCGGGCATCTTCTCGACCACCAGATCCACTACGACCGCAAGTCACGCGCATGGGCGTCCAAGGTCCATCCGGCGTTTACGAGCTGGCGCACCGCGGCTGCGACCCTCGAAGTGCGCACGCTGCCGGGCGGCTATGGCCGTCAGCGCTACTTCCAGGCCGTGCACGAAGTGTGGGCCCGTTCTTACACACAGACCGTGCTGCTCAGGTCCGGTGACCGCGCACTCGAGCGCCGGCTCGAGAAGCTGCAGCTGGAAGACGACCCTCATGTCTGGCCGGCGGAACAGTTCTCCCTGGTGGCCGTCGAGGTGGAGCGCGTGTTCGAGCGGCTCGGCCTGACGCAGCTCAGCCTGCCGCTGGCCGCCTAGGCCCGTTTCTGGGCTTCGAGCTGGCGGGGCTCCGCAGGTTCGTGGCTCAGATCGGGGTGCTCTTCGAACCCGTACTTGACGATCGCGCGCTTCGCAGCAAGCACCTCGTCGAGCCGCTGCACGGGTCTTCCGTGCGGCGCGGCGCGGATCGTCTCCGGATCGTCCTCCGCTTCGCGGACGATCGCCAGCATCGCCTCGGCGAACTCGTCGAGCGTCTCCTTCGCCTCCGTCTCCGTCGGCTCGATCATCAGCGCCTCGGGAACCACGAGTGGAAAGTAGATCGTGGGCGGATGGAACCCGTAGTCCATCAGGCGCTTCGCGACGTCGAGCGCCGTGATGCCGTGCTCTCGCTTGAGCGACCGGGCGCTCAAGACGAACTCGTGCATGCAGAGGCGGTCGAATGGGAGGTCGTACGCGTTCTTCAGCCGAGCAAGCAGGTAGTTCGCGTTCAGGACCGCGACCTCCGACATCTCGCGCAGCCGCGGGCCGTACGAGCGGATGTACGCGTACGAGCGCACGAACACGCCGAAGGGCCCGGTGTAGCCGCGCACCTTGCCGATCGACTTGGGCCGGTCGTAGTCGAGCCGGAACTCATCTCCCTCTTTCACGACCGCCGGCACTGGCAGGAACGGCTCGAGCTTGTCGCGCACGACGATCGGGCCGCCTCCGGGCCCACCCCCGCCGTGCGGCTGCGAGAACGTCTTGTGCAGGTTGATGTGGACGATGTCGAAGCCCATGTCGCCGGGCCGCGAAATTCCGCAGACAGCGTTGAGGTTGGCCCCGTCGTAATAGAGCAGGCCGCCGGCGTCGTGGAAGATCTTCGCGATCTCCTCGATGTGCTCGTCGAAGAGCCCGAGCGTCGAGGGGTTGGTCAGCATCAGGCCCGCGGTGCGCTCGTTCACCATCTCCCTGAGATGCGCGACATCGATGTTGCCGCGTGCATCGGTCTCGACCTTCTCCAGCTTGTAGCCGGCCATCGTCACGCTGGCGGGATTCGTGCCGTGCGCGGTGTCGGCCGTGATGATCGTGTCTCGCCGGTCGCCCTCGCCCCGGTCGGCGAAGTAGGCCCGCATCAGCATCAGCCCGGTCAGCTCACCCTGCGACCCCGCTGCGGGCTGGAGCGAGCAAGCGTGGAGGCCGGACACTTCGATCAGGATCTCCTGGAGCCGCCACATCAGCTCGAGGGCTCCCTGGATCCCCTCTTCCTCCTGGTACGGATGGAGGTCGCGGAATCCCGGCAGCAGCGCCAGCCGTTCGTTGACGCGCGGGTTGTACTTCATGGTGCACGAGCCGAGGGGATAGAAGCCCGTGTCGATGCCGAAGTTGCGCGATGACAGCTCCGTGAAGTGGCGGAGGATCTCCGGCTCGGCGAGCTCGGGAAGCCTCGGGGGCTCGGCCCGGCGGAGCTCCTCGGGGACCTCTGCCGGAGGGACGTCGTACCGCGGCAGCTCGCCGCCACGCCGTCCGGATTGCGACTTTTCGTAGATCAGCTTCACCGCGGGGCCAGCACCTCCGCGAGTCGGTCGATGTCCGCCGGTGTGCGGCGCTCCGTGACGGCGACGAGCAGCGCGTCGTCGAGCCCTGCGTAGTCCCGGCCGAGCGCGTACCCCGGGTGCACGCCCTGTCCCCGGGCTTCGCGGATCGCGTCCTTCGCGTTCCGTCCGACGCGCACCGCAAACTCCTTGAACGTTGTCCGTTCAGGGAACACCAGCTCGAGCCCGGCTTCCGTCAGACGGCCCTTCGCATACCCGGCGAGGCTCATGCAGGTCTCCCCCACTTCCCGTAGTCCTTGCGGACCCAGCCACGAAAGGTGCACGAGCCCCGCAAGCGCGAGCAGCGTCTGGTTCGTGGTGATGTTCGAGGTGGCCTTCTCGCGGCGAATGTGCTGCTCGCGGGTCTGCAGGGTGAGGACATAGCCGCGCTCACCCGCGGCGTCCAGGGTCTCGCCGACGATCCTGCCCGGCATGCGGCGGGTGAACTCGTTGCGCGCGGCAAGAAATCCGTAGTGCGGTCCGGCGAAGGACTGGTAGTTGCCCGCACTCTGGCCTTCGCCGATCGCGATGCCGCAGCCGTACGCCCCGGGAGCCTCGAGGACGCCGAGCGAAACGGGGTCCACGTGGGCGACGGCGATCGCCTCCGCCTCGTTTGCTGCGGCGGCGAGAGCCGGTGCCGCCTCGAGGCAGCCGAAGAAGTTCGGCTGCTGGAAGATCACGCACGCGGCGTCCGCGGCCGCCCGGCCGAGCTCGTCCGGGTCCGTGACTCCACCACGGTGTGGAACCTCGACGATCTCGAGGCCGAACCCCGGCGCGTAGGTCTTGACGACCTGACGAACCTGGGGACTGGTCGCCTCGGTCACCACGACCTTCGTGCGGCCGGTGGCGTGCTTCGCGACGTAGCAGGCGTCGGCCGCCACTGTCGTCCCGTCGTAGCCGGATGCGTTCGAGACATCCATTCCGGTCAGCTCGCAGATGGCGGTCTGGTATTCGAAGATCGCCTGGAGCACGCCCTGGCTCAGCTCCGGCTGGTACGGCGTGTACGCGGTCAGGAGCTCGCCGCGCTGGAGAACGGCGTCGACGACCGCCGGCACGTAATGGTCGTAGATGCCCGCGCCGAGGAACGACAGCTCCTTACCGGTGTCGACGTTCCGCGCCGCCAGCTCCTCGAGATGCCGTGTCAGCTCCTGCTCGGAGAGGGGCGGCTCGAGGTCGAGCCGCCGGTCGAAGCGGACCCCCTCCGGAATGTCCCGGAAGAGCTCTTCAACGGAGGAAACGCCGACCGCGGCGAGCATCTCCTCGCGGTCGCGCTCAGTTAGCGACAGGTAGCTCATCCGAGTCTCCCGAGCGAAGCGAAGGGACTAATCCCCATCGCGGAAAATGCGCAGCATTTTTCGCGACATCATCAGCTGTCGGCGACGACTTGCGTGTAGGCGGCGACGTCGAGGAGCGAGTCGGACTCGGAGGGATCCGCGAGACGAATCCTGATCAGCCAGCCTTCGCCGTACGGATCGGCATTGACGGTCTCGGGCTCCTCGACGACCTTCTGGTTGACCTCGATCACCTCACCGGACAGCGGCGAGACCACATCCGATACCGCCTTGACCGATTCGACCTCGCCGTAGGCGGAGTCCTTTGCGATCGTGTCGCCCTCGTTCGGCGGCTCGTAGTGAACGAGCTCCCCGAGCGCGTCCTGCGCGAACCAGGTGATGCCGAGCACCGCCTCGTCGCCTTCGATGCGCGCCCAGTCGTGCTCTTTGTGGTACTTCAGGTCGTCGGGGTAGGACTCGCTCGCGGCCACTTAGTGTTCCTCTCGCTTGTAGATCGGTCTCTTGACGACTCTCGCGCGGCGCGAATTTCCTCGAACGTCGATCGCAAGCTCGCTGTCCGGCGTCGACGCCTCCGCAGGAACGTACCCGAGCCCGATACCGCGACCGAGCATCGGCGAATGAGTACCGGAGGTAACCTCGCCGCCGCCGTCGATGCTCATTCCCTGGCGAGGCACCGCCTTCTCCTCCATCACGAACGAGACGAGCTTTCGCACCGGGCCCAGCGCTTTGATCTCGCGGAGCTCTTGCGCACCCGAGAACTCCTTGTCGAGGGCGCAACACCAGCCGAGGCCCGCGGAGATCGCATCCGTCTCCGGGGTGATGTCGTTTCCGTGCAGCGGGAGGCTGGCTTCGAGCCGCAGTGTGTCTCGCGCGCCGAGCCCGCAGGGCACCGCGCCTCGTTCCAGCACGCGGTCCCAGAGTGCCTCGGCGTCCTCGGCCATGAGGAGCAGCTCGCACCCCTCCTCCCCCGTGTAGCCCGTCCGGTTCGCCATGCACTCGATGCCGTCGATCTCCGCCTCCGCGAACGTGAACGCCCTCGCTTGCGGGAGGCCGAGCCGCTCGATCGCGCGCGGGCCCTGCACGGCAAGGAGCGCGTACTCGTCCGAGACGTCGCGGACATTGGAGCCGGGGATCTCCCGCTCCTTCAGCCAGCGAAAGTCAGCTTCACGGTTCGCGGCGTTGACGACGAGCAGGTAGCGGAACTCGTCCAGGCGGTAGGCGATCAGGTCGTCGATGATCCCGCCGCGCTCGTTCGTGAGCAGCGTGTACTGGGCCTGACCCGGCCCGATCTTCTCGAGGTCGTTCGAAAGCGTCGCCTGCAGCAGCTCGGTCGCGCGCGGGCCCTCCACCTCGAACTCGCCCATGTGCGAGACGTCGAAGACGCCGCAGTCGCCACGCACCGCCCTGTGCTCGGGAATGACGCCCTCGTAGGAGACGGGCATCTCCCACCCGGCAAAGGGGACCATGCGCGCCCCGAGCGCGACGTGCCGGGCGTGGAGAGGCGTCTGCTGGAGGGTCTGGGCCATGCCCCGACGATGCTAACGAGCCTCACCCGTCAGACGAGCCGCAGGCGAAGTCCTAGCCTCATCCCGCGGAAAGTGCGCAGCACTTTCCGCGGCGGTCAGTCGCGGAGGAAGGAGGGCACGTCCAGGACTTCGTGGGACGTGTCGAAGCCCTCGGTCGGTGCGGTCGGTGGAACAGGTGCCTCGGGAGTGGCCTGGCGCCGCCGCCGGCGAGCACTCTGACCGCCGAAGCCGGTCGCGATCACCGTCACCTGGACCTGGTCGCCGGCCGAGTCGTCGATGACGGCTCCGAAGATGACATTCGCGTTCTGGTCGGCCGCGCCGGTGACGACCTCCGCGGCCTCGTTGACCTCGAACAGGCCGATGTCCGAAGGGCCGGTCACGTTGAGCAGGATCCCGGTTGCGCCTTCGATCGAAGCCTCGAGCAAGGGCGACGAGACGGCCGTCCGCGCGGCCTCTGCCGCACGGTTCTCACCCGAAGCGCTGCCGATCCCCATCAGCGCGGAGCCTGCGTCTCGCATGATCGTGCGCACGTCGGCGAAGTCGAGGTTCACGAGACCGGGCTCGGTGATCAGGTCGGTGATGCCCTGGACGCCCTGGCGCAGGATGTCGTCAGCCATCCGGAAGGCGTCGACCACTGACGTCTGCCGCTCTACCACCTGCAGCAGGCGGTCGTTCTCGATCACGATCAGGGTGTCGACCCGGTCGCGAAGCTGGTCGATGCCCCGCTCTGCCTGGTCGAAGCGCTTGCGCCCTTCGAATGCGAACGGCCGCGTCACCACGCCGACGGTGAGTGCCCCGATCTCCTGCCCGAGCTCGGCCACGATCGGCGCTCCCCCCGTGCCGGTGCCGCCTCCCTCGCCGGCCGTGATGAAGACCATGTCCGCACCTTTGAGCGCCTCCTTCAGCTCGTCGCGGCTCTCCTGGGCAGCGGCGAGACCGATCTCCGGATCCGCGCCTGCGCCGAGACCTCGCGTCACGTTCGCGCCGACCTGGATCTTCACATCCGCGTCCGCCATCAGAAGTGCCTGCGCGTCAGTGTTCACCGCGATGAACTCGACGCCAGAGAGGCCCGCGTCGACCATGCGGTTGATCGCGTTCGTGCCGCCGCCGCCGACGCCGACGACCTTGATCACCGCGAGATAGTTACCGGTCTGGCTCATAGCGCTGAAGGAAGCCCGACCTCAAGCTGCACTAAAGCGTTGGGGCGGCCGGACGTCTCCTGCGCAGCAGGGTACGCTCCGGCAACCGCAGTGTCAACGCGGACAACCATCAACCTCAACCTGAGGGTTGAGGGTTGCGGCCCGCGACCGGTCGCTCGGGGACGGCGATGTCGAGGTAATCCGGCCCGCCCGCGGACGGCAGGGCGAGCCTCGGCAGGAGACCGCGGGCGATCGCGATCTTGAGGCGCAGGTCGGCGGGGGCACCGAGCCTGATCTCCAGGCCGCCGCGAAGGCCGAGGGTGATCTGCCCGTCGAGCGCACGCACGAACGAGATCCGGTTCGGCAGCCCGCTGCCGACGAATGCGGCAAGGGAGCGCGCTGCGAGGCCGCCGGGGTCGTCCGCCAGCAGGGCACTGACTTCGATGTCGGTCCTCGGCGGCAGCCAGATGCGGGGCAGGCTCGGATGCGTTCCGCGCTCGATCGGACCGATCACCCGCCCGCGGGCGGATACGAGCCAGGAGTCCACACCGCGTCGCAGCACGGCGACCGGCAGTTCCGGTCGGACGCGCACCCGGAGCGTGTGCGGGAAGGCACGGTCGACGACGGAGGTCCGAACGGCCGCCAGACCATCGACGCGCTGCTCGACCGCCGTACCGTCGACGCCGACGAGGCTGCGGCCCTCGTACGAGCGGAGCGTCGCCTGGACCTCCGCGGCGAGTGCGGGCGAAGCTCCCTCGACCTCGATGTGCCGCACGGCAAACATCGACGTGCCCCGCGCCAGGCCGAACAGGCCGGCGGCGGACAGAATCAGCGCGGCGCCGACGAGGAGCGACCGGCCGGAGGGCACGAAGCGGAGCACATCGAAGCGTGGGCGCGCGCGCAGCGGCAAGACCTTCTCGGCCATGCGGCTGAGTTCGCCGCCACGCGTGCGCGTCCTACCGGCTCAGGCGGGGAGCCTCAGCGGGCCGAGGAGCTCGACCTCGTGCTCGAGCTCGACACCAAACTGCTCGCGTGCACGCCGTCTCGCCTCGACCATCAGCGCGACCGCATCCGCCGATCGCGCCTCGCCGGCGTTCTCGACGAAGTTCGCGTGCCGAGGCGAGATCTGCGCGCCGCCGATCCTGAAGCCCTTCAGCCCGCAGGCCTCGAGCATCCGCCCCGCACTGAGCTCGTGGTCCGGGTTCTTGAAGGCGCTCCCGTACGTGCGCTTGTTCGTCGGCTGCGCCGCCTTTCTTTGGGCCTGCAGGTCCGCGACGATCGCCTTGATCTCGGCCGGCGGCCGGCGCTCGAGGCGGAGCTCGACGCGGGCGACGACCTCGCCGTGGCGGAGCTCCGAGTTCCGGTAGCGGAGACCGAGCTCGGCGGGCGTTCGCCACTCGGAACCGGCGCCGTCGACGACGAGAGCACGCTCGAGGATGCCCGCCCAGTCCCCACCGTACGCGCCGGCATTCATCCAGACACCACCGCCGGTCGTACCGGGGATCGCGCAGGCGAACTCGAAGCCGCCCAGGCCCGCTGCACGCGCCCGGTGCAGACAGACCGCGTTCGGCGCGCCGCCTCCCGCAACGAGCAAGTCATCCTGGATCTCGGCCTGCGCAAGCTCCCCAGCCAGCTTGAGGACGAGGCCGTCGAACCCCTCGTCGGCCACGAGCAGGTTCGAGCCGAGACCAACGGTTGCGGTCTGAAGGCCGCGCTCGTGCGCGAATGCCAGCGCGTGCTGAAGCTCGTCGAGCGTCTCGACCCGCGCGAAGGCGCGGGCAGGACCGCCCGTGCCGAGAGTCGTGAACCGGGAGAGCGCAACACCTTCCTCGATCTTCATCGCTGCTCGCCGAGCAAGCGTTCCGCCGCCCGATCGACGTCGCCGGCGCCGATCGTCACCACGCGGTCGCCCGGCCGGAGGAGCCCGGCGAGATAGGTCGCACCCTCTTCGATCGTGGGTGTCCACGCGACCGGCATCCCGGGGCGCAACTCGGTGAGCGCGTCGACGACGAGCTTGCCGCTCACGCCTTCCAGAGGCTCCTCACGGGCAGCATAGACGTCGGTGACGGCCACGCTGTCGGCGCGGGCGAGCGCTGCGGCCAGGTCGCGCGCCAGGTGTCTCGTCCGCGAGTACAGGTGCGGCTGGAACAGCACGAGCAACCTACCGCCGCCGTCCCGCAAGGCGTCTAGCGTGGCAGCGATCTCTGCGGGATGGTGACCGTAGTCGTCGTACACCTCGGCGTCCCCCACCTCGCCACGCCGTTCGAGCCGGCGGGTCACGCCCCCGAACTCCGCCAGCACCGGCTCGGCCTCGGCCCGGCTCACCCCCGCCAGCTCGAGCGCGGCCAGCGCGCACGACGCGTTGCACCGGTTGTGAACGCCGCGAACCGCCAGCTCGCCCTCGTACGGCGGAAGCTCCTCCCCCCGCACCGACTCGGGCACCTGTTCGAGCCAGACGTCGAAGAGCTCGCGCACCTCGGCGCGCGAGCCGAAGGTGGCGTGGTGATCGAGGTCGACGTTCGTCACAACACCGATGCGCGGCCGCAGCGCAGCGATTGTCCGATCGGACTCGTCACCCTCGACGACGAGCCAGCCGTGACCGGTCCCGGCGTTGCCACCGAGCTGGGGAATCTCGCCGCCGATCAGCCAGGCCGGGTCCCGTCCGAGCCGCTCGAGGCAGAACGCGATCATGCCGCTCGTCGTCGTCTTGCCGTGCACGCCCGCAACGACGATCGACTCACGTAGCGAGACGAGCTCGGCCAGCAGCTCGGCGCGGCTCTTGCCCACCACGCGTCCCGCGAACGCGGTCGAGACGAACGACTCCCATCCTGCGGGTGGCTCGGGCGGCGCGTCGGAGATCTCGACTTCGATCCCGTCGAGGTGCTCGAGGTACGGCGTTTGCACCCGGTCCCAGCCGCTCACCTCCGCACCCCACGCCCGCGCGAGCAGCGCGTAGGCACTCATCCCGGCGCCGCCGATGCCGGCGATCCACAACCGCCGGCCGCTAAGTGGCGAGGGCAATGAGTTCCTCCGCGATCTCGTCGGCGGCCTCGGGACGGGCCAGTCGAAGCATTGCCGCCGACATCTCTGCAAGCCTGGGCGGATCGTCGAGCAGAGAGCGGATCAGCTCCGGCGCGCGCCCGACTTCGCTCTCGCGCACGACGATGGCCCCGCCACCACGCTCGAAGTAACGCGCGTTCTTCGCCTGGTGATCGCCGGTGGCGAAGTCGCCGGGCACGAGCACGGACGGCTTGCCGGCCGCCGCGAGCTCCCACACCGAGCCGCCGGCGCGGGACAGCACGAGGTCGCTCGCCCCCAACGCCGCGCCGAACTCCTCGGTGAACGCGAAGAGCCGGTAGTCGGCACGGCCGACTCTCCCGCGTAGCTCGTCGTAGTCCCGCGTGCCGGACAGGTGCAGAACGGCAGGACCTCTTGCTCCGAAGGCCTCGAACGCCAGCTCGTTGAGAACCCGGGCCCCGAGCGACCCGCCGAACACGAGAAGCACCGGACCGGTGTCGGGCAAACCGAACAATCGCCGCGCCTCGGCCTGCGGGATCGGACGCGAGCGCGCCGGAACGGGGCGTCCCGTGACGCGATACTTCGCGCCGTCGCGTCCCTCGATCGGGAACGACAGGAAGACGCGCCGTGCGAAGGGCGCCGCGAGGCGGTTCGCAAGCCCGAGGTGCGCATCCGCTTCCATCAAGGCAGTCGGGATCCGGCGGCGCGCCGCGGCGTAGACCATCGGTCCTGCGACGTAGCCGCCGCCGCCGAGGACGACGTCAGGTTGCCGGGCCTCCAGGATGCGCCCGCAGGCACGCGGCGCGCGGCCGGCGTACAGCAGCGCACGTGCGAGTGCGGGCGTCGGGCGGCGCGGCAGGCCCGAGATTCGGAAGGTGTCGAGCTCGTAGCCCGCCTCAGGGACGAGCTGCGCCTCGATGCGATCGGGCGACCCGGCGAACGTCACCGTCACGCCGCGTCTCTCGAGCGCCTCCGCGACTGCGAGCGACGGTGCCACGTGGCCTGCCGTCCCTCCGGCCGCGATCAGGCACCGTAGCTCTCGCTTGCGCTCCATTGCTGCCGGCGATGTTAAGGAGGATTCCGACACCGAGGAGCGCGATCACCAGGCTCGAGCCGCCGTAGGAGATGAACGGAAGCGGAATCCCCGTGAGCGGCGCCAGCCCGAGCACCGCAGCGAGGTTGATCACGGCCTGCCCGCAGACGAGGCCGACGAGACCCCCGGCGAGACGCTTCCCGAACGGGTCGGTGCACGTCAGCGCCACCCGCAGTCCCGCATACGCAAACGTGGCGTAGGCGGCGACGACGGCGGTCACGCCGAGGAGGCCGAGCTCCTCGCCGATCACCGCCATGATCATGTCCGTGTGCGCTTCGGGGAGGTAGTTGATCTTCTGCACGCCGTGGCCGAGGCCGACGCCGAAGGCGCCGCCGGAGCCGAGACCGATGAGCGCCTGGACCGTCTGGAACCCTGCGCCCTGCGGATCCTGCCACGGATCGAGAAAGCTGAAGACGCGCGCGCGTCGGTACGGCTCAAGCCAGATGGCGATCAGCCCGAGCGCGGCGGCGATGCCGGTGCCCGCCGCCAGCGTCGGCATCGGAGTGCCCGAGACCAAGAGCACGGCGAACAGGACGAGGACGAGCGAGATCGCGGTGCCGAGGTCGGGCTCCGCGAGGATCAGGACGCAGAAGACGCCGAGCAGCAAGCCGATCGGTCGCCAGAGCTCCTTCAGCGTCCGCGGGGCGGGTCGCCTGCAGAGATACGCCGCCGCCCAGACCGCGACCGCAAGCTTCGCGAGCTCCGAGGGCTGGAACGTCGCCGGGCCGACCTCGATCCAGCGCCGAGCACCGTTGATGCGCGAACCGATCGCGAGCACGGCCAGGCAGCCGCCGAGCGCAACCAGCACGAGGCCCGGAGCCAGCAGGCGCAGACGCCTGTAGTCGAACCGTGCCGCCGCCATCATCAGCGCAACACCGATCAACGCATAGACGCCCTGCTTCTTCAGGTACGACATCGGATCGGTCTCGGCGAGGGCGGCCGGCGCGGAAGTCGCGCTGTAGACCATCACGAGGCCGAACGCGACCAGAGCAAGCGTCACCAGGGCGAGCAGGTGCGTCTCGAGCTGGCCCTTTCTCACCAGAGGTCCTCCACCAGACGCCGGAAGGCCTGGCCTCGTTCCTCGAAGTTGCGGAACTGGTCGTAGCTCGCACAGGCCGGCGAGAGGAGGACGACGTCGCCGGGCTCGGCGGCGCCCGCCGCGGCACCGACGGCTGTGGCGAGGTCGCCGGAGCGACGGTATCGACGCCCTGCACGACCGAGGGCTGCAGCAAGCTGATCAGCGGCTGCTCCGATGAGATCGATCGAGCGCACGGTGGGCGGCAGCTCCTCGGCGAGCTCGTCGAACGACTCGCCCTTCAGCGAGCCGCCAAGGATCAACCTGAGCGGTTGCCCTGCGAACGCCGCAATCCCGCGCCGGGCGGCTGCGGTGTTCGTCGCTTTCGAGTCGTTGACGAAGCGCACGCCGTCGATCTCGCCGATGAGCTCGAGCCGGTGCTCGACCCCGGGAAAGGTACGTAGCGCCTCTGCGATTGCGCCGTCTTCGATGCCGACGGCTCGCGCCGCGGCGGTCGCGGCGGCGGCGTTCTCGCGGTTGTGCTCGCCCGGGATCAGCGGCTCTGCCGGCAGCTCGTCGCCGGCGGCGAACTCGACCCGGGTAGCTCCGCCGGGCACGTTGCCGAAGCCGTTCGGGACGACGGCGGTATCGGCCTCGGTCTGGTTGTGGAAGATGCGCAGCTTGGCGTCGCGATAGGCGTCGAATGTGTCGTGGCGGTCGAGATGGTCGGGCTCGAGGTTGAGGAGCACTGCGACGCGCGGACGGAAGCGGTGCACGTCCTCGAGCTGGAAGCTGGACAGCTCGCAGACGATCCATGCGTCTGGGTCGAGGGCGCCGTCAAAGCCGGTCAAGGGCCGGCCGACGTTGCCGGCGACGGCCACGGGCCTACCGGCGGCTCGGAATATCGCCCCCAGCAGCTCGCTCGTCGTCGTCTTGCCGTTCGTCCCGGTGACACCCACGAACGGGTTCCGGAGGAGCCGGTAGCCGAGCTCGACCTCGCCCCAGACGGGGATGCCCCGCTCACGCGCAGCCGCCGGTAGAGGTGCTTCTCCGGGCACTCCCGGGCTCTTGATCAGCAGGTCGACACCGTCCAGCAACCGTTCCTCCTCCGTCCCCAGGTGGACTTCGACGCCAGCATCGGCAAGCCTCCCGGTGTCCAGCTCTGGGGCCCGATCGGCGCCCACGGTCGGGACGCCGCGACGAGCGAGCGCGAGGGCGGCCGCCTCGCCCGAGCGCGCGAGCCCGACGACGAGTGCGCGACGCGGTAGCCTCACGGCTTGCGGGCGGTGCAGTAGAGCCGGCCCTGAGCCGAGGCCACAGTCACCTCGACGAACCCTGCGTCTGCGAAGATCTGGTGGAGCTCACGTTCGCCTAGGTTCAACGCGGAATCGGTGCGGTCCTCGTCAGACTCGAACACGGCCACGAGACCCCCGCTCGGGAGCACCCGATTGAACTCGGCGGCCGTCTGCCGATCGGTAACGGACAGTGGGACCAGAATCGCGTCAACCTCCGCGTCCGGCAGCGGCAGGACATCCGCGCTGCCCACCAGGTAGAAGACGTTCGGCGCCGCGCAGGTCCGACGCACCCCCTCGAGCCAGTCTACG
>Ga0209874_1000356_pt1 | contig 13409 bp, 10 predicted proteins | sample GWRWN1_20_30_FD_187216 | JGI IMG/M metagenome (GOLD analysis project Ga0209874, IMG submission 187216) | Riverbed sediment microbial communities from areas with no vegetation in Columbia River, Washington, USA - GW-RW N1_20_30 (SPAdes)... | ecosystem: Environmental > Aquatic > Freshwater > River... | reverse complement strand
GTTTTCGGGCTAGTTCGCTTTAGTGACGAAGGTCATATCATCCCGGCGAACAAAGCCGGTCGGATTGTTGCGCTTCGACCTCACTTCCAGCCAATCGCCAAGGGATCTGACTACATTGACCCGGGTTCCTTTGGTTATCTGAGACAAAACCCGTGAAGATGCGGAGGGCTCTTCGTAAACCGAAGTTGGGCGGATGGTTTGGTAAACTCCCAGCTCAGCCGCGCTGCGCGCCCCCCCGGACCGACTCGCGGGCGGACTCGGCTCCGCCGGCCGCGACGCAGTCTTTGTTGCCGGCGCCGTCTTGTTCGCAGCTAGTCGCTCCGCCTCCTTCGCCGTGCGATTCAATTTCTGTTGGGTCGATGCCAGATTCTTTTGACTCTCTTCGAGCTTGTTTTTGAGCTGGACAAGCTGAGTCGAATTCTGGGCAAGCTCCTTCCGGGTTTGAGCCAGTTCAGCTTCCAAGGTCTGAATTTTTTGGTCCTTGTCCCTGAGCTGCGCCAGCTTCTCTTCGAACAGCGATTGTGATTCACTGCGCTGCCGCTGCCCACCGATCAAAAAGACGCCGATACCGAAAACAAGCAGGCCCGCAACCAAGATCGCTTTCGACCCGATCGAGGTCTTATGTTTCTTGGACCCTAGACGAGCCTCCACAGTATCGGCTTCTCGCGTCGGCCATTGTGGATCGGCGGTTGAACTCAGATCGGCCTTGCAGTACGGACACTTCAGGGCGTCCTCGGCAATGCTATTGGCGCAGTGGGGACAGAGCTTGGTACGAATGCCTCCCCTAGTCACCAAAGATCTACCGTCCTTTGCGCAAAAACTCACCTTGTCGTCGTATTCCGTGGAGCATTGCGGGCACCGCTTCATGGGAATTATTCTGAATATAATACGCTTGCGCGTCAAGAGGAATCATCGGAGGTCAGGTAGATTATAAAATGAAAGCGTCTTCAGGTCATTCGCAACTTGCCCTGGCAGGACCCTTAAGCTATAGAAACCTGGGAGGAAACAAACATCATGGCTCTCGTTATAAGCGAAGCGCAAACCAGAAAACTCATCGACATGCAGACAGCGTTAAAGCTCGTCGACGCAATGTTTCGCGCCCGCGCCGGTGGAAAAGTACGCAGCGTGCCGCGGCGCCGGCTCAAAGGGAGCGAAAAGCAGCTCAACATGATGGCAGCCTGGCAGGAAACTTCGGACCTCATCTGTCTCCGCGCTTACGCCGGCGCGTCCAACACGATTACGCTCTACAACGGACGCACCGGTCAAATTCAAGCGATCATCGATATGGGCTATCTTAGCAGCCTTCGAACGGGCGCCGCCACGGGCGTGGCCGCCAAGTATCTCGCCCCGTCGAACACAAGAACGCTGGGAGTGATCGGGCCCGGCTGGCAGGCAACTTTTCAAGTCGAGGCGGTTGCGAACTCTTGTCCCATTAAGGAGGTTGTGGTCTATGGCCGAAATCCGAAGAGACGAAAAGAATTCATCCGACAGATGAGCAAAGTCGTCAAAGCCGACTGGAAGGAAGCGGACACAGTCGACGAAGCGGAGACGGCGTCGGACATTTTAGTAGTTTCGACGGACTCTTCGACGCCCGTGGCCACCGGCGCGAGTCTAAAAGAAGAAAGCTTGGTCGCGTCTATTGGCGCCAACGCAACGGTGAAGCATGAGGTTTCGAACAATCTCATTCGCCGCATGGATTTGATCGTGACCGATGACCTTGCCGCCGCGAAAGCCGACAGCGGCGATCTCGTCGAGGCTTGCCAAACCCGCATCGCCCGCTGGGAAGACATCGTTCCCCTGGAGAAGATCGTCGCCGAGGGCGTGCCTCAACCGCGGCCGAAAAGAATATTTTTCCAATCCAACGGCATTGCCGACGAAGACCTCGCTGTCGGCCGCTATGTATTGGAACAAGCGAAAAAGAAAAAACTCAAAATGAAACGCATCACTGAGATCTAACCAAAGATATTTGAAATTTTCGGTTGAATTCTGGAGTACGGAATCGGAAAAAAGATCACTCCCGCAAAGACACAAAGTCCGCCAAGTATAAACAAAATTGCAAATTCGAAACTCGAAATCCGAAATTCGAAACAATTTCAAATGATCAAAAATCAGAAAGTTCCAAACCAGCCCGTTTCAGATTTCGTAATTGGGATTTAAGTCTTTGGGTTTGTTTCGGATTTCGATATTCGGATTTCGGATTTTGCCAGTTGTTGGCGCGATAAACTTTATTGAACTGGTTCGGTTGAAAATTTTTGACGTAAGCGCCTAAAGGGACGGTAAATGCCGATTTTCGACGGTGAACTCGGACTTCAATTCGTTACCCACCTGGCCAATCACTACACGGTCCCCGATCTCGTTCGTCTAGCCCGATTGGCTGCAGACAAGGGCTTCAAGCAAATCTGGGTCAACGACAACATCCGTTACCGTGGCCAACTCGTCGTCATGACCGCCATCGCCGCCTGCGTGCCGATTCGTCTCGGCACGGCAATCATGGTGCCCTATTTTCACAACCCTCTGGACGTCGCCGATTCATTGGCGGCGTTGTCCGAGTTATGTGAAGGTCAGGAGATTAGCATCGGCATCGCCCGCGGTGACCTCGGACAGTTGCCGCAACATGTTCAAGTGTTGAAGCCCGTCGCCATGGTCAGCGAAACAGTTCGTTTCCTGCGACGAGCGTTGGCCAGAGAGGAAATTGCCTACGCAGACTATCCATGCTTGCAGGAATTTTACCGTCTCAATCCAAACGGAAAATTCCGACTTGCTTTCAAGTCGAAAGCGACATTCAAGTTCTACGGCGGCGGCAATGGCCCACAAGCACTCCGCATGTGCGGCCGTGTGATGGACGGGCTAATCAGTTCGGGGACCTATATTCCAATCCTCAAAGCCGGTAGGCTTCCTGGAATGCTGGCAACAGTGGATAAAGCAGCAAGAGAACTCGATCCGACTAAGCACTTGCGCAAAGTCTGCGAACTTAATGTTTCGATCTCGCGGGATCGCGAAAAAGCCATCGAATTTCCCAAGCGTCAGGTTTCCCACTCGATCCTGCAGTGGGAAGCTTTGGGGTTCACGGCCGAAGAGTACGCGAAGTTAGGCGTACAGCGTGAGCAGGTCTTAAAGTTAAAGGAGGCTTATACCTCCGGAGCAACTGTCGAAGAAGCTTCAAAACTTGTTACCGAAGATATGGTAAAGAGTTATTATGCTGCGGGTAGGCCGGAAGAAGTCAGAGATCAGATCATCGAACTCGTGGCAGCGGCGGGGCGGCTTGGTTATGATCACGTCGCCTTCGCTAAACTCGGCCCGGATTATGAAGAAGCGATTAAACTGCTAGCAAATGATGTCGTGCCGGTCTTGATCTGAAACTCGTTACAACTCCGGCGAGGGGCACCTTTACGGCTTCTGGAACGCCAGCACAAAGCGATCGTCCTTGTCGCGGGTTTTATTCACGTTAAAGTCGCGCGGGTCCTCGGGACGGCGCAGCATGTTCCCCTCCTTGGCCAGGATAAAACCTGAGCCCGTGACTTCCTGGATGACCAGCAGCCTGTCGATCCGATGGAGTGTCTTTACCGCCTCGTTACCGCTGCCGTCTTTGGCAGAGTGATCCACGACTCCATAAAGGCCGCCCTTTTTGAGCGCGGCGAGAACTCTCTTGTTCATGGCGACCCGAACCGCCGGCTCCAAGTCATGGTAGCTCAGATGAATGAGCACGAAATCCAACGATGCGTCCTGCGGTAGCGCAACGGTTTCCAGCGGACCCTCCAACAATCTGACGTTGGCAAAGTTGGAATCTTTAAAACGATCCTTCACCTCAGGCCGGAAGGTTCGAGACGCCGAGTAAACCACCCCTTTCTCTCCCACCACTTGGGATAGAATGGCCGTGTAATATCCTCTCCCCGTCACCAGGTCAGCGACTTTGTCTCCCGACTTTACGCCATAGAAGGGCACGACTTCCGCCGGCTTGCGTGCGGCGTCGATCTGCTTATCTTCCGCCGGTCGCTGCGGATTCGCGAGGATGGCAGTGACGTCCGGCGAAGTTTGTGTCGCTGCGCAGGCCGACATCACCAATAGCGCCACAGAAAAAAGCAACGATCCCGCATTCCTTAACGAAACCATTTTCATAATCACCTCGATCCTAAAAGTTCTCCGAATCTCAACCGGTGAAACGAGAGTGGACAGATTTGCGCCGCTTCTCTTTTGGTCATTGCGACGGACGGCTATGCCGCATCGTTCTGTCCACCTCGTCGCGCAGCATCTCCCAGATCTTGTCGACACAGCGGGCGAAGTCGGGGTCCGACATGCTTCTGATGGTGCGGGGCCGTCGAACATCCACCGGCAATACGCACTTGACGACTCCCGGCGAAGCGCTCATCACGGCGATGCGGTCGCACAGCATCACCGCCTCTTCGATATTGTGCGTCACCAGGATGACGGTTTTCTTGTCGCGCTCCCAAATTCTCAGGAGCTCTTCGCGCAGGATAAGACGTGTCTGGGCATCGAGACTCGCGAACGGTTCATCCATCACGATGACCTCGGGGTCATTGGCCAGGGCCCGGGCAATCGCGACTTTCTGCTTCATCCCGCCGGAAAGCTCGTGCGGTTTGGCCGAGCCAAAGTCCAGCATCCGGACCACCTCTAAAAAGAAGCCGGCGATCCGCTTGGAAACCGAAGGCGGCTCCTTGCGAAATTCCGAACCCAGCGGAACATTGTCCTCCACGTTTCGCCACGGCATTAGAGCGGAATCCTGAAAGACCATCGAGACCATGGCTTGAGTTCTTTTTTCACCGACGAATTCCAAGGAGCCGGTCGTGGCGCTATCGAGCCCGGCAATGATATGGAGCAGCGTGGTCTTACCGCAGCCCGTCGGCCCGATGATACCGAAGAATTCACGGTCTCTGACTTCGAGACTGACTCCCCCGAGGGCTCGTAGGGTGCTCTCCCCTTTCTCGAATTCCTTGGTGAGGTTGTGGATGACTATGCGCATAGAATCGTCCGCACAAAATCGAGCCCGAAGGCGCTGATCGCGCTCTTGCTTCCCTCGAACATTCTATCTTCCGCCGAAAATTTCGTGAAAGATTTTGGCATACCGCTCGAACTCCTCAAGCACTTCCGTAGGTGCAAAAACCGGCTTGATCCCTTCCATTAAACGGGCATGTTCGGGTGGAGTATCGACCCGATCGGGAATTCGGTTCATGCCGCGAATGAGATCCTGACCCTTTTTCGACAACACGAAGTCAATGAAGAGTTTACCGGCGTTGGGATGGGGCGCCTTCGCTGAGAGTCCCACCGGGTGTATGTTGGCAAAAACGGGATTCAGATAAACCCAATCCACAGGCGCGCCGGCGGGCTTGAGTTGTTCGAAAGTCTGGGAATAAGCCGTTAGCCCGCCTTTGAATTCTCCTGCGGCGACCAGTTGCGCGAGCAGATTTCGACCATTGCGGAGCTGCACCTGTTTTGCCAGCTCGCGCATGTAAGCTATTCCTTTTTCATCTCCCATCGCCTTCACCATCGTGCCAAACCATTCGTACGCTCTACTGTCGATGCCGATGTTTCCTTTCCACTCGGGCTTTAGAAGGTCCGCAAACGATTTCGGAACAGCGGCGTTGGGGACCGACCGGTTGTTGTAACCGAAGGCAGCGTAGTTCGTGTAAATCGAGGTCCAAGTCGCTTGAGGATCTTTATATCCGTCGCGATAATACTTTCTCTCCGGCGAGTCGTAGGACGCAAGCACGCCCCGTTTTTTTAAATTGTGACCATAGAAACTAGTTGTCATCACCACGTCCCAAAGGTTTTGGCCGGCGCGGCTCTCGGTCAATATTCTTTCCATGAGCTGCGCATCCGTGGCACGATAGAACACCGCGTCGATCTTGGGGTAGAGCTGTTTAAATCCGTCCGTCAGCGTTTTGGAATCGTTGGCGTTGAATGCGGCGTAAAACATCAACTTCCCTTCCGCTTCGGCGCGATCTCGGACTTCCGCAGCGCCAGTGAAAGCGGGCGATAGCCACACCCAAGCACTGAACAGGAGTAATGCAAGGCGACCAACTCGGGTCATGACATCTCATTCATTCTCTGATCCAGCGTTTGCTCTGTTGATCCGAGACTCGAAACCCGAAACTCGAAACCGTGGTTCATGGCATCTCGGCAAGCAAGCGTCCGTAGCCTGTCACGGGCTCGTTAAGCTGCAAGATCTTCTTCGTGGCCCAAACTTGAGCGGGAATGCTGGAAACCACCGTGGTCTTCAGATCCTTTTCCAGCATCTCGATGACCGGCAAGTTGTGCCAGCCTGCGCCAAGCATGTAGATGCCGTCGGCGGGACCATGTTCCAGGAAGACCTTTTTGGCAAAGCCGTAGATCGCTTCTGGAGAAAGCTTGCCGGCATCTTTGAACGGCACTTCAATTCCCTTCATCGCTTTCACTTCGAATCCGTCATCCTCAAAAAATTTGGCGAACCGACGGTTCATGTCATCTTGAAAGTAAGTAATACCCACCAATTTTTTCATTCCCAAAGCCCGGAACGCATCGACTTGCGCCATCGTCGCCACCAGCACCGGAATGCCATATCTTTTCGATAACCGGTCAGAGATCTCGCGGTCCGCGCCGTGACCGCGCACCATCGTTGGAGGCGCCCCCATGATCATGACTACATCTGCGCCCAGCTCTGCCAACCGCGCTACCTTTTTTTCAGCCACCGACAACGCCTCCTGAAGCTCTTGCTCGTTGCCGGCTCGGATGCCGGCGTGGCACGGTATGAACCCCACACCCTCCGGCATGAGTTTGATAAAACTTTCCATGGACCCCGGTCGATAGGTGGGCTTAACGAGCCCGACTATTCCGCGCGCACCGTAATACATCGCTATGGTTCTCCTCTAAATCCTCAGGCTCACAGAGGAAGGGCGGGAAAGCCCGCCCTTAGAATTCTATGCATTGCTGCACTCAAAAGTTTTCGCGGCCCGCGCAAATTTTACCAGCGGCTTTGCCCTTTAGTTACGGACGTTTAGGATTATTCTTCCGCCAAGACGCCAAGCTCGCAAAGAAGTTTCTTTTAACAGGAGAGAACAGAGGAAACAAAGTTTTTGATTCATCTCTGTTATCTCCGTTACCTCCTGTAAAACAATCCATTCTTATTCCGTCTCCGGCCTTGGCGCCCTTTGCGCCTTTGCGGGAGATCTTCCGGCTTTTGGTTGCGGCTTTCTTTGCCTCTATGCCGCCGCTTGCAGTCTCTTCCCGTTGGTGCTCCCCAACACGCTACCCGGCAACGCGCCGGTGTGTTTGCCCTTTTCGACCAACACTTCGCCGTTGACGAGGGTCATCTCGATGCCCACCGCTTTTTGAATGAAGCGTTTTTCGTTGGCCGGCAAGTCCTGCACCATTTCCGGCTCGCACTCGCGGATCGTTGCCGGATCGAACAGCACCAGATCCGCCGCCATGCCGTGCCTAATCAAACCACGATCGTGCAAACCGAAGATCGAGGCGACCATGAAAGTCAGCTTGCGCACGCCCTCTTCCAAGCTCATGACGTTTTTCTCGCGGATCCAGTAGCCCAGCAGGCGCGTCGCGTAGCCGAAACCGGCGTCGTAAATCAGATGCGCGCCGGCGTCGGACTGGCCGACGAGAGTAAACGGGCTGCGGATGATTTCCGCCACCGCCTCTTCGTCGCCGTTTGTGCTGGAAGTTTGGAATTCCGTATCCAATCCCTCTTCCAAAGAGAGATCGAGGAAAGCGTCGATGACGTCCTGGCCGCGAATTTTGGCGATCTCAGCCACACTCTTTTTTTCCAGATGCCGGTTGGCCGGTGTCGCAGCCTTGATCAAATAAACCAGATCCCAGCGCCGCGAGAAGCGCGAAGATTTCTTTTCTTCCACCGCTTCGTAGCGCATCTTGCGCCGCGTCTCCGGATCGCGGATCGCTGCGATACGCGCCTCAATCGGCAAGAAGAGAATCGTTTTCCAAGTCGGCAGGTCGTCGAACACCTGGGCGTTTTTCATCGTGAGACGGTTGTTGAACAGCCGCGCGTTGCACAGCGGATAAGACTGCACGCCGCGCTCCAACGACGCCTGCGCCAAGTCCAACAGCTGGCGCCAGTCATCCGGTCTATCCCAACGATGCGCGATGCTCTGCCAGATCACCGGCCGTCCCGATCGGGACGAGATCTCGTCGAACAATTGCACCGTCTCGCGCATCGGCACCGAGACTCCAAGCGAACCGCGGGAAATCTGCACCGCGCCTTGATTGATCTCGCCGAGCGCACAGGCCAACTCGATGATTTCTTCATCGGTGGCGAATCGGCTTTGGATCGGCGTCCCGTCGGCAAACATGTGCACGGGATTTTGATTGGTCGAGAAGCCCATCGCGCCCGCGCGCACGCCGGCTTTAAGAATTTCTTTCATCTGGTAGATTTCCGCGGGGGTGGCGGCGCGTTCCATGGCGGCATTGCCCATCACGAACTGCCTGAGCGCACAGTGGCCCATCAAGGCGGCGACGTTGACGCCGAGATTGCCGCGGAGCTTATCCAAATATTGCGGAAATGTCGTCCAACCCCACTGCACGCCGGCCCGCAAGGCCGGCAGCGAGATCGCTTCGACTCTCTCGAAGCTCTTGAGAATCGTGTCCTGGTCCTGCTCCTTACAGGGTGCGAGGGCAAGCGCACAGTTCCCCGGAATAACCGTAGTTACGCCGTGAAAGCAGGAGGACGTTGCCAGCGGATCCCATAATAACTGCGCGTCGAGATGGGTATGAAAATCGATAAAGCCGGGCGAAACCGCTAACCCATCGGCGCGAATCACACGTTTGGCCTCCCCGTTGATCCGCCCGGTTTCCACGATACGACCATCTTTCGTCGCTACATCGCCAAGATAGGAAGGCATTCCGCTGCCGTCGTAAATCCGGCCGCCTTTGATAAGCACGTCATAAGCCATGGGAGATCCTCCTCGCTTTCCTAAACATTACACCGAGCTTATCGACAGACATACGCCGATGTCAACCGAACCATCCGGACTCAGGATTCGATCGGTCTCCTCACACCACAAACGGACGACTCTTCCGTCTTAACTATTCTCTCGATCGATATGCGTTCCCTCTCCCTTGACAGGTGAGGGCAAGGGTGCGGGGTGAAGTCACTCAATTAAACATAAAACTTTGAACTCGCAACGTTGAACGTTGAACTGGAGAAAGCTTTCAATCCTTTCTTCAGGAAGTCTCTCAATCCAACAGAAAACGAATCGATCGAGAGTGCCATGCTCGTGCTCACGTGTTCGTGCTCGTTCCGTTCTTTGCCTCGCCTCAAATCCGTTCCAGCTAACCTCCCTGTTCTCCTTTTCGGATTCCGCGGATGGGCGGCGGCAATGATACCTTTGTTGATATCCCTGTTGAATGTATATATCATTGTTCATCAGCAAGGAGCGAAACGCTATGGCACGGTTCATGGTCTCGATGCCGGATGATATGTTGAAAAAGCTGGACAGCCAGGCGCGCAAGGAAAGCCGCGGGCGGAGCGAACTGTTGCGCGAGGCGGTGCGGCACCATCTGGCCGCTATTGCGCCGGTGGAGGCCAAGAAACGCCCAACCCCGAGATCGAACGGCAAACCAAAGGCGCAAAAGAAGTGGACTAAGGAAGCCCTGGAACGCCACCTCTTGGAAAACGGGCTGGGCAGTAAGGGCTGCCCCGGGCTTGATTTCCTGGTAGGCCCCACAAAGGGTCCTGTAGACATGAAGCGGCTCTTACGGATCACAAAAAGACTTACCGGCTTGAGCCGCCAGCTCATTGAAGACCGTGAAGACCGGCGGTGATTTTCTTCTTCGACACCAGCGCCCTTATCAAGCGTTATCTCCATGAGAAGGGGTCTGCCCGTGTCCGCCGCCTTTTGCAGACCGGGGGCGCCATTTTTTATCAAACCTTTCTCACTCCTGTGGAAATAACCTCGGCCTTCTACCGGCAGCACCGTGAGGGTCAAATCTCGAGCGAAGAACTTTCCTTGCTGCTCAGATCTTATGCCGTTCATTCCCACAGTGAATACCTTCTCGTTCCGTACTCCGAATCGCTGCCCGACCTGGCTGTGGCGCTCATTAGTCGCCGTCCGCTACGGGCTCTGGACGCTATCCAGCTTGCCAGCGCGCTGAAGCTTCGCAACGCTCTTCCCCCGAGCGCGCCTCCGTTCATTTTTCTCTCCGCCGATGACCGGCTCGTTAGGGCCGCCCGTGAAGAACATCTCCACGTGGAGAACCCGGAACGTTTCCCATAATTACGCGACGCGATATCTTCCCAACCCAAAACCGGTTCCCTTACCGACATTAAGTTTTTCGCCCATATTTCGGTCTTATTTTGCTCTTAGCTGACACACACAGAGAGGGATAAGATCAATACAAGAACAGGAGTGAAACCAAATCGTCGAATGGCCGAAAAATAAGCCGCTCTCGAATCCTCACGAGAGCAGCAGTTCCAAGTCCTCACGGGTTAGATTATGAATCAGACTATTGTCAGCGGTAATGATGGCATCGGCCAGATCGCGTTTGGTTTGCTGCAGCTCCAGCACCTTTTCCTCGACCGTGTCGCGAGCGATGAGCCGATAGGCAAACACCTGACGCGTCTGGCCGATCCGGTGGGCGCGGTCGATGGCCTGCGCTTCAACCGCTGGGTTCCACCAGGGATCGAGCAGATAAACATATTCGGCCGCGTGCAAGTTGAGCCCCAGGCCGCCCGCTTTCAAGCTGATGAGAAACAGCTTCACGTTCGGATCGTTTTGAAATTGCTCGACCCGCGCCTCGCGGTCGCGCGTCTTGCCGTCAAGGTACACATAGGGAATCTTGGCGCCGTCGAGCCGGCTGCGCACGATGGCGAGCAGACTCGTGAATTGGGAAAAAACCAAAGCCTTGTGTCCTTCTTCGAGCACCTGGTCGAGCTGAGCGAGAAGGGTGTCGACTTTTGCGCTCGGCTCCGCCGTTTTCTTCTTATCGATGAGGCCCGGATGGCAGGCCGCCTGACGCAAGCGCAATAGCGCTTCGAGCACCTGGAACTTCATCTGGGTCAGGTCGTCACGCTGAACATTTTTCAACAGTCGCGCGCGGTAATAGGCGCGCAGCTCATCATAGAGTTTTCTGTCCGGCGGCTCGAGATCGCAATAAATCGTCTGCTCGGTCTTTGCTGGCAGCTCGCGCGCCACTTCTCCTTTCGTCCGTCTCAGGATGAAAGGTCGCAAGGCTCGCGCCAGTAGGTTCCGTGTTTCGGCGTCAGGGTTCCGGCCCGCACGGCCAAACACCGAGGCGCTACCGAGCATGCCGGGGTTGAGAAACTCGAAAAGGCTCCACAGCTCGCCGAGATGGTTTTCCACCGGCGTGCCGCTCATCGCCAGGCGATGGTCGGCGTGCAACAGACGAACCGCCTTGGCCGAAAGCGTGCCGGCGTTTTTGATCGCTTGGGCTTCGTCAAGAATGCAGTAGTCGAAACGCAGATCTTTTAATTGCAGCGCATCGCGCCGCAGTGTGCCGTAGGTGGTCAGCACCACATCGTATGCGTCGAAATGATCGCCGGGTTTGAGACGCCCGCCCCCCGTGTGATCGAGTATTTTTAGTTTGGGCGCAAAGTGCTCGGCTTCGCGCTTCCAGTGGAATACCAGCGAGCGTGGCACAACCACAAGCGCTGGACGGTGGGATTCTTGCCCATTTTGCGCGCGCAGATCACGGCGCGACTCCAAAAGCGCGAGTACTTGAATGGTCTTACCCAGCCCCATGTCATCGGCCAGACAGCCACCGAAGCCGAAGCGCTGGAGAAAATAGAGCCAGCCTAGCCCCTCGCGCTGATAGGCGCGCAGCTCGCCGGCGAAATATGTCGTTGGATCGGCTGCTCTGACGCCGCCAAAGCTGCGCAGCTCTTCACGCACACGCTCGAAGACGGCGTCGGCGCGCACCGCCGACTCGGAGGCCAGCAGGGCATCCAAGAGGCCGGCCTGCGGCCGCGTGAAGCGGAGGTGATTCTCCTCGACAGTTCCAAGGCCGGCGAGAAGGCCGTATTTTTTCATCCACTCTTCAGGAATGATCCCCAGCGTGCCGTCGTCGAGCCGCACGGTTTGCTCGCCCTGCTTGATTGCGCGCAAGAGCCGCGGCAATGCAATCCGGGTATCGTCGAATTGCGCGCCGCCTTCGAGCTCGAACCAATCGACTCCCGAGCGGATCTCCATACTCAGTGCGCCGGCCGTGCGGTAGAGCTTGCCTTCGGCTTCGACATGCCAGCCTTCGCTCGTCAGCGTGCGCACGACTTTGGGAAGCTGGTCGGGTGACAATCCGAGGTCGGAATCTTTGCTCGAATAGCCGCTACGAAAACCGAGCTGCACGAGACGCTTCTCGGCGGCGATTTCAATCTCAAGGTCACGCCGTATCAGCCGGCGTCGCTGTTTTTGAAAGATCCCGCTGCCATCCTGATCGTGCTGGACCATCTCCCCTTCATAATCAAAGGACAGCTTTCCCAAAAGATGTGGCCGAGCCCAGGGATGACGCTCTCCGGGCTTGATGATCAAATTGGGCTTCGGGCGCGGCGCAAGCAGTTCGAATTTCAGCTCCTCGGGAAGCTCCAGCTTGGGCTGTCGAGGGAAGCGCAGCAGCTCCGCAAGAAAGGTGTCGCCTTCTTCTTTGGGAATCGACAGAGAGCCCTGCGCCCGCAGCAGGGAAATCCAGCCAAAGGCGCCGTGGTCGTTAAGACGCGCAACCCAACTGTCCCAGAACACCAAACCACCGGCGAGGAGCAAGACCGGCTTCGCCAGCTCCATCTCAGCCTCGCCCCGTCGTAGCACGCCCTTGACGGAATAATCGCCACCGTTGCTTTCACGCGTGACCTTAAGACACAACTCCCACGCATCCCCATCGTCCCAATGGACTGCCGGATGTTCCTTGGCAATGATAGACACCCGCAACAAACAACGCGCCGTTGCGCACATGAGCGGCAACACGACATCCCACAGCGGCTGGGGAACGGAAAACTCGGGATACACCGATTCGCTATAGTAAGGCGAGTAGGCATACGCTGTCCCCGGCCGCGAGCCAAAGAGCATCGCCAGAATGCGCCGGTCCCTCGGATCCGCAAGGTCATTGATTTCATAGAGGCCGAGCTTCTTTGTCTTGAGCTTCCCCCATTCACCGTTAATCTTTTTATCGCGCTGGGCGACTTCAACGGTGAGCCGTTCTTGGGTCAACGTTGCCCCCGCATCGATGATGTACACGAATTCGCGCTCCGGCGCCGTCGTCAATCGCAAGCGACTTTCGTCGGCCCCCATCTTCGCCAGCAACGGCTGCAGTTGCTTCCTCCAACCCGGCGCCGGTTTCTTCACCAACTCTGGTTTCGGATACGTTTTCCTGAGGAATACTTCCGGGATCGCCTCAGTAAAGTCAGGCGACGCGAAATCGCCTGCTCCTTTAAGATAGCCATGCTG
>Ga0209874_1000353_pt1 | contig 13476 bp, 12 predicted proteins | sample GWRWN1_20_30_FD_187216 | JGI IMG/M metagenome (GOLD analysis project Ga0209874, IMG submission 187216) | Riverbed sediment microbial communities from areas with no vegetation in Columbia River, Washington, USA - GW-RW N1_20_30 (SPAdes)... | ecosystem: Environmental > Aquatic > Freshwater > River... | reverse complement strand
GAGCGCTCGCGCGGCGCTCGAGCTTCAGCGCAAGGCGCCGAGCGCCGGCGATATCGAGTCTCTCCGCGCCAAGCTCGCCGCCGATCCGAACGACGTTCAGGCCCGCTTCGACCTCGCGCTCGCGCTCGCCGCCAAAGGCGACCGCAGCGGCGCTGCTGACGAGCTGCTCACGCTCGTCGCTAAGAACCGCTCCTGGAACGACGACGCGGCGCGCAAGCAGCTCGTGCAACTGTTCGATGCGTGGGGCGCAAGGGACCCCGCCACCATCGTGGGCCGGCAAAGGCTCTCATCGTTGCTCTTCGCGTGATCCAAGGAGCGCTTCTCTTGGGGGTGACCGACCGCTATCGCAACGTCGCAGACATGCCAAAGGTGCTGCCGCTGTTTCCGCTGCGCGGCGCCATTCTCCTGCCGCGCGCCTCGCTTACCCTCAATGTGTTCGAGCCGCGCTACCTCGCTCTCGTCGATCACGCCCTTGCCGGCGACCGCCTGATGGGCGTCGTGCAGCCGGCCCCTGAAGCGGGAAATGCCGAGTCGCCCGCCGGGAAGACCTTTCCCATAAGGCGGGTGGGTTGTGCGGGACGGATATCTTCCTTCACGGAGAGCGACGACGGCCGGGTGGTCATCTCGCTCGCCGGCATCGCGCGCTTCCGTCTGGCGCAGGATGTCGAGGGAAAGAGCCCATTCCGGATCGCACACGTGGATTTTTCGCCTTACGCCAAAGACTTCGTCTTGGGCCACGGCGAGGAGGACGTCGACCGTCCGCGCCTCATCGCGACGCTCAGAAGCTATCTGATCGCCAACAACCTCAATGCCGATTGGGATCGCATCAACAACGCCAGCACCGAGCGGCTGGTCAATACGCTATCGATCCTCTCCCCCTATGGGCCGGAGGAGAAGCAGGCCCTGCTTGAGGCCCCCGACTTGCGGGCGCGCGCCGAGGCCCTTATCGCGCTCGCCGAGATGGAGCTTGCGGCCACGGACGACGGCTCCGGGACATCAGTGCAATGACGGGCAAGGAGACGCACCCATGAGCAACGCGCCCGAGCGCGGCGGCGAGCGCCGCCTCGATCCAAAGCTGCTGGAGATCCTGGTCTGTCCCTTGACCAAAACCTCGCTCGACTACGACGCCGAGCGTCAGGAGCTGATCAGCCGGGCCGCGGGCCTCGCCTATCCGATCCGCGACGGCATTCCCATCATGTTGCCCGAGGAAGCGCGCAAGCTCGACGAGAGCTAGGCTACAGCCTCTCGCCGGTCAGCAAACACGGCACGGTGCCGGTTCTGCCCGCCGCCTCGCGCACGAGGAAGCGCTTCACCCCCGGCGCCCGGTCGACGAGGCCCAAGCCAAGATCGCGTAGGGTCCGCAACGGCACACTGTCGTTGGAGAAGAGGCGGTTCAGTCCATCCATGACCGCGGCCGAGAAGGCGCTGTCGAAACGCCGCCAGCGCTCGTATCGCTCAAGCTGGGCCGCCGCACCGATATCGAGTCCAAGCCGCGTGGCGTCGATGATGGTCTCGGCGAGCGCCGCCACGTCGCGCATGCCGATATTGAGTCCCTGCCCCGCCAGTGGATGCACCACGTGGGCCGCGTCGCCGATCAGCGCCAACCGGTCCGCCACGAAGGAGCGGGCGACCTGCATGTCGAGCGGAAAGGATTGGCGCGGTCCGGCAAGGGCGATCTCGCCGAGCCTCAAGCCGAAGCGCTTGGTCAGCTCGTCGAGAAAGCCTGCCTCGTCCAAAGCCATGATGGCCTCGCCGCGCGCTGTCTCTTCCGTCCACACGATGGAGGAGCGGTTCCCTGTGAGGGGGAGCATGGCGAAGGGTCCGGAAGGGAGAAAGTGCTGCACGGCCTTGCCGTGATGGGGCCGCGCATGGGCCACGGTGGTGACGATGCCCAGTTGCGGATAGGACCAGCCCACGCATTTGATGCCGGCGCGCTCGCGCAGTGCCGAACGCTTGCCGTCGGCGGCGACGAGGAGACGCGCTTCGATCGTTTTGCCGCTGCCGAGCCTCCCTTCCACCCCAAAGGCGTCAGTCTTGAAATCGGTCACCGTCTCGGGCGCAATGATCTCGATGGCGGGCTCCTGTGCCACGGCGGCCGCGAGCACGCGCTTTAAGTCGCCATGCTCGACCATGAAGGCACTTCCGCCGTCGCTTTTGAGCTCGTCGTCGAAGCCGAGGAAATGGGGACGCAAGGCAGCGTTCAGGTCGCTGTCGGTGATCTCGATCGCCTCGATGGCTTGGGCTTGGGGCGCGAGCGCCGGCCACAGATCGAGCACCGAGAGGAGATTTCTGGTCGCCGCCGAAAGGGCGAGCGCCCGGGCATCCTCGGCGCCGCTCTTGTCCGCACGAGCCGCCTCGGCATCGACCAGAGCTACGCGGAAACCTTTGGGCGCGAGTTTGGCCAGCGCAAGCGCAAGCGTTCGCCCAACGAACCCGCCGCCGGCGATCGCCACGTCGAACCGATCCCGGCCTCTTGTCTTTCCTTTCGACATCTCCCAGCAATGCCACGTTCCGCCTGGCGAGTGAACCTGCTAAAGGGCGGGGCCCTCTTTACGAAAGGCTTCGCTCATGAGCCGCGCGCTGGAAACGCTGCTATCCATCCTCGACATCGAGACGCTCGAGGTGAACCTGTTCCGCGGGCTTAGCCCGCAGGTCGGCTGGCAGCGCGTGTTCGGCGGTCAGGTGATCGGGCAAGCGCTGGTTGCCGCCAACCGCACCGTCGAGGGGCGCCTGGCCCATTCGCTGCACGCCTATTTCCTGCGCGCCGGCGATCCTTCGGTGCCCATCATCTATGAGGTCGACCGCATTCGCGACGGCGGCAGCTTCTCCACCCGCCGCGTGGTCGCCATCCAGCACGGTCAGGCGATCTTCTCCGTGGCCGCCTCCTTCCATAAGGACGAGCCGGGACTCCACCATCAGATCAAAATGCCGGAGGTGCCCCCGCCGGAATCGCTGCCGAGCGAGGCGGAGCTTAAGGAGCAGCTCATCGACCGCTTGCCGGAGCCGGTCAAAGCCTATTGGCAGCGCGAGCGGCCGATCGAGATCAGGCCTGTTGACCTGTCGCGTTATCTCTCGCCTGAGAACCGCGCGCCCACCCAGCAGGTCTGGATCAAGGCTACGGGCAGGCTGGGCGATGATCTTGCGCTTCACCAATGCGTGCTGGCCTACGCGTCAGACTTCACGCTCCTCGATACGGCGCTGATTGCGCACGGCCGCTTCGTTTTCGATCCGAGGCTGATGCTCGCGAGCCTCGACCACGCCATCTGGTTCCATCGGCGCTTCAGGGCGGACGACTGGCTGCTTTATGCCCAAGACAGTCCAAGCTCAGGCGCCGGCCGTGCCTTTTGCCGCGGCACGCTCTTCACCCGGGACGGCGAACTTGTGGCCTCGACGGCGCAGGAAGGCCTGCTGCGCGAGCGCAATGCCCGAAAAGACGCCTAGTTTCTGAGCAATCCTCCATTTCTGCCTACTTTATAGGCTGATCTGGCCCTCCTCAGGGTCGGCCTGGTCCTCCACCGCCTCAAAAAGAGTCACTAAACCCAAGCACTTGCCGCCCCGGAGCCGAGTTGGCACGGGGCTTGACTCTGCTTTCGGGTTCGCACGGCTGGAACGGACGCGGTCAGAAGCCCGGCAGCCGTAAACATGGAGGGGTTAGAGACATGAAGCTGGTGATGGCGATCATCAAGCCATTCAAGCTCGATGAGGTGCGCCAAGCCCTCACCGAGCTCGGCCTGCAAGGCATGACCGTGACCGAGGTCAAAGGTTACGGGAGGCAGAAAGGCCATACGGAGATCTATCGCGGCGCCGAATACGCCGTGAATTTCCTGCCGAAGATCAAGATCGAGGTCGTGGTACCTGCCAAATTGGTCGACAAAGCCGTGGACGCCATCGTGGCCGCGGCCAAGACCGGACAAATCGGCGACGGCAAGATCTTCGTCGTTCCCGTCGAGCAGACGGTGCGCATCCGCACCGGCGAAACCAACGAATCAGCGCTCTAAAGGGGGAGGTAGAAGATGACCCTTGCCAAATATCTGTTCGGCGCGGTCGCAGCGCTCGCTGTGCTGGCGCTGTTCCACGTCGACCCGGCGCTTGCCCAGGAGGCGGCGGAAGCCACCGAACCGGCCAAGCCCGCAATCGACACCGGCGACACGGCGTGGATGCTCACATCCACGGCACTCGTCCTAATGATGACCATTCCCGGCCTGGCCCTGTTCTATGGCGGCATGGTGCGCAAGAAGAACGTGCTCGCCGTGGTGATGCAGTGCTTTGCGACCACGTGTATCGTCACGGTTGCTTGGATGGTGATCGGCTATTCGTGGGCCTTCACCGACGGCGGCGGCATGCAGAGCTATCTCGGCGGCATGTCGCAATTCATGCTCAAGAGCATGACGCTCGACAGCACCAACTCGCTCGCGGGAACGATCCCCGAGTCGGTGTTCATGACCTTCCAAATGACCTTCGCCATCATCACGCCGGCGCTCATCGTCGGCGCCTTCGCCGACCGCATGAAGTTCTCGGCGCTAGTGCTGTTCATGACCCTGTGGCTGCTCATCGTCTATGCGCCGATCGCGCATTGGGTGTGGGGCGGCGGCTTCCTCGGCGGCGCGGGCGTGCTCGACTTCGCCGGAGGGACGGTCGTGCATATAAACGCGGGTATCGCGGGCCTCGTTACGGCCCTCTATCTCGGCAAGCGTTCCGGCTACGGATCCGAAAACATGGCGCCGCACAACCTCGTGTATAGCGTGGCCGGCGCATCCCTTCTGTGGGTCGGCTGGTTCGGCTTCAACGCGGGATCGGCGGTCGCCTCGGGCGGACGCGCGGGCATGGCGATGGCCGTGACGCAAATCGCCACGGCCACGGCGGCGCTAGCCTGGATGTTCGCCGAATGGGTCGTGCACAGGAAGCCGAGCGTGCTCGGTATCATCTCGGGTGCGGTCGCTGGCCTCGTCGCCATCACGCCGGCATCGGGCTTCGTCGGCCCGATAGGCGCACTGTGGATCGGGGCTGCGGCCGGCGTCGGCTGCTTCTTCGCCTCTACGGTGGTGAAGCGGGCTCTCGGCTACGACGATTCGCTCGATGTTTTCGGAGTCCACTGTATCGGCGGCATCATCGGAGCGTTGTTGACTGGCGTGTTCGCGGTGGAAGCCATCGGCGGCGCCAAAGGCGTCCTCGAAGGCAATATCGGCCAGATCTGGACTCAGGCTGAAGGTGTTCTCGTCACCCTCGCCTGGTCGGGATTGGCGACCTTCGTCATCCTTATCGTGGTCAACATCCTCACCGGCGTCAGGGTCAGTCAGGCCGTCGAGGTCGAAGGCCTCGACATCAACCTGCACGGCGAGGTGGTGCCATAGCCGTCTGTCGCGCGGAACCGAATGAGGGAAAATAGCCTTGTAAATCAGAGCTAAGTCTCCTCCTCCCTTGACTTTTGCTCTTACTAAAAGCCCCGGCCTCTTGCCGGGGCTTATTCATTTGCGGACGCGCCGACACCCATTGCCGCCAGCGCCGCCATCACGTAACACCGGCCGCATGCCGCCTCGCGCCGCGCCGACCAGCCTCGACGATTTGCTTCGTTCGCCGTTCGCGCGTCTCACTCATCTGCTCGATGGCCTCGCGCCGGGCGCATCCCCGATCGACCTCTCTCTCGGCGAGCCCGCGGCGCTCGTGCCGCCATTCCTCGGCCCCACGCTGCAAGAGCATTTGACCGAGTTCGGCCGCTACCCGCCGATCAGAGGCATCCCCGCTCTCCGCCAGGCGATCGTCGATTGGATGGGACGCCGCTATCCCATCCTCAAAGGACGGATCGACGCGGAAAACCACGTGCTGCCGCTTAACGGCTCGCGCGAAGGATTGTTCTCGGCGATCTTTCCGGCGCTGGCTCGAAAGCCGAAGACCGAGCGGCCGGTGGTGATGATCCCCAATCCCTTCTATCAGGCCTATGGCGCGGCCGCGGCGGCCTCAGGCGCCACGCCCGTGTTCCTGAGCTCTTCCGCCGAGGCGGGGTTCTTGCCCGAGCTTGAGGCCATCGACGAGGCGCTCCTGGCGCGGACTGTCGCCTTCTATCTCTGCACGCCGTCCAATCCGCAAGGCGCCGTTGCCGGCCGCTCCTATCTTGCCCGCGCCATAGCGCTGGCGCGGCGCTTCGACTTTCTGCTCTTTGCCGACGAATGCTATTCGGAGATCTATGGCGACACCCCTCCTCCCGGCGTGCTCGAAACGGCCTATGGCGAGACCGGAAGCATCGCCAATGTGGTGGCATTCCAGTCGCTGTCAAAGCGCTCAGGCCTGCCGGGACTGAGGTCGGGCTTCGTCGCCGGCGACCCGGAGTTCATCGCTGCCTTCGGCCACTTCCGCAACGTCGCCTGCCCGCAAGTGCCCCTTCCCGTGCAGCACGTCTCGGCCAAGGCTTGGGCTGACGAGCGCCATGTCGAGGAGGGACGCGCGCTCTACGGTAAGAATTTCGCCATCGCCGACGCTCTCCTGAAGGGCCGCTACGGCTATCGGCGGCCGGCGGGGAGCTTCTTTCTTTGGCTCGATTTGGCGGCTTTCGGCGGCGGGGAGGAGGCCGCGAAAACCCTTTGGAAAGGGTGTGGTGTCAGAGTGCTGCCGGGAGCTTATCTCGCACAAGCCGCACCCGATGGGGTCAATCCGGGCACGGACTACATCAGGGTTGCGCTCGTGCATGACGCGGACACCACACGCGAGGCCTTGAGCCGAGTCGTCGCCACATTGGGTTGAGGGATGGCCAGCAGAAGAAGAGCGAAGGAGCGGCGGCGCCTCCTGCCGGGAGCGGTCGAGTCCGGCTTGCGGCGGATCATGCTCGGCAGCTATGGCCTGGTGAGCGTCGCCATCGCCTGCGCCGCCTGGGCGAGCCTCGCCACCTGGTACGTGCACGACCCGAGCCTCAACAACGCGACGCGCGCAGCGCCGCGTAACGTGCTGGGCGGCTGGGGGGCGGTGGTGGCTGACCTCACCATCCAATCCTTGGGCCTCGCCTCGATCATCCTCTTTTTGCCGCTGGCGGCATGGGGATGGCACCTCGTGTTCCGCACGACGCCGAACCGCCGGAGGCTGAGGTTCCTCGCCTGGCCTACGGCCGTCATCCTGCTCGCCGCGGCGCTGGCGGCGTTGCCCCAGCCGAAAAGCTGGCCTCTGCCGAACGGCCTTGGCGGCATTTTCGGCGATTTCTTCATGGCCGGCGCTCACGTCATCGGGCCGTTCCTCCCTGACGCCGCAGTGTCCTTCGTCGCCGGCCTCGCCTTTCTGGTGATCGGCACCATGCTGCTCCTGTTCGCCTGCGGCACGAGCACCTCGCGACTCATCGCGCTTTGGGCACCGCGCAGCGGCGCTGCGGGCGAATGGGCCAATGCCTGGCTCGGCGGCGCCATGCACTACGTCATGCATACCGGCGCCAAGCTGCGGCGCACCTTCCGCCGGCGCCTGGTGTCGCACGACGAGGACGTGGAAGAGTTCGACGACAGCGAGGAGGAGGCTTGGGAAGAGGCCGAGCCAGAGCCCGATGCCGACGGCCGCATCGAGCCCTCGTTCGGCCCTGCGTCGATCGGCGGGGAGATCGATGACGAGGAGGCGGAGGACGACATTACCGCACCGAACTACCGCATCACCCGTCTCAAACCCAAGAAGAAGCATACGGGTCTCTCGCGCGCCTCGCGCATGGACACGCCTTACGATCCGCCGCCGACGCGCCTCTTGCAGCAGTCGCGCACTCCCCGCGGCCGTGGCGTCAGCGACGAGGTGCTTCAGGAGAATGCGCGCGAGCTCGAAGGCGTGTTCCAGGACTTCGGCGTCAAGGGCGAGATCACCAATGTCAGGCCCGGCCCCGTGGTCACGCTCTACGAGCTTGAGCCTGCGCCAGGAACCAAGTCCTCGCGCGTGATCGGCCTTGCCGACGACATTGCCCGGTCGATGAGCGCGGTCGCCGCCCGCGTCGCCGTGGTGCCCGGCCGCAATGTTATCGGCATCGAGCTTCCCAACGACCGGCGCGAAATCGTGATGCTGCGCGAGATGATCGAGACTCCCGACTTCCAGGAAAGCGACGCAAGGCTGGCGCTGGCGCTCGGCAAGAATATCGGCGGCGAGCCGATCATCGTCGATCTCTCGCGCATGCCGCATCTGCTCATCGCCGGCACCACCGGCTCCGGCAAGTCGGTCGGCATCAACACCATGATCCTGTCGCTGCTTTACCGGCTGTCGCCCGAGCAGTGCAAATTCATCATGATCGACCCCAAGATGCTCGAGCTGTCCGTCTATGACGGCATCCCGCATCTGCTCGCGCCGGTGGTCACCGATCCGAAAAAGGCGGTGGTCGCGCTCAAATGGACGGTGCGCGAGATGGAAGAGCGCTACAAGCGCATGTCGAAATTGGGCGTGCGCGACATCAAGGGCTACAATTCCCGCATCCTCCAGGCCGAGGCCAAGGGCGAGGTTCTGACGCGGACCGTGCAGACGGGCTTCGACCGCGCAACCGGCCGCGCCATCTACGAGCAGGAGGAGATGGACTACGACGTGATGCCCTATATCGTGGTGATCGTCGACGAGATGGCCGATTTGATGATGGTCGCGGGCAAGGACATCGAGGCCGCGGTGCAAAGGCTAGCGCAGATGGCGCGCGCGGCCGGCATCCACCTCATCACTGCGACGCAGCGCCCGAGCGTCGACGTCATCACCGGCACGATCAAGGCGAACTTCCCGACACGGGTGAGCTTCCAAGTCACCTCGAAGATCGATAGCCGCACCATTCTCGGCGAGCAGGGCGCCGAGCAGCTGCTCGGTCAGGGCGACATGCTCTATATGGCGGGCGGCGGCCGGATCATGCGCGTGCATGGGCCGTTCGTCGCCGACGAGGAGGTCGAGAAGGTGGTGCGTCACCTGAAGAGGCAGGGCACGCCCGCTTACCTCGATGCCGTCACCGATGAGGAGGAGAACGAGGGCGAGGACGGGGAGGGCGAGGACATAGGCGAGTCGGGCGACGACCTCTACGACCAGGCCGTGGCCGTCGTGCTTCGCGACCGCAAGGCCTCAACGAGCTACGTGCAACGCCGGCTCGGCATCGGCTACAATCGCGCCGCCTCGCTGGTCGAGCGCATGGAGAACGAGGGCCTGATCGGCGCCGCCAATCATGCCGGAAAACGGGAGATTCTGGTCGGTGGGGACGAGGCCGAGAGGCCCTATTAGGCGCCTTATCTTACCGCCGCCAAGAAGTTGACCAGATTTGCCTGAATCATCTATCGGTTGCCTCTTAGGCTAGAGCCGCCGGTCCACTGGGGGGGTTGATGACAAGCTGCAGAGCCGCCGGGCTACTCTTTGGGCTGCCGCTCGCCTTTTGGCTCTCCATGGGGCCCGCATTTGCCCAAGACAGCGCGACCACGGTGGTGAAGAGCCCTTCCCCTACCACTCCGGCCACCCCGCCGGGCCTGACGGAACCCGAGGACGAGCTCAGGCCCTCGCTTGGAGACGAGACGTCGGCGACAGGGGCACCGCCTCCGCCGGACGAGATGGTCCCAACCGCTGTTGACGAGGGAGCGGGCTGGGAAGCCGCAGTCGAAGCGGCCCAGGCGGCGACGCCCTTGATCGGGTCCGAGCAGACCAAAGCCGTTGAGCGCATCAACGCCTATTTCAACAGCATCACCAATCTCCAAGGCGGCTTCGAGCAGGTCGATGCCACCAACAAGCGCTCCACCGGGCGCTTCTATGTGCAACGGCCAGGAAAGATCAGATTCGATTATGCACCGCCGAGCGGCTTGCGCATCGTGGCCGACGGAAGCTCTCTCGCCATTGAGGATGCCGAGCTGAAGACGGTGGAGAAATATCCCATCCAATCGACGCCCTTCCGCCTGCTTCTGTCCGAGGCGGTCGATCTTGACCGCGATGCCCGCATTGTCGGGGTCGAGAGCCAGGAGGGGACGCTCGCCATATCGCTCGAAGACAAGTCAGGGGACGCCGCGGGCAGCATCCGGCTTTTGTTCGACAGCGGGCCCGAGCTTCAGCTGAAACAGTGGATGATTACCGACGCGCAAGGATTGACGACGCAGGTTACAGTCACCGACGTCGTATCGGGACGAAAGGTCGCGGCTGATTTCTTTACCGCGAAGGAGAGCTTCCAGCCCTTCCGCTAGGCTGAAAACGGGCGTTTCGGGCCCGACCAGCCGCCCTTTCAGGCGATTCCCAGCCCTTTCGGGAATCGAGAGAAAATAACGCCGAATCAAGCCCTTGTCTTAAGGGCCGGGGTTTCTATTTACGTAGCGTTAAATTTTTCACGGAGCGCCGGTTGAAATCGGTGCGAAATCTACTTATGTGTGGATCCTAGAAGCGGACCACGTCGTTTTCATCGGTAGTGCCCCCCGTCTAGCCGAAGATGTGGTTCGCTCGTGCCGGCTTCCCTCCCGGCACGCGCGCGAAAAAAACGCGCTTCTGGCGCCCAACCACGCGCAGCGGTTGGGCGCCTTTCTTTTGGCTATTGTATATTTCACCCACTGTGGATAGCGGTGCGCGCAGCAGTTGAGCGCTGCGACGAACCCCGGCTCACTTGGCCGGGGTTGAAACGGTTGTTTGGATTGCTACGTAGGTTGCAGTGATGGGTAATCCCTCTCCCATCACAGGTCCCCCCATAAGGACCGGAGAAGCCCCGTACCCCCCGTCCGGGGCTTCTTCTTTTGGCTTCCAAATGGACTCGCTATTCATGCCTGTTTCTTTTGGCTATTGCGTATCCCCAAACCCAATGCTGTGAGCTACCCTGACTCCGGTTGAAACTAGGGAGGGTGCGATGCCAAAGGCCAAGCCAAAGGCCAAAGTAAAGGCAAAGGCCAAAATGAAGGCAAGAATTGGCTGTAAGGCCTCTAAGAACGGACGCGTGACGGTGTTCCTCATAAAGAGCGGTGAGGCCGAGGCTGGCGTTGGCATGCCAAGCAAGGATGTTGCCAGCGTCGTGGCGATGCTTCTAGCGGCAGCCATGGATGCCGCCAAGATGAGCGGTGAAACGCCTTCTGTCGGAGGCGGCGTATCGCCGGCTGACATTCCAATGATCATCCCGACAGCCCTTAGCTTGAGTCAGGGTGTGGCACCGGAGCCAATGGCTCTGGTCGTTCACGCAGGCACGGCTCGCTTCGGCATTGCTTTGTCTAAGCCGCGCGAACTTGCCCATGCCTTGTGGACAGCGAGTGCACCAGTAGCCTCCCTGCAATAACGGATGTCTTGATCACAACGAAAAACCCCGGCTCACTTGGCCGGGGTTATGCTATGGAGATCGCGGTGATCGTCCCTGCGATCACCCCTTTGGTTGGAAAGCCCCGGTCAACCATCTTCGGCCGGGGCTTTCTTCTTAAGGCTGTGGCGAAATGCGCCATCCGTCGGCGTGCAGAAGTGATATGCCGCTTCCCGTGATGGGATTCCCTCCCCATCACAGGTTCCCCCCATAAGGAACCCGAAGAAGCCCCGAGTCCCCCCGTCTCTGGGGCTTCTTCTTTGTGCGCACCTCTGTGCCCACGACTTGCTTTTCCCGTCGCTCACACCGATCTTTGCCCTCCGATGCGCTTTCGCCTCGCCACCTGGAACATCAATTCGGTCAGGCTCAGGCTCGATCTCGTGAGCCGCTTCGTCAAAGCCTGCCAGCCGGACGTGCTCTGCCTGCAAGAGATCAAATGCATCGAAGGCAAGTTCCCGGAGCTTGAGCTGCGGGCGCTCGGTTTCCCCCATATCGCCGTGGCCGGCCAGAAGGGCTATCACGGCGTCGCCACCCTCTCCCGCCTGCCCTTCACACGAATTGAGCGCCGCGACATTTGCGGCCGCGGCCATGCGCGGCACCTCTCCGTCGCGCTTGACGGCGTGGGCGGCAAGGCCCAACCCCTCGTGCTGCATAACATCTACGTGCCGGCGGGCGGTGATCTCCCCGACCCCGCGCTCAACCCAAAATTCCGCCACAAGCTCGACTTCCTCGAGGCGATGGACGCCTGGTTCGGCGGCATGCGCGGCAAGGCCACGAACCGCATGATCATGGCCGGCGATCTGAACGTCGCGCCGCTTCCGGCCGACGTCTGGTCGCACAAGCAGCTCCTCAAAGTGGTGAGCCATACGCCGGCCGAAGTGGAGCGGCTCGAGCGCGTACAGGCCTCGCATGACTGGGTGGACGTGATGCGCCTTCATGTCCCGCCGGCGGAGAAGCTCTTCACCTGGTGGAGCTATCGCAACCGCGACTGGCGCGCCTCGAACCGCGGGCGCCGCCTCGATCACATCTGGGCGACGCCTGCGCTCGAGGGGGCTGCGGTCTCGATGACGGTTCTCGACGAGACGCGCGACTGGCCGCGCACCTCGGACCATGTGCCGGTCATCGTCGATTTCGTGATCGACGAATAATGCGTGGGCCCAGCAGTTCTTGTTATCGCCCGGCTTGACCGGGCGATCCAGTAACCACCGCATGTGTTGATTACGGACGCTCGAGGTTACTGGATGCCCGCCTACGCGGGCATGACAAAAGTGGCTAAGGCACCAATTTGTAGCCGCCGGTCTCGGTGATGAGCAGCTCGGCCTGCGAGGGGTCCTTCTCGATCTTCTGGCGCAAGCGATAGATATGCGTCTCAAGCGTGTGGGTGGTGACGCCGGCGTTGTAGCCCCACACCTCGTGCAGCAGCACGTCGCGGGTCACGACCCGCTCGCCCGCGCGATAGAGATATTTCAGGATCGAAGTCTCCTTCTCGGTGAGCCTGATCTTGCCGCCGGCGCCGTCGACCAAGAGTTTCGATGCCGGCCTGAAGGTGTAGGGACCGATGGTGAAGACCGCGTCCTCGCTCTGCTCGTGTTGCCTAAGCTGAGCGCGGATGCGGGCGAGCAGCACGCCGAGCTTGAAGGGCTTGATTACGTAGTCATTGGCGCCCGACTCCAACCCGAGGATGGTGTCGGCGTCCGAGGTCTGCGCCGTCAGCATGACGATGGGGCCTTTGAAGCCGCCGCGGCGCAGGAGCTTGCAGGCCTCGCGGCCGTCGAGATCGGGAAGGCCGACATCCAGAAGCACGAGGTCGATATGACCGCCGCGCGCTTGCTTCACGCCCTCCGATGCCGTCGCCGCAAGGAGCGTGTCGAACTCCTCATGCAGGCTCAGCTGCTCGCTCAACGATTCGCGAAGCTCGTCGTCATCGTCGATGATGAGAATCTTGCGGGCATTGCTCATACGGTGGCCCCTGGCTTGTTTCCGCGCCTTGCGAGTTGTAAGCGGGGCCAGGCCCTGGGACAAGCGTGTCGCGAACTCGCTTGGCGCATAAAAAGGCTCATCGCCCATGAGGGTTAAGCGATCCCGACCGATCCTGGTCAGGCCAGCGCCGGGGAGCGCATTTCAGGCGCGGGTCGCCCTCTCGCACGGCGTCAGGCCCGCGGCGCTCGGCCGCACCGGCATCCGCGCCTTGAAGCGCGAAGGGGACGGCGGGACGCCGCTCGGCCGCTTTGCCATCCGCCAGGTGCTTTACCGGGTCG
>Ga0209874_1000352_pt1 | contig 13490 bp, 16 predicted proteins | sample GWRWN1_20_30_FD_187216 | JGI IMG/M metagenome (GOLD analysis project Ga0209874, IMG submission 187216) | Riverbed sediment microbial communities from areas with no vegetation in Columbia River, Washington, USA - GW-RW N1_20_30 (SPAdes)... | ecosystem: Environmental > Aquatic > Freshwater > River... | reverse complement strand
CTAACAGGTTCTGGATTCCAAGTTAGCTAAACCGGTCAAGTGGGTGATTGCCAACGTTCCGCTGCGGAACAAAATCTCTGTTGACCAAATAGAGTGGTTCGCATATTGTAGCTTCACAATTCGACAGGGCAGAACCTCCGGTGTGAGCATCTTGCCCTGCGCGTTACAACGGGAGCGCGGCAACTTCGACTCGCGCAACCAAGAGCCCGACCAGGTTCTCACCTGGCGGGCTTTTTTGTTGCTGGAATCAAGCCAAACACTGGCTAAATGGTGACGGGACAATGCGTAAAACCTGGTTCGTCCTTTGTCACTTTTCTCTACTCCCGGTTTGTGGTGCGCTACTCGCTCTACCTGAGACGCTTGCACATGCAGGCGACGTTTTGCCAGCCGTACGTGTTCTAACCGATAAAGCGACTTACGCTCGCCGTGAGCGGATTATCGTAACTATTCACAATGAGCTCAAGACGTTTCTCTACGCTCCATCGAGGCAGCCATATTGTTCTGTGATCAGCGTGCAGCGCCTTGAAGGAGGCAAGTGGGTCCCAAAGGAGTCGTGCGTGACACCAGTCCCCTCAGACCTTCCTTCTGTCATCGCGATTGCTCCGCAGAGCCGGACGCGAGGCACGCTGGGTGAAGGAGCGCGGGGTCAAAAACCGCAGGGACCTATTGTCAGTGAGCCCGTCAAACCGTTTGTGACAAAAAAAAGTTTGCGTCCGCCACCTTCAGTTGAACCCTGGAAGCCGGGTGAGCCGATTCCTGAGATTCCCGAGGGAGGGTTGCGACCTCCATTTAGCGCGCTCGATGGCGTGCTCCAACCAGGTACGTACCGGATCGAGTTCACCTTCGCAACTGGCACCATTTCGGGTCCGGCGCAAACCGTGCACTCAAAGGAATTCGCGGTGACTGGCTAATCAATTGAAGGTAATAACCGAGGAGCGGGCGAGAGACGGGTGGTCGTAACCAAATAAAAAGAAGTGGAGGAAAAAAAAGATGAGGTCAACCATTATAAAGTGCCGGTTGCCGCAAGGGTTGCCTCGACATGCATTTGTTCTCGGGGCACTTTGGTTTCTCTTATATCCAAGCTTGTCTTACGCTCAACAGGCCTCTGCCACGATCATCAGTGCGCCAGTCACTCCCTCACGCGTTAGTGTTGACCCAAAGTCTCTACAACCAGGCGTCCTCCAGGGGCCAATAGTCAGTGTACCTGAAGGTGAACCCCTGCCAACTATTCCGCCTGTCCCCTCAAAACCAATCTCCGATAATGTTATCCAGCTCGAGGAAGGATACGTTGGCGAGACGACTGAGGGGCTCTCGGACCCGGAGGTGAATATCCCCGGTCTCACGTCGGCTGCCAATCCGCCTGATACGGTAGGCGACGTAGGGCCGAACCATTTCGTGCAAGTAGTCAATGCAACCCAATTCCGAGTCTGGGATAAGCAAGGCAACGCTTTAACCCCGCCGATAGCCCTTGGCAACCTGTGGCCCGGCGGAAATTTCTGCAGGTTCTTCAATGTTGATCCGATCGTCGTCTATGATCATCTCGCCGATCGCTGGCTTCTAAGCCAGTTAGCCGTGTTGCCTGAACCGTTTAGTTTCATGTGCATCGCGATCTCACAGACACCCGACCCCACAGCGGGGACATGGTTTCTGTACAGCTTTCCCGTGGCTACCGCGCTGTTTCCCGACTACCCAAAATTCGGCGTGTGGCCGGACGGCTACTACATGTCGAGTTATGAAGGCGCTAACCTGGGCGTATACGTGTTCCATCGGGATAATATGCTTCTCGGCCAGCCAGCGAGTTTTATTAAGACCACGATCTCTTCCCTCATGCCTTTACCCGGGGTTAGGGACACGCGAATCCTTCCAAGCGATCTTGACGGACTTCCGCCGCCAGAGGGAACTCCGAACTTCTTCGTGCGCACGGTCGATGACCAACAGGATATATTGAAGCCGGCCGATCGCATTGAGATCTATGAGGCCAAGGTTGATTGGACAATCCCGAGTTTCACTTTCACCCTGGTCAATAGCTTAAGCCCTGCGCCGTTCAACATAATGGTATGCAATCGCAACGGATCATTACCTATAAATGTTCGGGACTGCATACCACAGCCTGACACAACCTCCACTGTAGATGCACTCTCCAATCGACCCATGATGCAGCTCAAGTACCGCAATTTCGGTTCATTCCAGGCGATGGTCTTCAATCAGACCATTGATGTCAGAGGGAGTATGTCCATTCCGGCTGTAAATGAAGTCGCCGGTATTCGGTGGTATGAGCTGCGTAACTCTGGAACCGATTGGAACATCCATCAGCAGGGTACGTTCGCGCCGCAGGCAGCGGACGCAACCGCCGAAAACCAACTGCTCCATCGTTGGATGGGCAGCGCAGCCATGGACAAGGAAGGTAACATCGCCCTCGGTTATAGCATCGTGAATGACGATGACAACAACGAATTGTTTCCTAGCATCCGTTATACCGGGCGCTATTTTGATGATCCTCTTGGCTTATTATTGGAGACCGAAAGGACCATCCTCAACGGCACAAACTCACAGACCGGCGGATTTGGGCTACGTTGGGGCGATTACAGCGCGCTAAGTGTCGATCCGGTCGATGACTGCACCTTCTGGTACACGAACCACGTCGCAGGCCTTGGAGGTACCGGCCCACGACCAACTCGTATCGCCTCGTTTCGTTTCGCTACGTGCGCCGTCCTGATCAATGATCTGGTTTCCTTTGAGCCTCTCAATTCAACTTTTCAAACTACCACCAATACCTCCGGCTGCCCCGCTGGTTTCGTCGGAAAGTTTAACTTCGATGCGCGACTTTCTAACAACAGCAGCCCCTCCCTGTCAAAATTAGTAGTGAAGGTTGCGACATTGACAAATGGCAACCTGCTAGAAAATACCGATGGCGGGCCAGGAGGAGTTGCAGCGACGTTGACGATTCTCAAAACGGGAAATTTGTCGGACGGCGTGCTAAGCCCGGGCGAGTTCGTCGATGTGCCGTTTAGCATTTGTTTGAAAGACGAGAACCCGTTCAGTTTCTTTGTGGATGTGTTGGGTACACAAACCGATAATCTAAGCAACTCGGTTTCGAAATAATTGGCCTAAAAAGGCGCCGCCCGGATTGCCCAAAATCAAAATTCATGTTGACCAAATAAAATAGCCACCGTATTGTAGCCTCACAATTCGCCGGGAGGGGGACTTGATGATATCAGCTCTGGTGGCAATGATTACTGCCGTGCTCACTTGTAGTATTCTCTTTGAGGATGCTCTCGCAGCAGAGCCTCCTCCCGTAAATCGAGTTTTTGTACTAAACGCTCCAAGTTCCAGGTCGGCGGGCTCCGACTCAATTTTGACGTTTGATGCGTTGGGTAAGGGCGGGATATTCTTTGGGAGTCAAAACCGAGTTGAGGGAGCCAGGGATATTGTGTGCAGCCCCATCAATCCGGAACCTCTTCTATTGTCGGTCAGTCATTTTGCGCTAGGGAAGAATGAACTCCTGGTGATTCACGCAGCAGGCAATGTCGTAAGCGCAATTTCCGGGCTTGGCCTTCCCGGTGATCAATTCCAACTTGCCTTTGACCGTGAAGGAAATCTTTATATTGCCAGCGGTGGAAAAATTTTCAAAAACGGCGCGGTATTTGCCAGTTTACCCGGGGTTGTTGGGGAGGGAGATCTTGTTGCCGACAGTTCAGGTAATCTTTACGTTACAAATACTTTCGCGTCTCAAGTTTTTCGGATTGATAAGCTCGGAAACGTGACTCTCTTTGCCGATGCAGGAGACAGCTTAAACATTCCAATCGCATTAGCCGTGGATAGTGCAGACAACCTGTTCGTAGCAAACAATACTCCATCCGCGGCGGGTTCCATTCTGAAGTTTCATCCATCGGGTACGTCTACAACCTTTGCTTCAAACATTTCATTTCAACCGGGAATCCGAAGTATGGTTATGTCTGTCGACAAAGCTGACAGCTTATACGTGCCGCTGGAAAATGAGAACAAAATTTTAAAATTCGATTCGGCGGGAAATTTCAGCCTCTTTGCTGACGAAAGAGTGGGTCTTAACGCGCCCTTTGGAATTGTGATAGGGTCATGCCCGGTAAAAGAGCCTCTCCTTACTGTGGTCAACAACAGAGTTTCTCTCGTGCCCATTGTGTCAACATTCAAGACCACTGCCGACACTTCCGGATGCCCGGCTGGATTTCTGGGAAAGTTCAGCTTCAGCGCCACGCTTACACACGACAGCAGCAGCTCCCCGCTTGTCAACTTGATGGCCCAGGTAAAAGCATTGACCAATGGCAATTTGCTGCAAAATGCTGACGGCGGGCCTTTTGGCGCCGGAGCGACGCTAAGCATTCCCAAGACCGGTGGCTTCGCCGACGGACTGCTAAGCTCTGGCGAATCTGTCGCCGTCCCCGTTAGCATTTGTTTAAAAAACATGGTTGGGTTCAATTTTCTCGTGGACGTGCTGGGGATAGAAGCTAGCGATGTCAGTAACTCATTAGTTCAGAGATAATTCTCGAAAGGAATAGGCACGATGCGGCTGTTTGGCATGGCTGTGCCAGTGTTTCTCGCTTGTCTCGTGACAACGGGTCAAGCGGCTGAGCAATCCAGGACAGTGAAGACTCAGACACTCGGAACATTCCAGCTGAATGTCAGCCAGGGCTATCTTTCTCTGGAGGCCAACCAGGCACCGCTCGTGCAGATCTTCCAAGAGATCGGAAAACAAGCGAAGATCATTTTCGATAGCAACATCGGACCTGAGGAAAAAATCACGATTCGTTTGGAACGTGTGCCGCTTGAAGACGGAATTAGACAACTCGCCAAGAATGTCACTGTCTTCTATGCGGAGAATCCCAAGGACACAAGTCGGCAGATTACAAGGGTGGTCGTATTGTCCGAACAGAAAGAAACGGGGCCGGGGCAACCCAAAGTGTCCTCACAACCGGAGAAAGTTAAGGAACCCGCACCAGAGGCAGCGAAAATTAACAAGCCGGCACCGCAGCCTGAGCCGTTTAAGTTCGAGTTCGATCCTGCAAAGTCTGCCGAGAAAGAGAAGTCGCGGAAGCAGCCGTGACCTCTTATGAGTAAGATAATCAGCCTCGCGCACGATCCAATACTTTCGCTATCAAAAGCTGCGTTGGCTACGAATCTCGTACTGTGGCTTTTCTGGCTGCCGGTGATTTTGCGTTTGCATACTATTCCGATGTTGCTGAAGCGTCTCGCCCGCAGTGAAAAGTATATAAGAAAGACACCATTGGAGTTAACGGACGTGATCGGGATCGTAACCCGCATATGCCATCTCAGACCTTTCCATTCACGGTTCTTCCCTAAACTGTGTCTCCGCCAATCGCTTGCGATGTATCGGACTTTGAGCCAAATGGGACATCCCGTCGAGATCCACTTTGGCGTGATGAAGGACAGCAAGAATTTCCACGGTCATAGCTGGGTGACGATGCAAGGCGAGCCTGTCGCAGATACGGCCCGAAGCGAAGTATTTAGAGTGGTTTACTCGTACCCGATTCCCCTGGAGAACGGCAGAGTAACCCAGAATAAGCCTGCATTTAACGAAGCTTAAATAGAAGGAGGCAAAAATGAAAAAGCAGATAAATCAGCGAGGTCAACCGAAAACTGAACCATCTGCCTCTTCCTCGTCTAGCGGGAAAAAGAAATGGCAGGAGCCAAAATTGGCTTTCGTCAAGCCCAAGCTGACCAAACATGGGAAGCTCGAAGAGGTGACCGGACAATTTTTTGGCGCTTTTAGTCCTTCCCAAACAAACAACTAGACACCGCGGTTTAACGTGGGGCAGCGCGCTTTATATGCCCTGGATCAACTCGTCTTGGAGCTCCATTTGGAGGAGCCAAGAGGAGAGGATCTGGATCGCCTCCTTCAGGAATTGTCGTGGGTGAGAACGTTGCAGCCCACTTACAAACCAGCTCTGTACCTCTCCGTTAGCTCGAACAACCGTGAATTCAGAATTCCACGAAACTGCCGTGAAGTACTTCGCACCGATGATTTTCTTGGATTCGAAGCCAACGATGATTTTTATCTGACCGACAGATCGTCAGTATTTCATCTGCGGCCCGCCAAAGGGGAGGGACACGCCCGACTCGCGCCGTCATTTTTTTCCAAGCCTAGGTTAGTGCAAGGTAACTTTTGGTGTTTTGGTCTCCTTAAGCTCCTTCGACCGCTGGGGATCTATAGCCTTCATGCGGCGGGGCTTGCTAATAGGGATGGAGCAGGGATGCTCCTTGTTGGTGCCTCGGGCAGCGGCAAATCGACACTGGCAATAGGACTGATTCGAGAAGGTTGGAGCTATCTTTCGGACGATGCCGTGCTCCTCCGGCATGGATCGGAAGGGGTGGAAGCTTTCGCCTGCCGCAGGAGTTTCTATATCGATGCAGCACGATCCGCTGATTATTCTGATCTTTCGCTGGGTGAGGAGGCGCCGGACTCCAACGGAGGGCGACGGCGTAGGGTCGGTATTGATCAGGCCTATCCCGATCAGTATGTACCGCGGTGCGTGCCGCGTGTCGTAATCTTTCCTCAGGTTAAACACCAGGCTCAGAGCACCCTGAAACCAAGCGATAGCGTTCGCGCTTTAGGACTTCTACTCGGGCAGAGTGCCCCACAACTGTTTGACCGAAGCCACATGCTTCAACATTTAGAACTGCTCAAGAAGCTCTTACAGCAGGCCGAAACTTACGAGCTAAACGCGGGGACTGATCTCTACCATGACCCCGCGAAACTCATTGGTCTCATACAAGAAGCGCAGGGAGAGAGAACTTGGCGCGGATTGTCATTGAGCTAACCAATCGCTGCAACCTCAGCTGCGGCCATTGTTTTGAGGAGCGGCATGCCGCGACTGGGGATCTGCCTTTGGAAATTTTGGAAAAGGTGCTGCGCGACGGGAAGAACTGTGGCATTGAGCAATTGAGTTTTACCGGCGGGGAGCCGACTATACACCGCCGGTTTAAGGAAATAATTGACCGTGTATCCCAGGCTGGTTATCGATTTAGCTTTGTCAGTAACGGCGTGAGTTTTCCCCGGATTTACCCATTGTTGCTGAAGCACCGTAGCTGGTTTCTTGGCGTTACGTTTAGCTTGGATGGGGCGCGAGAAGAGACCCATGATCGGCTACGCGGCAAAGGATCGTACCGGCACGTGATGCGGGCGATCAGTATCTGTGTTTTTAAGGAGTTGCCTTTCACTCTCAACATGGTACTGACGGGAGAGAACCGGAAGCAGATCGGAGAAATGGTTGCTCTAGCCGAACGGCTGGGCAGCCATGGTGTGCGGTTTGGTCAACTGATGCCGACTCAGGAGACCGCTCTGCGCAAGCTGGATCTCACGCCGCAAGAACGGCGCGAGGTCGAAGCGGAAATCTGGCGACTCAAGAAGAACGCCTCAGTACCTATTGGAATGGCCCCCGGATATTTCAGCGAGTCGCCTTTTTTTCCCTGCGGTCCACTGGAGCTTGAAGAATACAACCTCGATTATAACGGGAACTTGACTCTTTGCTGCCAGCTTTCCGGCCATTCCGGTGCAAATTACAGCGCAGATGTTATCGGCAATCTCAATGAGATAAGCCTGATGGAGGCGTGTGAGCGCTTTCACCAGCGGGTGGTCACTTATTTGGCCGACAAGCGAGGCAAGATTAACAGCGGACAATTCGACCAGCTAGACTATTTTCCCTGCTGGTACTGTCTGAAATATCTCGGCAAGACCTCATGGCTTAATCATTTTCCAAACCATCCATGGGCGCGAGAAGGGAAGTCTCCCGAGGAGAGGACCCATGCGAACGCTTGATGAAACGGTTAGACCGCATTCCCAAGTCGTTGATACTAAGCTTGATGAAGGAGAGGTCGTGCTTCTCCACCTGGAGAGCAAGATGTATTTCAGCCTAAATCCGACTGGCGAGCGTATCTGGCAGGGATTGAAAGAGGGCTTAAGTCCAAGAGAGATTAGCCGCCGGCTCCAAGAAGAATTCGAAGTCGATGCTGATCAGGCTGATAGGAGCGTTATTGATCTTGTCACCGAACTCTGTGAACAAAAGCTAGCACTGCCGGATACCGGGAGTCCTTAAGTGGAGTCTTCACCCGAACGAAAGCTGTTACTCGCCTCTGCCAGATCAAAGCTGACACCGGAGGGCCGTCGACGGATTGCCGACTTGGCCGATAGTGATTTAGACTGGGACCGACTTGCGACGGTTTCTTACGCTCATGGGATCGCGCCGCTTATCTATCACAGTCTCGTAGAAAGCGATGCGATTGGCGTGGTTCCAGCGGCTGTAGCCCAAAAGTTACGGAACTCCTACTACGCCAATGCAGCGCGAAATTCCCTCCTCTATGATGACCTAAAGAAACTGCTGCTGGCGCTCCGACAGGAAGAAATCGACGTCATAGTCCTCAAAGGCGCGGCGTTGGCGGAAACCGTGTACTCTCACAGGGCGCTCAGGCCAATGAGCGATATCGACCTTTTGGTGAGAAAAGGACAGCTAAGCAAGGTCGAATCCAAACTCCTTGATATAGGCTATCTATTCGATGGGCACGGAAAAGCGAAAGAGTTTTATCTGGAGCACCGCTATCATTGGGTGTTCGCGAAGAGATCTGACATCAGCATCGAAATCCACTGGCATATTAAGCGTCCTGAAAGACCTTTCAGCATCGATATTGATGGCTTTTGGGAAAGGGCGCAATGGACCAAAATAGCAGGGGTTGGCGCACTTGTTCTTTCGCCCGAGGATCTCATGCTCCATTTGTGCCAGCACTTTTGGAAACACAATTTGGCCGGCGGAATCAGACCGCTCTGCGATATTGCTGAGAACACAAGTTATTATGGCGATGGGATCGACTGGACAAAGATAGCGAACATTTCTTCAGAATGGGGAATGAATGCGGGTTCCTATCTCGTGCTCTCGCTCGCCAGGGAACTACTTGACGCGCCGATTCCGAAAGGTTTTTTAAGCGACATTAAGCCGGTGAATTTTAATATGGAGGTAATCAACTGGGCGAAGGAAGCAGTTCTGGGGTATGGGGAATGTCCGTTAATTTTTCCTGATCTTCTGAAGCTTTTTTGGAAAGGCCGCTCGGCTAAGGAGAGATGGGCTGTTCTACAAAAGATACTTTCCCGAAAGACCGTTGCGGGATACGGTGCCGATAGTTCCGCGGCGAAGAGAGCCTCCCTCTACTACCCATTACGTATCAAGTACTTGCTGACGCAGTACGGTCCCACGGTCGGACGATTATGGGTGGGCGACCAGACAATAAGAGCTGCAGCGGAAACGGAGGAGAAACAACAGCGATTGACGAAATGGCTCTCCGACTCTTTTTTAAACGCCCCACATTAGACCGCAAAGTGATAAATCAGGTGCGATTTGTATTTCGATTACTGCGCTGGCTTCACTGCTACATATTCACGTGGTAGAACTCGGCGCAGTTGTCCCACAAAATTTTGCGTTTATCGTCCTGGGTGATTGCAAGCTTTAAGAAGCTCTCCACCGCATGAGGAAACTTTGAATCGCCGTGGGGATAGTCGGTGGAGAAAACCAGCCGATCGGTGCCGATGTAGTCGATCACATATTTTACTCCGGCTTCGTCCGGTTCTACCGAAATAAAGACCTGTCGTTTAAAATATTCACTTGGAGCCATTGTCAGATCCTTGGCCCAGACATCTCCTTCACGCTCCCAGCCTTCGTCGAGACGCCAAAGCAACCAGGGGAGCCAAGTGCAGTTGGCTTCCAGAAATGCCACGCGAAGTTTGGGATGGCGCGCCAAGACGCCGCCGGAACAGAGACTGACCAAGCCCAGCATCTGCTCCATGGGCTGTGCGACAATTCGCCGCAGCATGAAATTAGGCTCAAAGTTATCGCCGATCTGTCTACCGGCGGTCGAAGAGGATTCGTGGAATCCAAGCGGAATCTCCAACTCCTCGAGCAGGGACCAAAGTGGTTCGTAATAGTCGTCGTACCAATTGCGCGTGTTGGTAATGTTGGAGCGCATGAAGATCGCGCGAAAGCCCAGTTCCTTAACGCATCGCTTAGTTTCAACTACAGCCTCATCGATGTCGAAGGGAGAGATCATCCCGGCGCCGAGCAGACGATTGGGATCCTTCTCGCAAAAATCGTAGAGCCAGTCGTTGTAGGCGCACGCTAAGGCAGCCGCAAACTTGGGTTCCATGCTCGGTTCGGCCAAGACCTGAAGGCCTCGCGTAGGGTAGAGTACGGCGACGTCGATTCCTTCTATATCCATGGCTTCAAGTTGAACTTCCGCCGTCCATCTCCGTTCTGCATGGGGACCATAGATACCCTGGTTCTTGCGGAAGTTATGCCCCCGATTGGAGTTCCGCTTTCCGTGGGCTTGCGGAAGGCCCCAGAGCCGCCCGTCAGGATGGGCCATTCTGAGGTCGCGGACATTCTCGCTCGTCAGGCCCCGTGGCGCTGCGCTCTTGAATTTCGAATCGATGTAGCGCTCCCACAAGTCCACAGGCTCCATCAGGTGCATGTCGCTATCGAGGATCTTTAACCCGTCTCGTGCCATAACTGCCTCCCGTCTCGACTATTGTAGTGACTGCCGTTAGCCCTTCGACGAAGCTCAGGGCGAACGGCATGAGTATTGGCGAAATTGACAATTTCCGTTCATGCTGAGCCTGTCGAAGCATGAAAACACGCGTCACAATATTCTAGGACCGTTGATAGTACAATTACCGCTGTATAACACTCGAATTGGGACTGTCAACGAAAGCTAGGAGATTAATTACTATCTTTTCTGTCGGCGGTCGATCTGTTAATTTAAGTAGGCGACGATTCTGCTGTTCGGAGGTAATGTGATGAAACTTCGTCTGACGATTTTGGGTCTTACTGCTCTCACGCTATTAGCCGTCGCTGCGGTACATTCCCAATCAACATCCAGCGCGCCATCGATAACAGTGTATGCGAACCCGACGTGAGGCTGCTGCACTGAGTGGGTGGGTCACCTGCAAGCAAACGGTTTCAAAGTCCAGAAGAAGGATGTTTTCGGCAAGCAATTCACCGACGTGAAAAGCAAATACGGAGTGCCGCAGCGGCTTTATTCCTGCCACACCGCCGTGATCGATGGTTACGTCATCGAAGGGCATGTTCCCGCGGATCTCATCAAGCGGATATTGAAGGAAAGACCTGCCATTGTTGGAATTGCCGTGCCGGGAATGCCTGTGGGCTCACCCGGTATGGAAGGGCCAAAGCCGGAGCCCTATGAAGTTTTCACGTTCGATAAACAAGGCCGGACGACGGTGTATGCGCGGCGATAGAATGATCAACGATCGTCCGTTGAAAAAGGGCGCAGGCCGAGTTACGGGCGGAAGGGCGTCTCAAACCTTAGATATTTTCATTCGATATGTCGGCCGTAATTGAGGATGGCCCCAAGATCTCTGTCGAGGAAGTTAGTCGGAGTAGAGGAGTCGAAAGTGGCCGTTGGTTATTTGAATGGCGTATTCAGAACCTCACGGAGGAACCGATGAAGTTTCTTGCCGCCCGGTGCCCTCACGGCCAGTTTCGGAGCGCAGAACGATTTTTCGATCCATCCCTTCATGCTGCCGCTGGAAAAAATGCGACTATCGAGATGCCGGTACTCTGCGACGAGCCGGCGGGAGCTGTGATTGAGAACGGGTTTCTGATTCTTTTGGTCGAATGGCTAAATAAACGGTGGAGAATATTCGTGAGGTTGCGCGTAACGATCAACCAACAAGGTGAACCCGAAACTGCGACGGAGCTGATTACAACTCAACGGGTGGGTTTTTCCGGAGTCGGCTGAGCTGAAAGGGATCCAATGGCGGAAAACGATCGAGATTTCCTTATCCTTCAAAAAATGCGCGGCTGACGCCGCAACTGAGGCCTCGGCTTCGAAGAGACCACGGGCATGGTCTCCAATTCGCTAAAGATCAGCCAAGAGGAAGTCGTCAAAGCTTTGAATAGGCTGCGTCGGGAAAAAGCGGATGATCCCGAATATAAGAAGCTGCGGAAAGATCTGCCGAAGAACTGGCCGGTGTAGGAACACAGTTTCGAGTTCCATGTTTCGGGTTTCGAGTTAGGGGACGAAAAACCCGAGACGCGAGACCCGAGACCCACAAAGCTAACGCTGCCCGGATTCAGGCAGCCTGACGGTCGGTTGGCGCAGTTGCAGGCCGGTCACCCCGCCCCAGAATTCTCTCTTGGCGGTCATCGCCTGGACGTGGCCGTCCCATTCCAAAGTAAAGGCAGTCAAACCGAGCTTAACCGCTGCGCGTACTTTATCTTGAGTTTCAGCGTCGTTTGCCAGCAGCCGTATGGCGTCGATCTGGCGAGTCCCGTGACCCTCGTCCTCCTCTGCGTGAAGGCTGTAGGTTTCCGCCGCGCGGGGTGAAAAACCGTAATGGCCGGTTAGCTCGCGATACACCTTTTCCTAGACCTTGCCGGCCCCGCCGAGCTGGCTTTCGACAAAGGCCAACATGGCTACGCCTTCCAATGCGGACCGGCGCTGGCAACAGCCAGTAATCATTTCGATGGCGGCCAACGTTCCCGGAGCAGGCTCGGCGCGGTCCGCTTCTTCGCGGGAAATGCCGCCCTCTTCGAGAAACTGAAGCATGATATCCACGTGGGTTCGTTCGCCGCCCAACTCCTCCATGAAGTTTTCCAGTATGGTCTGCATCAGCTCGTAGTTCTTATCGCTAACCGCGTTGACGGCCATATAGCCGAAGAAAATCGGATTGGTTCGGATACGCAGATAATGCTGCACCTCGCCGAGAATGATCTGCTCCCGGCTCCAGCGATGCTGCAAGATGCCTTGAAACCACGGATGCTCACCCATCGGTACCTCGCGGGCGTAGCCCCACAGCTCTTCTATAAATGCGTCCGAAGCCATCGAAATTACCCTGCAACTGCGCGTACGGCAGTCTTCCCGGTTTCAACCCGATCTCTCAAGCGCGGATAAAAGCGCAGCGGGTTGTCCCAGAATATTTTCCGCTTGAGCTCGTCACTGACATCTTTGCGATTGATCAGGTTGGGGATATCGTGACTGAAGTCGCGTTGATCGCGCTCGTGCGGATAGTCCGAGGCCCAGATCAGCGCATTTTCATTGGCTACCTGTGCAGCGAGGGGCAATGCCGATTCTTCGACTTCGACGGCGAAAAAAATATTGCCTTTCTTCACGTATTCACTGGGCTTTCGCTTGCAGCGTGGCGAGTAGTGGCCTTTGCGCTCCTGCTCCTCGTCCATGCGGTCCATCAAATAGGGGACCCAACCGACGCCGCACTCGATGCAGCCAAAGCGAAACTTCGGAAACAGCTCGAAGATTCCCTCGAACATCAGGCTGACGAACTGCCGCATTTGCGCAAACGGATGCTCCAAAGTATGGGCGATGGTGAAATTGCCCAGGAGATCGAGACCCAGCGCCGGCATGCTCAATCCGCCGTGGGTCGAAATCGGCACGTCCAATTTTTGCGCTTCTTCCCAAAGAGGGTAGAACTCCGGCCC
>Ga0209874_1000351_pt1 | contig 13492 bp, 11 predicted proteins | sample GWRWN1_20_30_FD_187216 | JGI IMG/M metagenome (GOLD analysis project Ga0209874, IMG submission 187216) | Riverbed sediment microbial communities from areas with no vegetation in Columbia River, Washington, USA - GW-RW N1_20_30 (SPAdes)... | ecosystem: Environmental > Aquatic > Freshwater > River... | reverse complement strand
GCACCTTCCGGCCGCTATGGGTGCCGATGAAGCGCCGAAGCTGCGCCTGGCTGCTCCGTCCTTGCCAGGCAGGCTGCTGCTGGAACGTGCGGAACGATCCAAGCTCACCCTGAGCCTCGACGACCTGTTCCACACGGGCGGCACCAAGGCAGCGGATCAGCTCGTCCTCCAGGTCGGCGACGCACACATAGAAGCCGAGTGCCTCCATGTCGGCCCGACGGAGGTTGGAGCCAAGGCCGGCCCACTCCAGACCGCGCCGGAAGTCGGCCTCCTCGCGGGCGTCACATAGGCCCGCCAGCCTGACGTCCAAGCCCCGAGGACCGAACAGCTCCAGGAAGCGTCGGATGTTCCTGGCACCGCCCATTGGCACGACGGCAATGCCCTCAGCGGCAAGATCGCGACCACCGCGCTCAGCGAGCGCCTCGAGCGCGACCTGGTCGCTGATCCCCTCAACGAGCACAACCGTCCGTGGGTCGACGCTTGGGGCCAGCGCGTGTGCCGCCGCGGCAACCAGGGGAGCATCTCTGCCGCCAGCCAGCGACTCGACGGCTGCCAGCTGGAATCGCTGCTTATCGTTCACCTGCCCAGCCTACTAGGCCGAAGGATCCGTCCTGGCGGGGTGTCGTGGGAGCTATTGGGGCGGCTGCCCCGGTCCGCGCTCGTCACGAAGCGATGGGACCACGACCACGGGGCAGACCGCGTGCAGCACCGTGGCATGGCTGACCGACCCGAGCAGCAGCTCGGTGAAGCCCCCGCGTCCCCGTGATCCGACCACGAGCAGGTCGGCGTCGGCCGACAGCTCAACCAGCGCCTCGGCCGGGCGCCGGTCCTCTACCACTGTGCGCTGCACCTCGACCCCGCTGACCGTCTGGTCCAGCTCGCCGAGCAGTGCCTCGAGGAGCTGCTCGGCCCGGCTGCGGAAGGCCTCCTCGAACTCGGCTCGTTCCCGCAGCGACACGGTCAGATCCCGCTGGGATGGCTCTCCGGCCGCGCCGACGGGAATCCCCGGGAGCGCATGCTGGGACGGGAAGTAGAACGGAGCGACCAGCTCCTGGGAGTGGTAGGCGTGCACCACCTGCAGGACCGCGTGCCGCAGTCGTGCCTCCGCGACCGCCCATGCCAGCGCCGTCTTCGCGCCGGATGAGGCATCCACACCAACCACGATCCTGCCCACCGGTCCAATATCCCAGAACGCGAGTCCGGGGTCGAGGTGGGGGAGCGGGCACCCGCGGAATCGATCAGACCAGGCGGACGCGATCCAGCCAGAAGTCCAGCAGCGCAGCCTCGCCAAGCACCTCCACCCGCTCGCTGGCAGCGGGCAGCCGCCGGTAGAAGACCAGCAGCACGTCGGCGAGCGGGCCGCGCAGCGCGACGGTGGCCTTGTCGTGGCCGCGGCGCCAAGTGAAGCCGTCCGCCTCGAGCTCGATGAGCCACTCGGCCGCCAACCCGGGCTCCGTGTCGGTCGCGTGGAGGTGGATGCTCTTGCCGGGGCCGCGCAGTTCCGCGAGCCGCGGCGAGGACGCGGCGACCTGCGGGTCGCTGATCAGCTCCAACAGCTCGTCGATGGCGTCGGCGCCCACCTCCGGGGCGACGGTGTAGTCGGCGTGCACCGTGCCGGCCGCGTCGGCCCGGTGGATCACCAGGTCGAGGGCGGCCCGGCGGGCCCAGAAGGCCGTGCTCTGCTGGACCACCCAGACCTGCGCCTGCGCGGCGGGGCCTGCCTGGCGAAGCGTCTCGGCGAACCTCGCGGCCCCCTCGGCCAGCCAGGCCTCCAGCGGCCCCGGGTCGTCACCGGCCGGCCCGGCCACCTCGGGGACCTGCTTGCCCGGTTCGACGACGGCCGTTCCGGTCCGTACGGCCATCTCGGCCGAGCGGAGGTTGCCGCCGATGTGCCGGACGAGCTGGGCGAGCGTCCAGTCGGGGCAGGTCGGCACGATCACCGACAGGTCGGCGCCCTTCAGGACCTCCTGCAGCAGGTCGGTCTGAGTGATGACTTCGTCGCAGTAGCGGTCGTGTCCCAGCGGTGTCATATCGTCCTGACCATGTCCTCGAGGATGCTTCCGGCCGCTGCGCTTCGCGGCGGCCGTCATGATACCGGCAGGCTGCGACGATCCCGCGTTGTTGCCGCTCCCTCGCCATCCCCTACCATCGGGGCATGATGGAGGCGTCGAAGCCGGTCCTGCTGACGGTCGACGACGACCCGGGGGTCTCGCGGGCGGTCGCGCGGGACCTGCGGCGGCGCTACGCACAGGACTACCGGATCGTGCGGGCCGAGTCCGGGCCGCAGGCACTGGAGGCGCTGCGGGAGATAAAGCTCCGTGGCGACATGGTGGCAGTTCTGCTGGCCGACTACCGCATGCCGGAGATGAGCGGCCTGGAGTTCCTGGAGCAGGCCATGGACCTGTTCCCGCAAGCGCGGCGGGCGCTGCTGACCGCCTACGCCGACACCGACGCCGCGATCCAGGCGATCAACGTGGTGGACCTCGATCATTACCTGCTGAAGCCGTGGGACCCGCCCGAGGAGAAGCTCTACCCGGTCGTCGACGTGCTGATCGAGCTGTGGCTCGTCACCGGGGACAAGCCGGTCACCGAGACCCAGGTGGTTGGGCACCGCTGGTCTGCGCGCTCCTTCGAGGTGCGCGACTTCCTCGCGCGGAACTCCGTGCCCTACCGCTGGCTCACCGTCGAGCAGCCGGAGGGCCAGGCGCTCCTCGAGGCCGCCGGGCTCGACGCCACCAGCATCCCGCTGGTGGTGACGCCCGCCGGCGACTCCCTGGTCGACCCGAGCGTCGAGCAGCTGGCCGCCAGGGTCGGCCTGTCGACCAAGCCCGCCACCGACTTCTACGACACGGTGATCGTCGGCGGCGGGCCGGCCGGGCTCGGGGCGGCCGTGTACGCCGCCTCGGAGGGGCTGCGCACGGTCCTGCTCGAGCGGCAGGCCACCGGCGGGCAGGCGGGCCAGAGCGCCCGGATCGAGAACTACCTCGGCTTCCCCGACGGCGTCAGCGGCGGGCAGCTCACCGACCGCGCGCGTCGCCAGGCCCACAAGTTCGGCGCGGAAGTCCTCACCGCCCGAAGCGTCGCCGGGCTCGAGGCGCGTGGGTCCTCCCGCGTGGTCCGCTTCACCGACGGCAGCGAGGTCGCCGCCCACACGGTGGTGCTCGCCACCGGGGTCGCCTACCACAAGCTCGAGGTGCCCGGCGCCGACCGGCTCACCGGGCTCGGGGTGTTCTACGGGTCGGCCGCCACCGAGGCGCCGGCCGTCGCCGGCGAGGACGTCTACGTGGTCGGGGGCGCCAACTCCGCCGGCCAGGCCGCCGTGTTCCTGTCCAGGCACGCGCGCCGGGTCACCCTGCTGGTGCGCGCGGACGCCCTGGAGCGCTCCATGTCCTACTACCTGATCCGCCAGATCCACGACATCCCCAACATCGAGGTGCGGACCCGCACCCAGGTGGTCGGGATGGCGGGCCAGGAGCACCTGGAATGGCTCAGGCTCTGCGACACCCGCACCGGCGCGGTGAGGGAGGTGGCGTCGAGCTTCCTGTTCGTGTTCATCGGCGCGGCGCCGTGCACCGAATGGCTGGACGACGTGATCGCTCGTGACCCATCGGGGTTCCTGCTCACCGGCCCGGACCTGCTGGTCGGCGGGAAGCGGCCGGCGGGCTGGCCGCTGGACCGTGACCCCTACTACCTGGAGGGCAGCGTGCCGGGGATCTTCGCGGCCGGCGACGTGCGCGCCAACTCCGTCAAGCGGGTCGCCTCCGCGGTCGGGGAGGGGGCGATGGCGATCCAGCTCGTCCACCGCTACCTGGAGGCCCAGTGAGCGAGCGGCTCGGCGCCGACGCGCTCCGGGAGCTGTTCCTGTTCGAGAAGCTGAGCGACGAGCAGCTCGCGTGGCTCGCCGAGCGCGGCGAGGTCAGGAGCTACCCGGCCGGCGTGACCGTGTACGCCGCAGGGGAGCCCGCGACCACCCTGTTCGTGCTGCTGGAGGGCACCCTCTCGATGACAGTGCGGGCCGGCGGCGCCGAGGTCGAGACCCTCCGGACCGACTACCGCGGCGCCTACGCCGGCGCGTTCTTCGCCTACCTGGACGTGCCCAGCGCGCGCTCGTACACCGCCGGCGTCCGCGCGGTGACCGGCTGCCGCTTCTGGGAGCTGCCCGCCACCGACTTCGGCTGGGCGATGCGGGAGTGGTTCTCGATGGCCACGCACCTGCTGGAGGGCTTCGCCACCCAGGGGGCGGCCACGCAGGAGATGGTGAGCACCCGCGAGCGGCTGGTCGCCCTCGGCACGGTCACCGCCGGCCTCACCCACGAGCTGAACAACCCCGCGACCGCCGCCGCCCGCGCCACCGCCACCCTCCACGAGCGGCTGGCGGGCCTTTGGGAGGAGCTGGCCGCGCTCACCCGCGGCGAGCTCGCCGCTGGCCAGCTGGCCGCGCTGGTCGACCTGGTGCGCCAGGCCGTCGGTCGACATGACGAGCAGGCGTCCCTGTCGCCGTTGCAGGTGTCCGACCGTGAGGACGAGCTGGGCGGCTGGCTGGAGGAGCACGGCGTCACCGACGCCTGGGACCTCGCGCCGCCGCTGGTCGCCGCCGGTATCGACGCCGGCCAACTCGAGCAGGTCGCCGCCGGCGTCCCCGCCGAGCTGCTCCCGCGGGCGGTCGGCACCCTCGCGGCCGCCTGCGAGGCCGAGAGCCTGCTCGACGAGGTCGTGGAGGCGACCGGACGCATCACCAAGCTCGTTGGCGCGGCCAAGCAGTACACCCAGATGGACCGCAGCCCGCTCCAGCACCTCGACGTGCACGAAGGGCTCGAGTCCACCCTCACGATGCTCGGGCACAAGCTGGGTGAGGGCATCGAGGTGGTGCGCGACTACGACCGGTCGCTGCCCAAGCTTCCGGCCTACGAGGGCGAGCTGAACCAGGTGTGGACCAACCTGATCGACAACGCCGTCGACGCCATGGACGGCAGCGGCATCCTCACGGTGCGCACCCGCCGCGACGGCGACCGCGTGCTGGTCGAGATCGGTGACACCGGCCCGGGCATCCCTGAGCCGGTCGCCGCCCACATCTTCGAGCCGTTCTACACCACCAAGCCGGTCGGCAAGGGCACCGGCCTCGGCCTCGACATCTGTTGGCGGATCGTCGTGCAACGCCACGGCGGCGACCTTCAGGTCACCTCGACCCCAGGCGACACCCGCTTCCAGGTGCTGCTGCCCACCGGCGGTCCCCCCATCCAGTAGGGGATAGTCGCGGAGCCCAGGCGCTGAACGCTGGTCAGGACAGCATGCTGACCAGCTCCGACCTGATCGCCGCCTTCGGGGACGACCGGACCGCCGTGCTGATCTACAACCCGCACACCACGCTGGTCGAGGACGCCCCCAGTGCCGAGTGCTTCTCGGTCGAGGACGGCAGGATCGTCCACAGCCTGCTGGTCTTCGACCGGACCCCGTTCGATGCCGCCAGGCGCGCAGCCTCAGCATGAGGCCGCCCGCCCGGCTGCTCAGGCACCCTGTTGGACCTCCGAGGGCTTGCGCTCCCCAGGGCACGCGAGGCAGCCCGAACCCACGCGGATGAGCTGGACGGCCTCGGGCTCTTCGGGCTGGGCGACGACCTCTGGCTGGGGGGCGGTGGCCGGTTGCTCGCCGGGCTCGGCCTGCGCGGTTGCGGGCACCGCCCGGAGCAGGACCGTGGCCAGCATCGCGATGGCGACCGCGACCACGGCGCTGAGGGTGACCGTCAGCTGCATCCCCAGGGTGAACGCCTCGCGGGCCGCGGAAAGCAGCGCCGCACCGGTCTGGTCGGGCAGCTGCGCGGCGACGCCCACGGCACCGCCGAGGGTGTCGCGCGCGGCCGCGGCGGCCTCGCTGGGGACGCCGGCGGGGAGGGTGTCGGCCAGCTGGCCGCGGTAGACGGCCACCCCGATGCTGCCAAGGATCGCGATGCCGAGCGCCCCGCCGAGCTCGGCACCGGTCTCGGAGATCCCCGAGGCCGCCCCCGCCCGCTCCGGCGGCGCCGAGCTGACGATCAGGTCGGTGGTGGCGGTGAACACCGGCGCCAGGCCCAGCGAGACTACCAGCGAGGCACCCGCGAGGATCGCCAGGTCGGTGTCGCGAGATCCACCGACCTGGGTGAGCACCCCAAGCCCGACCCCGGCCATGGCGAGGCCGGCGCCGATCACATACGCGGGGCGGATCCGGCGCAGGATCCGGGGAGCCAGGTTGGACCCGACGATGAACCCGAAGGCCGACGGCAGCGACCACAGGCCCGCCTCCAGCGGCGACAGCCCCAGCACCAGCTGCAGGTACTGCGCGACGAACAGGAAGTAGCCGACCACGATGAAGATGCCGAGGAAGTTGGTGGCCAGCGAGGCGTTGAACGCCGGGATCCGGAAGAGGCGGAGGTCGATCATGGGGTCGGCCAGCCGCAGCTGGCGGCGCGCGAACACCACGACGACCACCAGCCCGACCACCACGGCGACGGCGGCGAGCCCGCCGATCCCGTCCTGGGCGACCTGTTTGAGCCCGAACACCACCGCCAGCACCGCCACCAGCGACATGACCGCGCTGGGAAGGTCCAGCCGCCCCGCCTGCGGGTCGCGGTACTCCGGCAGCACCCGCGGCCCGAGCACCAGCAGCAGCGCCATCACCGGCAACGCCAGCAGGAACACCGAGCCCCACCAGAAGCGCTCCAGCAGCACCCCGCCCAGCACCGGCCCGATCGCCCCACCCGCAGAGAAGCTGGTGATCCAGATCCCGATCGCGACCGACCGCTGTCTGGGATCGGGGAACATGCTGAAGATCAGCGACAGCGTGGAGGGGGCCAGGGTCGCCCCGGCGATCCCCAGCAGCGCCCTGGCGGCGATCAGCTGCCCGGGACTGGTCGACAGGGCGGCCAGCACCGACACCACCCCGAAGGCGGCCGCGCCGAGCAGCAGCAGCCGCCGCCGCCCGATCCGGTCGCCAAGGGTGCCCATGGTGACCAGGAACCCGGCGACCATGAACCCGTAGATGTCGGTGATCCACAACAGCTCCGCGCCGCTAGGCTGCAGCTCCGCGCTGAGCGACGGCACCGCCAGGTGCAGCACCGTCAGGTCCATCGCATACAACAGGCAGGCCAGCGCCAGCACCGCCAGCCCGATCCACTCCCGCCGACCAGCCTGGGCAACACCAGGCGCGGTCACATCGGCTTCCCGATCAGTGGGATCCATCAGCGTCACTCCCTCGCGTCTCCATGGCGGATCATATGGTGAGGCGGTGACAGCGAGGTCGAGCGGTCCGACCCGCGCCGGGCCCAATACGGGTAGTCCGACCGGCCGGTTACCCTTGTGCGGTGATCACGCATGCCGCTGCCGAGGCGCTGCTGCGCCGCTTGACTGCCAGCCCGACCACCACCTTCCGGCCGGGCCAGTGGGAGGCGATCGACCGGCTGGTCGGCCGCCGCGGCCGAGTGCTGGTGGTGCAGCGCACCGGCTGGGGCAAGAGCGCGGTCTATGTGGTCGCCACCCGGTTGCTCCGTGACGCCGGCGCCGGACCCACCGTGCTGATCTCGCCCCTGCTGGCCCTGATCCGTAACCAGATCCAGATGGCGGAGCGGGCCGGGGTGCGGGCCGCCACCATCAACAGCGCCAACCGCGACGACTGGGACTCGGTCGAGGCGCGGGTCCGGGCAGGGGAGGTCGACCTGCTGCTGGTGTCGCCGGAGCGGCTGAACAATCCACGGTTCCGTCAGGCGGTGCTGGCGGAGCTGGCCAGCACGGTCGGGCTGCTCGTGGTTGACGAGGCGCACTGCATCAGCGACTGGGGCCACGACTTTCGACCCGACTACCGGAGGATCGCCCGGGTCGTGCAGCTGCTGCCACCGTCGGTGCCGGTGCTGTGCACCACCGCGACCGCCAACGACCGGGTGGTCGGCGACATCGTCGGCCAGCTCGGGCAGGGACTGGAGGTGATCCGTGGGCCGCTGGACCGCGAGAGCCTGGAGCTCGCGGTGCTGGACCTGCCCGACCAGGCGCAGCGGCTGGCGTGGCTGGCCGAGCGCATCCCCCGACTACCGGGATCAGGCATCGTCTACTGCCTGACCGTTGCCGATACCGATCGGGTCTCCGGCTGGCTGCGCACGCAAGGCATCGAAGCGGTCGCCTACAGCGGCGAGCAGGAGCATGAGGCCCGGCTGGTCTTCGAGCAGGCGCTGCTCGGCAACCAGGTCAAAGTGGTGGTGGCGACCTCGGCGTTGGGGATGGGATTCGACAAGCCCGACCTTCGGTTCGTGATCCACTACCAGGCTCCCGGCTCGCCCATCGCCTACTACCAGCAGGTCGGCCGGGCGGGCCGCGCGGTCGATCGGGCCGTCGGGGTGTTGCTGCGCGGCCACGAGGACCGCGAGATCCAGGACTACTTCATCGAGAGCGCGTTTCCGCTCGAGCACGACGCCGAGCGGGTGGTGCGGCTGCTGGAGGACCAGGCCGAGCCGGTCCCGATCGGGGCGATCGAGCGGGCCGTCAACGCCCGCCACAGCCGCATCCTGGCAATGCTCAAGGTGCTGGAGGTCGAGGGGGCAGTCGAGCACGTCGAGGGGGGCTGGCGGCGGACGCTCGCGCCGTGGGCCTACGACACCGACCGGGTCGAGCAGGTGACCGCGCTGCGTCGCGCGGAACAGGCCGCGATGGCCGCCTATGCGGCCACCGCCGGCTGCCGGATGGCATTCCTGCGCCAAGCGCTGGACGACCCCGACGCCGGGCCGTGCGGTCGCTGCGACAACTGCACCGGCCGCGGGCCGGACACGCTGGTTGACCAGCGGCGGGTGGCGTCGGCCCTGATCCATCTGCGCGGGACGGCACTCGAGCTGGTGTCGCGTCGCCAGTGGCCGCCTGGGCTCGGCATCAAACCGGCCCGCATCCCAGCCGACCGGCAGCTCCAGCCTGGCAGGGTGCTCGGTGTCTACGGTGACGGCGGCTGGGGTGGGCTGGTGAAGCAGGCGAAGTATCATGCGGGACGATTCCCGGACGAGCTGGTGGACGCGACCGTCGCGCTGCTTGGGCGCTGGTCGCCGGCGCCTCCGCCGACGTGGGTATGCTGTGTGCCGTCGGCCAGCTCCCCGGGACTGGTCCCCGAGCTCGCTGGGAGGGTCGCGGCGGTGCTCGGCCTCCCGTTCCACCCGGTGGTGCGGCGGATTCGGCAGGCACGCCCCCAGAAGGAGATGCAGAACAGCGTGCAGCAGTTCCGCAACGTCGACGGCGCCTTCGAGGTGGCGGCGCCGCTCCCCGCCGGGCCGGTGCTGCTGATCGATGACATCGTCGACTCCGGCTGGACGCTCACGGTCGTCGGAGTCGCGCTGCGGACGGCCGGCGCCGGCCCGGTGTACCCGTTCGCGCTGGCCAAGGCGGTGAGCGGCTGATGGCCGTCCGCAGCGCGAGCTCGCTTGCCGCGTTACTGCTGTGTCAGCGGCTCCAGGAGACGCCGGCGGCGCCGTTGAAGTCGTCGGAGTACTGGGCGCTGCTGGACGCGATCGGCGATCCCGCCGTGCTGCTGGGCCTGGATGCGACCGCGATCGGCCAGGCCGCCGGCGTCGATGCCGCCATGGCCGACCGGGTGGCACTGCTGCTGGGCGCGGCGACCGGCTTCGCGCTCAAGCTCGAAGAAGCCGAGCAGTCGGGGCTACGCATGATCGCCTCCGTCGACGAGTCCTACCCGCAGGTGCTCCTGGAGCGTCTTGGTCGACGCGCGCCGCCCCTGCTGTACCTGGTCGGCGATCCGACCCTCCTGCTCGCCGACCAGCTCGGGATCGTCGGCTCACGCGACGTCGGCGAGGAGGCCGCTGCCGTCGCCCGCCAAGCCGCGACGGCCGCGGTGGACACCGGTTTCGGGGTCGTCTCGGGCGCCGCCAAAGGGATCGACCGGCTGGCGATGGCGGCGGCGCTGGCGGCGGGCGGTACGGCCGTGGGTGTGCTGGCCGACTCGCTGGTGCGGATGACCCGCGACCCGGAGGTGCGGCGGGCAGTCACCGACGGCCGGCTGTGCCTGTGCACCCCGTACAAGCCCACCGCGCCGTTCAGCGTCGCCAACGCGATGGGCCGCAACAAGCTCATCTACGCCCTTTCGAAGGCGACCCTGGTGGTCGCCGCCGACGCCGAGACCGGTGGCACGTGGGCCGGCGCGGTGGAGGCGCTCCGCCAGTCGATCAGCCCGGTCCTGATCTGGAATGGGGCGGGTGGCGGCCCGGGTAACGCACTGCTCACGCGGCGCGGCGGCATCGGTGTGGCACGGCTGGCCGAGCTGTTCCCGCTACCGGACTCACCGGCGCAGGGAGCCTCAGACCAGCTTGCGCTCGAGGTGTGAGCCGGAGCACAGGGTACCCGTAGATTTCTCTGATGGACTCCGTCGAGACCGGCCCCTCCGGAAGGCCGCGGCGCGTTCCAGCGCCGATGGTCGATGCCTGCCTGGCCGTGGGGCTGACGGTCGCGATCACGATCGCGATCAGCGTCGCGCCGGAGCAGGGCAGGCCGCCTGACGCGCTCACCTACGCGATGGGGTGGGCGATCGCCGCCTTGGCGCTGGTCCGGCGGCGCTGGCCTCTGGCCGTGCTGCTGGCGTCGGCGATGACCCTGCAGGTCTACAACCAGTTCGACAACCCGGGGATCTTCGCCGCGGTGCCGCTGTCGGTCGCGCTCACCACGGCCTGGGCGGCCGGCCACCGCGGCTGGTCGCTGCTGGTCGCCGCCTGGTTCGGCGGCATACCGCTGGTCTACTGGGCCACCGACCCGGCGAGGCTGTCGGGGGTGCTCAACGACAGCGTGCCCAACGTGGCCCTGCTTGCCGCCGTGCTGCTGCTCGGGGAGGCGGTGCGCAGCCGCCGCGCGCTGGCGCTGGAGCAGGAGCGATCCGAGCGGCTGCTGCTCAACGTCCTCCCCGCCACGGTCGCCGCCCGGCTCAAACAGCGCCAGGACGTGATCGCCGACGGGTTCCCCGACGTCACCGTGCTGTTCGCCGATCTGGTGGACTTCACCCGGCGCAGCGAGCGGATCGCCCCCGAGCAGGTCGTGCAGGTCCTCAACGACCTGTTCTCGGCGTTCGACCAGCTCGCCGAGCGCCAGGGCCTCGAGAAGATCAAGACGGTCGGCGACGCCTACATGGTGGCCGGAGGGCTGCCCGACCCGCTTCGAGCGGCGGGGACCGATCGACGTCAAGGGCAAGGGCGAGATGGTCACCTATTTCCTGCTCGGAAGGAACGAATGATCCTGGTTCGGTCGGATTGCCGGATGTCGAGGCGGAGCTGTCGGCTCCGACCTCTACGGTAGATAGCGCCACCGACCACAAGGAGCTGCTCGTGTCTTCCCACGCCACAACGATCTCGTTCCCGCGGCTGCGTGCCGCGTTCAACGGTCGGGTGATCACACCCGACGACACCGGCTACGACCAGGCCCGGGCCGTGTTCTACGGCGGGATCGACCGGCGGCCGGCGGTCATCGTCCGGCCCGCCGACGCCACCGAGGTCGCCCGCGTCGTCGCGTTGGCGCGCGACAACGACCTGGACCTGGCCGTTCGCAGCGGCGGCCACAGCCCCGCCGGGCACAGCGTCTCCGACGGCGGGATCGTGCTGGACCTCGCCGACCTGCGAGCGCTGGACATCGACCTCGACCGGCGCACCGCCTGGGCCCAGACCGGCCTGACCGCGGGCGAGTACTCCGTGGCGGTGGGCGCCCACGGGCTGGCGACCGGGTTCGGGGACACCGGCTCGGTCGGGATCGGCGGCATCACCCTCGGCGGCGGGGTGGGCTACCTGGTCCGCAAGCACGGCCTCACCATCGACGACCTGCTCGCCGCCGAGGTGGTGACGGCCGACGGGCGGCTGCTCCGCGCCGACGACCGGACCCACCCCGACCTGTTCTGGGCGATCCGCGGCGGCGGCGGCAACTTCGGCGTCGCGACCAGGTTCCAGCTCCGGCTGCACGAGGTCGGCACGATCGTGGGCGGGATGCTGCTGCTGCCGGCGACCCCGGAGGTGATCGCCGCCTTCATCGCCGAGGCCGAGGCCGCGCCGGAGGAGCTGTCGACGATCGCCAACGTCATGCCCGCACCACCGATGCCGTTCGTGCCGGAGGAGCAGCACGGCAAGCTGGTCATCTTGGCGTTGCTGGCCTACGCCGGCGACACCGAGGCTGGCGAAGCCGCGGTCGCGCCGTTCCGCAAGCTCGCCCCACCGATCGCCGACCTGGTCCAGCCGATGCCCTACCCGGAGATCTATCCGCCGGAGGAGGGCGACTACCACCCGACCGCGGTCGGCCACACGATGTTCGTCGACGCCGTCGACCAGCACGCCGCCGAGACGATCGTCGACCGCCTCCAGGCCTCCGACGCGACGATGCGGGTGGCGCAGCTGCGGGTGCTGGGCGGGGCCATGGCGCGCGTGCCCGCCGACGCCACCGCGTTCGCCCACCGGCGGTCGCGGATCATGGTGAACGTCGCCGCGTTCTACGACGGCCCCGCCGACCAGCTCGTCCGTCAGGCCTGGGTCACCGGCTTCGCGGCGGCGCTGCGCCAGGGCGACACGGGCGCCTACGTCAACTTCCTGGGCGACGAAGGCCAGGCCCGGGTCCGCGAGGCCTACCCGGGGCCGACCTGGGACCGGCTGGCGGCGATCAAGGGCCGCTACGACCCCACCAACCTGTTCCGGCTCAACCAGAACATCCCGCCGGCCACCGAGGACGCCTGATCCAGGTCATGCGTCCACGGTGAGGATGCGGTCGGCGACCTCGGCGAGGTCGGCGCCGATCACGTCCGGCGCCTCGACCAGCGGGTCGAGGACCTTGCCGGGGCGGGCCACGAACGCGGTCGCGCAGCCGGCCCGCGCCGCGCCGGCGAGGTCCCAGGCGTGGGCGGCGACCAGCCGCACCTCGCCGACCGGCACGCCCAGCCGCCCGGCCGCCAGGAGGTACGGCTCGGGCGCGGGCTTGAGCCGCTGCACCATGTCGGCCGAGAGCACCTGCTCGAACCATCCGATGATGCCCGCGTGCTCGAGCTGCGCCCTGGCGACCTCCTCGGTCGAGTTGGTCAGCGCGGCAAGCCGGAACCCGGACCGGTGCAGCCGCTCCAGCGCCCCCGGCACCTCCGGGTGGGCGGGGAGCCGGCGCAGCTCGGCGGCGACCGCGTCGCGGTCCTCCTCGCGCAGCTCCACCCCGGCCTGCTCGGCGGTCATCGTCAGGGCGGCCAGGCCGATCGCCCCGAACGTGCTGTAGGCGCCGGTGACGGTCGCCACCAGCGCCGACTGGATCATCTGCTGAAACCAGGCCCGGCGCATCCCGGCGTCGCCGAAGACCCGCTCGAAGTGCGGGTCCAGGCCGGCCAGGTCCAGGAGGGTCTCGTTGACGTCGAACACCTGCACGCGGCCCATCACGACCTCCCCGTCGGCGCTACATGCCCGCGTCGGTCATGCGGGCGCGGACCTCGGGGCGGCGCAGGGGTGGAACGGCCTTGGGGGGCTGGCGTCGCGGCG
>Ga0209874_1000350_pt1 | contig 13496 bp, 15 predicted proteins | sample GWRWN1_20_30_FD_187216 | JGI IMG/M metagenome (GOLD analysis project Ga0209874, IMG submission 187216) | Riverbed sediment microbial communities from areas with no vegetation in Columbia River, Washington, USA - GW-RW N1_20_30 (SPAdes)... | ecosystem: Environmental > Aquatic > Freshwater > River... | reverse complement strand
CGGCAACTGGTACGAGGTCGATGTCACGCAGGCAGTGGCGGGCGACGGCGCCGTCGCGTTCTTGATCGACTCGACGAGCAACAACGGCGCCGACTACCGTTCGAAGGAGGCCAACCCAGCCCAGGCTGCCCAGCTCGTCGTGACGGTCCAGTAGCGCGGCTACCCGGGAGGCTGGTGGCTCGGCCTATCCCCCGAACGAGGGATGCCCTTGAAACCGGGGAGCGAGATACTCATGCTTTCCGGACACGGGTGGGAAGGTCTGAATTGCAGCTCGCCGGGAATGGCTTGAAGAACGGCAAGTCGGCGGAAGCCGGAGACGCGACCGAGCTCTTCTCGCGATACTCGGTCGGCGTCTACCGCTATTGCCTCGGACGGCTCGGATCGCCCGAGGAAGCGGAGGATGCCCTCCAGGTCACGTACCTCAATGCGTGGCGCAGTCTCAAGCGCGGCTTCGAGCCGCAGCAGCCACGGCCCTGGCTGTTCCAGATCGCGGCGAACGTCTGTGCAACCTCGCTACGTTCGAAGCTGAGTGGTACGCGGCTCGAGCTACGTGATCCCAGTGCGCTGGACGAGCTCGCCGGGGCTGGGGAGCCGGGAAACGAGGAGCTTCTCGGTCTGTCCGAGGCGCTGCGTGGCCTACCTTCTCGGCAACGTCGGGCAATCGTGCTGCGCGACTGGCATGGACTCTCGTATGACGAGATCGCTGCGGAGATGGCCGTCTCGGACGCCGCCGTCGAGACGCTGCTCTTTCGAGCGCGAAACAAGGTTGCAACCTCCCTCGCGAATCCCGACTGGAGGAGACGACTCGCGCCGTCGCGGGCGCTTCTCATCTGGCCGTTCGGGTTCCTCCGCGCGAAGTCCCTGGTCACCGGAGGCGCGGAGCAACTCAAGATGGGCGTTGCCCTCGCCGGTGGGACCGTCGTTCCTCTCATCGCGTTCGGGCTCATCCAAGTCCTGCTCTCGGAGCCCAAGGAGCCGACTCGAGAGCCTCAAGGGGGTGCCGTCTACCAGGTCGCACAGGCTCGGGCCTCGGGATCGTTGCTGCAAGAACAGCTCGTCCTCCGTGCCCCCAAGCCGGCAGTAGGGACCGGGAGGACGCGTGTTGGCCCGCAAGGCGAGTCGGGAGGGCGCGCCGCCTCGCCAAAGAAAAGCAAGGCTCACTCGCCGAAGGCCCAGGCAAATCCGGGCGTCCAGCGCGAAGCGAAGGTCGTGCTTTGCCACGGCACCCACTCCAAGAAGCGACCTGGCGTCACCATCAGCGTGTCCGAGCACGCATTGGCAGGCCTCGGCAAAGACCCGCCTGGCGCATGCGGATAGGAAGCGCGGCCGCTCGCTGCGGCTGCGGATGCACTCAGCTTCTTTGCGGTTGGATCACCAATGAATCATGCGGTCTTCCCGGCGGTTCACTCTTAGAGACGCCCCCTGAGCTGAAAAACTTGCGCGACAGGCCGGGGCCCAAGAAGACCGACTGACCGCGACCGCAGTTTTCAGAAGACGGACGCCGGCAGGCGGAGCGCGCGCGTGCGTGCCCGGGCCTCGTGCCACCAGATGATCTCGTACGCGTGGAGCGCGACCCACACGGCGGCCAAGAGCGCCAGCGCGACGAGCGCCGGGACGACAACGGCCATCGGAAACAGCAACGCGCAGGCGACCGCGGCGACCAGGCGACCGCGGCCGAGCGTGCGTGAGATACGCAGCCGCAGCGCCACGTACGCGAACAGGTAGAGGGCGGGGCCGCCACAGAGGCCGACGGCGGGAATCGTGAATACCGCCGTAACCAGAAGCGTGCGCAGCGCCAAAGGCCAGTTTGCGATTTGCGGTCCAGCCAGCCAGAGAACGAACGTGATGGCTGGGAAAATGGCCAGCCAGACCACTACTGCCATCGTCCAACGTGGGGGCATGAGCTCATTTCTACGCCTCTCGCGCCCAGGCGACAAGTAACTCGCAGGTGCGCTCGAGACCGCGGCGGCTCAGGAGCTCAGCAAGTGCCGAGGCAGCCTGCTTCGAGCGCGGACCGCGCAGCGCTCCGAGCGCCGCCAGGACCGCGACCCCCTCGTCCATGTCGACGCCGCGCACCTCCCGGCAGTAGCGGCCGTGCCAGCGAAGGGCCGCCCGGCCGAACCGATCGGGCGCCTTGTCGACGAGCAGAAGACAGAGCTCCAGGGCTTCTGCCAGGCCCACATGCTCGATCTCCGAAGCCGCGGACAACGCTTCGGTGACGTTGCCGCGGTCGAGAGCGCGGCGGAAGCGAGCGAAAGGAGAGCCCTGCGCGGTCACGAACGGATGTTCGCACGGCACGCAAGTCTCCAAAAGATGCTGGTCGACGGATCCGCGGCCCAGGAAGCAACCCGTGACCGTCCGCGCCTAACGCCGTAGCGTTCGTCGAAAAGGAAAGGAGGCGGTTGCGGCCTCCGCCTCCTTCGGTAACCGAGCGGCGTGGGCTGCGGCCCCACACGCCTTTCTCGGTGACTCTCAAGGTAGCGGCCCAGCCTGCCTAGGCATCCCCCGTTTCGGGGTTTTGTCAAGCGCTGCCGTGAACCAGCGAACGGGGGATGGGTCAAGCGGGCGGAGGCAGCCAGAGTGCGTCCTAGAGGCGCGGGCTCCGATGCGGCGGGAGCTCGTGTCTGCTCAGGGGGAGCCGGGGCTCTTGCGGCGGCTCCGCTCCCCGCTTGCGGCGGCCGCCTGAGGCGTATCGAGGACGATTCGCCTGCGGCTGAGCGAGGCCGGGGCTGCGGAGGATCTCGCTTCCTTCTTATCCCGACATGACTGCCGTGCCGAAGTCGCCGCGGACGGAACGGTCACGGTCGAGCTGCCCCATGTGCTTCATCGAGATCAGGCGTGCATGGAGCTCGAGCTTTACATGCGCCTCTGGCAGGCCCTCCGCGGCGTCCGCGTCGAGTTCCTCCACTGAGCTGGCTCTTGCCAGCCTCGAGCGGTTTTCCGACCGTGACTCCAACAGGCCGCGAACCCGCTCGCTGTGCGCGCGCTTCCGCATGGACAGCGGGATGCGCCTGGCAGGATTCGAACCTGCGACCCCGGATTAGAAGACGGGAGCCGGTTGCCGTGAACATGGGCGTTGAGGGCTGCGCGCAACGCGTCCGCACTGAGTTCGACCTCGATCCCAATCAGTTCTCGGGGTTGCGCCCAAAATCTGGGCACGCCCGGATGACGAGGGCCCGCGAGGGTTGTACTTTCTCCTCCATGGCGAACTCCACACCAAGCCGGCTTGCCGCCGTGGCCGCGGCGCGTTTCCGCTCGGTCGTTCTGCTTTCCATCGTCATGGATCTGCCGGTGCTCGCGCGCGTGGCGAATGCCCTCACGCGCGAGCCGCGCGTCGAGAGCCTCCAAGTCGACGGCGTGTCCGTCGAGATCACCTGTCCAGCAGGTCGGGGGCCGTGGCCCGCCTTCGTGTTCGTCACTGGCGCGCACCCGCTTCGGCGCCAAGAGCCGGTCGTTCAGCGCGTCGCCCAGGGGCTCGCTCGGGCCGGCTACGTCGCGGTCGTCCCGGACCTTCCGGGGCTCGGGTCGGGCGAGCTCACTGTACGGACGATTGAGGCTGCGGCAAAGGTGATCGAGGCGGCGGTGGCGCGACCCGACGTGCGCGAGCGGCGCGTCGCGCTCGCCGGAGCCTCGACCGGGGCCAGCATCGCGCTCATCGCCGCCGCGCGCCCCGAGCTCACGCGCCACGTCTCGCTGGTGGCGGCAGTCGCGCCCTTCGCCGACATCGAGAGGATCGCGTGCCTCGCCACGACCCGTAGTTACGAGGAGGACGACGGCGCCATGGTCGAGTATGCCGTCACCGCCCTCTTACGGCGCGCGGTCGCGCGCTCGCTCGTCGCATGTTTGCGGGACGCCCGGGATCGGGACCTCCTCCTCGATCGGATCGGCACGATCGAGGAGGAGAGCGACGCCCTCGAGGCGCTGGAGGTAGAGCTCGACGGGCTCGGGCCGGAGACGCAGACGGTCGTCCGCCTGCTGACGAATCGCGACCCGGCCCGCTTCCGGGATTTCTACGGTGCGCTTCCGCCCGACATGCTCTCGACCCTGCGCGAGCTCTCGCCGCTCGCGCAGGCAACGAGCCTCGCCGTTCCGGTGGAGCTCGCCGTTCCGCCTCAAGACCCTTACTTCCCGTTTCGCGAGGCGAGCACGCTCGCCGAGTCGCTGCCGAACGTCCGCCTGACGGTGACTTCGACGCTCGATCACACCCGGCCCACAGCCTCGCTGCGTGGCCTGCGCGACCTCGCTCGCTTCGATGGGTTCGTCGTTCGCACCCTCGCGGGCGCCGCCTGAAGCCGTGGACGCGCCTACACCCGCGCCCACCAAGCTAGCTCTCCTCGCGACGACTGGGCTGACCGTCGCCGCCGTGGTCACATTCGTTCTCTGGCGCGGCCCAGGTGCCGTCGACGCCGGCTTCGCGGCCGGGTTTCTCTGTGTCTTCTCGGGCCTCTTCATCCTTCGCGTCGCCGGCCAAGTGCTCGTGCGGACGCGGCGCCCTGCCTGGCTCCCTCCGACCGAGCGGTGGAACCTGACCCCGTACCGCCTTCTCCTACCCACGCAGCTGCTCTTCATCGCACTCATGGCGTGGATCGACGTCGACTTTGCGCGCGACAGCGGCGTTTGGGTGGACGCGCGGCCTGCATTCGGCCGCGCGGTCCTTTGGTTCGCGTACGCGTACGCGTCCGCGATGGCCGTTCGCTATGTCGTCCGGATGAGCCGCCAGCCGGATCAGCGATGGTTCGGCGGGACGATCCCGATCGTCTTCCACTGGGTGCTGGCGAGCTTCCTCTTCGTGCTCGGGAGCTTTCATGCCTCCCATTGAGACCGCAGACGTTGCGATCGTGGGGGGCGGCGCGGCAGGCCTGTCGGCAGCAGGCGCGCTCAAGCGGCGTGGTCACGACCCAGTCATCCTCGAGCAGGACGAGCGCGTGGGCGCCCGGTGGGCGCGACGTTATGAGCGGCTGCACCTTCACACGATCCGCCGCTTCTCAGGGCTGGCGCATTACGGCATCCCGGCGGACTATCCGCGCTATGTGCACAAGGACCTCTTCGCCCGCTATCTCAAGGAGTACGCTGAGCGGCTTCGGCTGGACGTCCGCCTTGGCGCGCGCGTCGACGCCGTGCGGCCCGACGACGGCCTCTGGCGGCTCGCGAGCGAGCACGGCGAGTGGCGGGCACGAACCGTGATCATTGCCACGGGCCGCCACAACGAGAAGACGTTGCCGCGCTGGCCGGGCCTCGAGGAGTTCCGCGGCCGCGTCGTCCACTCGGACGACTACCGCTCGGGGAACGAGTTTGTCGGCGAGCGGGCCCTCGTCGTCGGAATGGGCAATAGCGGCGCCGAGATCGCGACTGATCTCGTCGAGCAGGGAGCGTCGTTCGTCGCAGTCTCAGTGCGGACGCCGCCGCCCATCATGCCCCGTGATCTCTTTGGCGTTCTGCCCGTGCAGTTGCTTGGCCTTGCGTTCACTCCCGTCCCGGCGCCGCGGCTGCTCGATCGCGCCGGCGCCGTGATCCGGCGGATTGGCGTCGGCGACCTAAGCCGCTACGGGCTCGGGAAGGCCGCATGGGGCCCGTTCACCGCTCGGCGGCCTGCCGTGATCGACGTCGGCTTCCTTGCGGAGCTGAAGTCGGGTCGGATCAACGTCCGGCCGCACGTTGAGCGCTTCTCGTCCACCGGCGTCGTCTTCGCGGACGGACGCGAGGAGCAGTTCAGCATCGTCGTGGCGGCGACGGGGTTCTCGAGCGCCCTGGGCGAGTTGCTCGACGTGCCGGGCGCAATCGACGAGCACGGTCAGCCGCGTTTTCGCTCGGGCCGGCCGACCGACTACCCAGGCCTCTACTTCATCGGCTTCGACGAGACGACGCGCGGCGTCCTGTTCGAGGCCAACCGCGACTCCAGGCGGCTCGCGCGCGAGGTCGCCTCCTACCTCGAGAAGCGATGAGCCGCGTCGCGCAACCGGGCAAGTTCCTGATCGTCGGCGCGGGCGGCTACGTCGTCAACCTCGTCATCTTCGCTGGGCTCTACGCGCTCGGCATGGCATATGTCCCGGCCTCGATTCTCTCGTACGCAGTCGCCAACGCGCTCATGTATCTGGGCAACCGCTACTTCACGTTCCGCCTCGGCCCCGAGGGATTTTGGGGCGCGTACGCGCGCTACATGCTCGTCGGGGGGATCGTTGTCGGGCTGAATGCGGCGATTCTCGCAGCGCTCGTCGAAGGCACGGGCATCGACGCGCGGATCGGCCAGGCGATCTCGCTCCTCCTCATCACGCCCCTCGCCTTCGTGCTCTTCAAGCGCTGGACGTTTCGGCTCAGGCCGACGTAGCCTCCGTCGGCTCGAGGTCGTCGGCGAACATCTCGCGGTAGTGTCGATACCAGTCGCTCTGGAAGCGCTCATCTGGGTCGTAGCGGCGCTTCTGGCGCAGGAACTCCGCAAACTGTGGGTAGGAGGTCTCGATCTGCTCGCGCGTCGCCCACCGGTGATAAGTCAGGTAGAACTTGCCGCCCCGCTCGAGTCCCCGGTCGATCAGACGGCGAAACGCGTCAGCGGAGCGCTCGAGACCCGCCGGTGTGTGCACCGTGCAGAGGTTGAAGATTATGCAAGCCCAGCGTTCGGTTGCCCAAGCCATAAAGGACTCGTCATCGGGCTCGACGAGTCTGATCGTCCCGTAGATGAGGCTGACATCGTGAGCGCGGAAGTCCTCCGCGACCGCTGCCATGAAGCCGACGAGACGGTCGCGCGGAACGTAGATCTCCGTGATCATCTCCGTGGCCGGGTCGGCCGAGCCGAGCCGCGCGTCGAGCGCATGGTGATAGCCGTCCGTGTAGTCGGCCAACTGGTGCGCGTCTGAGAAGTAGAGCTGGCCCGAGGTCGCCATGTAATGGGTCGAATAGATCTCCCAGGCGCGGGCCTTGTCCGTGTGCGCGAGATGGATGAGTCGCTGCCAGTCCTCGGTCGAGAGCGCCCGTTGCTCCTCCGGAGGCGCGTCCGCATGCTCGACCGGCCGGTAGCAGGAGAAGACGCCGCGGCGCAGGAACTCGTCTGAGGCAGGGTCGATCGCAAACTGGAAGTCGCCGTACAGGAATCCGTCGCGCGTGCGCTCCTCGAACAGTGGCATCAACTCGTCGAGGAGCGGCACTTCGACGACGCGCTCGAGTAGCCGCCTGGGTGCGAGCCGCAGTCGGGCGGAGTAGATACAGCCGAAAAGTCCATAACCTCCGGTCGCCAGCCGAAAGAGGTCTCCGTTCTCCTCGCGGCTGCACGTGAGCGCCTCGCCGGCGGCGTCGATGAGCACGAACGACTCGAGGTCGTCGATGAGCGGCTTCATGATCAGCCCACGACCGTGGACGTTGGCGGAGATCGCGCCACCAATCGAGAGGCGGTCCGCGCCAGTCTGCTTCTGCGCCACCGCCCAGCGGGTCGGGCCGAGGTAGCCGAGGAGGGCGGGCCACTGGATGCCGGCCTCGACCTCGATGATTCCGCGCTCTTCGTCAAAGGCGAGGACGCGGTCGAGCGAGCGTGTGTCGATCAGGCGACCGCCGGCGCAGAATTGCTGACCGCCCATCGCGTGGCGACCGCCCGCTAGCGCTACGGGCGTGCCGGCTGCTCCGGCACCGCTGATCGCCTCCTGGATCGACTCAAGGGATTCGACCGGGACGACGTCGCCGACGACGGTCTCGTTGAGCTCCGAGTGAATGTCGTTGACTGTGACCGCGGACATTCGTGCAAGCGTCGCAGGACGGGGCTCGGAGTTCAATACGCTGGACCGGTGGATTACGACGACTGGCTCGCGTCTGGAGAGCGGGTTTCCGTCGAGTTGCCAGCGTCCGGTACGTTCAACGTCTTCTACCGGGTCGCCGGGGTCGGCCAATGGCTAACTCTCTTGCACGGCTTCCCGACGAGCTCGTGGGACTGGGCGCCCATCGCGCCGGCGTTGGAGCGTCGCTTTCGCGTCCTGGCATTCGACTTCCTCGGCTTCGGCGACTCTGACAAACCGCGGCGTCACTCGTACTCGATCTTCGAGCAGGCGGATCTCGTCGAGGCTCTCTGGCGCCGCTTCGCGATCGAGGAGTCGGCCATCGTCGGTCACGACTACGGCGCCACGGTCGCCCAGGAGCTTGTCGCGCGGCGAGAGGAAGGCGGTCTCTCCGTGCGGGTCAGCGCGCTGTTTCTGCTCAACAGCGGTCTCTACGTCAACCTGGCACGGCCCCTCCTCGTCCAACGCCTGCTCGCGAAGCGCGTGATGGGGCCGTTGCTCGCCCGCGCCATGACGGAGCGGACCTTCGCGCGCAGCCTCTCCTCCGTGGTCTCACCCGCACACTCGCTCAGTCGCGACGAGCTGCGGGCGCACTGGGAGGTCGTGCGGCGCGCGGACGGGGTGGCGGCGACGCCGCGCCTGCTGCGGTACATGGCCGAGCGGAGAGACAACGCCAGCCGCTGGGAAGGGGCGCTCGAGCGTGCCGACTTGCCGCTCCATCTCGTCTGGGGGATGGCCGATCCGCGCTCGGGCGCGCACATCGCCGAGCATGTCCGCCGGCGGGTGCCGAGGACGCGGATCGTCGCGCTCCCGGACGTGGGCCACTACCCGCACCTCGAAGCGCCCGAAGCCGTAGCCGCCGCCATCGTGGGAGCGGCCTGAGCAAGACGGCGATGGCCCAACTCGAAGCCCGACCGTAAGGGACCGACCATAGAAGGACCGACTCAATCGAGCACAGGTGCGCGCCAGTTGCGCGCCAGTGCGCGCCAGTCTTGAGCGGTCTCTAGCGGTCTTGGCCGGTCTCGCCGACGAAGGACCGCCGAGAAGGAAACTAGCCCACGTCCAGCGGATTCCGCCTGAACAGCGGGATGCGCCTGGCAGGATTCGAACCTGCGACCCGCGGATTAGAAGTCCGCTGCTCTGTCCACTGAGCTACAGGCGCCTTCGGCCGCAACGTACCACCGCGCGGGCCCGGGCTACACTTTCCTTGCGCGGTGGTCGTAGCTCAGTTGGTAGAGCCCCGGGTTGTGGTCCCGGAAGTCGCGGGTTCGAGTCCCGTCGGCCACCCCTAAGTCGGAGAAGCGACCCTCCCGCCGGCACGGCGGACCTCGAGCGCCCGCGCGACATCCGTCGCGGAGAGGAGGCCGACGAAGCGGTCTCCGTCCAGGACGAGCGCCCGGTGGATGTCTCCTTCGGAGAGCTCGGCGGCGGCGTCGATCAGCTCGTCGTCCTCGGAGACGACCGGTACCCGGTCGGCCGGGACCATGCAGTCGGAAACCGTGCGCGTCTCCCACTCGCTTCGCGGCACCTCTGCGATGCAGCGGAATGGGAGCAGGCCGAGCGCATGCCCGTTGTCCGTGACCGGGTACGTGGTGTGCCGGCTCTTCCAGACGACGTCGTCCATGAACTCGGCGATGGTCAGGTCCGGACTGGCGGTCACGGGCTGGCGGACGACGAGATCCCTTACGCGTAGACCATCAAGCGCCTGCCGCGCCAGCAGAAAGCGATCTTCGGCACCCGCGGCCATGAGGAGGAACCAGCCGATGAACGCGAGCCACGCGCCGCTGAAATCTCCCTGGAAGATGAACAGGGCGATACCGCCCCCGATGAAGAGGTAGCCGAAGCCGCGGCCGACCGCCGCTCCAATGTGGGTGGCCCAGGCGAAGTCGCCCTTCACGGCCCAAAGCGCCGAGCGGAAGATGCGCCCGCCGTCCAGCGGGAGGGCGGGGAGGAGGTTGAAGACCAGCAAGGTGAGATTGATGTAGCCGAGCCAGAAGACGACGCCGTCGACGGCCGCAGGCAAGCTCAGGCCCCAGGCGATGAGCGCGAATGCGAGCCCGAGCACGAGGGAGACGAGCGGCCCGGCGATGGCGATCCGGAACTCCGCTCCGGCGCTCGGGAACATGCCCTTGAACTTGGCGACGCCGCCGAAGAGCCAGAGCGTGATCCCGTCGATCTCCATCCCCTCCCGGCGAGCCTGCAGCGCGTGCCCGAGCTCGTGGGCGAGCAACGACCCGAAGAAGAGGAACGCGGCGACGATCGCCATCGCGACGTACGTGCCGTCGGAGAGCCCTGCGTTCGTGTCCGGGAAGATCCCCGTCGCCAGCGTCCAGACGATGAGGGCGAAGACGACGAGCCAGCTCCAGTTCACGCCGAAGCGGACGCCGGCGATATGCCCCAGCGTGAAGCTGTCCCGCACCCGCTAGCGCCCCTTTCGGGCCTGCTGCAGAGCGGTGCCGATGCGCTTCGCGATCACGGGTCCGTGCTTTCGCGCGTGCTTTCCGGCTCCCTGAATCATCTTCTTGCGTTGCTCGGGCGGAATGCGCTTCCAGCCCGTCCGCGCCTTGTAGGCGAGCGCGAGCAGCTTCCAGTAGGCCATGTGGGGATTCTCCTCTTTCCGGTAACGACCGCGTCGTACCTTACGCGCCCGCGGGAAAGAGCCGGGCTCACGGGAGGCTGAGCTGGCGCGCTCGGCTCCGGTCAGGCGTTGCGTAAGAGGCAGCAGGAATCCGGATGGAGACGTTAGCGCCCCCGCCGCGGGATTTCGAGACCGCTGCGGCTCCCCCGTGCGCGGTCGCAACCGCCGCCACGATGGCGAGCCCGAGACCGGCGCCTCCGCTGCTTCTGCTCTCCTCCGCGCGGGTGAAGCGCTCGAAGGCATGCGGGACGAAATCAGGCGAAAAGCCGCTTCCCTCATCCGTCACGTGCAGCTCGAGCTCGTCATCGTGCTGGACTGCCGAGATACGAATCGCGCCCTCTCCGTGCCGGAGGGCGTTTTCGACGAGGTTGCCGAGCGCTTGCTCGATTCGAAGGCGATCGACGCTGGCGCGGCCGGGGCGCCCGAAGACCTCGATCGTTCGCCCGACAGTCTTTGTCCGTCGTTCGAAGCGGGCGGCGACTCCGGCGAGAAGCTCGCCGACCTCGACGTCGTCGCGCCGGATGGGGAGGGTGCCCTCGTCGAGACGGGCGAGGAGGAGCAGGTCGGCCGCGAGCTGGGCAAGGCGGTCGGTCTCGTCCCCGACGGAGCGCAGGGCCGCTTCGAGCTCGTGCTTCTCGCGTGAGCTCTCGAGCGCGAGCTCGACCTCCGTCTGGAGGTGGGCGAGCGGCGTCCTCAGCTCGTGGCTCGCGTCGGCAACGAAGCTGCGCTCGCGATCCAGAGCCGTCTCCAGCCGGCCAAGCATCTCGTTCAGCGTCTCGCCCAGGCGGGAGACCTCGTCACCGGACGATGGCACTGGCAGGCGTTCCGAGAGCCGGCTAGCCGAGATCGCTGCCGCGCGCGTACGCATTCGCTCGACCGGGCGTAGCGCAGCGGCCGCGATCAGGTAGCCCAGCAGCGACGCGAGCAAGAGCGCGGCCGGTCCCCCGGCCAGCAGCTCTGTGCGGAGAGTCGCGAGCGCGTCATCGCGCGTCTCGAGTGGGGCGCCGACGACGACTATGACCTGCTGGTCCTGCGCGCTGACCGGTCTCGCCAGCAGTCGGACGCTCTCCCCGGCGAGGGTTGTGCGTTCGACGAGCAGCGGAGCGCGGCGTGCCTCCTCCAGTTGGACCCCCTCCAGCAACCGTGTCTGGCCGAGACCGCGGGTCTGGTCGAGAATCCGCCCGCCCGAGTCGAGCACCTGCGCGAAGCCAATGGCGTTGCCGGGAGCGAACTGCGATTCCTGCAACCCCGAGTCGGCCTGCTGCACGAGCGCGCCGACCTCGGCGGCGCGCGCGGTCAGGCCCTCCGCAACGGTGCGATCGAGTGAAGTGGAGAGGTGGTGGTAGAGGAGGAACCCGGCCAAAGCGAGCACGACGGCCATCGCGAGGGCGAAGGCCGCCGTGAGGCGAAGCCGGATGGGGACGCGGCTCACCCGCCGTCCCTCCGAAGCCGGTAGCCGGCACCGTGCACGGTCTCGAGCGCCCGGCGGCCGAAGGGGCGGTCGATCTTCTCGCGCAGGTAGCGGATGTAGACGGTGATCACGTTCGAGCGATTGTCGTAGCCGATGTCCCAACCGTGCTCGAGCAACTCGAGCCGGGAGAGCACCTCGCCGGGTCTGCGCATGAAGAGCTCCAGCAGCGCGTACTCCTTGGTCGACAGGCCAACCTCAGTGTCTCCGCGCCAGGCCTGCTGCGTTGCCGGATCGAGGCGGAGGTCACCGACCTCGAGGATGGTCGGTCGCTCGGCTGCGCCTCGGCGCAGGAGCGCCCGTAGGCGCGCCCGAAGCTCGGCGAGCGAGAACGGCTTCGTGAGGTAGTCGTCGGCGCCGGCGTCGAGGCCCGCGACGCGGTCATCGACGGCATCGCGGGCGGTGAGCATCAGCACCGGGGCCCACACGCCTGCCTCGCGGAGCGCCGCGCAGGTCGCAAACCCGTCCCGGCCCGGGAGCATGACGTCGAGGACGATCGCGTCGTAAGGCCGCGCTCGGGCCATCCAGAGCGCATCCTCTCCGTGTGGAGCGATGTCCGTTGCGTTGCCGTTGTCGCTCAGGCCGCGGCGGATGAGCGCCGCCATCTTCGCATCGTCCTCGACCACGAGAACCTTCACCTGCACAGCGTGCCTACACCGATGTGAGAAAAAGGTGAGGAACCGTCTCACATCTGCTTCACACCGGCCCCATACGGTGGCTACGCATGTCCCCACGACACCGAGGAAGGAGGAACGACATGCGTGCACGACTTACAAAGCTGGGACTGGCAGTGGCGGCGCTCGCTGCGCTCGCCGTCGGCGGCTCCACGCTTGCGTCTGCCGGCGGGACCGGCTCCCAACCGACCGAACGTCCGGCAACCGTACAGCCTGCTGCCGCGCAGGCCGACACGGACGCGATTCAGGACGAGCGCGGCAAGGACGACGCCACCGAGCCTGCCGAGGCCGAGAAGAACGAGGCGTCAGAAGCCGCTGAGAGCAGCTCCGAGAGCGGCTCGGAAGCACCCGGCGACGATGGCCCGGGCGGCTGGGCCGACGAGCCTGGCAACCCGAACGCCGATACGCAGCAGGAAGGCGAGCACTAGCGTTCGCTGGTCAGCGTGTGGTGTGCGGCCGTTTTGGTCGGCCGCACACCAAACACGCCAAGCTTGCTGAGCGCTGCCAGGAGTCTGGAAGAATCAGTCATCGACCTAATGACTATTGATTCCAGCTTCAAAGCGTTATAGCGTCCGACTCCTTCGCTCATGCGAAAGGAGATCGGTGGGATCTTCTAGAGGGTCAAGGGGTCACTTTCGCGGCCTCGACATTCATGAATTCTGGGCTCCCACCGTTCGCGGTGCCTACCTCGAAAGGAGCCCGAAATGGGTGTAATCCGCCTGACCTCGCGTCCGCGCACGGCCCGCGGGCGCGTAGCCGTCCTGGGCGCGTTCCTTCTGTTGGCTTTCTCCGCGCAGCTCATGCTGGCGGCGTCGGCTGGCGCTGGGCCATTGACCGGAGGCTTCTCTCCGACCGTCGTCTCCGGCGGGGCCGACCTCAACGGCGACGGTGTCGCCAACGGCCGCGACGACGCCAATGAGTTCTATGGGAGCACCAGCATCGTCGACGGCAAGCTCGAC
>Ga0209874_1000348_pt1 | contig 13537 bp, 13 predicted proteins | sample GWRWN1_20_30_FD_187216 | JGI IMG/M metagenome (GOLD analysis project Ga0209874, IMG submission 187216) | Riverbed sediment microbial communities from areas with no vegetation in Columbia River, Washington, USA - GW-RW N1_20_30 (SPAdes)... | ecosystem: Environmental > Aquatic > Freshwater > River... | reverse complement strand
TGGCTCGTCCTGATCGTCCTCGGGGCCATCACCGGCATCCTCATGCTGCTAGCGCCGCTGATCATGCGCATCTTCGGCCTCGGCGACCTCGAGGAGCTCGCGACGACGCTCTCGCGCATCCTCTTCCCCGTCGTCGTCCTCATGGGTCTCTCGGGGATCGTTGTCGGGATTCTCAACTCCTACGAGGAGTTCACCGTCCAGGCGCTGATGCCCGTTCTCTGGAACGTCGTCATCATCGTCTCGCTCGTCTTCTTCGTCCCACGGTTCGAGAGCGAAGAGGCCCAGCTCTACGTGTACGCCGGCGGGATCCTTGTCGGCACGGTCATCCAGACCGTCACGCCCGTCTGGTGGCTGCGCGGCCGGGACGGGCGCATCCGGGCCGTCCTCGACCTGCGCGACCCGGCGGTGAAGCGGGTGCTCACGCTGATGCTTCCGGTGGCGCTTGGGATCGGGCTCATCAACTTCAACCTGGTCGTGAACACGTTCTTCGCGGCGCGGTTCGTCGACCCGGATCTCGCCCCGAGCGCCATTGACGCCGCCTTCCGGATCTACATGCTTCCGCAGGGCATGTTCTCCGTCGCCGTTGCCACCGTGTTGTTCCCGCGCCTCTCTCGTCTCGCCGCCCGGGCGGACACGGCAGGCTTCAGGGAGACGGTCTCGCTCGGCCTGCGCCAGATCGGCTTCCTCCTTCTCCCTGCAAGCGCGATCTCCGTGGTGCTCGCGGAGCCGATCGTGCGCCTCCTCTACGAGCGCGGCGAGTTCACCTCCGACCAGACACCTGTCGTCGCCGGCGCGCTGGCCGCCTTCTCGCTCGGACTGACCTTCAACGGGACGATGCTCATGCTCAACCGGTCGTTCTTCAGCCTCCAGTCGGCGTGGGTCCCGACGATGGTGGCTCTCGGGAACCTCGTGCTCAATGCGGTCCTCGCCGCGATCCTCTACCGGGTCGGCGTCTGGGGTATCCCGCTCGCGACCTCGCTGGTGAACATCGCCGGAACGCTCGCGCTGCTGGCGGTGCTCCGGCGGAGGCTCGGCACGATGGACGGCCGGGCGATCGTCTCGTCCTACGCGCGCATCGGCCTGGCGTCTGTCGCGGCGGCGGCCGCGGCGTTCGGCGTCTGGTACGGGCTCGACGAGGCCTTCGGGCGCTCGCTCGGCGCCCAGATCGTCTCGGTCGGCGCCGGCCTCCTCTCCGGCGCGGCCGTCTTCCTCCTGGTCGCGGCGGTAATCCGGGTACGCGAGCTCCAGACATTGCTCTCGCTCCGGCGTCGATCCGGTACAACGGACTAGCGATTAGCCATGGCCAGCCTCGAGAGCATCCGCAACTTCTCCATCGTCGCCCACATCGACCACGGGAAGTCGACGCTCGCCGACCGGGTCCTCGAGGTGACGCAGACGCTGTCTCGGCGCGAGATGCGGGAGCAGGTGCTCGACTCGATGGATCTCGAGCGGGAGCGGGGCATCACGATCAAGGCCCAGGCGGTTCGCGTCCTCTGGCGCGGCTACCAGCTCAACCTCATCGACACGCCCGGCCACGTCGACTTCACCTACGAGGTCTCGCGCGCCCTCCAGGCATGCGAAGGAGCGCTCCTGGTCGTCGACGCGGCCCAGGGGATGGAGGCGCAGACCCTCGCGAACGCGTACCTGGCGACCGAGAACAACCTCGAGATCGTCCCCGTCGTCAACAAGATCGATCTGCCACAGGCGGATCCCGACGCGACCGCGGCCGAGGTCGCGCAGCTGGTGGGGGAGAGCCCCGACCGCGTCGTCCGTATCTCGGCGAAGACGGGGCAGGGCATCGAGGAGGTGCTCGACGCCGTCGTTGAGCGCATCCCGCCGCCGGAGGGCGACCCGGACGCGCCGCCGCGCGCGCTCGTGTTCGATTCGTCCTACGACCAGTACCGAGGCGTCGTCGCCTTCGTCCGCATGGTGGACGGGCGCTTCTCGACGCGCCAGCGCATGCGCGCGATGGCCGCCGGGACGCGCTTCGAGGCCGAGGAGCTCGGCTTCTTCTCACCCGACCGCAGCCCTACTCCGACGCTGGAGGCCGGCGAGGTCGGCTACGTCGTCACCGGCTTGAAGGACGTCAGCCGCCTCCGCGTCGGCGACACGCTGACCGCCCAGGAGCAGCCGGCAGCCGAGCCGCTGCCGGGCTACAAGGACGTGAAGCCGACCGTCTTTGCAGGCCTGTTCCCTACCGAGTCGGACGACTACCCGAACCTCCGCGACGCGCTCGAGAAGCTGAAGCTGAACGACGCCTCGCTGTTCTACGAGCCTGAGACCTCCCAGGCGCTCGGGTTCGGGTTCCGGTGCGGGTTCCTCGGGCTCCTGCACATGGAGATCGTGCGCGAGCGCCTCGAGCGCGAGTTCGACCTCGACCTCCTCGTGACCGCGCCGAACGTCGCGTACCGCGTGCTCACGAAGGCCGGCGAGCAGCTGGAGGTGCACAACCCCGCCGACATGCCCCGCGAGGTCGAGCTGGTCGAGGAGCCGTACATTCGTACGACGACGATCGTCCCGAAGGACTTCGTCGGCACCGTCATGGAGTTGAACAACGAGCGCCGCGGGCGCTTCCACCACATGGAGTACCTGAGCGAGGACCGTGTGCTCCTCGCGTACGACCTGCCCCTCGCGGAGATCGTCTACGACTACTACGACCAGCTGAAGAGCCGGACGAAGGGCTACGCCAGCTTCGACTACGACGTGATCGGCTTCGAGCCCGGCGACCTCGTCCGCCTCGACGTCCTCCTCGCGGGTGACCCGGTGGACGCGCTGAGCCTCATCGTCCACAGAGACGGCGCCTACGCGCGCGGCCGCGCGCTCGTCGACCGCCTGCGCGAGGAGATCCCACGGCAGATGTTCGACGTCCCGATCCAGGCGGCGATCGGCTCGCGGATCGTGGCGCGCGAGACGATCAAGGCGAAGCGCAAGGACGTCTTGGCGAAATGCTACGGCGGCGACATCACGCGCAAGCGCAAGCTGCTCGAGCGCCAGAAGAAGGGGAAGAAGCGCATGAAGCAGGTCGGGTCGGTCGAGGTCCCGCAGGAGGCTTTTCTCGCCGTCCTCAACCTGGACGGGGACAGGAAATGAGCGACGGGGTCCGGCACCTCTATGTCCATCTGCCGTTCTGCGCCCATCGCTGCGGCTACTGCGACTTCGTAACCCTCGTCGGGCGCCGCGAGGGCCACGGCGCGTACGTCGACGCGCTTCTGGCCGAGCTGGAGCTCGAGGGGCGTGCGCTCGCCGACAGTGTGGAGACGGTGTTCGTGGGCGGCGGGACGCCGACGTTCACGACGCCGGCGGAGCTTGCCCGGCTGCTCGCTGCTCTTCCCTCCGCCCAGGAGGTGACCGTCGAGGCGAACCCGGAGACGGTGACGTCGGAGCTGGCCGCTCTGCTTCGGAGCGCCGGGGTGACACGCGTGTCGCTCGGCGCCCAGAGCTTCCAGCCGGAGCTCCTGGCGGTGCTCGAGCGCCAGGCGGGCCCGGATGCCGTCCGGGGCGCGTTCTACCATCTGCGTGATGCCGGGTTCGACAACATCTCCCTCGATCTCATCTACGGGATCCCCGGCCAGAGCGCCGCCCACCTCGACCTCGACCTTGCAGAGGCGATCGCGCTCGGTCCGGAGCACCTCTCCTGCTACGAGCTCGAAGCCAAGCCCGGCACGCGTTTCACCTTCGCGCACGGTGGCGAGCTCGTGCGCCAGGCGGAGGCGATGGAGGGCTACTTCGAGTTGGTCGTGGAGAGGCTCGTCCGGGCGGGGTACCGCTGGTATGAGACGGCGAACTTCTGCCGGCCGGGCCGGCAGGCGCGTCACAACCTCGGCTACTGGCTCGGCGAGGACTACCTCGGTGTCGGAATCGGGGCGGTCTCGACGGTCGGCGGCCTCCGGTGGAGGAACCGTCCGAGCCTAGGCGGCTACCTCGCCGCGCTGGCCGAGGGGAGACCCCCGCCGAGGGAGGAGGAGCCCCTCGAGCCGGAGGTTGCGAGCCGCGAGCGGCTGATGCTCGGGCTGCGCCTGGACGAGCCGGTGCCGCTCTCCCGGGTGGAGGGCGCCGTCGACGGGGCGGCGCTGGCCCGGATGGAGCGGCTCGGTCTGGCGGAGCGCCGGGGCGGCGGGCTCGTGCTCACCCCTCGAGGCCGGTTTCTCGGCGGCGGCGTCACGGCCGAGCTAATGGCCGAAAGCCCTGCAAAAAGTACAATTTAGGGCGATGGTGGACGCACAAGAGCTTCGTCTGAGCCAGCGACAGGAATTGATCCTCGCCCGCGTGGTCGAGGAGTACGTCGCCACGGGGTCGCCCGTGGGGTCGAAAACCCTCGTCGAGCGGGCCGGGCTGGAGGTCTCGTCCTCGACGGTCCGGTACGAGCTCGCCGTGCTCGAGGAGCAGGGCCTGCTGATGCACCCGCACACGTCGGCGGGGCGCATTCCGACGGACGCCGGCTACCGGTTCTTCGTGGACCGCCTGCTGGACCGCCTCGAGCCGCGGCCCGCCGAGCTCGACCTCGATCTCTCCCAGGTCGAGAGCCAGGTCGACTCTGCGCTGCGGGCCACGACCGAAGCGCTTGCGGATCTGACGCACCTGCTCGCGCTCGTCTCCGCGCCGCCGCTCGAGACGACGATCGTCCGGCACGTCGAGGTGCTGCTCCTGCAGCCGCACGTCGTCATGGTCGTCGTGATCAGCTCCACTGGCGGCGTCACGAAGAGGCTCCTGACCTTCGACGAGCCGGTCGACGCGGGCCTCGCGGACTGGGCGGGCCAGTACCTGAACGAGACGGTCGCCGGGCTCCGAGTCGGGGCGCGCCTTCTGCGGAGCCGCTTCGAGGACGCCGCGCTCTCGGAGCGCGAGCGGGCGTTCCTCGACCGAGCGCGCCCCGCGTTCACGGACGTCCTCGAGGCCGAGGAGCAAACGCTCTACGTGGGCGGGACGGCCGGCGTGCTCGATGAGTTCCGCGCCGACGAGCTGCTGACCTACCGCCATCTGCTCGAGGTCCTCGAGCAGCGCGCCGCACTGCTCGACCTGCTCCGGGCGAGCCTGGGGTCGAAGCGCCCCTTCGTGCGCGTCGGCCCCGACCTCGCCGACCCGGATCTCGCCGGCGTCTCGCTCGTCGGCGCGCCGTACGGTTTGCAGCACCTCAACCTCGGTACCGTCAGCCTGCTCGGGCCGACGCGCATGGACTACGAGAAGGCCATTGCCGCGGTTCGCTCGGGCGCGCACGAGCTCTCACGCTTCGTCGAGGAGCTCTACGAGAGCTGAGGCCCGGCGGTACCGCCGCAGGCCGGGAGTACCCTAAGAGCGTGGCAACGACACGGCGCGACTACTACGAGATTCTCGGCGTTCCACGCGACGCTGACGACCGCGCGATCAAGTCCGCGTTCCGGCGGCTCGCGCGCGAGCTGCACCCGGACGTCTCCGACCACCCGGATGCCCAGGAGCAGTTCCGGGAGGCGGCCGAGGCGTACGAGGTGCTCTCGAAGGCCGACACGCGCGAGCTCTACGACCGCTACGGCCACGAGGGGTTGCAGACCGGCGGCTTCCGTCCCACGGACTTCGACTTCGGGAACCTGGGAGACCTGTTCTCTGTCTTCTTCGGCGACGATCTCTTCGGCGGCCTCGGCGGCCGCGCGGGGCGGCGCTCAGCGCGCGGCGCCGACGTCCTCGCGGAGGTCGAGATCGAGCTCACCGACGCGGCCGAGGGTGTCAAGCGCACGGTGCCCTTCCCGGTCGTCGTGGAGTGCGCGACCTGTCGCGGCACGGGCGCCGCACCCGGAACGGCGCCTACGACGTGTGACAGCTGCGGCGGCACTGGTCGGCTCCAGTCGGTCTCTAGCTCCTTCCTCGGCCAGGTCGTTCGCACGCAGGCCTGCCCGCGGTGCGGCGGGCTGGGCGAGGTCGTCGAGACCCCCTGCCCGGACTGCTCGGGTGCCGGACGCGTCACGGAGGAGCGCGCGCTCGAGGTCGAGATCCCGCCGGGGATCCACGACGGCCAGCGCATCCGCGTGAGCGGCAAGGGGCACTCGGGCGTCCTGGGCGGCCGCGCGGGCGACGTGTACGTGCTCGTCCACGTGCGGCCCGACGAGCGCTTTGTGCGCGAGGGGAACGACATCGTCTCGGCGGTCGACCTCACCATGACCCAGGCAGCGCTCGGCGCGGCGGTGACTGTGGAGACGCTCGACGGCGAGCTCAAGCTCGAGTTCGACCCCGGGACGCAGCCGGGCGAGATCCGCGTCCTCCGGGGCAAGGGCATGCCTGTCCTGCAGGGCCGCGGCCGCGGCGACCACCGCGTGCTCGTCAGCGTCGGCATCCCCGCCCGGCTCACGGACGAGCAGCGAGCGCTCCTCGAGGAGTTCGGGCGGAGCGAGCACGACCGCAACTACGAGTCGGACGGAGGCTTCTTCGAGAAGCTCCGCTCCGCGTTTCGCTGAGCACTCTCCGCCGCGTCGCAGTAAGGGTTCCCGCAGATCAGGCGGAGGAGGCGCGGGCTGCGATGGTCGCCCTCTTCCCGGAGGGGTTCGAGGAGCGCGAGGACGAGGGAGCGCTCGAGCTGGCCGCGTACACTGAGCGCGCAGACGCAGCCGAGCTGCTGGAGCCGCTCGGCCCAGTGCGGGAGCTCGAGGTCGTGGTCGGCTGGGAGGACGCGTGGCGGCGGTTTCATCGGCCCGCGAGGATCGGGCCGCTCTGGGTCGGCCCGTCGTGGGAGACGCCCGACGACGGCGCGACGGCGATCGTCGTCGACCCCGGCCGCGCCTTCGGAACCGGGGCGCACGCGACGACGCGGCTCTGCCTCGAGCTGCTCCTCGGGGTCGAGCCCGCCGGTCTAGTCGACGTCGGCTGCGGCTCGGGCGTGCTTGCGGTCGCAGCGGCGAAGGTCGGGTTCGCGCCCGTGGTCGCGCTCGACAACGACGAGGCGGCGGTCGAGGCGGCGCGCGCGAACGCCGCGAGGAACGGTGTCGACGTCGAAGTGCGCCTCGCGGACGTCCTCGCCGAACCGCTGCCCCGCGTCGAGGTCGCGGTTGCGAACATCGCCCGCGATCCGGTGGAACAAGCCATCGAGCGGTTCGGCGGCGGGGTCGTCATCGCCTCCGGCTACCTCGAGCGCGAACGGCCGGAACCGGCGGGGTGGCGCCCCGTCGATCGCCGGCTGGCCGAAGGCTGGGCGGCCGATCTGCTCGTTCGCTCGGAGATCTAGGCTCTCGCCGGGATGCGGGGCGGGTGGGGCCTGCGCCGGCTTCGGCAAACCGAGCGCGCCGCCCGCCTGGGCTAGCATCGACCACCGCATGGCGACGTTCACGGTCGACTTCCTCGGGTGCAAGGTCTCCCAGACGGACATCCAGGAGATCCGCGAGCGCCTGGTCGCCGACGGCCACGTCGAGGCGCGCGAGGTGGCGGACGTCGCCGTCGTGAACACGTGCTGCGTCACCCACGAGGCCGTGCGCAAGTCGCGCCAGGCCGCGCGCCGCGCCTCGCGAGAAGCGGAGCGGGTCTACGTGACGGGCTGTGCGGCCAATCTAGCTGGCGACGCGTTCGCCGGTCTGCCCGAGAACGTCACAGTCGTCCGTCTTCCTGGAGAGCGGACGCCGGAGTTCGTCGCGCGCGACGTCGGAGCGATCGGCTGCGTCCGGGCCGACGTCGGCCTCGACCGGATCCGGGCGTTCGTGAAGGTGCAGGACGGCTGCAGCTTCTCGTGCGCGTTCTGCGTGATTCCTCAGGTCCGCGGCGCTTCCCGAAGCCGCTCGGCGGAAGCCGTTCTCGCCGAGGTCCGGCGGCGGGTCGAGCACGGTCATCGGGAGGTCGTCCTGACCGGGATCAACCTCGGGTGCTACCGCGACCGGGCTGCTGGCTTCGACCTGCCGCGGCTCGTCCGCGAGGTGGGATCGACGCCTGGGCTCGAGAGGCTCAGGCTCTCGTCGATCGAGGTGAACCACCTGAGCGAGGCGCTGATCGCCGCGATGCGCGAGACGCCCGCCGTCTCGCCGCACCTCCACGTGCCGCTCCAGTCCGGCGACGACGCCGTGCTGAAGGCGATGGGCCGGCGCTACGCGAGCGCCACCTACCTCCGCCGGGTCGGCCGCGCCGAGGGCTTCAACCTCACGGCCGACGTCATCGTCGGCTTCCCCACCGAGGACGAAGCCGCGTTCGAGCGCACACTGCGCGTGGTCGGCGACGCCGGCCTCACGAAGGTTCACGTCTTCCCGTACTCCCCGAGGCCCGGGACGCGCACGGCAGCCGACGACACCGTCCCGCCGGCTGTCAAGAAGGAGCGGAGCGCGCGGCTACGGGCCCTCTCGGCCGAGGCCTGCGAGCACAGCTGGCGGGAGAAGGTCGGCTCCGAGGACACCGTGCTCGTCGACAGGCCAGGCCGAGGGTACGGGGACGACTACACTCCCTGGCTCGTGAGCGCTCCCATGGGTGAGTTCGTGCGCGCCAGGGCGGTGGACGTGAGCGAGGAAGGAGTCGTCGGTGTCCCAGTCTGAATGCCTCTTCTGCCGCCTGTACGCCGACGGCGACCACGTGCGGAAGGCGGGCGGCTTCGCGGCCGTCACCGACCTCAACCCGAAGGCGCCGACGCACCTGCTCGTCATCCCCGAGCGCCATGTCGACACCTTCCGCGACGTCGGCGAGTTCGGCGACAGCGAGGCGAAGGGGATGCTCGACTTCGTTGCCGACACCGCTCACGAGGCGGGGCTGGAGGACTACCGCGTCATCGTCAACGTCGGCGCGGGCGGCGGCCAGACGGTCTTCCACCTCCACTGGCACATCCTCGGCGGCACCCCGACTCTGGCGGGGTTCGAATGAGCCTGATCGCGGAGATCGAGGAGGAGATCAAGGAGTCGATGCTCGCGCGCGAGCAGCTGCGCGTGGACACGCTTCGGCTGACGCTCGCTTCCCTGCGTGCAGCGGAGAAGGAGCTTGGCCGGTCGCTCAAGGAGGATGAGGAGCTCCAGGTGCTGCAGCGCGAGCGGAAGCGGCGCGCCGAGGCGGCGGACGCCTTCCGCGCGGCCGGCCGTGAGGAGCAGGCGGAGAAGGAAGAGGACGAGCTCGACGTGATCGAGGAGTTCATGCCCGAGCCGCTCGACGAGGAGGACATCGAGCGGATCGTGGACGACGCGATCGCCGAGACGGGCGCCACCTCGCTGCGCGACCTGGGGCGCGTGATGGCCGACGTGATGCCGCAGGTGGCGGGGCGGGCCGACGGCTCGGAGGTCAGCCAGCTCGTGCGCGAGAAGCTCGCCTGATTCGTGCGGGTCTCGGCGCGTTTCGTGCGCCACCTGTGCGCTTTTCTCGGTTAGAACCCCGGTAGGGATGCTCCGGCGGTCGTCGGCCGGTTTCGCGTGCCTCTCCGCGTGGCTTCCGGGCGGGCGCGTTCGGGTGTGCCGGTCCGGCTACTACACTTCGAAGCGTTGCAGCAGGTCGTCTCCGTCTCCAACGAGGTAGCCGCCGAGCTCGCCACCGTCGACGACGGCATCCTGGGGGCGCTCCGCGACCGAATGGGGTGCACGATCCGGCTCCGGGGCAACCAGCTGACGCTCGAGGGAGACGACGGCAAGGTGGGCGAGGCCCGGCTCGTCATCGACGAGCTCGTGGAGCTCGTCGAGGGAGGGCACGCGATTGGGCCGAGCACGGTGGACGCCGTGCTCGCGGCGCTCGACGCCGCGAAGGATCCTCGCGAGATCTTCGAGGACGTCGTCTGGCGGCACCGAGGCAAGAAGATCACGCCCAAGACGGTGAATCAGAAGCGGTACGTCGACGCGATCAGGTCCGGGACGATCACGTTCGGGATCGGGCCGGCCGGCACGGGGAAGACGTACCTCGCGATGGCGCTCGCCGTCGCGGCGCTCGCGGACCGCGACGTAAACCGCCTCATCCTCACGCGGCCGGCCGTCGAGGCCGGGGAGCGGCTCGGGTTCCTGCCCGGCGACATGCTCGCGAAGGTCGACCCGTACCTGCGTCCGCTCTTCGACGCGCTCTACGACATGCTCGAGGCCGACCGGCTGAACGCCTACATGGAGCGGGGGACGATCGAGGTTGCGCCGCTCGCGTTCATGCGGGGGCGCACGCTGAACGACTCGTTCATCATCCTCGACGAGGCGCAGAACACGACCCCGGAGCAGATGCAGATGTTTCTGACCCGCCTCGGGTTCGGGTCGAAGGTGGTCGTGACCGGCGACGTCACGCAGGTCGACCTTCCGCAGGACCAGGCGTCCGGGCTCATCCACGTGCGGCAGATCCTCGGCGACATCGACGGCATCGACTTCGTCGAGTTCGGCAACCAGGACGTCGTCCGCCACGTGCTCGTCCAGCGAATCGTCGAGGCGTACAAGCGCCACGCGGAGGAGACGGGCACGCAACGGCGCCGGTGATCCGGATCGAGATCACCAACGAGAGCGGCGTGACCCTGGACGAGGCGGCCGTCACCGAGGTGTGCCGGCGGGTGCTTGCCCGCGAGGGGGTCCGCGAGGGCGACCTCGGTGTGGCCCTCGAGGGGCCCGAGCGGATGCGGGAGCTCAAGCGCGAGCATCTCGGCCTCGACGAGGCGACGGACGTCCTCTCCTTCCCGATCGACGGGCTCGACGAGCTGCCGGACGGCGTGCCGCGCCAGCTCGGGGACGTCGTCCTCTGCCCGCAGGTGGTCGGCGACGCCTGGCGCGGGCCCCTGACCCACGGGCTCCTCCACCTGCTCGGCTACGAGCATGGAACGGAGATGGAGCGCCGAGAGCGAATTCACGGGGCATGACCGCCCCGACTGACCGAGAGACGCGTCGCGCCCGGCGGATGCCGCGCACCCTCCAGAGCCTCAACTGGGCCTTTGAGGGCGTCATCCACGTGCTGCGCTCCGAGCGGAACATGCGGATCCATTTCACGGTCGCCACCGTGGTCCTGATCCTCGCCTTCTCGTACGGCGTCACGAAGCTCGAGCTGATGGCGCTGCTCGTCGCGATCTCGTTCGTCCTCATCGCCGAGATGGTGAACACCGCAATCGAGGCGACGATCGATCTGGCGACGACCTCGTTCGACCCCCTGGCGAAGGTCGCCAAGGACATCGCCGCCGGGGCCGTCCTCATCGCCACCGTCAACGCCGTGGTGATCGGCTACCTCGTCTTCGCCGACCGGCTGTCCCAGCCGAGCTCCCGCCTCGTCACGCGCCTGCGTGAGGCCCCCAGCAACCTGACGCTGATCGCGCTGATCCTGATCATCTTGATCGTGGTCGCGAGCAAGGCGCTGACCGGGCGCGGGACGCCGCTCTCGGGTGGGCTGCCGTCCGGGCACGCCGCGCTGGCGTTCGGCGGCTTCACGGCGATTGCGTTCATCGTCGAAGACCAGCGCGTGGTCGTTTCCTTCGTCGCGCTCATCATGGCACTGCTCGTCGCGCAGACGAGGGTCGAGGCGGGAATCCACACCGTGTCGGAGGTCGTGCTGGGCGCCGTGATCGGTACGCTCGTCACGATGATCCTCTTCCAGGTGCTCGCATGACCGACCAGGAGCTCGTCGAGCTGGCGCAGGCCGCTGCTGCGAACGCGTACGCGCCCTACTCGAACTTCCACGTCGGCGCGGCCGCGCTTCTCCGGGACGGTCGCGTCATCACGGGTGTCAACGTCGAGAATGCGTCATACCCGCTTGGTGTCTGCGCGGAGATGTGCGCCCTGTCTCGCGCGGCCGCGGAGGGCGTCAAGCCGGGAGACGTCGAAGCAGTCGCGATCACCGCCTCGCCGTGCGGGGGCTGCCGGCAGTGGCTCAACGAGTTCGGGGTCGACCGTGTGATCTTCCTGCACGACGGGGGAGTGCTCACGCGGCGGCCCGGCGAGCTGCTTCCGGACTCATTCGTCTTGTGAGGTCGGGGGTCGTCGCGGTCGCCGGGCGCCCGAATGTCGGGAAGTCGACCCTGGTGAACGCGCTCGCCGGCGGGAAGGTGGCGATCGTTTCCGATAAGCCGCAGACGACGCGGCGCCGCATCTCCGCCGTGGTGAACGGTGAGGTCGAGGGCGAGCCCTTCCAGCTCGTGCTCCTCGACTTGCCCGGCTTCCAGCGGCCGCGCGACCCGTTGACGGAGCGGATGCAGCGCACGGTGGACGAGGCGCTTCACGACGTGGACGGCTTCCTCTTCCTGCTCGCCGCCGACGAGAGCATAGGTGCGGGCGACCGCTTCATCGCGGAGCGGATCTACGCCGCGGGCCCGCCGGTGGTCGTCGCGCTGAACAAGGTCGATCGCGTGAAGCCGGGCCGGATCGCAGAGCAGATCGTGGAGGCGGCGGCACTCGGCGACTTCCACGCGCTGCATCCGGTGAGCGCTCTCGCCGAGGACGGCCTCGAGCCGCTTCGCGCCGATCTCGCCGGCCTGCTTCCCGAGGGGCCGCGCTACTTCGAGGAGGGGCAGACGACCGACCTCCCGCTCGAGGCCCGGATTGCGGAGATCGTGCGCGAGAAGGCCCTCGAGCTGACGCGGGAGGAGGTGCCTCACGCCATCTCGGTCGACGTCGACGAGCTCGACGCCGACGCAGGTCGCGTGAGCGCGCACGTCTGGGTCGAGACGGAGTCCCAAAAGGGAATCGTCGTCGGGAAGGGCGGGGGTATGATCCGCACAATTGGCACGCGTGCCAGGCCGGAGGTTGAGTCGCTCCTGGGGCGCCCGGTATTTCTCGAGCTCCGGGTGAAGGTGAGACCGAGGTGGCGCCGGGATGAAGGAGCGCTCGAGCGGCTGGGTATCTAGATCCGACTTGGGGGTGGAAGAATGGCGGTTGTCAGGACACCGGACGCATTCGAGGCCGAGCTCGCGCAGTTCCTGTACGAGCGCTCAGAGGAGGGCCGCGCGGTCCGGGTCGGCGAGAAGGAGACGAGCGAGCAGGCCGCGATCGTCGAGCGCTACGCGGATCTCTTCACGCGCGAGCAGCACGAGGCGTTGCGTGAGGCCGGGGAGCACGTCCGGGGCGAGGCCGGGGAGCGCCTCTACCGGCTGCGCGAGGCGGCCGCGGGGGGCGTCATCGTCAAGGAGCTCGCCGACGAGTCCGACAAGCTCGAGAACGCGATCCTCGCCGAGCGCATCGAGTTCCGCGGCGAGCCGCTGCCGCTCCGCTCGGCGCAGGCGCAGCTCGCGATCCTCGACGACTACGCGGCGCGCGACGAGCTGGGTGAGCTCGCGGCGGACGTCTCCGCACGGTTCAACTGCCCGCGCTACCGGCTGATGCAGCAGGGCGAGGCGCTCGACGCCGAGCTCTCCGGCGAGCTCGACCCCGTCGCCCGTAGCGCCGCGCGAAAGAACATCGACCTGCAGGCGCTCTCCGCCGCGCTCGAGCGCGCGTCACGCGAGCAGGACGAGTCGTGGCAGGCCATGCGGGAGGAGTGGCTCGACCGGGTCCTCGGCAGTGAGCGCGCCGCCGAGCCGGCGTCGTACCACGTCTCCTACGTTCGCCGGATGTCCCCATTCGCGGAGCTCTATGCGAAGGACCGGTGTGTGCCGATCTGCCTGGAGACGCTCTCCAGCCTCGGCTTCGACCTGGCCGCGAACGACCGCATCAAGCTCGACCTGGACGACCGGCCGCAGAAG
>Ga0209874_1000347_pt1 | contig 13543 bp, 11 predicted proteins | sample GWRWN1_20_30_FD_187216 | JGI IMG/M metagenome (GOLD analysis project Ga0209874, IMG submission 187216) | Riverbed sediment microbial communities from areas with no vegetation in Columbia River, Washington, USA - GW-RW N1_20_30 (SPAdes)... | ecosystem: Environmental > Aquatic > Freshwater > River... | reverse complement strand
CGCCCGCCCCTTCGATCCAGCTCCCCGCGTACGTGGACGAAGCGCTGAGAACCAGGTCGAACAGCACGCTGGCCTTGCTCGGCGCGTTAGGAACGAAGGCGAGGAACGCCGGGTGGTCAGTCGAGATCGTCGCGGGGGCGAGCACCTCTATCCAGATCCGGAGCGCCTCGAGCCCGCCTCGACCCTCAGGGGTGATCGTGCGCCCGGCCCGGTCCTCGAGCTCGCTCGGCGCGACCGACCGGTCCAATGGTTGTGCGCTCGAGATTCGGTGACGCACGTAGGATTCGATCGCGCGTAACCACTCCTCGGTCGCGCCGTCGTACTCATGCATCCGCACAGGTCGAACCTCCTCGTGCACGCAGATCGGCCTGGCAGGCCGATGCGACTGCCTGTTGGAACAACGCGTCCCGGCTCTTCGGGCTCACGGTTCGGTAGCAGAGCGTCCTGGCCGAAGTACCTTGCGCACCACCGGCCGGGTGGGACGCCGCCGGGCGACTTCCCGGAAACCGGCGCGGTCGAACATGGACTTCGCGCCCAAGAACATGTCATCCGGGTGGCTTCGTTCGTCCTTGTCCACCGGATATGCCTCCACGAGGCGGGCGCCACACGACCGTGCGTAGTCCACGGCTGCCCGGAGCATCCGCTCTGACAGGCCCCAGCCGCGAGCCCCCCGGTCGACGAAGAAACACACGATGGACCACACCGGTCGGTCGTCCACGGGCTTCATGACCGGGGACCGGCGGAGCTTCGCGTAGTCCTCGCGGGGCCCGAGCGAGACCCAAGCGACCGGGACGCCGTTCTCGTATCCGATGAGCCCTGGGACGGTGCCCCGGTCCACCAGGGCCTTCGTCGCCTGCCGGTTCTCAAGGCCGACGCCGGTGCCCGTTCCGGTCTTCCGGTAGAACATGCAGAAGCAGGTGCGGACGATGGGCCGATCGAACAGCTCCACCAGGTCAAGCCACCGTTCCTTCGTGACCAGGTGTGTTTCGAACGCCATTCGAGCCAATCTACCGGCCGGACCGGGAGGCGTGCTGTAATCCTGGTTGCCGAATGGGCCCTATTCGCCCACGAGGGCGAGGAACTGCTACGCGCCGAGGCGGCGACTAGCCGGGGCGGGCTCCGATCCGGCCGCCCTCGGAGACGCGCCAGGAGGTGGTGGTGTGTGATCGGGAGAGCAAGAGAACTTCGGCGGACGCCGCCGGCGCTGATCGCCTCCATTCCCATCACCATCGTCTACTTCGCAGTGCTAAGCATCCTCCTCACGGCGGCCGGTCCGGACGGACTCGACCTGACGGACGCGCAGACGAGCGGCTGGATCGCGGTGCTCTACGGACTCCCCACTCTCATCGCGCTCGTCCTGACGGTCCGTTTCCGTCAACCTCTTCTCATCACCGGGAACATCTTCGCGATCATCTTCTTCGTGTCCCTCGGAGATCGGATCACCCTCTACGAGGGGCCAGGGGTCTTGGTTCTACCCCCTCGTGATGCTTTCCAGAGCCTTTTCTTGCACCCAACTGAACTCAAGCACTGACCGCCCCAACCACCTCCACGCACCGCACTATCCCCACTATCAACAACAAGCCAGCGTCGACGGCTCACGACGTACATGACGTCCTCTCGATCCTGGTCCCCGAGAGGAACAAGAGCGATGAGACCATTGAGCACACATTCGCCTTCGGCAGTAGCCCGATGGGGCGTACGAGTCCTAATGGAGCAGATCCGACGCTCAAGCTAGGAGCGGGTGAACCGGCGATCCGGGACGAACCACATGACTGCCACAGCCACGTAGATGACGTACGAAATCCACGGACTCACAAAGGCAAGCCCGACCCCCGCGGCGTACAACACGAGTGATGCATATCCCTTGACGTCGGAACCGATGGCGTCCGCCAGAACCGAATCACGACCGTTCGCCCGGATGAGCGCTCGCACGAGGATCGCGTACGCGAACCCTGCGGCGAGCGCCACTGCACCGTATGCGGCCGCGGGAAGGGGGTGGCGATATTCGTCTCGGAGCCATTCCGTCAGCACTGGGATGAGCGACAGCCAAAACAACAGAAATAAGTTCGCCCACATCGCGGCCCCGCTGATCCGCTCGGCCGCTCTGAGCAGGTGATGGTGGTTGTTCCAGTAGATCCCGACGACGACAAAGCTCAGCACGTACACGAGCAGCCCCGGCAGTTGGTCGTAGACGGCACCCAGAGTGGCCCCACGCGGGGCCCGCAACTCGAACGCCATGATCGTGATGATCACCGCCATGACGGCGTCGCTGAACGCCTCGACCCGGGCCGTCCCCATCTCGAGTGACCGAGTCGAACGCTCTTGGTCCTTCATCGGATGAAGATCATATTCGCGACGGATGAGGCTGTTATCCCAGACGAAGATCCCGACCACCTACGCCGCGATACTTGCTTGGTCGCGACCTGCACGCCGCCCCAGTCGATAGACAGTTGCGAGACATCCCATCGGCACCCTCTGTCACACCAGGCACAAGACAGGCATCCTGAGGCATCTTCGCGTTGGGCACGTCGTGCCTACAGTTCGATGTTCACCCAGACGATCCCGATCGTGAAGAACGTGACCACATACGCCGCATAGGACGGCCAGATGTGGAGGAGTCGTCCCCCCAGGTCGGGAACGTCCTCGGTAACCTGGGCGTCGACGTTCAGGATCAGCAGCGTTGCGGCGATGGCGAACACACCGTCGGCGAAGGTCTCCAGCCAGTTCGTGTTCATTCGGCCGGCCTCAGGAGGTCTTCGAGGTGGCGAGGGCGAGCAGTTCGTCGGCCTCGGCGACCAGAGGCGCCGCCTTCAGCGCGCCGAACCGCTCGCGCGCAGCTCGAAGGCGCTCGGTCCCCTCGTTCTGCCGACCAAGCATCGAGAGGCACCGACCCGCCCCCATGAGCGCCAGCCCATGCTCCAAGACGGCGGGGAACGCCTCCCACCGGTCGGCGGCGTCCTGATACCCCGCCGATGCTCGCTCGTGGTCGCCCTCGATCTCGGCCAGCATCGCGCGTGCCGACGCCATGCTGTTCTGGTCCCTCGTGAGGTGCTCGACTCCCTGATCGATGAGCGATCGGAGAAGGTCGGCCTCGTCCGCGGCGAGACACACGCGCGCGGCGCCGTTCAGGATCCAGCTCCTCGGACCCGGACGGTCTCGCAAGAGCTCGTCGAGCTCCTTGACCAACTCGACCGCGCCATCCACATCGACCCGAGCGAGCCGTTGGAGTGATGCCACCCGAAACACCGGCACGATGACTTGCCCATCGCCGATCTCGCGGGCCCGGGCGAGGAGGAAACCTTCGACCGCGCCATGCTCGTCGGGGACACCTCGGTGCAGCAGCACGTCCTGCCGGTATGTCCTGGCGAGCACCGAGATCTGGCTCGTCTCCCCCTGCTGGTCGGCGGCGAGGACCCGCTCCCCGATCTCGAGCAGCTCGTCCCACGCGCCGAGGTCGAACCGCGTCCACATCGACTCCATCCGCGCCCAATCCGCTGCGCCCGGGGCACCGCGCCGTTCCGCCAGTTCGGCGGCTGCCTCGTAGAGCTCTTGCCCCTTCGCCGGGCCGTGCTGGACCCACGTGAGATCGCCCAGGTTGACGTGTGCAGCGGCGACCAGGGCTGCCGGCGCTGCCTCGAGCGCAACGCGGAGGCCTTCGCGGACATCCTCGAACCCGCCCTCGACGTCGCCGAAGTCCGCCCGGGCCTGCCCTCGGAACTGGAGCATCGACAAGAGGTCTGTCTCGCTGCCGTATTCACGCACCACCGGCAAGGCCCGCTCGATGGTGCGCCTCGTCTCCGCCGCACGCCACGCGAGGCCGTAGGCTGCCGAGAGCCGCGAGTAGGCGGATGCCAGCTCCGGACCTGGGGGATGGGCCTCGAGGATACGCACCGCCTCCTCGAGCAACTCGAACTGCCGGGCGGTGTCACCTTGCGCCCATGCCAGCTTCGACAGCCAGGCGAGCGCTTCGCCCTCACCGAGCGCGTCACCGGTGCTTCGCGCGGCCTCCAGAGCCTCCCGGCACCACGCTTCCGCCTGGGATTGCCCTCCGGTCCCCCAGGTCGAGCGCCCGGCGTGCAGGAGAACCCGGACACGATCGGGATGCCCGGGCGGGGTCAGCTCCAGGGCGCGCTCGTAGCACGCCACCGCCTTGACGGTGTCCAGCCGTTCCCCCCGCTCGCCCGCCAGCATGAGGAACCGGCGGGCGTGAGACTCGAGCTCGGAATCATCGCCGCCCGCGGCACGCGCGAGCTGCAGCGCCTGCTCGTAGTGGTACGCGAGCAGCTCGGCGCTGTCGGCGACGCGTTCGCCGGCGATCCGCTCGATCCACTCCGCAGCGGCCCGATGCTTGTCGGCCCGGGCGGCGCGCGGGATCTGCCCGTACGCCACGTCGCGGATGAGGAGGTGCCAGAACGCGTACTCCGTCTCTCCCTCGATCGAGGGGCGCCGGGCCGGCCGGAGCAGCTCCTTTCGCGCTAGCTCGTGCAGGCCCTCGCGAACCTCTCGCGGGTCAAGCCCGCCCCCCATCTCGAGGAGCGCCCCCGCCCAGAACACCTTCCCCATCACGGCGGCATCCTGGAGTAGCGTCTTGCGTTCCGCCGGAAGCGTGTCCAGCCGGGCCGCGATCAGGGCGTGGACCGACTCCGGAACCGGGATCTCCTCGCCGCCAACGAGCTCCCACGTCGATCCACGACGCGCGAGGATGTTCCGGTCGATCAACATCCGGATGAATTCCTCGGCGTAGAGCGGGTTGCCCCCCGCCCGTGCCAGGAGGGTCGCCTGGGTCTGGGCCGGAAGGACCGTCTGATCGAGGAGCGCGCCGATCAGCTTGGCGGTCTCATCGGGCGAGAGCGGGGAGAGCGAGACGGCGGTGTGATTCCTCTTCCCGCCGCCCCATCCCGGCTCGCGATCGTAGAGCTCGGGCCGCGCCGTGCATAGGACGAGCAGCGGCACGCCACTCGCCCACTCCGCCAGATGCTCCACGAAGGCGAGCATGGCCGGGTCGGCCCAGTGCAGATCCTCGATCACCATCAGGAAGGGGCGACTGGCCGCGATCGCCTCGAGGAAGCTCCGCCATGCCGCGAACGACTCCTCGCGCTCGGCGGAAACCGCCTCCGTTCCCAGCCCAACGAGGGGAGCCAATCGAGCCCTGATCCAGTCACGTTCGGTTTCTTGCTCGACGACCGCTTCGACGGCCTTCGCCAGCTTGTCGGCCGCCTGGCTTGGACCGTCGTTCTCGACGATCCCGGCGTGCGATTTCACGATCTCGCCGAGGGCCCAGAACGTGATGCCTTCCCCGTACGGCAGGCAACGGCCCTGGCGCCAATAGACGAGGTCGGGCTCGTCGTCGATGAATCCCTGGAACTCCCACGTGAGCCGGGTCTTGCCGACGCCCGGCTCTCCCGAAAGCGTCACGAGTTGCGGGCTCTGCTCCCGCACCGCCCGCCAGTACAGTTCTTGCAGAAGTGAGAGCTCGTGCTCGCGGCCGATCAGCGGCGCCCGAGTTCCCTGCTCGACGTCGACGCCGAACCGGCTCCGGGCGGCCACGGCGCGCCAGATCCTGATGGGATCGCCCTTCCCCTTCACGGCGACCGGTTCGAGCTCCTCGTACTCGATGGACGGGCGAGTAGCTCGGTGGGTGAGCTCCCCCACCACGACCCCGCCGACGGGAGCGACCGCTTGCAGCCGCGAGGCGATGTTCACGACGTCGCCCGTGACGAATCCCTCTCCGCGCTCGGGTCGAGCACCGAGGGTCACGAGCGCCTCGCCCGTGTTGACGGCACCGCGGACCGCGAGATCCAGATCCGGACGCTCCTCGTTCAACTCCGCGATCGCGTCCGTGATGCGGAGCGAGGCGCGCACGGCGCGTTCGGCGTCGTCCTCGTGGGCAACCGGAGCACCGAACACGGCCATCACCGCGTCGCCGATGAACTTCTCGACGGTCCCCCCGAACCGTTCGATCTCCCGTCTCAGGAGGTCGTGGTAGACGCGGAGCGTCGACTGGACGTCCTCGGGATCCGCCCGATCCGACCGAGCCGTGAATCCCACCAGGTCGACGAACAGGACCGAGACGACCTTGCGTTCCTCTCCGGCTGCCGGCGCCTCGCCGAGCGGTGCGCCGCAGGACGAGCAGAACCGCGCGCGGTCGGCGTTCTCTTCACCGCAACTCGGGCATCGCACGCCAGGAGTCTAGGACCGGAGGGCCGGGCGGGCCCGGACGGGCGGGTCCCGCCGGGCGACCTCGGCGGGCCCGGATGTGCATTCCCCCGGCCATCTGTAGTAAGACACGCCGTCAGCCCAGGAAGGGAGCGGGGAACCATGGCCAAGCCGACCATCGACCAGCTTCGCGAGCAGGTACGCGGGGACGTCATCGCCCCGGACGACGGGGCGTACGAGGAGGCCCGCAAGGTCTACAACGCCATGATCGACAAGCGGCCGGCGGTCGTGGTGCGCCCGGTGAACGCCGGCGACGTCATCGCCGCGGTGAACTTCGCTCGCGAGAGCGGGATCGACCTGGCCATCCGCGGTGGCTCGCACGGGGTGCCGGGGTTCGGCACGTGTGACGGCGGGGTGGTCGTCGACCTCTCCCGGATGAAAGGGGTCCGCGTCGATCCGGCGAGGCGGACGGCCCGGGCAGAGGGCGGCGCCACGTGGGGAGACTTCAACGCCGCGACCCACGCCTTCGGGCTCGCATCGACTGGCGGCATCCTCTCCACCACGGGGGTCGGCGGCCTGACGCTCGGCGGCGGGATCGGCTACCTCGCGCGGGGGCTGGGTCTCTCCTGCGACAACTTGATCTCTGCCGACGTCGTGACGGCGGACGGTAAGTTCCTGGTGTCGACCGAGAACGTGAATGCGGATCTGTTCTGGGCCCTTCGCGGCGGAGGCGGCAACTTCGGCGTGGTGACTTCGTTCGAGTTCAAGCTGGAGCCGATCAAGGACATCTACGGCGGTCCCATGTTCTTCGATCTGGAGAACGCCGGCGACGTCATCCGGTTCTACCGAGACTTCATCGTCGACGCCCCCGAGGAGTTCGGCGGATTCCCGGCCTTCCAGATCGCGCCGCCGCTCCCCTTCATCCCCAAGAAGCGGCACGGCGAGACCTTCCTGGCGTTCGTGGCATGCTGGGCCGGTCCGCTCGCGGAGGGAGAGAAGGTGCTGAAGCCACTCCACGAGGTCGCCCCCGTGGTCGCGGAGCACGTCGGGCCCATGCCGTACCCGGCCCTCAATGCGGCGTTTGACGCCCTTGCCCCTCCCGGCCTCCAGCATTATTGGAAGGCCAACTTCGTCAAGGAGTTGACCGACGACGCGATCGAGGCCCACCTGGCCCACGGGCCGAAGGTGCCGGTGGTCAACTCGACCGTGCACATCTACCCGATCAACGGGGCCTGCCATCGCGTGGCGCCCGATGCTACGGCGTTCGCGTATCGGGACGCCACATTCGCTACCGTGATCGCCGGGATGTGGCCCGATCCCGCCGCGAACGAGGCGAACATCAAGTGGGTCCGCGACTACTACGAGGCCACCGCGCCGCTCTCGGAAGAGGGCGGGTACATCAACTTCATGGCCGAGGACGACCAGAGCCGGATCAAGGCCAATTACAAGGGGAACTACGACCGCTTGGTGGACGTGAAGAGGAAGTACGACCCGGACAACCTGTTCCACCTGAACCAGAACATCAAGCCCTAGCGGTGCCGAGTTCGTTCGCCTGGAACCAGGTGGTGGTGCCGGCTAGAGGCGAAACGCGATGAGCAGCACGCAGATCGCCATGAGGATACCGGCGACCACGTTGAACTCGTAGTGCGGCCTGGGCAGGGAGGATCTTCCGGCGCTCGACCTGATGGAGCGTCTCCTGGTGTAGGTCCAACGGTCCGTCTGCATCACAGCCTCCCGATCAGGGGGGCCCGGATGCTAGCGCTCGGAGCAGGCCAGGTGTGGGATTTCGCCCGGCCGACATGCATTTGCCTGGCCGGGTAACCTTCGGCCTGGCAAGCGGCAGGAGCCGAGATGGTCTGTTCATCGTGCGGTGCCGACAACGAGACGGGCCGCAAGTTCTGCAAGGAATGCGGGACGGCGCTCGTCGTGATCTGCGGCTTCTGCTCTTCCCCGAACGCGCCAGACAGCAAGTTCTGCGGTGAGTGCGGCAAGTCCCTCGCGGCCGCGGGTTCGGGTGCGATCGTCCGCGAGCCCGCACCCTCAGCAACTTCGGTGCCGGCCATGGAGCGACGGCTGGTGTCGGTGCTGTTCGCCGACCTCGTCGGCTTCACGACGATCTCCGAGCGCCGCGACGCCGAGGACGTCCGCGAGCTCCTCTCCAGCTACTTCGACTCCGCGCGAGACGCCGTCGAACGGCACGGCGGCCTGGTCGAGAAGTTCATCGGCGATGCGGTGATGGCGGTGTGGGGGACCCCAACGGCTCACGAGGATGACGCCGAACGGGCCGTGCGCGCAGCGCTCGAGCTCGTGGAAGGGGTGGAAGCGCTCGGCAGGTCGGTGAACGTCGAGCTGTTGGCCCGCGCCGGCGTTTTGTCGGGTGAAGCCGCAGTGACGGTCGGCGCCGTGTCGCAGGGCGTCGTTGCTGGGGACCTCGTGAACACCGCGTCGCGGCTCCAGTCCGAGGCGGAGCCGGGGACGGTGCTCGTGGGTGAGGCGACTTATCGAGCCGCCGCGAACGCCATCGCCTTCGCCGAGGTGGGCCCGCTCTCGCTGAAGGGTAGGGACGAGCCGGTCGCGGCATGGCGGGCGGTTCGCGTCGTCGGCCAGCGAGGAGGCGCCGGTCGGACCGAGGCGCTGGAACCTCCCTTCGTCGGGCGAACCGAGGAGCTTCGCCTGATCAAGGAGCTCCTGCACTCGACGGGGCGAGAGGGAAAGGCGCGACTGGTGTCCGTCGTCGGGATCGGCGGGATCGGCAAGTCCCGCCTGGCCTGGGAGTTCCTGAAGTACGTCGACGGGCTGGCGGAGACGATCTACTGGCACAAGGGCCGGTGCCCCGCGTACGGCGACGGCGTGACCTTCTGGGCGCTCGGCGAGATGGTCAGGATGCGGGCGGGGATCGCCGAGACCGACGACCCGGTCGAGTCCCGCCGCAAGCTCTCCGAGGCCCTCGCGAAGTACCTTCGCGACGACGAGGAGCGGCACTGGGTCGAACCGAGGCTCGCGCACCTCCTGGGGCTGGTCGAGCGCCCGCCCGGCGAGCGCGAGGAGCTGTTCTCGGCGTGGCGATGCCTGTTCGAGCGAATCTCCGAGCTCGAAACCACCGCGATGGTGTTCGAGGACCTCCAGTGGGCGGACCCCGGGCTCCTCGACTTCATCGAGTCGATGCTCGAGTGGTCGCGAAACCACCCGATCCTGATCGTCACCCTGGCACGGCCCGAGCTCGCGGACAAGCGCGCGAACTGGGGCGTGGGCCAGCGGAACTTCACGTCGCTCCACCTCGAGCCGCTCTCGGATCCCGCGATGTCGGAGCTGGTCGAGGGGTTCGTGCACGGTCTCCCACCCGAAGGCGTCGAGCGGATCGTGGCGCGCGCCGAAGGCGTCCCCATGTACGCGGTCGAAACGGTGCGGATGCTGGCGGACCGAGGAGTGCTCGAGCCTCGAGGCGACGTGTATGAGGTCGCGCGGGACCTCGGAACGCTCGAGATTCCCGATACCCTTCACGCGCTGATCGCCGCCCGGCTCGACGGGCTTCCGGCGGAGGACCGGTCCGTGCTCCAGGATGCCTCCGTGTTGGGAAAGAGCTTCACGATCGAGGGACTCGCTGCCGTCGCCGGTCAGGAGCTCGCGGTTCTCGAGCCGAAGCTGCGCGAGCTCTCCAGAAAGGAGTTTCTCGCGCGAGAGGCGGACCCGCGTTCTCCAGAACGAGGGCAGTACGCGTTCCTCCAGAGCATGATCCTCGAGGTCGCGTACGCCACGCTCTCGAAGGGCGATCGCCGGCGCAGGCATCTCGCAGCCGCGCACCACCTCGAGTCGGTGGGCGACGAGGAGCTGGCAGGCGTCGTGGCCACGCACTACGTCGAAGCCTTCCGAGCCACACCCGAGGGACCCGACGCCGAAGCGCTCGCGGCCCGCGCCCGTGACTGGCTCTCGCAAGCGGCGGACAGAGCGTTGTCGCTCGGCTCTCCGGAGCAGGCTCTCGGCTACGCGGACCAGGCCCTCTCGATCACGCCGCGAGGACGCGAGCGGACCGGCTTGCTGGAGCAAGCCGGAGAGGCTGCAACCAGATCGGACAGCAACGAACGCGCCGTCGCGTACATTGACGAAGCGATCGGGCTTCACCGCGGGCTAGGGGACGAGACGGCGGCCGCCTTGGCAACGGCGAAGCTTTCTCGTCCTCTCGCCAGCCTGGATCGACGAAGCGAGGCCATCCAGCGCTTGGCGGCGGCGCTCGACGCGATCGGCGAGGGAGGAGACGAGCGGGCACGTGCCGAACTCTGCCGCTGGCTGGCAGAGTCATACGTCTTCGGCGGTACCCCCGAACGCGCGCTTGAGTTCGCCGAGGTCGCGCTTCCGCTCGGCGAACGCAATGACCTGACCGAGCTCCTCGCCGATACCATCGGAATCAAGAGCATCGCTCTGTTCAATCTCGGCAGACATCGCGAGGCCGCGATGCTCAGCCGCGGCGCGCTCACGCTTGCGGAGCAGATGGGGAACCAGCACGCTCGCGCCGACGCCCTGTTGAACCTCGCGGTCCAGGTCGCCGAGGACGACCCCAAGGAGAGCCTGCGGCTCTGCCTCGACGCCGCCGATGCCGCAAAGCGAGCGGGGCTCCGCGGTCTCGAGGTCATCAACCTGGCGAACGGGGTGGAGGCCGCCATCGACATCGGCCGGTGGGACGAGGCCGATTCCATTCTGGCCCAGCTCGAGGGGAGGGAGGTCTCCGGTTTCATGGGGGCCGGGATCGCGTTCAGCAAAGCGATGCTTGCGGCCTTGAGGGGCGACCTGACCACTGCGACGGGGCGCCTCGACGAAGTGGCGTCCAGGATGGATGCGACAGAGTTGCTCCAGGAACGCACGTGGCACCTTCGAGCCCGGTCGGTCGTGAACCTGGCGAAGGGAGACCTCGATGGCGCGTTCAAAGATGCTATGGATGCTATCGTCGCCGACCCCGCGGGGATGAACAGCCCGCTCGCGGTATGGGTGGCGGCTCGAGCAGCGCTGTGGCTTCGCGATCCAGCCAGGGCACGCGAAGCGCTGGAAGCGATGGCTCCTCTGCGCGGCCGGTGGATGGAGGTGGCGCAACTCAGTACGGAGGCGGGGCTCGCCGCCCTCGAAGGAAGGACCGATGAGGCTTCAGCCGGCTACCGACGCGCGCTCGAGTCGTGGACTGCGATGGACCTGCCGCTCGATCTGGCTCTTACGGCGATCGACGCGGTGATGCTCCTCTCGGAAGCTGCTGTCCCGGATGGCGCCGCCCAGCAGGCGAAGGAGATCCTGACGAAGCTCGATGCTCAGCCGCTGCTCGCGCGGCTCTTGGCCGCCGAACAACCGGCAACCGCCGGGACCTAACCTGCCACCGTCTCCTCTGAGTCCCACAGGCGTCGCAATGCGGCGACCACGCGCTCGGGCTCGGCGGCGTGCGAGCTATTCAGGTGACTGAGGCCCTCGTAGAGCTCGACTGTCATGTTCGGGAACAGCTCGCCGAGCCGTTTTGCCTTCCGCTCCCAGGTCTCGTTGCTCAGGCTGTTGTGGCTGTAGTAGACGGGGCGGTCGAACGCCTTCAGGCGTTCGACCGGCACGTCGGCCCCGCTCAACGTCCGGACGAAGGCCGCAACGCCGGCGGGCCGATCGCCCATCCACGGGGGCGGCGGGCCCTCCCGCGGGGGTGGCGGCTCCACGCCCTCACGCATCTGCGCGCGGAGGAAGGCCGGCAACTGCTGGTCCGGCGGGAGCTCGAGCATCGGCAGGAAGACCTCTTGGATCTCCCGGAGGTCCTGCGGGCTGAAGTCGGTGGCCGGCTCGTCCAGCGCGAGCGTGAGCACGCGCTCGGGGTGCACGGCCGTGAACGCGAGGGCGCACGCTCCGCCCCCCGAATGCCCGTAGAGATGGAACCTGCCGAACCCGTGCTCGTCCGCGACTCGAGCGATGCCGGCGATCTCGGTGTCGAGCGAGTAGCCGGGCGGAGGGACGGACGGACCTCCGTACACCTCGAGGTCCTTGGGCACGGCGTCCACGTGGTCCCCCAGCGCCTCAAACAGCGGAGCGAACCGAAGCGCGGCCGGCCCGATGATGCCCGGAAGGAAGATCACGGGGACGCGAGGGTGGCTCGGACCTGTCACGACCGGCCACCCTATCCTGAGCCGTCGGATCTCACGCGAGGGGGTTGGCCGTGGGGGTGGAGGAGAACAAGGCGCTCGTCCTGCGGTTCTACGAGGAGGTGTGGAACGGGGGGAACGTCGAGGTGACGTCGGAGGTCTTCGCGGATGACTACGTACGGCACGACCTCCGGCCGTCGGAGGCGCCCCCGGGCCCCGCCGGCCAGGCGAAGATCGCGGCCGACTTCCGGGCGGCCTTCCCCGACCTTCGGATGGAGGTGGACCTCATCCTGGCGCAGGGAGATCTCGTGGCGGCGCGGTGGACGACGGAGGGGACGAACACCGGGCCGTGGGGAGGCCGCCCTCCGACCGGCAAGGGGGCACGGTTCTCCGGGGTGAACATCTTCCGATTCCGTGACGGGAAGGTCGCCGAGCTGTGGAACCACCGGGACGACCTTGGGCTCATGCAGCAGCTCGGCGCGGAGATCTACGCGGGCGCCGCGCCCACCGACGACGTCTGATGGGCCCGAGAGCGAGGCTCGGGACGTCCTAAGGAACGCCCTCGCGGGTCGGTGCATCCTTCACCGGCTCATGCGCGTGCCACACGGCCTCGACGTTGTTGCCGTGGAGGTCGTTGACGAACGCCGCGTAGTACCGCTCCGAGTACTGGGGCCAGACCCCGGGCTCCCCTCGTGCGGTGGCTCCGTTGGCCAGAGCCGTTTCGAAGAACGCGTCAACGCTCGCGCGATCGGCAGCGTCGAACGCCACGTGCGCCGCCGTGGTCACCGGAGCGCCCTGATATATGGCGAAGTCATCGAGCCCCTCGATCCCGTAGTGGACGCCGTCGTCCTGGACGTGGAGCTCCTCGTATCCGACGGGTGCGAGTGCGGCCGTGTACAGGCGCCGGCTCGCCGCGAGGTCGCTCACGACGAACAGCACGTGGTCAAGGACGATCCGCCTAGTGGTCACGAGTCTGCCCCTCGTCGCCTATCACGGCGATGGCCTCGATCTCGACCAGCTGTCCTGAGTACCCGAGACTGGCCACGCCGACAAGCGTGCTCGGCGCCGCAGCGAGCTCGGAACGCTGCACGACATCCCATACGGCGACCTTGGGTTCGCGTCCCTCTCCGACCACGTAGACCGTGGTCTTCACGACGTCGTCGGGACTTGCCTCGGCCGCCTCCAATGTAGCCAGCAGGTTCGCCAGGACCTGTTCGGTCTGAGCTTCGTGGTCACCCGCTCCGACCAGCCCGCCTGTCGGATCGAGCGGGACGGCTCCCGCCGTGAACACG
>Ga0209874_1000343_pt1 | contig 13607 bp, 12 predicted proteins | sample GWRWN1_20_30_FD_187216 | JGI IMG/M metagenome (GOLD analysis project Ga0209874, IMG submission 187216) | Riverbed sediment microbial communities from areas with no vegetation in Columbia River, Washington, USA - GW-RW N1_20_30 (SPAdes)... | ecosystem: Environmental > Aquatic > Freshwater > River... | reverse complement strand
CGCGACAAACTCCGCTGTCGGCCCGGCAAATCCGATCGCGTGCGCCAGGACCTGAATCTTTGCCGTTCTTTCCAAATAAAGCGCGGTCATACAAGCTTCATCAATGCTCTTGCCTGCGGTCACGAGCCCGTGAGCCTTGATGATCACGGCCCTGCCCTGCCCCAGAACTCGAGCTAAGTCTGCGCCCTCCGCGTCATCTTTGATATGAATCGGCCGGGCATAAAACGGTACTCCCTGCTCGAAAGGGATCGACTGCATGTGGACGGCGGCAACGGTCCTGTCCGCTAGACTCAACACGATGCACATCGGCGCATGCGCGTGGGCAATCGCTTGTACATCCGGTCTGGCTTTGAAGATCTGGGTATAGATAGGCGCCTCGAAGGGCGGCGTGCCGACGCCCGAGATCTTTCTTCCTGAATAATCGAAGCGGACGAGCCAATCCTTGCGCTCCTCGCCTGCCGGCGGACGAATCGATTTGACCATGATGCCTTTCTCCCCCGGCAGCCGTACTCCGATATGGCCCCATATATCGCCCATCTCCCATTCGAGAATGCTGGAGGCGATCTTCAAATCCCGCTCCAGCGTCTTGACGGAATTGGCACCGTTGAATTTTTTTTTCATACCGACAAGACGGCTCCGATCGTTACCAAGGAATCTGTTCGTACCGACAATTCGCCCGGGAAATCGAACTGCATCATAAAGAAAGCTCGTCGCCCGCCGCAAACATCGCACATAATTCATCGCCGTTGCAAATCCTGCAGCTCTTATCTGCGGTGCCGGCTCCGCGAGGGCGCTGCAAAGTGAACTGAAAACACATGCCCGACTCAAGCGCTCTTCAAGCTCTCGTCGAAAATTGCGTCGGCCTCGCCCGCTCGCAGGTGCCGCGCGCTCCGGACGGCCCGGATTGCTCACGCGCATGATTTTCAGCGCCGACCACCTGTGTCGCCTGGCAAAGCGAAGTTGCGACGATCGTCGCCGAAAACAACTTCAACGTAATTCTTGTTTCCAGAAACAAAACCTTTACTAGCCATCCACTTGCATTGCTCGGTGTCAACCACACTTTCTTGACGCGTTGCTTCACACTGTGTTAGAGCCGTCGTATTGGGGAGAATTCCACTTATGGGAACACTTGCCGAAGACATTGAGAGAGCGCGCGGTTTATACCGATCCATCACGACGCCTTGGAAGCGGCCGCGTTTCCCCGATCCGCCATCTGAATTCTTGTCGCCGGAAAAATTTCTCGAGCTCGCTAAGGAAGCCGTTCTGGTGCATCACACGAAGATCAATCACCCCTTCTGCGTAAAATTATTTCGCGGCGAGTGGACGGTGAAGCAGCTGCACGGCTGGATCAAGCAGGAGTATCACGCGGTCATGCAGACGCTGAGAAACGACGCGAACATCGTCGCCAACGCGGGAACGCTGGCCGAGATTCGCGAGCAACTGGGCGTGCTGATCGAAGAAGCGGGAGAAGACATCTGCGGCGGCAAATATCCGGCTCACCCGGAGCTCTTCGTCAGAATGGGCGAGGGACTCGGTTTGAAGCGAGAGGAGATTGTCAACTCCGAGCCTTCGGCGCTGATGCAATTGATCATCGATGAAGAGCGCTATCGAGGGTTGCGCCTAACGATCGGCGGCTTGCCGTCCAACCTGCGCCTCGGCGAAAGGATCAACGCTCTGGTTTTTGCGATTTGGGCCGAGGTTTTGCGTGATAAATATCATGTTCCCGAGAAGGCCCTGGATTTCTTTCACGCCCACGCGGTCGATGAGGAACACGGCAAAGTCGGCGAGCGCGTCATCATGAGCAGGGCCACGACCAAGGAAGCTCAAACCGACATCTGGATGAGACTGAAAAAAGGCCAGGCCAAGCAGTGGATCAATTACGACGCTTACTACGAAGCGGCCGAGATCGCCGGCGAAGAAGTCCTCGGATGATTTTCCGCAGAGCAGTGCGCTCGTGAAGGCGATGAAAAAAACACTTTTAACGGCGGCTCTGCTGTTAATTTTTACACCACTGGTTTCGGCGCAAGAGAAGAAACTCGAACCTCTGGTCGTTTCTTATGCGTCGGTGTCCGGCAGCCGGGCGCCGTTGTGGATCGCTAAAGAGATGGGCCTTTTCGAGAAGTATGGCTTGGACGGAAGGCCCATCTATGTTCCCGCGGGTTACCCTTCTGTGAGTGCCTTGATTAGCGGTGATGTTCAGTTCATCGCCACCGGCGGATCAGTGGTCGCAGCGGCAGCCGCGCGGGGCGCCCAGGTGGTCATGGTGGCGACTCTGGGGTCCATTGCTTATAAGCTCATGGCTCACCCGTCGATCTCCACCATTGAAGGACTCAGAGGCAAAGTGATCGGCGGGCTTCGGCCCGGCACGACGACGGACTTCGTGCTCCAACGGATTCTCCTCAAAGTCGGCCTCACCCCCGGCAAAGATGTCACGATCCTTCCCACAGGGCTGAGCCGATCCGACGAGAGACTACTCTTGATGTTTCAGGGCAAGATCCAGGCGACCATCGGAACCGTCGATAACGTCGCACAGCTGGAGTTGAAGGGCTTGAAGGTGAACGTTATAGCCGATCCGCTCGAATTGGGAGTCTCGACACCTGCTAGTGACATCTCCTCCACACGCCCGTTTTTAGCCAACCAGCGCAATCGGGCAAAGGCATTTCTCAGGGCTTTTTGCGAAGCGATCTGGCTGGGCAGAAATGATAAGGAAGTGGCTTTTCGCGTTTACCGGAAATACATGAGGATCGACGAGCCCAAGCTATTGGACTCGATGCATCGAAACTACCTGTTGACATCCATTCCCGTCAAACCCTATCCCATAGAGGATGCCATTCAGGCGGATCTTGAAGACTTGAGTTCGAGCATCGCCGAGCTGAGAGGCAAGAAAGCGTCCGACTTCATGGATACATCGCTATTAAGAGAATTGGAGAACGAAGGATTTTTTGCCCGCCTGCACGCGCAAAAGACGAGGTAGTTCGTTGGCAGAACGCAATTCTCCTGAGTGGAATTTGCTATGCCCGTTGTAAGGCTTGCCTATAGGGATGAAGACCGAACGCCGGTTATTTTCTGCATCAAAGAGATGGCTCGGTGCCACTACGATGTCGACGTCGAGGTCGTCCTGATCAAAGGGACAAAGGACTACGAAGCGGCGCTGTTCAATCATTCTTGTGACGTGATCATCGAGCATCTGGAGTATCTCTACCCCGCGGCTGCGCAGGGAAAGAAGGTTACCCTGTTCTGCGCGCCGAGCCTGAGGCGGGGATTGGAGTTAGTCGTCCCCGCCGACGTGCAAAACGCGGAAGCTTTCAGAGGGAAAAAGTTGGCAGTTCGCGCCTCCGGCAGACCCCACGCGCTCGTACTGTGGCTCAGGATGATGGGGTTGGAGAACGACATGAAGATCCAGATCATCGGCGATGATGAAGTCGGTCGCTGGGGACAGTGGAAAAAAGTCGTGAGCGGCGAATGCATCGCTACCTTCATGTCCGATTTGTACCTGCCGAACGCGCTTGCCGCCGGCTTGAAGGTTTTGCCGGTGCCGGATCTCCCGGTGGTGGCTCATTACGCCCAAGCTTGTTTGTCTGAATTTGCCAGAGAGAATTCAGATCTACTTAGAGATTATACCAAAGCGGTAATTCACGCCGTTTGTTTGATGATCCTGAGAAGAGACGAGGCTTTGGAAGTTGTCAGCCAGGAACCGATGAAGCGGATGAAGATTACAAATCAGCGTGAGTTGGAAAGGCAGTTCGACTCGATTGTAAAGCTGCTGCAGCTAAAACCCTATCCAACGCCGCAAGCGGTCGCCAATACTTTCGAGATTGCCACCGCGGAATTCGGCGCCGCCGACATCAATCCATTGACGCTCTGGGATCTCCATTGGGTAAAAGAGCAGGACGACGCCGGCTTCATCGATAATTTGATCGCGCAGCTGAAACGCTATTAGGTTGATGAAAAAAGGTGTACATGCTTCGAGGGTTTCCAGCATCCTGCGAGTAATATTGGGGCTAATCAGAATGTTCAAAACCATCAGTAACGGAATTTCTCCCGAGGCGATCCCCTTCGTAATAGCGCTTCTGCTAATTTCCACAGGTTCGGCATCTGCGCAAGAGAAGAAGCCAGAAGCCCTTAACGTTGCCTACACCTCAGCCACCGCAACCCGCGCTCCCCTCTGGATTGCAAAGGAAACGGGACTGTTTGAAAAACACGGAGTCGATATCCGGCTCATCTACATTCGGGCGGGCAGCCCGTCGATCAGCGCGCTCGTTTCCGGAGACGTTCAGGTGAGCTCGGATCCTGCCGCAGCCGCGGTCATTGCAGCGGCGCGCGGCGCTCCCGTCGTCGTGATCGGCACCTATGGCTTGGCTAGCTATCGGTTAGTGGCTCATCCGTCGATCACGTCGGCGCAACATCTCAAAGGAAAAACCATCGCCAGCGTTCGACCCGGCAGCGGCCCTGACGCCCTCTTGCACCGGTTCCTGCCAAAGCTCGGATTGGTGCCCGGCAAAGATGTGGCGATCCTTCCCACGGGCATTTCGGAATCGAACAGGAGAATCACCGGCATGTTGCAAGGCAACTTCGACGCAACTTTGGCAAGCTGGGACAATATCGTGCAAATGGATCTCCTGGGCCAGAAGATCAACGTGCTCGCCGACCCCACTGATTTTGGCGTGCGCACTTCGGTGAGCGATTTTACTTCGACGCGGCCGGTTGTCAGGGAACGCCGAGCTACAGTCAAAGCGTTCTTCAGGGCGTTTATTGAAGCAAGTTGGTTGGGCCGGAGAGATCGAGACTTAGCGTTTCGGATTTTTCGCAAGTATCTCAAAATTGAAGACCCGAGGCTGTTGGATTCCATGCACAAGAACTATTTGGGAGTAAGAAATCCCTTGAAGCCCTATCCCCTGGAGGATGCTTTGGAGGCGGATATCGAATATTTAAGTCAAACCTTGGTTCCCGAGTTGAAGGGCAAGAGCGCCGCTGATTTCATCGACGCCTCGCTTCTGCGAGAAATCGAAAATGAAAATTTCTTTACCCGTCTGGAGCAGCGATGAGGCGTGGCGCTTGAAAGTCTGAAGGCAGAAGGAGTTAACGCTATGGGAGAGATTCTCGGTATCGGCATGACCCACGCGCCACACCTTCAATTTACCGATGAGAACATGGCCAACGTCCTGCGCCGGCTGCTGAAAAGCGAGCGCACGCCCGCGGCGATGAAAGATCCACAGAACTGGCCGGCGGGTATGCGCGCGGAATGGGGCGACGACGAGGGACTGACAGCCGCGCGCGAGCATCGCGCCGCGCTCCTCGAGGGCGTGCGCGCCGCGCGCGCGGCGCTGGACGCCTTCAAGCCGGATTGCGTTTTGATATGGGGCGACGACCAGTACGAAAACTTTCGCGAGGACGTGATCCCGCCCTTCTGCATCTACGCTTTCGATGAAGTCGACTGCGCGCCCTTTAAAGCGAGCGACGGCCTCGGCGCCGACGCCAACGTGTGGAACGAGCCGGCGGACACAGTCGTCAAAATCAAAGGGCATCGGGAAGCGGCGAATCTACTCGCGGGAAAACTGCTCGAAAATGGCTTTGACGTGACTTGGTCCTATCGACTGCATCACGCTCAAGTGCTCAGCCACGCCTTCGCGCGCACGATTCTCTATCTCGACTACGATCGCAAAGGTTTTCCCTATCGAATCATCCCTTTCCATGTGAACTGTTACGGTAGCAATCTGCGCATAAAAGGAAAAGGCATCGAGGGCCGGCCGCCGCCTTCGCCAACCCCTTGGCGTTGCTACGATCTGGGAAAACAAATCGCGCGCATCATCGAGGAAAGCCCATGGCGCGTGGCGCTGATCGGTTCATCGAGCTGGTCGCACGGCACGCTCACGGCCAAGCATCATTTCTTATATCCCGACGTGGAAGTGGATCGACAGCGTTTCGCGGAATTAAAAGCCGGGCAGTTACGCCGGTGGCGCGACTTGGATCCTGATCAGATGCGTTCCTCGGGCCAACATGAGATGTTGAATTGGCTCTGCCTGGCAGGCGCCATGGAAGGGCGCAAAGCTTCGCTCGAGCTCTTCGTCGAGTCTTATATTTTCAATTCGGACAAGGCGATGGTTTTGTTTCCACCCGCGCTCTCTTGATGAAAAAGCGCGAATTCTAAACTCCAAGGAGCGATTCATGAAGAAAGTCACGGTCGTGGACATTCAACGCATGAAGCAAGAAAAAAAGAAAATTGTCACGATGACCGCCTACGATTTCCAGATGGCGCGCATCATCGACAAGGCCGGCGTCGACATTATTCTCATCGGCGACAGCGGCGGACGTTATTTGCTAGGGCACGAGGATAACAACTCGGTGACGATGGACGAGATGGTGCTGATGGCGCGCTGCGTCAGCCGCGGCGCGAAACAGGCGCTGGTGGTCGCGGACATGCCGTTTATGTCCTATCAAGTCAGCCGCGAAGACGCGCTGCGCAATGCCGGCAGGCTGATTCAGGAAGCCGGCGCGCAGGCGGTCAAACTCGAGGTGGGCGCCCACTATGCGCCGACCGTCGAAGCTGTGGTCAAGGCGGGTATCCCGGTCATGGCGCATATGGGACGCACGCCCATGACGACGATCGGAAGCGACTACCGTTCCGGATCGGCTGACGAGGCGCAGGTCATGCGCGACGCTGAGGCGCTCGAAGCCGCCGGCGCATTCTCGTTGCTGCTCACCGGCGTTTCGGCAGAGCTTGCCGAGAAAATTACTGAGAAAGCGAAGATTCCGACGATCGCCGGCTTCGGCGCCGGCGACCGCTGCGACGGCCAGATCGGCGTCACTCACGGAGTCGTTGGTTTTACCTTGGAAGAGCTCGAACGGCCGCGCGCCGCGTACGGTCCGGTCGCGGTGTCGTTGTTTGAGGCGGTTGAGCGATTTACCGCCGACGTGCGCGCCGGCAAGCCGGTGCGCTCACGCCAAGACCAGAGTGTCAAAGAAAGCAAGTAGCGCGGAGGAGAAATGGCAGAGCTCGTAGAGATCATGGGCATTAGCCACAGTCCGAATTTCCCGGGACAGATAGCCGAGCCGAACCCTGAGCCGGCGATCGTCGAGGCGGCACGGGACTATGAGCTGATGAGGCAGCGAATGGCGGGCTCTAGACCGGATGTTTTGATTGTGATCGCCAGCGACCACCTCAACCAGTTTTTCATGGATAACATGCCGGCGTTTCTGATCGGCAAGACGCCAAGAGCGGAAGGGCCCTTTCCTCATGAAATGCGCACCTTCGGCATCGCGTCCTATCGCGCCGATGTGGAAGTGGACGTGGCGAAGAATATGCTTCAGTTGGCACCGAGAATGGGCGTCGACTTTTCGTTCTCCGACGAGTTTCGCATCGACCACGCGTTTACCGTGCCGCTCAACTTCATCCGCCCGGAAATGGATCTGCCCATCGTCCCAATTTTTACCAACGTGATGGCCCCGCCCGTTCCGCCGGCGCAGCGCTTCTTCGAAGTCGGCAAAGCCATACGGCGAATGATCGATGAGCTGTCCTCAAACAAGCGGGTGGGCGTGTTGTCCAGCGGCCACCTTGCCATCGAGATCGGCGGACCGAAGGAGGGACGCTCTTCTTCAGACCCGGAGTTCGATCGAAGGATGATGAATCTGGTCGGCCGTGGCGACGTGGAAAAGGTGATTGAAGAAGCGACCTGGGAAAGGATGATGGCTTCGGGAAATGTGACTCCAGGATTTTTGAATTTCGTCTTGCTGATGGGATTGGCCGACGGGAAAGCGCCCAGCGTATGGGGAGTTCGCTTTCCCAAATCAAAGGGTTCGGTCCCGTACATGGCCTGGGACAGCCAGCCAGGAGTGCTGCCATGAGCAAATATCAGGTGGACAAAGTGATGCGCGAAGCGATTCTAAACCCAAAGACTGCAAGCTCGTTCAAAGCGGACGCGGAGAAGTTTCTCGAAGGCCGCGACCTGACGGACGAAGAAAGAAAAGCTTTGATCGATGTCGATTACGCCACGCTCTATCGCCTCGGCGCGCACCCGTTTCTTCTCAACGGATTCACTCGATTAGTGTGGAAAGGCGACAAGGCGGCCTTGAACGCCGAGTACAGAAAAAATATTGCCCCGTTCGGTTACCCGGATTTCTCGACGTAAAAGATTCAAAGGGTTCCAATTGTCGGTCCGGCGGCATCTTAGATTCTATCGTTTGGAATGTCTAACAGAACAACTCCAAGAAATTTTCTCCCGCCAAGGCGCCAAGAGCGCAAAGAAACAATATTTCCCCGCTTCTCCGAACTTGGCGTGCTTTGCGTATTTGCGGGAGTCACCTCTTTTCCGATTCCGCAAGCCGATATTCAACCGAGAATTTCAAATAGGTTTGGCTAGACTTTAAAGCGTGGAGAGGAATTTATGACGAAGAAAAACAACAAAACGATCCAAGATCTCAAGCGGCGCCTGTCGGAAGCGATCAGGGTTCTGAGCTCAGAAGACGTGCTCGACGGCTCCGGCCACTTGAGCGCAAAGATTCCCGGGACCGAAACTTTTATCATCAATCCGCGTTACGCAGGTGTGCTCGCCGATCCGGCGGATCTCTGCGTCGTCGATTTTTCCGCAAAGCGCGTCGCTGGAACGGAGCCGATTCCGTTAGAGACCGTAATTCACAGCGTCATTTACAAATCCCGTCCCGATGTCGGCAGTGTTCTCCACTGCCACCCTCGTTTTAGCATCTTGGTGGGCCTGCAGGAGTCCGGCCTGGTGCCTTTCAATCGCGACGCCAGGATGTTTGCCGACGGCGTGCCGGTGTTTCCCAACAGCGCCGGCATCAATTCCGAAAAGCTTGCTTCGCAGATGTTGGAAACAATGGGCGACCACTACGCGGTATTTCTCAAAGGTCACGGCATCGTCGTTTCAGAGCAGACCATCGAGGGCAACGCGGTATCCGCGATCCGGCTGGAAAGAGCAGCCCGCGATCAAATCTTGCTCTCATCGTTCAGCCAACCCAAACCTCTGACGGACGGCGCAAGAGGCAGACTCAGATCTCGCATGGATCATCCGTACCGGATCTGGCCCTACCTTTTATATCAACACGGCATCAAATCGAAAAAAGATGCGCGGAAACTTACCCGCTCGATGTTGAAGCAAATTTGGCCCGACGAAATAAAATTATAACCCGCGGGGACTATGGAAGGATTAACCCAGGAACAAATCAGGAAGGAAGCGCAAGAGCTCTATCGGGCCGAGCGTGAAAAAACCGTGCTCCGGCCGCTCACGGAAAAATATCCAAAAATCGAGCCGGCGGAGTCGTACCGGATCCAACTTGCGTTGATCGAGATGAAAAAGGCTGACGGCGCCAAAGTGGTCGGCAAGAAAATCGGCCTGACCAGCAAGGCGATGCAGAAAATGCTCAACGTCGATCAGCCGGATTACGGTCATATCCTCGAGAGCATGGTGCTGCAGGACGGCGTGGTTTCGTGTCGGCGAGCTGATTCAACCGAAGATCGAACCGGAGATCGCCTTCATTCTCGACCGCGAGATCAAAGGACCCGGAGTCACGCCCATTCAGGTCTTAGCGGCAACACGCTTTGTCGTGCCGGCGTTGGAAATCATCGACAGTCGCATCGAAGGATGGAAAATAAAGCTTTGCGACACCATCGCCGACAACGCTTCCTCGGCGCGGGTTGTGCTCGGCAGTTCACCCAAACGGGTCGATGAGCGGGATCTAAAACTCGTGGGCATGATTTTGGAAAAGAACGGCGACATCGTCCAGACCGGCGCCGGTGGCGCAGTGTTAGGTCACCCCGCGGTTGCCGTAGCTTGGCTGGCCAACGCGGTGGGGCAGTTCGGCGTGGGTCTCAGCGCGGGCGACATCATCATGCCCGGAGCGCTTTGCGGCGCTGTAGACGTCGGCGCGGGCGATCTGCTGCAAGCATCGTTCGACGGTCTCGGTCCGGTTCGTATAGGGGAAAATTCATGGAACAAATCTGCGTGGCAATCTTGGGTTCCGGCAACATCGGCACGCACTGTTTGCTCCAGTAGCGACGGCCCGCAATTAGCCCCTCCTGCTCGTGCAACCGACGCCCGCAATGCCGACCCGCTTCGGGCTTCAAACACGCGGCACAGCTCCTACTTTACCCAAGTTCGCATACATGTTAGCTAGTTAATTTTCCAAAAGGAGAAGGAAGGTGCCCGGTGGTGCCGCTGGTCTTCAAAACCAGTCTGGGGGTCGTAAGGTCCCCGGAGGGTTCGACTCCCTCCCTTCTCCGCCAGAACTACTCCTTACCCCGCCGTTGACGGTTTGGCGAAGTTGAAGGCCGTCGAAGTCCCTTTGAGCGGCTTGATCGTGTAGGCTGAGACCACGTCGCCGAGATCGAAGTCGTCTTGCGGACGGTTTCTTTCCTTTTTGGTGTAGCCTCTGCCCCAGCCGTGATCTGCGGCATGCGGCGTAAAAAGGAAAGTCCCCATCGCCGGGCCGGAGGAATTATACCTCAGCTCGTCGATATCGGCGTCGCGGTGCACGGGCGTGCCGCGCAAGCCGCGGCCTCCGCCGCCGGCGAGGTGCATCGTCCACGCGCATCTTTCTTTATTATCGAGATAAGCGCCTTGGAGAAACGGCGCCGGCGTGCCGGGAAAGCGCGCCACGTCGGTCGCGGCGAACTTGAACACCGGCACATAGCCGTCGATGATATCGACGTCCAGCGGATAATAATCGAAATGAAACGTTGTGGTCTCGCCGAGAAAATCCGAAAACGCGCCGTGATATTTCACCCGCACTTCAAACTCACCTTGCGGCTTCGCTCCGTTCGGCAGTTGCGGGCGCGCGAGTTTTGACTCCTCCAGCGCCGGCTTGCCCATGTTGTAGTAATCGTCGATGGTTTCCACCGGCACCAGCATCATCTCCGGCTCCGACTCGTAAACGATGCGCAGGCTGTCGGTCGATTTCATCACGATTCGATAAGTCACCCCCTTGGGCATCAGCAATATCTCCCGCTCACCGACTTCGATGTCGCCGAAATCGGTTTCGAAAACCATCTCGCCCCGACTGATGAGATGCACTTCGTCGGCATCACAGTTGCGAACGAAATAAGGCATCGTTTCTTTGCGCCGCGACAACCAAATGGCGAGATCGTCGCTGTAAAAAAGCTTCACCGGTTCGCCATGCGCCGACTCGGCGTCGGATGGCGTGATGGCCAGGACGTTGAGCTCCCAGGTTTGATAGTTGCCGCTTACCCGTTTCCACGACATCGGATGGCTTCTTCGGAACAGCATCGCTTGCGGGCCCACCAAACCTCTTCGGTTGTAATGATGCTTGACCAGATCTTTATCCGGCATGACGTCATTATGCGGCAGCCGCTTCCCTGCTTTGTCCATCGTTGTTTCTCCTTTTATTTACCCTCGCCCACGCAGTGGGAGAGGGCGAGGGTGAGGGCAAGTTTCCGCGTGCAAACCACCCTCACCTTTATCCTCTCCCTCCAACGGAGGGCGAGGAAAAAAAACGGAAAAGGTCTTGCTACAGTCAAACGAATAGCAAACCGATTCAGGCAAAAATCACCTAATCAGTATTTTCTTCGCCAACTCGGTCGCGGGTCCCCTAACCTTCACACAATAATCTTCCAGATGGTTTCTGAACTTATGATACTCCGCCACCGTCATATCATCTTTCGCCGCGACGACGTCATGTTTAGCGAGCCACTTGGTGTCGACATCGAGGCGCCGCGTCGCGTCGACCATCGCTTGCCCCCAAAACTCTTGTCCTTCTTTGCTGAGCAGCCAGTTGACGAAAACCTTTGCCGCATTGGGATGCGGCGGATTTTTCAAGACGCCGACGGCATAACCACCCGTCGCTTCATCCCCTTCCTTGGCGATAGGCAGAATCTTCACAGGCAACCCGGCTTTGATAAACGGCGCTACATTGTGACGGCTGCAGCCGATACAGATGGCGATCTTACCCTTGGCTAGAGCTTCGGCCATTTGCCGTGCGTTGGCGGTGACAAAGAGATCTTGCTTGACCAGTTGTTTGAGAAAATCTTCGCCTTTGGTGGCCCAAAGAAACGTCCAAGATCCCTGGCCAGCTCCAGGATACTGTGGATCGAGAAGCCCGACCTTTCCTTTCAGTTTCGGATTCAGCAGATCGTCATAGGAACGAAACTCATCGCCATTGTATAAGTCGGAGTTATACCAGCGGTTCGCGCTTCCGGAATTCGCGGTGAAGGAGAAAAAGTACTTGTGCGTGCTGATATTGTCGGCCCAAATCAGCCCGCCCCACCAGTTCTTTGGCTCCTTCACTTCCGGCAGTATCATTATCGGCTCCAGGGGCTCGATAACATCCTGCCCAATAAGACCGACACCCCCACAACCGCCATAGGCAAACACGTCGTAGGAACGAACGCCCGCTTTGTATTCCTGAAGGATCTTGGCGGTCTGCTCCGCCGCCCGGCCGGGAACATACTCCAAAGTAATACCGAACTTCTTCCTCAGCGCGGGCTCGAGCTGCTTTCGTAATTCAGCATTGGCAGCCGTAGCAAAAACTACCGTCTCTTCCTTCTTTGCTGCCGCGACGGTTCGCTCCCATTCGGTTTGCCACTCTGCGGCCCGCAAACCGATCGGATGACTTAACAAAAGCGCCAGCGTCATCGCGAATAATTTTCCCATTGTCATTTTAACCTCGCCTGTCGAGTCACAGCTCCAACCCTACAACAAGTATCCTCCCTTTCGCCACGATCTCGTGGGGGAGCGGGCTAGGGCGAGGGGGGCCGATACCGAACCCCAAAAAAGTAGCCTGTCCTAGCCTGTCCCCTTATCCCCAGTCCATCTTTGATCTTGAAGAAATTCTCTTTCAGTATTCACCACAGAGGCACACAGTTCGGAGAAATTTTTAATTAAGAACTCGCTTACTCCGCGCCCTTCGCGTCTCCGCGGTGCAATCTCCGAATCCTGCACCCATTTTTTATTTCTCACCCTCTCCTTTGGGAGAGGGCAAGGGTGAGGGAAATGTCCACAACATCAAGCACCCTCACCTCTATCCTCTGCCTCCGAAGGCCCAAAGGGAGAGGAAGAAAAAATCTCAACAAACAACGAATCAAAGAATTGCTCATGTGATTTTTCCCCTAATCTAAAATCGGCAATCGAAAATCTAAAATGTCACCTTATGACCTTGTCCGCCCGCACTAGCACGTTCGGCGGAATTGTCAGGCCGATCTGTTTTGCCGCTTTAAGGTTTATGATAAATTCAAACTTCGTTGCCTGCTCCACCGGCAAATCAGCTGGTTTGGCACCTTTCAAGATCTTGTCCACGTAAACAGCCGCGCGCCGATGGAGGTCAGTGCCGTCCGGCCCGTAGGACATGAGACCACCGGCTTCCACAAACTCCTTCTGTGGGTAAATAGCCGGCAACCGGTATTTGCCGGCAAGCTCGACGATCCGCTTTCTTTCGGCGAAAAAGCGGCTATCGGGGGTCGTCATAATCGCGTTGACCTGCTTCTGCTTTGCGGTTTGAAAGGCGCTCGCTAAACCTTTGGGGTCGGGTTGAGTCTCGATCTCCTCCAATTTGAGCTTCAATGCCAGAGCCGCAGCTCTTAGCTCTTTCAGTTGGAGGTCTGATGTTATGCTGGTTCCCGGCCACCGCAGAAGTCCGACTCG
>Ga0209874_1000342_pt1 | contig 13613 bp, 11 predicted proteins | sample GWRWN1_20_30_FD_187216 | JGI IMG/M metagenome (GOLD analysis project Ga0209874, IMG submission 187216) | Riverbed sediment microbial communities from areas with no vegetation in Columbia River, Washington, USA - GW-RW N1_20_30 (SPAdes)... | ecosystem: Environmental > Aquatic > Freshwater > River... | reverse complement strand
TAGCGGCTACCTCATTCCACAACCCGGCCATGCTGGCCAAGAAGGCGGTCACCCTGGACGAGATATCGGGCGGGCGCCTGATCCTGGGCCTGGGTGCAGGCTGGAACGAGGCCGAGTACCTGGCCTACGGGTATCCCTTCGACCATCGGGTCAGCCGCTTCGAGGAGGCGTTCACCATCATTCGGACCCTTCTCCATGATGGTCGGTGCGACTTTGCGGGGGATTACTACCGGATTACCGATGCGGAGCTGCTCCCGCGCGGGCCGCGTCCCGAGGGACCGCCCTTGATGGTGGGCTCGATCGGGGAGCGGATGCTGTCCATCACCCTCCCGCATGTGCAGTCCTGGAACGCATGGTTCACCTGGTTCGGAAACTCGCCCGAGGGGTACCCGCCGGTCCGCGACCAGGTGGATGCCGCGTGCCGAGCGGTGGGTCGCGATCCGGCGACCCTCGAGCGGACCGTGGCCGTGCTGGTGAACCTACCCGGAGGCAGCGGCCGAGCCCAGGGCAGCCATGACCGACCACCGGCGGCTCCCATCTCCGGGGAGCCCGCGGTGCTGGCGGCGGCGCTGCGCGCCTTCGCGGCGGAGGGGATCGGCCACGTCCAGCTGGTCCTGGATCCGATCACCGCGGACAGCATCCGCGCCCTCGCTCCCACCCTGGCCCTGCTGGACTCCTAGATCACGCGGTCCGTCAGGCGCGAGCCGGCTCCGCATCGGCTTCGGCGCACGCATCAATGGGGAGGCACTCCGGCAGGCTGGTTGCGGATGAGCGCAGCGGCCGGATCTTCAGGAAGGCGCCCACGTACACACCACCCAGGATGACTGCGCCGCCGAGGACGAATGACGGGGTGATGCTCTCGCCGAGGAGCACGGCGCCTAAGGTCACCGTTACGAGCGGCATCAAGAGTGTTATGTACGAAACGGCCGAGGCCGTCCAGCGCTGAAGAGTGAACACGTACAGCGCGAACAGGGCCACCGAGCCCAGCACGACCACGTAGCCGATGGCTGCCCAGGTTGCTGGCTGGGTTGGCAGCTCCCACGGCTCGCCGGCCACAAATGACACGATGAACAGCACCAGGGTGCCCGTCAGCATGGCCACCGCGTTCGTGCCAAACGGGTCGCTGCGGGGGATCCATTTGACGATGACGCCAGACTCCGCAACGCCTACCGCGGCCAGCAGAATGAGCAGCAGCGAGAACAGCGGCACGTCCGCACTGAGCTGGTCGATGAAGACGAGGCCGACACCTGCCACCGCGATCAGCGCCCCGAGAAGACCCTGGACGTGGAATCGCTCCTGGCCCTGGGCAATGGCCAGGCCGAACGTGAACAGCGGGGTGAGTGCAATCAGGACCATGGCCGTGCCGGCTGGCACGGCCCGAAGGGCGGTATAGGCCAGGGCGTTGCTCACCGCGAAGGCGATAAGTCCATACGCGGCCGCTCCCAAAAGGCTTCGCCCGCGCGGCAAGGATCTTCGGGTCAAGACCACGATCAGGAGCATTAGCAGGCCGGCGGCCGCGAAGCGCGTGGCGGCCCCCCAGAAGGGGGCGAGTTCCGCGACGGTTTGCTTGACGGCGATGGCATTCGCGCCACCGATCAAGACGAGGGCGAGGAAGGCCAGGAGCGTTACGCGGTCGGGACGGACGGCGGCGGGCTGCGCATCGGACACTGTCTGCGAACCTTAGCGCGACAGCCCTGGGGTCGTCCGCTTTTCGGGGAGATCCTTACCTATTGGGGGGTTGCCGGGCGGGTATGCTCGGCGGCGTGGGTGGCGCGACGGTCGAGGGCGGCGGCGTGGGCGGCGGCGTGGGCGGCGAGGACGGGCAGGCGCAGAGATTGCCCGTTGGTCGCGGCGTGATCGAGGCCCAGGCGCTGACCAGCGCCTCCGGCGACCACGCCATCCTCCTCAGCCAGACCGATATGCCCCGCGTCCTCATCCTGGCCGAGCCGGGGTCGGTGGAGAGCACCGGCCGGGAGCGGGTCGTGGTCATGCCATTCGACGAGGACGTGGAGACCCGCGTTGACGGTGACGCGCTGGCGACCTGGATCGCAGCTCCGTATGACGTGCCGGTGCCCGCCGGGGAGGGGCGCATCCCCGTCTGGGCCAGCGGTTTTGGGTTCGTGGTCGTCATCCTGGGCATTGTGCTGATGGTCATCGGCAGCGCGGTCGTGTTCAGCTGGCTGCTGGACCTGGTGGCGGCGTAGTCGAGTGGCACGTTCACGTAGCGGCGTGACGGTCCAGGTGGCGGCATGAGGCAGGTGGCCGCATGACGGTTCGGCTGCCCGAGACCGGGCTGATGGCCATGCGGATCGGTATCGAGTTCGGTGGGGCCGAGGCCTTCGTCGACAGCCTTCAGCGGGCTGTGGCCGACGGCGGGGCGAGCGGGGCCAGCGTCGTGGCGCTCCTCGACCGGGGCGACCTGGGGATCCACATTCCGCATCGGGATGGCCCCGCCTGGAACGTGGTGCCGATCCTCCACCTGCACCACGGGGAGCAGCCCACCGAGGCCGACTGGGCACAGGCCAACGCCATCTTGGAGCGCCTGGAGCGCTACCGCTAGAGGCGCGCTTGGCACCCCTAGAACAGGATCACGCCGTCGGTCGCGGGAACCTCCCCGGCAACTAGGGAGGTGAGCAGACGCCGGCCGCTCCCCGGAAAGTCCACCAAGACCGACCCCGCTTCCCGGAGTGCCCGCCGGTTTCCTCGTGTCGCCTGGACGATCACTACGAGACGGTCCAACTCCGCGTCGCGCTTCTTCAGGTTGGCCGCCCGCAGCTGTGCCTGGACATCGGCGAGGCGGGTATAGAACTCCAAACCAATTCGCCCCCCGTCCACGGTCAGCACCGCGTCCAGCGCCCTCTGATCCCCCGGACGCGGGATGGGGACCTCGAAGGCCCACTTTCCATGCTCACCCACCTCCTCGCGGAAGCGCCGGATCAATGCCACCTGGCCGGCGTCGCGCACGGCGTCGCCCTCCGGGTAGAGCTTGATCCGCGCCCGAAGTCCGACAACTGCCGCGTGCCTGGCGAGGAGGATCGGCGGCATTCCTCGATATCCGCGCTCATTGCGGAGAACCGTAGGGTGTGACACGCCGAGGAGCGACGCCACCGTTTGCGCGGTCATGCCGGCACGTCGTCTGGCCTGGCGAAGCTCGCTCGCCGCGTCATCTAGGTCGCGGCCCATCCACCACGCGGCCCAGGCAAGCCGCTGTTCGCGGTTCGGCATCTGCCGATGGTCGCGGGGCCGGATTACGCGCTTGTAACCCCGCCGTTGTTCATGAGATGTACGGATCGGTCACGTTTCCGCGCGGATCCGGTCGAAATCGGGCGGCGGAGGCGATCCTGATCACCTGGCGTACAAAACCGACTCGATCGCTGCCCGAAACCGTGCCGGCGACGTTTTCGTGACCGATGCGTACACGTCATGTACATCTGCCGGACGCTCGGACCTCGCCATTCCTTGCCGGGCAGCCCGGAGTGAGCTACGAGGTGGCGGCGAGGGCCTCGGATAGGATGGCGAGGGACTTGTCGATTTCTTCTTCGGTCGTGACGAGGGGCGGGATGATCCGGACGACCTGGCCCCAGGTGCCGCAGGTCAGGAGCAGGAGCCGATGGGCGAGGGCTTCGGTGATGACAGCCTTGGCCAGGTCCGGGCGAGGGGTCAGCGTGTCGGGATCGGCGAACTCGATACCGACCATCAGGCCGCGGCCACGGACCTCCGCAACGTGCGAATGGCCGGTCGCGGCGTCGCGCAGACCGCTGAGAAGCCGATGGCCGAGCGACTCGGCCCGAGCGACCAGGCCCTCGTCCTCGAACACGTCCAGGGTCGCCAGCGCCGCCGCACATGACACCGCGTTGCCACCATACGTGCCGCCGTGGGCACCGGGCGGGAACTTGGCCAGCAGGTCGCGGGGAGCGAGGATCCCCGACAGCGGCATGCCCGAGGCAATGCCCTTGGCCATGACCACGATATCGGGACGGATGCCACTCCACTCGGTGGCGAAGAAGCGGCCCGTGCGCCCGTAGCCGGACTGCACCTCGTCGACGATGAGCAGGATCCCGTGGCGGTCGGCCAGCTCCCGTAGGGCGGGGAGGAAGCCGTCGGGCGGGACCACGTAGCCGCCCTCCCCGAGCACCGGCTCCACCAGGAAGGCGGCCACGTCCTCGGGATACACCAGCGTGGCGAACAGCTCGTCCAGCTGCGCCATCGTCCAGGCCAGGGCCGACGCCTCGTCCCCCCCGGTCGGATTGCGCAACGGGTATGGGTACGGCGCGAAGTAGGCGCTGGCCAGCAGCGGCTCGTAATGGCCGCGGTTCTTGATGGCGGACGAGGTGAGCGACATCGTCCCGTGGGTCCGGCCGTGGAACCCGCCGCGGAACGCGACGATCGCGGGCCGGTGGGTCGCGATCTTCGCCAGCTTGACAGCGGCCTCGATCGCTTCTGCCCCGGAGTTCGACAGGAACAGACCGATGTCGTCGCGCCCCGGCGCGTCGCCGGCCGGGCCGCCCCCCGCCGTGTCCCCCCGCGGCCCTGGGAAGTAGCGCGGCAACCGCTCGTGGAGTTCCAGTCCGGGCTTGTGGTACAGGATGTTCTGCTGGGCATGGATGATCTTCCCGGCCTGCTCGGCTATCGCCGCCGCCACCCGGGGATGGGCATGCCCGGTGTTCGTGACCCCGATCCCGCAGGTGTAGTCCAGGTACCGATCCCCATCATGGGTGACGATCCACGACCCCTCCCCGCGGTCCACGACGAGCTCCGTGTAACGCGCCCACACGGCGGGGATGCCGGCGCGGCGCGCCAGCCACACGCTGGAGTCGTCGGCGCCCCCGTCCAGAATCGCTCCAGTTGGGGCTTCGGTCGTGGTCATCTGCCGCGGATCGTGGTCATCTGCCCCGGATGGTAACCGTCTGGCCGGCGGCCGCCTGCCTGCGGGCCTGCCACAACTGGACCACGATGAACGCGACCGCCAGCAGCAGGATCAGCGTCCCCAGCACGTTGACCTCGGGCGGGATACCCAGGCGGCTCACGCCGAAGACCCACAACGGGAAGGTGACCGTCCGACCGGCGTTGAAGACAGTGATGACGTAGTCATCGATCGACAGCGAAAACGCCAGCAGGGCCGCGGCCAGGATGCCGGGGAAGATTAGAGGGAAGGTGACCTTCCAGAAGGTGGTCCAGGCATCGGCATACAGGTCCATGCCGGCCTCTTCGAGCGACCGGTTGAAGCCGATCAGACGAGCCCGGACGGTCACTACCACGAAGCTGACGTTGAACATGATATGGGCCACCAGGATGGTGAGAAAGCCGCGGCCCACCCCCATCGAGACCCACAGCGTCAGCAGCGACGCGCCGAGGATGATCTCGGGCGCGGTCATGGGCAGGAAGATCAACAGGTTGGTGGCGCTCCGACCCCGGAAGTCGTAGCGGGTCAGCGCGAGCGCGATCAATGTGCCGAGAACCGTGGCCACGAAGGTGGAGATGGCGGCGATGGTGAGGCTGGTCAGCATGGGCCCGGTAATGTCGGGCCGGCCCCACAGGGTCAGGTAGTTGTCGAGCGTGAACCCCTGCCAGGTGATGTTCTGGCGCCCGGCCGGGTCATTGAAGCTGAAGACCACCATCACCACCAGCGGGGCGAACAGGAACACCACCACCAGGGCGGTGATGACCGGCAGCACGAGGCCGGACAGGCGCTGACCGATGGGCGCGGAACGGATGGGCGGGGTCCCGAGGGACGGAGCGGAAGCGGTCATCAGATCAGCTGGTCAGCCGCTCGGTGCCGACCACCCGGGTATAGATGGCGATCAGGACCATCACCCCCAACAACAGCACGAAGCCCAGTGCTGAAGCGGCGGGGAAGTCGTTCGCGTTGAGGTACTTGAACTGGATGATGTTGCCGATCATCGTCACGTCCCGGTTGGCGGCGCCGATGAGCTCGGCGTTGATGAAATCGCCCACGGCTGGGATGAACGTGAGCAGCGAGCCCGCCACCACGCCGGGCAGCGACAGCGGGAGGGTGACGCGCCAGAAGGCCTGGAAACGGCTGGCGAACAGGTCCATGCCCGCCTCGATGAGGCGCGGGTCGATCTTCTCGAGTGCCACGTACAGCGGCAGAACCATGAAGGGGAGGAAGTTGTAGGTCAGCCCGCCGATGACACCGGCCGGGGTGGCGATCAGGTGGAATCCCTGTTCCAGGACGCCAAGGTCCTTGAGCGTCCCCAGCACGATCCCGTTGTCGGCCAGAATCATCTTCCAGTTGAGGGTCCGGATGATGAAGCTGACGAAGAACGGCAGGATCACGATCAGGAGCAGTGCGTTCTTCAGCCGTCCGCCACGGAAGGCGATGGTGTAGGCCATGGGGTAGCCGATGAGGAGGGTCAAGACGGTCGTCGCGAAGGCATACGTCAGCGATCGGACGATCTGGTCCGACGACTCGGCGATCACCTCCGGGTAGATGCCGAAATTCCACGTCAGCTCGTACCCGCTTGAGAGCGAGCCTTCTTGGAGCGAGACGAGCAGCATGAACGCCATGGGGATGGCGAAGAAGATGATCAGCCACGCCCCGCCCGGCAGAAGGAAGAGGTAGGGGATCAGGCCGCGGCCGCGGCTCATGCCACGACTCGCGAGGTCAGGGCGCCGCGGTCAGTGGGGAGGCTGTCACGACATGACCTGGAGCCAGAGGTCATTCCACTCTGTCTCCTCGTCCTCGGTGAGCTGCTTGTAGGGGTAGGTGTTCGCGATCTGGTCCTCCGTGGGAGCCACGGTGGCGGCGAACACCTCGAGCTCGTCTGCCCCGGCATCGTCCCCATCCGCCCTGGCCGCGTCGGCATCGGCCTGGATCCGCTCCGGTACCGCAGCGACCGGTGAGAAGTAGCCGATGTACTCGGCCAGCGTCGTCGCGGGCACGGGGTCGTACCAGTAGTTCATCAGCTGATGGACGGCGTCGACGTTGGTGGAACCGTTGGGGATGACCAGGTTGTCGTTCCAGCGCATGCCTCCTTCGGCCGGGACCACGAACTCGACGTCGGCGTTGTCATAGAGCTTCATCTGCGTCACGTCACCAGACCACGCAATGGTCAAGGCCAGATTGCCTGCCGACAGCTCGTCGTAGTACTCGTTGCCGTAGAAGCCGCGGAACTGTCCGGCCTCGGCTGCGGTCAGCAGCTTCTCCTGGGCGCGGGTCACGTCGTCTATGGTCGCGTTGGCGGGAACGATCCCCAACGACAGCAGGCTCAGGCTCAGCATGTCCCGGGTATCGCTGAAGAGCCCGACGCCCAGGTCCTTGAACGCGGGGTCGAACAGGTCGTCAAAGCTGGTGATCTGACGACCGGTAATGGTCGGGTTGTAGCCGATGCCCGTGATCCCGCCCTGCCAGTACACGCTGTGTGCGTTTCCGGGGTCGAACCATTGATCGACTGCGAAGTCGGCCGCGTTGGCGGCCAGGTTCGGCAGCTTGGAATGGTCGAGCTCCTGGACGTAGCCCAGGCGAATGAGCTTCTCGACCATCCAGTCGGTGGGGGTGACGATGTCCCACCCGGTCGAGTTGCCGGCCTCCAGGTCCGGAAAGATGGTCCCGAAGAACTCCTCGTTGTCGTTGATGACCTCCGAGTAGTTGACGTTGATCCCGGTCTGCTCGATGAACGCATTCAGGGTCGGGTATGGCGTCGGGTTTGGGTCGGACTCCTCGTCGATGTCGATGTAGGCCGGCCAGTTGGCCCATTCAAGGGCAGCGCTCCCTCCCGGCGTACAGGCGGCGATCAGCCCCGGCAGGGTCAGCGCGGCGCCGATGGCGATTCCGCCCCTTCCGGCTCGGCCCAGGAACGTCCGCCGCGAAACGCGGTCCTTCTGCATCGCGCGGACGATGGCCATCTCGATGCGGCTGCGCTGCTCGTCAGACATCGGTTCCTTCCTCCTCCGGGGCATGGGGGTCGCCGCCGACGTGCTCCGCCGGACCGGCAATCACAAAGGTGTGGCGAGGCTGCCAGGTGAGCCGGACCTTCTGGCCATCGGCCAGGGCCTCGGCCACGCTGGCGGTCTCCAGGTTCTGGGAATAGGCGGTCATGCGGTGCCCGTCGCCGGTCTGGACCAGATACTGGGTGCTGACCCCGACGTAGCTGGAGTCCAGGACGATGCCCTCCACGGCGTTGAGATCCGCGGCCGCGGCCTGCCCGTCGTCAGACTTCACCACCCGCAGCTTCTCGGGCCGGATGCCGAGTCGGACCTGGCGCTGGCCGTCCTTGCCGGCCGGGGCCCGAATAACCGTCCCGTCGGACAGCCGGATGGCGATCATCCCGCCCTCATGGCCGGCAACCTCGCCCTCCAGCAGGTTCGACACCCCCAGGAAGCCGGCCACGAACGCGGTCTCGGGCCGCTCGTACAGGCTCTCCGGGTCGCCCAGCTGCTCGATCCGGCCGGCGCGCATGACCGCGATCCGGTCCGACATCGTCATGGCCTCGTCCTGGTCGTGGGTCACGTAGATGAACGTGATCCCAACCTCGGTCTGAATTGACTTCAGCTCAATCTGCATCTGCTTGCGCAGCTTCAGGTCCAGCGCGCCGAGCGGCTCGTCCAGCAGGAGCACCTGAGGGTGATTGATGAGGGCCCGGGCCAGGGCGACCCGCTGCTGCTGGCCGCCGGAGAGCATGGTCGGCTTGCGCTGCTCGAAGCCGGGCAGCTCCACCAGCTCCAGCATCTTGCCGACCTGGGTCTTGATCTCCCCATCGGACACTTTGCGGCGGCGCAGGCCGAAGGCCACGTTCTCGTAGATGTTCAGGTGCGGGAAGAGGGCGTAGTTCTGGAAGACCGTGTTGACGTTGCGCTTGAATGGCGGAAGGCCGGTGACGTTCTGGTCGCCCAGGTAGACGGTCCCGCTGGTCGGCTCCTCGAAGCCGCCGATCATGCGCAGGGTGGTGGTCTTGCCGCAGCCCGACGGGCCAAGCAGGGAGAAGAACTCCCCGCGCCAGATGTCGAGCGAGAGGTCGTCAACCGCGACGGTCTCGTTGAACTGCTTGGTGACCCGCTCCAGGCGGACGTCAACCTCGGGCAACCGGGCACCCTCCAACGTCCCGGCAGTATAGGTCGCAGGGCAAGATTCCCGGGGGGCGCCGCGAATGGACAGCGAGTGGGCGCTGATAGACTCGCCGGACCGATGGACTTCGCCCTGTCTCCTGCCCACGAGGACATCCGGCGCACGGTCCGTGACTTCGCCGAGCGACGGATCGCGCCGCAGGCGGACGAGATGGAGGTCCGCGGCGAATTCCCCAGCCAGCTCATCCGCGAGGCGGCCGACCTGGGGCTGTTGGGAGTTCCATACCCGACCGAGATCGGCGGCACCGGCCTGGACAACCTGGCCTACGCCATCACCATCGAGGAGCTGGCCCGGGTGTCGGGCAGCGTGGCGATCATCGTGTCCGCCCATACGTCACTGGGCGCGGGTCCAATCGCCATAGCCGGCACGCCCGAGCAGCAGGAGAAGTTCCTGCGCCCGCTGGCCAGTGGGCACAAGCTCGGCGCCTACGGGCTGACCGAGCCGGGGGCCGGCAGCGACTCGCGGGGAACGAAGACACGAGCCCGGCGCGACGGCGACGAGTGGGTGATCGACGGAGCCAAGCAGTTCATTACCAACGCCGGCGTGGCCGACATCTACATCGTGGTCGCGCGAACCGGCGAGGCGGACGACGACAGCCAGATCACGGCCTTCATCGTGGAGAAGGGCACGCCTGGATTCTCGTTCGGCAAGCTGTTGGAGAAGCTGGGGCTCCACGCCTCGGCCACCGGGGAGCTGGTGTTCGAGAACTGCCGCATCCCGGCCGCCAACCTGCTGGGCACCGAGGGCGAAGGCGACAAGCTGTTCCTGAAGACCCTGGACGGCGGCCGGATCGGGATCGGCGCCATGGCCTTGGGCCTGGCCCAGGCAGCCTATGAGGCCGCATCGGCGTACGCCAAAGAGCGCGAGCAGTTCGGGAAGCCCATCGCCTCCTTCCAGGGCGTGGCCTTCCAGATCGCCGACATGGCCACCGAGATCGATGCTGCGCGGCTGCTGGTGTATCGCGCGGCATGGCTCAAGGACGCCGGCAAGCCGTACAGCACCGAGGCCGCGATGGCCAAGCTGTACGCCTCGGAGGTGGCGGCCCGGGCCACGAACGCGGCCATCCAGGTCCACGGCGGGTACGGGTACGTGCGCGAGTACCGTGTGGAGCGATACCTGCGCGACGCGAAGCTGACCGAGATCGGGGAGGGGACGAGCGAGATTCAACGCCTCGTCATCGCCCGCAACCTGCTCGGTATCCGGGCCATGTGAGACCGATGGCGGTGCGAGCGGCCGGGCCGCGGTTCGGAACCGATTCGCCCGCGGCGGCCTGGAGACCTTCCTCGGCGTATCTCGAACGGAGCCGGCTGCACCGGTTCCTGACCGATGTCGGCTGCGCCGACCTGGAGTCCCTCCAGGCCCGGGCGGAGGCCGATCCAGCCTGGTTCTGGTCGGCGGCGGTGGCCGACCTGGGGATCCGCTTCGATCCGCAGCCCGAGGCGGTGCTCGACATGTCGCGCGGGCCGGAGTGGGCCCGCTGGTGGGTGGGAGCCGGGTTCAACTACGTGGCCGCGGCGGTGGACGAGCCGGCGGCCGAGCGGCCCGACGTGGTCGCGTTGGTCTGGGAGGGGGAGGACGGCGCGGTCCGGCGCTTCTCCCGCGGGGAGCTGCGGGCCGAGGTGGATCGCGCGGCGCGAGCCATGGCGGCCCTGGGGGTCGGCCGCGGCGACCGAGTGGGGATCTTCCTGCCCATGATTCCCGAGGCGGTGATCGCGGTCCTCGCCGTCGGGAAGCTGGGCGCCATCTACACGCCCATATTCAGCGGGTACGGGCCGCCGGCCGTCGCCAGCCGCCTGGCGGACTCCGAGGCCCGGCTGCTCGTCACCGCGGACGGGTTCTGGCGCCGTGGCAAGCCCGTGGCCATGAAGGCGGTGGCCGATGCGGCGCTCACCGAAGCGCCCTCCGTGGAGCGCTGCCTGGTCGTGGGAAGGCTCGGCGACGCCGCCGGGGAAGGGACGTGGAGGCCCGACCGAGACGTGGCGTGGGACGAGGCGCTGGCGGCCGCCGGCGACGAACCGCTGGCTTCGGTCAAGACCGATGCCAACGATCCGTTCCTGGTGATCTATACCTCGGGCACCACCGGCCGCCCGAAAGGTGCGGTCCACGTCCACGGCGGGTTCCCGCTCAAGAGCGCCGTGGACCTGGCCCATTGCTTCGACCTCCAGGCCGGTGACGTCCTGTTCTGGTTCACCGATATGGGCTGGATGATGGGCCCGTGGGCGGTCTGCGGAGCCCTGCTGCTGGGCGCGACCCTGGTCATCTACGAGGGCACGCCCGACTTTCCCGGGCCGGATCGGATGTGGGCGTTGGCAGAACGGCATCGGGTCAGCCACCTGGGGATCAGTCCCACCGCGGTCCGGGCCCTGATGACCCACGGGTCGGAGCCGGTGCGGGCTCACGACCTGTCGTCGCTGTTCGTGCTGGGCTCCACCGGGGAGCCGTGGAACCCCGATCCGTGGTGGTGGCTGCACCGCGCCGTGGGCGGGGAGCGGCTGCCGATCATCAACTACTCGGGCGGGACCGAGATCAGCGGAGGGATCGTGGGTTGCACGACCATGACCCCCATCGCCCCGTGCTCGTTCGCCGGTCCGTGCCCCGGCATGGCAGCTGACGTCGTGGACGCTGCGGGGCAGCCGGTCCGCGGCGAGGTCGGGGAGCTGGTCATCCGCCAACCCTGGCCGGGAATGACCCAGGGCTTCTGGCGCGACCCGGATCGGTACCTGGAGGCCTACTGGGGCCGTTTGCCCGGGGTATGGGTACACGGCGACTGGGCACGCATCGACCCCGACGGCTTCTGGTACATCAGCGGTCGGTCGGACGACACGATAAAGGTCGCCGGCAAGCGGATCGGTCCGGCCGAGGTGGAATCGGCCGCGGTGGCGCATCCGGTGGTGGTGGAGGCCCTGGCAGTGGGGGTCCCGGACGAGGTCAAGGGGGAGGCGATCGTGGTGTTCGCAGTGGTGCGAGCGAGTGCCGAGCCCGGTGAACCGCTGGCCAGCGCCGTGGGAGAGACCGTCGTCGATCGGCTGGGCAAGTCCTTCCGTCCCGCCGCCGTGCACATCGTCCCGTCGCTCCCCAAGACGCGCAACGGAAAGATCCTGCGTCGCGTGGCGCGCGCCGCATACCTGGGCCTTGACGCGGGGGACGTGTCCGCGCTCGAGGATCCGGCCACCCTGGACCCGATCCGCGCCCTGCGCGGCTGACGATTCATGCGCGCCCACCGATACGTAGCCGGGCGGGCATTGGCCCTGGCCCTGGTGACGGGCCTCCTTCTCATGCCTGCCCCGGCGGCCGCGGTGGACCCCATCCCCGGCACGCCACTACCAGCCGAGCCAGAAGCCATAGTCCTTTCAATCCCGGTCACGGACGCCACTGCGTTCGACCTCGATCGCGACGGCACTCGCGAGCTCGTAGTGGTCACCGGTTCCGACGCCAATCCGGGACTGGCCGCGGTTCAGGCCTGGTACGTCGACGACATTGAGCTGGGCGTCTCGGCGGCCAGTCCCGGGAACTCCGTCCCGCTCCGGCGCTCAGCGAGCGGCGACGAGTTGCTGCTGGGGGTGGGCCGCGCCGGAATCGACAGCGAGGGCATGATCGCGGTCGCCATGGACGAGCCGGCCAGGCTGCTCAGGTCCCGTCGTGACGGGGGCGAGATCCTGCTGGTGGCCGCCATTGGTACCGACGCACAGTTCGACGGTCCGTGCTGCCTGACCATCTGGGAGGTGGTGGACAACTACCGCTCGTTGGAGCTTCGGCTGGTGGCCGACACCCAGCGCTACGCAAAGGAGCTCATCGCCGCCGACATGGATGGTGACGGCACCGATGAGCTACTGGTCATGGAGGGCCCGATCTTCTCGGCGACTGAGGTGCTCGACCTCAGCGTCCTGCGCTGGAACGGGCTGAGATTCGAAGGGACCGGGTTCACGATGCCGGATGTCTCCAGCTGCTGTGCGACGTTTCTGGACGCCGGGGAGACCGACGGCGCTCCGGGCGACGAGGTCCTGCTGGCCGGGCCGCTGATGGGACCGGGCGGGGATGCGCCGACCGGTCTGCATCGTTTGAGCCTGCGACAGGGTGCGCCCTTCGTCGAGCGCGCCGCCATCGGAGACCTGATCGCCGCCCGTGTGCTTTCGCTCGAGACTGGTCCCGCGTTGGTCACCGCAGAGGGAACGGTTCTCTTCTTGTGGTCATGGCCGCGAGACGGAGTGGCCAGTCGGCTGGCCGCGAGGGCCAGTGGAGGGGCGCCGTCGGCGGTCTTCGGGACGGGTGCCGAAACGCGGATCGTGGCGGGCGCGGCATTTCAGGACCCGGGGTCGGTTTTGGTGCTCCCCGGCGATCTGAGCGGGGGGGCGGGCCCGTCCACGGCGTTCGGCCAAGACACTCGTCCCGGCGCCTTTGCCGCAACGCAGCGGGACATCAGCGGGAACGCGCTGACGCCGTTCTTTGGCGTGATCCCCGGTGGCCTGCCCGGAGACCCCGACGTTTACGTGTTTGGCGGACGGCTCGTCCGCCCCGTGTCAGATCCGGA
>Ga0209874_1000341_pt1 | contig 13637 bp, 10 predicted proteins | sample GWRWN1_20_30_FD_187216 | JGI IMG/M metagenome (GOLD analysis project Ga0209874, IMG submission 187216) | Riverbed sediment microbial communities from areas with no vegetation in Columbia River, Washington, USA - GW-RW N1_20_30 (SPAdes)... | ecosystem: Environmental > Aquatic > Freshwater > River... | reverse complement strand
CGCCGCAAGAGGTTTATGAGCGTCCCCAGACGCCCTTCGTGGAAGATTTTTTGGGACGCATTTTGAGATTCCGGGGAACCGTCACCGAACGGCAACCGAACTATCAGGTCGTCGAGTTCGACGGGCTGAAGAACGTTCAGGTGCGCATTTCGGACGGCGCGGAACAGGCTGATGTCGGCAAGCAGGTTCTGGTCGCGATTCGTCCCGAACACGTTCGGGTCGAAAGGGATCGCGGCCCCGGCCATGGCAACATAATACCCTGCGACGTTGAGAACGTTCTCCATCTCGGCCGGGAATACGAGCTTGTGCTTCGCGCCGGCGACCGGCTTTGCACCATCACGGTTCCCCGCGAGAGCGCCTCAAAGATCGGCCAGGCGATCGGGCTTTACTTGCCGGCTGAGTATCTGCGGGTGTGGCCGGCTAGCCCAGAATATCCATGGAGCCAGGAAAAGGCATGACACACTGTGGACCGAGGAGGGAGCATCGAAGCGAGCGGGCACAGAAGCGTGCCGGTTAGGAATGACTGAAAATGGCTAACGTTACTGTTGCTGAGGCAACCCCACAGCGCCGCATTCTCACGGTGGAGCCTTCGAGCCTGGCCATCGGCCTGCTCTTCATCGTGGTTGCTTTTCTGGTTTTGACGCCGCTCCTACTGCTACTCGTCGGCAGTTTTCAACTCGCCAGGCCGGGAGCAGATCCGGTGTATGGACTGGCGGGATGGAAACGGGCCTTCAGCGATCCTTCGATCCTGGAAGCGTTATGGAACACCGTGTCGCTTGCTGTTGTGCGGCAGGCCATCGCATTGGTTATCGGCGTGATCCTCGCGTGGCTCATCGCGCGCACGGATCTGCCCTGGAGAAAAGGTCTCGAGTTCATGTTCTGGATTTCCTTCTTTCTTCCTTCCTTGCCGGTGGCTCTCGGTTGGATATTGCTGCTCGACGGCAAGTTTGGGCTGCTCAACCAGTGGCTCCAGGCGCTCCCTTTTGTCTCCGGTCCGATCTTCAACATTTACTCCTACTGGGGAATTGTCTGGGTCCACATGACGACGAGTCTTGGCGTCAAAGTGCTGCTGCTGGCGCCGGCGTTTCGCAATCTCGACGCCAGCCTCGAGGAAAGCGCCCGCAGTTGCGGCGCCACTCCGGTCATGACCTTAATCCGCATCGTGGTGCCGCTGATGATGCCGGCAATCCTGGTCGCCACGGTTTTGGGGCTGATCCGCTCCATGGAAGCCTTTGAGATTGAACTTTTGTTGGGTGTTCCCATCGGACTGTTCGTTTACTCGACCAAGATTCGCGATCTGGTGGCCTATGAGCCGCCCGATTACGCCTCCGCCACGGCTCTGGGAAGCATTTTCTTGTTGCTGCTTCTCGTCATGGTGGCGTTGCAGCGCAGTTACCTCGGCCAGCGCCACTATCGCACGGTGACGGGACGCGGTTTCGGCACCAACCCGACGAGTCTGGGACGATGGCGCTGGCCGATATTTGCAATCGTCGCGCTGACGGCCTTTTCCGTGACCGTCGTGCCCTTGGCCATGCTCCTGATGGGCACGTTCATGCGCGCCTTCGGCTATTTCAACATTCCTAGTCCGTGGACGATGGAAAACTGGCAGCGGGTGCTCGCCGACCCCAGCCTGATACGCTCGCTGTGGAATACGATCTTCGTCGGGCTCGGCACCGCGGTGACCGGCGCGGTGTTTTATTCCCTCATTGCCTATGTGGTCGTGCGGCGGCATTTCAGGGGCAAAGCGGTATTGGACTTTATCTCATGGCTGCCCTGGGCGGTGCCGGGAATTCTCATGGGCTTGGCTCTTCTCTGGACTGTTTTTGAAACCAGAATCTTGCTGTTTCTCTATGGCTCGGTTCACCTTCTCATCATTGCGCTGTTCATCAAGAGCATGCCCTTTGGGGTGCAGATCTCCAAGAGCGTACTTGTCCAGTTGGGGCCCGAGCTTGAAGAAGCGGCCAGAATCTCCGGCGGCTCCTGGCTGCAGACTTACCGCCGCGTGCTTGTCCCGTTGCTCACCCCGACGTTGATCGTCGTGGGCTTGCTCGGCTTTATGTCAGCGGCACGGGACATCAGCACCGTGGTGCTCCTGGGGTCGAGTCAATCCCGCACCATGGCGCTGCTGGCGCTCGACTATGCCTTCGGCGGGCAATTCGAGCGCGGCTCCGTGGTTGCGTTTATGACCTCTTTGGTTGTGATTGTCATCGCTTTGATTTCCCATTTCATAGGCGGAAGGGTGGGCATTGGCCAACGTTAGGGTTCGCAAGCCGTCCACGGGCGCCAAGCAATTAGGTAAAATCGAAGCACGAAATCCGAAGCTCGAAACAATATCAAATGACCAAAGGACCCAATGTTTCAAACAATCCGGATCCGGACTTGAGTTTTGAAGTTTTATATTTCGAATTTTGAAATTGTTTCGGATTTCGATATTCGAATTTAGGAGCCGAGCTGGCCACGAGAAAAGGATAGAGAAATGAGCACGGCACGCGTCACCGACTTGAGGAGCTACCTGGAAGTACTGGAAGAGGCCGGCGAACTGTCACGGGTTAAAATTCCGGTCAGCCTCGATCAGGAAATCGGCGCCATCTGTCTTCGCAACCTGCGGAGCAACGGTCCGGGGCTCTTGTTCGAGCGGCCGGGAGGAGGAAATCTTCCCCTGGCAGTGGATTTGCTGGCGTCCCGCCGGCGCTACGCGTTGGCGTTTGGCATCAAGCCTGAGGAGCTGGCGGCGGAGTGGAACCGGCGCACCAGTACGCCTCTGGCCCCGGTTATCGTCGAGCGCGGCGCGTGCCAAGAAAATGTTTTTATTGGCAAGGAGGCCGATCTAACCAAATTGCCGGCGCCGATCTGGAACGAGCTTGACGGCGGGCCTTATCTCACGTTGTCTTGTCATGTGACCAAGGACCCGGTCACCAAGACGCGCAACGTCGGTCTTTATCGCAACCAAGTCCATGACCGCCAGACCCTTGGCATCCTCGCGGCTCCTTACACCCATCTCAATCTCCAGCGTAACAAAGCTCCGGATGAGCCGTTTCCGGTTGCTCTCGTGATCGGCGCCGACCCCACCGTGGTCATGACCGCCCCCGCGCCGATTCCCTTCGGCACCGACGAGCTGGCGATTGCCGGCGCGCTCAGGGGAAAACCGCTGGAGCTTGTTCCGTGCAAAACGATTCCGCTGGAGGTGCCGGTCTCGGCGGAAATCATCATCGAAGGTGAGATTCGGCCTGGCGAACTGCGAGAAGAAGGACCCTTCGGCGAGTTCACCGGTCACTACGGCGGCCACAAAGCGCCGCGCCCGGTCATCCATGTCACGGCGATTACGCATCGAAACGATCCGATTCTCCAGGCCACCTACGAGGGAATGCAACCGAACGAATCGGGCTTTTTGACCGCTGTGCCGCGGGAAGCGGAAATTATCCGGCAAGTGGCTCTGCCGGGAATCAAAAAAGTCAATGTGACCGTGCCGGCGGGGGGCGCCTTACACGCGGTGGTGGCGGTGGAAAAACCTTACGAGGGATTCGGCAAGTACGTCGGCCTTGCGGTGCTCGGCAGCGTCGCCGGGCGTTACATCAAGCAAGTCATCATCGTCGATGCCGACATCGATCCGTTCGATCCGATTCAAGTCGAGTGGGCGGTCTCCACGCGGGTCCAGGCCAATCGCGACATCGAGATTCTCAAACAGCTCACCGGAATTATTCTCGATCCCTCTTTGCCCAAAGACGAGCAGTGGAGCACGTCACGCACCTCGAAAATGATCATTGACGCGACCCGCTACGATGCCAAGAATTTTCCGGCAATCTGTTTGCCGGCAAGCGAAGCGATGGCGAAAGTGGAAAAGGAATGGGCACGCTACGGCATTCCCCTGGCAGGCCGCTGACGCTTTCGCGGTTTCGGGTTTTTGGTTTCGAGTTTCGGGTTAATCGCTAAATCACATGCTCAAGCCGGTTCCCATACAAGATTTGCGCGGGTTTTTGCAATTGCTCGAAGACGAGGGTGAGCTCGCAAGGATCGCGTCCGAGGTCTCGCTCGACCAGGAGATCGGCGCAGTCTGCCTGCGCAACCTGCGCACCAGCGGCCCCGGGCTGTTGTTCGAGTGCCCCGGCGGAAAGGATGGCCTCTTGGCCGCCGATCTCCTGGCGTCGCGGCGGCGTTACGCTCTCGCTCTCGGTGTCGCGCCGGAGCATTTGGCGGCGGAATGGAACCGCCGGACGAAAGACTTGCTCCCGCCCGTGATGGTGGAGAGCGGGGTGTGCCAGCAAAATGTCTTAGTTGGCGATCAAGTCGACCTGACCAAACTTCCGGTACCGGTCTGGAACGCGCTCGACGGCGGACCCTATCTGACGTTGGGTTGCCATATCAGCAAGGATCCCGACTCCCAGTTTCGTAACGTCGGTATCTATCGCAATCAAATTCATGATCGAAACACGCTCGGCATTCTAGTCGAACCCTATGGCCATTTGCGGCACCAATGGAGCAAGCGGCCCAACGAGCCGTTTCCCGTGGCCATCGTGCTTGGCGCCGATCCGGTGGTGCCGATGGCGGCCGTCGCGCCGGTTCCCTACGGCAGGGACGAGCTGGCGGTTGCCGGCGCGCTGCGCGGCAAGCCAATTGAACTTGTGCCGTGCGTGACAATTCCGTTGGAGGTTCCGGCCTCCGCCGAAATCGTGATCGAGGGCGAAATCCTGCTCGACGATCTACGCGAGGAGGGACCCTTTGGCGAGTTCACGGGATATTACGGGGGCCATCGCGCCGCGCGCCCGATCATCCGCGTGAAAGCAATCACACATCGTGACCGGCCCATTCTGCACGCCGTCTATGAAGGAACGCCGCCTTCCGGTTCGGCGATCATCGTGGCGGTGCCGCGGGAAGCGGAGCTCCTGCGCCAGATCTCACTGCCTGGCGTCAAGCGCGCGCACATGACCCGCGGCGGTGGCGGCGCGCTGCATGCGGTGCTTTCCGTGGATAAACCCTATGAGGGTTTCGGTAAATACGTCGGTCTCGCGGTGCTTGGCACCACCGCCGGCCGTGGCATCAAGCAAGTGATTGTGGTCGATGACGACATCGACCCCGCCGATCCGATTCAAGTGGAGTGGGCGATCGCAACCCGGGTGCAGCCCCATCGCGATATCGAAATTCTGAGCGAGCTTCCCGGTATTATCCTCGATCCGTCGCTGCCCCGCGGCGATCATTCACGTCCGCTTCTGACTTCCAAGATGATCATCGATGCGACGCGCTACGACGCCAAGGATTTCGCGCCGGTCTGTCTACCCTCGGCCGATGCCATGGCGAAGGTCGAGCGCGATTGGTCACGCTACGGCATTCCTTTACGCTAATCAAAAGATTTTTCCGTCGTGCCTTTTCGGCTTGGATGGCAAGGGAGATGAACGTTGCCACGGCGTCGATGAGTGTATAGCTGCTAGAAATTATTTCGCGGTAGAGACAGCTTGCCCCGAGAGCACAGCAGCCGCGACTTTCCTGCCTGTGTTCCGGAGCAACTCTCTGTCGGCCTCGGGGGTTTCCGCCGGCGGGACCCGAAGCACCGTGTTTCTGCAATAAGTCGAGATAGATTTCCCAACGGACGAGACGGCCCGCTTTGGGTCTTCACCTCTCTGCAACGCGCGAATTCCCTCCCGCAAGAGCTTTCGAACGAGGGTCACCCCCCGATCCGTGGCTCCCAAGTGTTCCAGTGCGTGGACGGCGATGGGACGCTGGCTCTCTTGCGCCTCGTAGTCCCCCGGCTGGCGTTGACGGTCTTCATAGGTTCGATTGATGGACTGCGAGCTTCTCAACGGGCGCGCCACGGAGCGCTGCTCTTCGTTCTCCGGAGCATAGCGGAACTGGTACGCGATGGTGTGGGTGTCATCAACCGGAACCGTCCAGGCAGTCATGTAAGGTGGCCCGAAATCCAGCTCTCCCGTGGGCCGAAAGCGGCTCGGCGGAAACTGATCGACGTTGGGCATGATGTAGTCGCCCAGCCGTACCCAAACTAAATCACCGACTCGCCGGGTGTGGATACCGATCACGCCGAGGGGGCTTTCCTGCCACTCGAGCACCCTTGAACGAAAGTCCTCCCGAATCGCCGTGAGATCAGCCTCAAATTCTTTGAGCCCAACGTTGAAGTAATCCTCCAAAGGCCCACCGGTCACGCTCGGACGGTAACGATCCAGCTTTGCGCGCGCCTCTTCCGGATCATGGAGAAATACGAAGTGCACCTGGTCCGCGTTATTCTCCGCCAACTGCAGCCAGTTGCAGTCATAGATGTACTTATGTTCCGTTTCTCCGCCAGGCACCATCCGGTAGCCCGGCAGTTCGAATGAATCGTAGATGGGAAACTCGGGACGGTGCTCCAGGGGCCCCATATAGGCAAAGATCAGCCCCTTGTACTCAATAGTCGGGTAGGCTCCATGGAAAAATCGGTCCTTGAACGTGCTCTCGGGAGGCTCCCCCGGCGTCTCCAACACTCGGCCGTCCACGTCGTAGAGCCAGCCGTGATAGCAGCACCGAATGCCGCAGCGCTCGACCACGCCAAATTCCAGCGACGTGCCGCGGTGGCTACAGTGAAGCTCGAGAAGTCCGATTTTTGCGCGGCCGTCGCGAAATAGTACGAGGTCCTCACCCATGACCCGGATGCGCTTCGGCAGGTCCTTTAGTTCCACGGCCATCCCCACCGGATGCCAGAAGCGGCGCAGGTATTCACCGCAAGGTGTTCCGGGTCCCACTTCGGTCAGTTCCCTGTCGTGCTCCGGAACTTCTCTATGGTAGTAGCCGCTGAACGGCTCCTTGATCAGCTGCGCCATGGTTTCGTCCTTCCGTCCCGTTTATTGAAACGCCTCATCGCCTAGTTCAGGTCAGGTAGCCCGCCTCCCGATAATAGCGCGCGGCGCCGGGATGGAGTGGAATTTTCGTGTCCCATTGCCTTGTGATTGCCTGTGTCATGGTCGATGAGTAAGTAAGAAAAGGTATGGGCAGCATTTGGCTATGAGTATAGCTCACCGTGACCGAGGCTTCCTCAATGCGTTTTTTGTTCCGGTCGATGCTCTTGGCTATCGTATAGATGATGCTGTCGTCTACTTCTGCGCGGGTAACCAGCAGGTTATCGGATAAATCAATGGTTAGGAGCGGTTCTTGAATAGCCGGCAGGAACCCTGCGGGAATGACGTTGCGCGCATAACCCTCGTTCTCTAGGCCTGCCATCACGTGCTCCTCGAGCCCGATGAAGCGAAATCCATGGGCAGCGACGGTTTGCCAGACGCCTTCGTGGGAGGCATGGCCGATGACTACATCCACGTCTCGCTTGCTGATCTCCTGATCGAGCGCCGTCAACCCTACGCCCACGTGCCACCATCGGCCCCCCCAGGCTTCGAGGTCTGCCAGCGAGTAGCCGTATTGCCGCAAGATCGCATGCTCATGCTCGTACAATTCATCTGCGCGGACGCCCAATCGGACCGCGCGCTTCTCCCGGCCGATCTGTGCAAGGTCCTTGACGGGGCACCAAGGCGCCAGAGCAAATAATTGTCGATCCAATCTGGGAAACCGCGCTACCGAACGGAGATTGCTCAACGGTTCTCCCGCCCAGGAGCGCTTTCCTTCGAGCGCCCACGTCGCGCGAACCGCCGGGAACACCCAGCCCAAGTCCAGCTCGCCACCGCACACCCAATCCGGGCGGTTGAGGGCGGGAGCGATGATCGCAACCGGAGCCGCGCCTCCAACGCTACGCGCAAACACCTGGGTCATCCTGTACGAACCAGCCCATCCGACTCCGATCTTGACGCCCTGGAAAACGGCATTGGAGGGTGACGGGGTATCCAAGAGTAGTTCTCTCCCTAGTTATGTTCCGCTCGATTTAAACAATCCGGTATTTCTTCACGTCGTAAGATCTATCAAGACGCCTTCCGGATCGGCAATCGCGTACTGTCCCAAGCTGCAAGAGTCTATATCCCTCTGGAGCGTTGCGCCGTTTCTGCCAACAAATATTTTCCGCGGCGCCGACTCGGGGAATGATTTTCCGAGGTCGTCCAAATCCTTTTTCACGGCGTCGAGGTCTTCGACCTTGAAGCCGATATGATCGATTCCCTCGGTCATGGACCGGTACGAATAGTTCTCGCACGGGCGAATAAGAAGGTACGACTTTCCATCGGTGAGACAAATTTCTCCCTCGCCGGAAAGGTTCTTGACCGTCGTGAGCTCAAAAACGGTTCGATAGAACTCTGCCAGGACAGCGGGTTTCTTCGCTCGAATCGCAACGTGGTGCAAGTGCCGCGGCTGTTCCCAACCCTCGTCCCTATAGCCACCTCTGAGGTTGGCGCCCCTCTCTTGGGCAATATCGATGTGAGTACCAACCGGATCGGTGATTCTCATACCCGCAAAAGCGACCCCCTCGAGACCCTTGGTGAATATGGTATCGGGATAGTCTTGTTTTATCCTCGCTGTGACTTTATCCAGGTCTTGTAGCTGTAGTCCGAAGTGGTCCAGTCCCGACCGGTATCCCGGCGGCCTGGGGTTCAAGGCCAGCCCTATGATTCCATCGCTGAGCTGACCCCGCGACCGGTTTGAGGGATCACGCTCGGCGACCCCGAGAGATGTAAAGAATCGCATTCCAAAGACCGTTTCATAGAATCGAGCCGACCGCTCACACCCATCGCTCCAAATCGCACAGTGTCTGATCTTCGCATTCATGGTCGCTCTTTCCTCCTTTCGATCTTTGGGGTAGCGATTTCTTGGCTAAACGCGACATCTCCGAGGAAAAAATCCAGCGCATTCATGGGACCAACCCCCCCAACGCGCCGGCCTCCTGATGAATTGTCACATCGGCAAACCACCTCATAGACCTTTCCCGGCAATTACTAAACCTGGCAGCATCATGTCAATGGGATGCTTATAGCACGGACTGGCAGTGAACGAAAAAACAGCAGGTTTTTGGTTGCGGGTTGCTGGCCAGTCTTTTCGCATGCTAACGTCGCAGCTGGGACCACTCGTATTTGCGCGGCTCTCGAGGCGCATAAAAATCGGCGTCTATTTGCCGGGTGAGTGAAGGAGGACTGTTTATGAAGAAGTTCTTCAACCGAAGTAGCTCGATGTTCTTCGCGGCAATTTTGAGTTCATTCCTGGTTATCGACTCGCCTGCCCAAACCGTGGGGCAAAGCAGGGATTGGGAAAAGGAATGGGAAATGACGATCCGGGCAGCCAAGAAAGAGGGGCAGCTTGTTTTTCACTCGGGGAATTCCGTTGAACCTTATTTCCACGAATTTCAGAAAAAGTTTCCAGAGATAAAGGTCACTCGAATGTTGACGCAGGGCGGAAGCGCAGCGCATGAACGTTTAATGGCCGAACAAAGGGCGGGGGTTTTCGTGACGGACATTGTGCATCTCGGAGCGGGGTCGGGTTCCTTGTTGGCCAGTGCGGGGGCCCTTGATCCTCTTGAACCCTATATGATTCTCCCCGAAGTTTTGGATCAGTCGAAATGGTTTGAAGGGAGACACTATTTCGCCGACAAGGACGGAAAGTATCTTCTAAAATATGCCTCGAACCCCGGAGTGGACGTTTCATACAATACCAAACTCGTGAATCCGGATAGCATAAAGTCTTATTGGGATATTCTCGATGCTAAATGGAAAGGAAAGATTGTAGCTTACGACCCGCGCGCCCGCGGCTCACGTCTATTCAGCTACTTTTATTATAATCCAGAGCTGGGACCTCGTTACCTGAAGCGGCTCTTTGGTGAAATGGACCTTACCGCCAGCCGCGACCGTCGCCAGATGACCGATTGGTTGGCTGCCGGTAAATTTGCCATAGCGCTTCGCACCGCCCCGGATGCGGCAAATTTGGATGACGCAAAGGCCCAAGGGCTGCCTGTCAATTGGTTTAGTCCCGGACACTTCAAAGAGGCAGTGGGCATAAGTGGCGGGCCGGCTCACATCGCAGTGGTTAACAGGACTCCTCATCCCAACGCTGCGAAACTCTTTATTAACTGGTTCCTGTCTCGCGAGGGCCAGCTGATGGCCCAAAACATCGCTGCTAAACAAGGAGAAGGTATTGACTCGCTTAGAATGGATATTTCCAAGGACATGGTTCCTCCGGCTTTTCGCCGAGGGCATAAAACTAAATTTTTCGACATGGATGCACCCGAACATGCAAGTGATGATCCCGTTTTAAAGCTTATCAATGAGGTGTGGAGGAGATAGGCTAGCCTGCTAAGGAAACCCGCTCTTAAGGTATTTTGTAGAAGCGGTGAGTAAGCGTAAAAAATCAAGGAGGCGTGAAATGAGCGAACGCCGGATGCCTCGTACCAAAACCCGAGATCCTGAGCCGATGGAAACAGATTACGACCAAGCGGTTCGTGCCAAAGAAATTCGAAACAAGCGGATGGCAGAAGGGAAAGTAATCGTCAAGGGTAAGGACTTGCCGTGGGAGCTTAACCGTCAGGGACGAATCAAGTTCTTTCTAACAGATCGATCGGAAGATGTCGCGGCCCCCGGCTGGCTTGTCTTCCAACAGGAGATCCATAAGCACTCGGGCATGCACCGGCATCAAGGCGGAACTTTTATCTTCATCTTGGGCGGCAAGGGATACAGCACGGTAAACGGTGTGCGCCACGATTGGGAGGCTGGCGACTTAGCCATTTTGCCCATGGTACCCGGAGGCGTTGCCCATCAACACTTCAATCTCGAGCCCGGTGTTCCTGCCCTGTGGATGAGGGTGGGTTATACCCCGCACAAACGCCTCGTCATTGCCAATTGGATTGAGCAGTTCGACGTCAACCCGGATTGGGCAGATAAGAACCGATTACAGGATCGGAAAGTGGCTCCGATGGTCAACCATGCGCGTACGACAAACAAAGATGACTCTCCACGGGGGAACACCCTCTTCGACGCCCTGTTGCGGCTCCGCGACGAGCAACGAGAGCAGATGAAGCACGCTCGAATGGTCGTTCAGGGGAAATCGTTACCATTGGAGATCAATCCGATGGGTTTGTTCCGCTGGTACGTCCATCCGCACATAAAAGATGTCGGATGTCACGCCCAGATGATTTACGTGCAGGAGATTCCGGCTGGGAGTCGTTCCGGCAAACAGCTTCATCAAGGTGGCAGGTTTCATTATGTCCTCGAGGGAAAAGGCAGCACCGTCATAGACGGGGTCCGCCATGATTGGGAAGAGAACGAAATTATCCTGCTCCCTCTTAGTTCCCATGGCGTCGTCCATCAGCACTATAATTCAGACCCAAGTAAACCCGCCAGGTTGCTCGTGTCCGAACCCAACTGGGTCCACGTTTGGGGAGTGGACCTGGGTTCGGGGTTAGAGATGCTAGAGCCGGCCCCGGAGTACCAAGGGTAGAGGTTAGATTCAAGCGGAAAGGCAACCGAAAGTCGGAATATCTCGCGCAAAGACGCAAAGGCTGCAAAGGAAAAACAATTCCGGACTTGGCGTCTTTGCGCGAGCAAATCCCTGCGTTCTTTATGGTGCCAGCTCAAACTTATTCCATGCCCTTTTGTGTGCACCAGGGAACCATGGAGCCCATGCGGCAGGTCGCGCCTGCTTTGTGCAGGCATGACTCGAAGAAATCGTGGATCTTGGGGTCCTCGTCTTCGTATTCGATCTGCGTGCCGCCCTCTTTGACGCTGACCTCGATGGGTTTGTCGTCACCGAGAGCGACAAAGTTGTAACGCCAGCTATTCCAGCGCAGCGCCAGATAGCGAGCGGGATCGGCGCCGGAATTGAAGTGCTGATGAAACCACTGCGAGGGAGGAACCACCACGCTGCCCGGTTCCCACTCCACTCGAGTGACCTCGCCATGTTCGGGCCAGAGCAAGGAATAACCTTGACCGCTTAGAATTGTCACATGGGCGCCGGGGCCATGGCGATGGGCTTTTTTGTAGCGCCCAACCGGAAATTCGGAAATATGGGAGCCCATGACGTTGCCGGCGAGGTCGAAGTTGACGTGTCTTCCGCCGGCGCCGCGTTCATTCCACACCTGGAGCGGCATGTCCCTGGTGTTGGGCACGAAGTTCACCGACATCTTGAGTCCCCAGACCTGTCCTTTGCCGCTGAAATAGTCTTGGTCTTCCGGCGGAAAGCGGTCGGAGAAAATGAAATCGTTGGCGAAAATGAAATTGAGATTGTGAAACAGATTCATCATGAACGGCGCGCTGGTCACGGCGAAATATCTGACGGCGGCGTTACCCTGCCCATTGAAGTGTTGGTACTCTGCGTTCAGAGGGATCGCGAACAGGCTGCCAGGATGCCACTCGAAGGTCTGCTTCTTACCGTTTCGTTGCCACACCGAAGTGGCGCCATGGCCGTCGAGAATATAAACCATCTCTTCATAGAGATGTTTTTGCGGTTTCAACTTTGTTCCCGGCGGGATTTCGCATACATAACCATCATTGGTTCCGCCAGCGCCCTCGAGATTGATAAACGCCCCCAAGCCGCCTTTAAGATCCCACGGCGCGACTTCCAATTTGCGCAGGTCCTCGATAAAAAAACCGCGGTTGATAGGAATTTTCTGCGCTTGCTGCCAGGCCTGGTAGGTATCGACCCGTGCCTCATTGTCGTACTTCATTGGAAATTGGTCTCCCTTCTTGTCAGTTGCTTTGAATTGGATTGAGTTTTTCCTCACGCACTCGATGACAACCTCAGAGGACATACGCCGGCTGCTGCTCATGGGACATTCAAAAGTTTCTCGACGTAGGCCCTCATCACCATGCGCTCGATCTCACGGATGCTCTTCACGGCTCCCGGAGTTCGTATGACGTTCAAGATGGGTTGGAGATCGCTCTCTTGCAGGCGTTGCAACTTACCTTTGTCGCGCGCCACCTCCTCTAAGACCGAAACCGGCGGCGCCGAAAATTCATAGCTGAGAAAACGGTCCACGATCGCTTCATCGACTAGATCGATTCGATTGGTAGTCAATATGACGGCGGTGTGAGCGGTGTCGAGATCATCGATACTATGGAAGAAGATCGAGTTCTGGCTGAAATGCCATTCTTTCGCGCCGACCGAATGACGCGTCAAAAAAAGCGATTCGACATCGTCGAACAAGATGATCGTCCGACGCTTGGGATCGTTGTCGTGGCGATGATGTCCGCCGCTCTGTCCGTCGCGCGCGTACTTGAAAATTTCCCGAATCTGTTCCTCGGTGTCGCCATATCGCCCGCGCGCGACATCGGCGCCATCGACGAGGACCATCACGACTTCATCCGAATTTCGCCCGGCCATGCCGTTATCCCCGAACCGGCGGCACAACTCGTAGGTCAACCGTTTGCCCATGGCCGTCTTGCCAACACCGACGCCGCCATGAAAGAGAAAACCTTTCAGGGCGCTTCGCTCCATATGTTCTCTCCACTGGTAGCTGACGATGGCGGTGATCTCTCGAAGTATTTCGCGATAACGGGAGCCAATCAGGTCTCGCTCGGCGTGGCCTAATCCGTCCGGCGATTCGCCAGGAGTGAACGGACCGAATTCGTCGCGCAAACGCTCAAACGTGTATAAGTCGACGTCGCTGTCACGCATCTAGAATTCCAACTCGGGAAAAAATACTGACTACTTTTGCCCGTCCCAATCGGGTGCCGCCTCAACTTGTTCCAGCTCGGCGCCCCGGTCGACGCCGAGAATGTCCACCAGGTTCAAGTCCGCTGAGA
>Ga0209874_1000339_pt1 | contig 13663 bp, 14 predicted proteins | sample GWRWN1_20_30_FD_187216 | JGI IMG/M metagenome (GOLD analysis project Ga0209874, IMG submission 187216) | Riverbed sediment microbial communities from areas with no vegetation in Columbia River, Washington, USA - GW-RW N1_20_30 (SPAdes)... | ecosystem: Environmental > Aquatic > Freshwater > River... | reverse complement strand
TGGGAACCGAACGCCTTTCCGAGAGCGGCTACTTCCGTGCGAAGATCGCCCAGGAGAGGTTGATCAAGGAGTCTTCGATCCCCTACTCGATCGTCCACGCCACGCAGTTCTTCGAGTTCATGAGGAGCATCGCTGACGCTGCAACCGATGGCAACGCGGTGCGTCTGGCGCCTGTTCTGATCCAGCCCATGGCGGCTGATGATGTCGCGAGCGCGGTTGGTCAGATCTCCGTGGGATCGCCGGTGAACGGAACCGTCGAAGTGGCGGGAGCAGAGCGGTTCCGTCTCGACGAGCTCATCCGACGATACCTAAGCTCGCGCCACGATCCTCGAGAGGTGGTCACCGACCCGGACGCGCGCTACTTCGGAGCCCTGCTCGGCGAGCAAACCCTTCTGCCCGGCAACGACGTCATTCTCGCCAGGACCCCTTTCAAAGATTGGCTCGATCAGGCGGTGATGCAGATCCGGTGATCTGTTGGTGTCCGAAGGTCGTGAAGCGACTGAGGGCAGGAAGAGGAAGAACGGATGACGCGTCCATTGATTGCGGTAGGTGACATCCCAGAGAGTGAGTCCCTCTCCGCCGACCTGCCGAGGGTGATGAAGGACCGTGCATATGACCCTCTGCCACTTGATCTACGCGACCCCGACGTCCTCCGAGCTAGGAGCGGTGAAGGCGATTCGCATCGATCTGACCAGCGGCCAGCGCGGCGAAGCCGATGGAGCCGCCGTTAGGGAGGGAAATCTGCAAACCGAGCGATCTCCACCGCGTGCTCGTCGTAATGCTCGAAGGTCTCCTCGACGAACCACTTCACGGAGACGTCGTCGATGGCCTTGGCGAGCGCCGCGCGAGCGCGCTCGCGCATCCCCGCGGCACTTGACTCCACCGTTTCCCAGGTCATCGCCTTGGACTCCTGCGCCACTCGGTCGTTCTCGACGTCCCAATACACGTCGTCGTGGTCCCACGGATCGGAGTGGTCGCCAGCCGCCCGCGGCTCGATCGTGTCGGCGCAGAACCCCGCCCAATATGCGCAGTGCCATAGGAGGTCTTTGACCGACCATCCCGGCACCACCCCGTCTACGGTCCGGCGGTCGGCGGGGACCCGCCCCACCGCGGCCTCGAGCGCGCTCCAGGATGCATGCTCACGCTCCAACAGCTCGTCGCGATCCATCGTCACCTCGTTTTCGGGAAGCCCCGGTCGACCGCGCCGGTCGACGGGTCCGCGATCTGTCGTCACTATCTTGCCCACCCTGATGAAGCGCAAGCCCGGGGATCCCAGGCGAGGTCGAATGCATGGCACGATCAGCAGCGCGAGAAGGGATCCGCGGATGCGCGTCCTGATGTGGCACGGGTGGCTGCTCGAGGGCACGGGCTCGAACGTCTTCACGGCGAGGGTGGCCGAGGGGCTCGCCGCCGACGGGCACGACGTAGTGCTGCTTTGCCAGGAGGGGCGGCCCGAACGGTATCCGTGGGTCGATGCCACTGGAACGGTCGGCGCCGAAGGGGTCTCCGACCTCACGCCGAACGGAACCATAGGTCACCCTGGGCGCTGCATTCTTCTCCGGCCGGACATCGGACAGCTGCTTCCGGTGTTCGTCGTCGACGAGTACGAGGGCTTCGACGTCAGGCGTTTCGTCGATTTGACGGACACGGAGCTCGAGCGATATCTCAGCCGGAACGTCGAGGCCGTGCGCCGAGCCGTGGCGTGGCAGCACACGGACGTCGTGATCACCGGTCATGCTGTTCCGGGCGGGGTCGTCGGCAAGCGTGCGGTCGGCGGAGGGAATTTTGTGACGACGATCCACGGAAGCGACCTCGAGTACGCGATTCGGCTCCAGCCGCGGTACCGACGACTTGCCGCGGAGGGGCTCCTTGCGGCTGCGGCGGTGACCGGCTCGTCTCGCGACGTCATCACGCGGTGTGCGCAGCTCGTGCCCGGTGTCGGACAGCTCGCCCACGTCGTTCCCCCCGGCGTCGACGCGGGGCGCTTCAGGCCACGGCCGCGGGAGGAGGCCCTGCTTGACCTCGCGGGCCGACTCGACGCCGACCCGGAGACCCGACGCGGTCGACCGTCATCGCTCGACGAGGACGTCCGACGCGCCTGCGAGGCACGCGACGGCGAAGCCCTGGACGCGCTGGCGCACGCCTACGACCAGACGGTTCCCGACCCCGCGGCCGGGGCACGCTTGCGCACGTTGTCGACGGGCCATCCGATCGTCGGCTACCTCGGCAAGCTGATCCCGCAGAAGGGTGTCTCCTTGCTCCTTGCAGCGCTCCCTCGATCGCGCCATCGATTCTCCTCGCTGATCGTCGGGTTCGGCCTTGAGCGGGAGCGGCTGACGGCGCTCGCCTTCGCGCTCGCGGCGGGCGACGAGCAGACGATCCAATGGCTGCTGGGCACATCCGATGCCGCCTGTGGCGGATCGGATCCGCCACATATGCCGCTGCGATCCGAGGTCGTCTTCACGGGGCGACTGGATCACAGCTACGCCCCGGATGCGCTCGCCGCGATGGACGTGTTGGTCGTGCCGTCCGTCCTCGAGGAAGCGTTCGGGATGGTGGCGGCCGAGGGAGCGGCGGCGGGCGCCCTCCCGCTCCTCGCGCGTCACTCCGGACTCGGCGAGGTCGCGGCCGCGCTCGAGGGGCACGTCGGCCGGCCCCAACTGTTCTCGTTCGAACCGGGCCCGGGAGCACCTGCTCGGATGGCAATGGGCATCGATCGGCTGATCGAGCTGCAACCGCGAGAGCGGAACATGCTCCGGGAAGCGATCCGTGGATTCGTCGCCGATGCGTGGTCGTGGCGGCGAACAGCCGCAGGGCTCCTCAAGGTAGCAGGTCAGATGACTTGAGGGCGGTCGATGCTACGCCACGGAACAGGCCAACACCTGTGCGCCGCTTACAGCCAGTCCGGAAGAGCCCGGCCGGTGGCCGCGTGGAACTCGGCGATCACTCGGCCGGCCGTCTCCACAGCCCATCGTGCTTCCCCGGCCCCGACTTCGGCCGGGATCTCCGGAGGCTGTGTCTGGGACCGGCGGTCCAGCCTCTCTGGCTGGCCCCGGAACCCGAGCGCCGCGTCGCGAAGGCCCTGCAGGCTCTCCAGGTCGGGCGCCGCCTCGAGCTGCCGTCCGAGCGTTCGCTCGCACAGATCGTGCCACTTCGGCAGGAACCGAGCCCGGTAGTTGAAGCTCGCGATCTCTTCTCCCCCCAACCGGTTCACCAGAGCCTCCAGGGCGCCGTGCGCTGCCAACACTGCGGCCACCGCCCGGCCCCGACTCTCACTCGCACCGGCGGCAAGCTCGTTGGCGACGGAGAGAAGCTCTCGGCACGAATCGTGCTCAGCTCCCATAGCCTCCAGGACCCTACTCGAGCCACGAGATGACAGTCCGAGGTTCCCACGCGGCCAATCGCAGGGGACCTCTTCCTTCCCACGCCGCCGGTCGCAGTGGACATCTTCGGGTGGGGCGTCATCTACGCGCTCCATGCGCGCGCGTGCATCGAACGCGGGCGTGTCTGGCAGGCCGAGCATTACGTCGGCGTCGTGCGCGACCACGCGCTCTCACTTGCATGCCTCCGCCAGGGGCTGCCCCCCGTGCAGGCGCGCGGCTACGACGACCTTTCCGCTGAGACTCTTGCTCGATTCGAGGATGCCCACGTCCGCGCGGTCGCACCTGGGGCGCTCCGGGCAGCTCTCGCCGCGTCCGTCCTCGCCCTCGTGCGCGAGGGAAGGGAGACGCGCCTACCCAACGCCCATGTCGTGGCAGCGCGACTCGCGGAGTTTCACTGACGAGTGGGTTCGGCGGAGCACGCACCGATTTACTCGATAGCTTGTCGTTTCCCGACGACTCAAGCCTCGCGACGACCTCGCCAAGAACGCATACTCTCAATGGAACTGGCAGTGATCCCCGTTCCGGTCGGGAGGCGTAAGAGCCACGGGGATCGCCATCCGCCATCTCGCCCAAGCTGTGCGGCTTGATCCTTCCGTGCCTGATGCCCGAGCGTCCTCTTGCCCCCAGAACTCGCGCGGATCGACTCGCTGGCGTTGGTACCGCGAACGGAAGGAAGGGAAAGCTCATGGAAGACGTTCTAGTTGCAAACCGGGAGACTGATCAGCCGCCTGGTAGTCACGGTTCGCGCGACGCGACAGAGCGAGGCGACGTGACGAGTACGCCGCGTCGGATGTGGCTATGGGTAGTGGCGATCCTGGTCAGCCTCCCAATCGGGGGGTACATCGCAGACCTGGTCCTGAACGGAGTCGATTCCACGGGAACAGCGCTCGTCGGGGGCCTCATCGTGGGCGCGGTCATCGGAACGGCAGAGTGGTTCGTTCTGCGGCATCGAGTCTCGTGGCTCTGGATCCCAGCGACGATTGCAGGGATGGCCGTCGGCCTTGTCGCGGGAGCGGGCCCTCGTCGATTACGGGATTGGCCGTGGAGACCTCGCCCTCATGGGTGCGGTGAACGGTGTTGCGGTGGGAGTCATGCAGGCGCTGGTGCTCGCACGGCATCGGATCCCGGGTGCGGTGTGGTGGGCCGTTGCGAACCCGCCCGCCTGGGCGCTTGGCTGGTTCGTGAGCTCGTATGTCATCTCGAGGAACATCGATCAGCGGTTCCCGATCTTCGGCGCGAGCGGAGCGCTCGTCTTCGGACTGCTGACCTTGTTCCTCCTCGCACGCCTGTTCCGAGCGGCTCCCGAAGTTCCGGGAACTGCTGCCACGGCCGTTGCGTGAGCTAGAGATCGCTGCCGGGGTCGTGCTCATCGCGGCCCCCCTTTGGTTCAATGCGAACTTCGCCCTGCTCGGCAAGCGCTTCGAGTACCCGGACATCCTGCGACGATCCACGTCCGAGGTCCTCGAGCGCTTCCGGGCCGGTGGCTCGGGCCTGATCCTCCTGTGGTGGACGTTCATGCTGTCGGGACTCCTGCTGATCGCCGGGGCCGTGCTGCTTGGACAGGTCCTCGGGTTCGAGGGAATCGTCCCGTTGGCAACGGCGATCGGAGTTCTTGCCGGTCTCGTCCAGATGCTCGGCCTCTTGCGGTGGGTGTACGTCGTGCCCGCGCTCGCCCGTGCCTACGCAGACCCGACTCTCGGACCCGAGCAGCGGGAGATGCACGCCGTTGTGTTCCGTGCGCTGCACCAGTACCTCGGAGTCGGCCTTGGCGAGCATCTCGGCTATCTCCTCACCGGCATCTGGTCGGTCATGATCGGCGTCGGCGTTATCCAGGGATCGGCGCTGCCGACCTGGCTGGGTTGGCCAGGGGTCGTCATCGGCACCGGGCTGGTGGTCGGTTCGGCGGAGTTCCTCGGGCCGAACGAAGAGCGGGGATGGAGCCTCGCAGGAGCCGCGATCCCGATCCTTTACATCGCGTGGTCACTCTGGTTGCTTGCTCTCGGTGTCGCGTTGATCGTTTGATCTCTCGGGCAGGAGGCTAACTCATGGACGAGGATGAGAACACCTTCCCGATGGACTTCTATGTTGAAGACCCCTCGCCCCGTCCGTGGAAGTTCCGGCCCGAGGGCTACTTGGTCGTGATCCTCTCTGATGCCGAGGAGGGACAACGAGCGGAGGGAGCGCTCGTCGCTGGTGGGTTCGCTCCGCGAGACGTCAAGGTCTACACGGGCAGGCAAATTCTGGAGAACTATGAGGTGTACGCGACGCACCGGAACCTCGCGGACAAGTTGGCTGGCTCCCTCATCGACGACGCGGAGGGTCGCGAGCTCTACCTCGGATACGCGCGCGAGGATCGATCCGCGTTGTGGCTTCGTCTACCTGACGAGACCGACGTACCCAAGGCTCTCCGGATGCTCGCAGACTTCAGGTACGTCCACACGCGCTACTACGGCCCGGGGAAGCAGCAAGACTTTCGGGTCTAGGGTCGCCGCCGAATCGCCTTTCAGACCGGGACGCCCAAGGATGCGGCGCAGCGAAGGATCGCGTCCGCGGAGACGTCGATGTCCTTCTCGGTCGTGGACCAGTTGGAGATCGAGATCCGCATCGCACCGCGGCCCTGCCAGATCGTGCCACCCACCCAACACGTCCCGTCGCGCTGGATCTCCGCGATGACCGCCGCAGTACGCTCGTCGGCCCCGCGGTCGTCGTCGGTGGGCGCAGCGAAGCGGACGAGGACCTGGTTGAGGACGACGTCGTTGAGGATCGCGACCCCGGGCGCGGCGGCGAGCCTCTCCGTGATCCGGCGGGCGAGGGCACAGCATCGGTCTACGAGCTCGGAGACGCCGGATCGACCGAGCGAGCGTAGCGCGGTGTAGACGCTGAGGCCTCGGGCGTGGCGCGAAGATTCGGGTACATGGTCGTACGCTTGGTATGCCTCGCCAGCGCCCCGCACCAAGTAGGCAGCGGTCACGGTCATCGCCGCCCGGTGGGCGGCCGGGTCGGCCACAAACACGATGCCGCAGTCATACGGCACGTTGAGCCATTTATGCGCGTCCGTGGCCCATGACTGCGCCCTCTCGAGCCCGTCGACGTGATGGCGCAGTCCCGGCGATGTGGCCGCCCACAGCCCGAAGGCGCCGTCAACGTGGAGCCAGGCGCCGCGCTCGGCTGCGGCTGCGGCGATCGCGCGAAGCGGATCGAAGGCCCCGGTGTTCACGTTTCCCGCCTGGGCGCAGACGATCGTCGGCCCGGTGAACGCCTCAAGGGCCCGGCGGAGCTCGTCGGCCCGCATCCTCCCCTGTCCGTCTACGGGAATCCTCGTGACGCGCTCGCTCCCGAGTCCCAGCATCCGCAACGCGACGAAGATCGTGGTGTGCGCTTCATCGCCGACGATGACGTTGACCGGCGGCGCCTCGAACAGCCCGCGAGCCTCCACGTCATAGCCCACGGCGTGAAGGACGCCATGACGGGCGGCAGCCAAACCGGTGAAGTTGGCCATCGTCCCCCCGGTCACGAATCCCACACTCACTGTGGCCGGCAGCCCGAAGAGCGTCCTGAGCCACGAGCCGGCCACCTCCTCCACGACCGACGCCGCGGGCGAGGCGGGGTAGTTCCCGGCGTTCTGGTCCCACGCTGCGGCCAGCCACTCGGTCGCCACCGTCACGGGGAGGCTTCCACCGATGACGAACCCGAAGTAACGCGGCCCGGCCGTGGCGACGAGTCCGGGATCCGCGTCGCGTGCGAGGTGCTGGAGGATCAGCTCGGGGTCCTCACCCCGTTCGGGAAGGTCTCCGCCCAACGTTGCTCGCAGGGCATCCGGATCGATCGGTCGCCCGACCGGGCGCTCCGCCAGGTCGGCCAGGTAGTCGATCGCTATCTCGGCCGCCTGCCGCAGGGGGACGGGATCGATCGGCTGCTCGTCCATCTTCATTCGGCTCGCCGGCATCCTACGTGGAAGCCGTGGCCACGGGAATCCCACGGCTCTTCGGGACTTGGCGCACGCCCCGATCACCGTGGTGTCGCTCAAGCCTGGGTAGCCGCCCCGGGTCGAGCCCAAGCTCGGTGGGAGCGGCCCATCTGTCTTCTTGGATGTGACCCCCCCGTTGCGGAATCGGTTCTCTGGGGGCATCTAGGGCGTGTCTCCCAAGTTGTGCTGGTCACCGCGGGAGTCTGGGTAGGTGACGCGTTCAGCAGAACTCAGCGAGGAGGCTTGGGCTCGGTTCGAGCCGTTGATGCCGCCAGTAGAGGGGGCGGTCTCGTCCGTGGCGTGATCATCGCCAGGTGGTCGAGGGGATCGGAGATCCTCCTGGGCCGCGGTACCGCCGTACGCAGCGCGCGGCCGCTTCGCGAGGAGGCTGTCCGTCCACAGCGGACGACGATGAGGAAAGGGGGATACCCACTCCTCTCCACTTTCAATGTACACCGCACAGGAGGGCTTGCGGCAAGCCCCGGGTCATGCCGCATAATCGCCGGCCGAAGCCAGAACCTCCGGGAATGGGAGTCGTGAAATACGTGTGTTGTTGACGGCGTATGGGTCGCGCGTGCGCGTCGAAAGCCTGCGAGGGGAGGCCAGTGATGGACGCCGATGTGATCATCGTGGGCGCCGGCCCGACCGGCCTGATGCTGGCCGGTGAGCTGTGCCTGGCCGGGATGCGGCCGCTGGTACTGGAGCGGCATCCGCAGATCCGGGACATCCCGAAGGCCGGTGGTCTCAGCGGGCAGATCCTGGAACTGCTGCGATACCGTGGCGAGCTCGAGCGATTCGAAGCGGCCAGCACCGCTCCCCAGCCGGCATCAGGCCGGTTCCCGTGGGGCGGGATGCATGTGGACTTCACCCAGCTCGCAGATCCCCCGATGGAGGCGCTGCCGCTCCCGCAACCGCTGCTCGAGCGCGTCCTCGACGACTTCGCCCGCGAGCTCGGCGCCGAGATCCGCCGCGGCCGGGAGGTGGTCGTGCTGAGCCAGGACGACGCCACGGTGACTGCGGAGGTGCGCGGCCCGGTCGGCCCCGACCGGGTGGCCGCCCGATACCTCGTCGGCTGCGACGGCGCGAGCAGCCGGGTCCGCGACCTGGCCGGCATCCCGTTCCCCGGCATCACGTACCCGGAGGTCCAGCGGCTCGCCCTGGTCACCGTGCCCGAGTCCGTGACCGTGCTCCAAAACGGCGACATCGACGTCGCCGGCCTGGGCAGGATCAGCTTCGGCTTCACACGAACCGAACGCGGTGAGTTCGCCCTCGGGTCGACCAACACCGCGCTCATGGGGCTGTACACCAGCGAGGAGGAGGCCGTCGCCTACGACGACGACGAGCCGATGACCGTGACCGAGCTCCGGGACAGCATCCGTCGCGTGCTCGGCATGGACCTGCCCCTGGGAGAACCGACCCGGCTGACGCGTTTCACCTTTCACGCACGACAGGTCGAGCGATACCGTGACGGGCGGATCCTGATGGCCGGCGACGCCGCCCACCTGTTCCCTTCCCCGGGCGTCGCACTCGGCGCCGGCCTCCTCGACAGCGTCAACCTCGGCTGGAAGCTGGCCGCCGACATCCAGGGCTGGGCGCCGGCCGGCCTGCTGGCCACGTATCACGACGAACGCCAGCTGGCCGCCGCGCGCAACATGCTGCACGCGCAAGCCCAGGTCGCGATTCGGCGGGGCCACGACCAGGCCGCGATCGCGCTCCGGGACCTGTTCCAGGAACTGCTCGTCGATGAGCAGCCACTGCGCCGCCTCGGCGCGCTCATGGCCGGCTCCGACATCCGCTACCCGTTCCCCGGCCACGACCACCACGCGTTGATCGGGACCTTCGCACCCGACCTCGCCCTGCAGACCGACCAGGGCACGAGCAGCGTCGCGGAGCTCATGCACGCCGCACGGCCCGTGTTCCTCGACCTCGCCGACCCCGAAGACCTCCGCGAGGTCGCCCGAGACTGGCAGGATCGCGTCGACATCCACATCGCCGGAACCGATCAGCGACCGGCCGACGCCCTCCTGATCCGCCCGGACGCCTACATCGCCTGGGCCGCTACCATCGACGAACCCACCGACACGGCCGCGCCCGCGCTGCGAGAAGCGCTCTCCGGCTGGTTCGGCACACCCCTGAAAGCGACAGTGCCCATCATCGATCGGCCCTCCTGATCGGCTGACCGAACATCGCCAGGAGCGCCCATCCCGTGGGCTGCACCGCCAATCGGCATCCACGAAGAGACCGGCACACTCGGGGGCGTTCCGCGGCGGCAGCCCGCCGTCGTACTCACCGGCGAGCAACAGCACCGGCTTCCAAGATCATCCTGTTAAGAGTTCTTAGGAGACACGTCCTCGTCGCTTTCGGTACGAAGGGTCGCGGACGCACAGGAGTACTGACTCCGGCTACGATCGCCTTCCCGTGGGTGAGTACTCGCGCCCGGAGATCGCCCGGAAGGCCGGGGTCGATCCCGACTACGTCGACCGGTTGGTCGAGCTCGGGCTCCTGAAGCCTGGCACGGAGGACACGTTCTCGCCGGGTGACGTGCGCCGGGCGCGTTGGGTGCAGGGATTGGAGCGGGCCGGCGTGCCGCTCGATGGGATGGCCGCAGCCGTCCGGGATGGAGCTCTTTCATTTTCCTTCCTGGATATGACCGCGTTCGATCGGTTCGCCGGACTCAGCGGCACGACCTTCCGCGAGCTGAGCGAAAGGACGGGCGTTCCCTTGGAGCTCCTGAATGTGGTCCGCGAGGCCGTCGGCTTCGCGGAGCCACGGCCCGAGGACCACGTCCGCGAGGACGAGCTATCGGTCGCAGCGGCGATCGAGCTCCAGCTCTCGAGAGGATTCCGGCACGTTGTCATCGAGCGGTGGCTTCGGGTCTTGGGGGACGGCCTCGCCCGAATCGCCGAGACGGAGACCGACTGGTGGCGCAGCGAGGTCGGGACACCCCTGCTGGAGTCCGGCATGACGGAGAGGGAGATGCTGGAGGCCCAGGCAGACCTCGGGTCAAAGATGGCCCCCCTCATCGAGCAGGCCCTCCTCGCCATCTACCACGGGCAGCAGGAACACGCCTGGAGCAAGAGCGCCGTCGATGTCGTGGAGGGCGCGCTGGAGAGCGCCGGCCTGTACAGTCGGTTGCACCATCCGCCGGCGGTGTGCTTCCTCGACATCACCGGGTATACCCGGCTGACCGAGGAGCGGGGGGACGAGGCTGCGGCGGACCTGGCGGCGAGGATGGCCACCCTGGTCCGGCGGTCCTCCCAGGAACACGGGGGGCAGCCGGTGAAATGGCTCGGCGACGGCGTGATGTTCCTCTTCCCGGACCCGGGCCCGGGCGTGCTGGCTGCTCTCGACATGGTGGAGGGCGTCGCGACCTACGCCCTACCGCCCGCCCACGTCGGGATCCATTCCGGGCCGGTGGTCTTCCAGGAAGGTGACTACTTCGGTCGGACCGTGAACATCGCGGCGAGGATCGCCGAGTACGCCAGACCCGGCGAGGTGGTGGTGAGCCAGGAGGTCGTGGACGCGGCCGACGGGATTCCGATCTCGTTCACGGAGATCGGGCCCGTCGAGTTGAAGGGCGTATCGGGCACCCTCCGCCTCCACACGGCCCATCGGGGCGGTTGAGCCTCGAGGGGTTGCAGATAGAGCCTGACAGAGGGACCTGGCGCGTACAGTTCAGAACCTCAGACCCTCTTCCGCGTCAAGACATCTTCAAGCAGTGCGCTTCCGCGACGGACGCTTCTTCTGCTTCTTCTTGGCCGCATCCACGCTCACCTTGAGCGCGTTCATCAGTTCCTCTACCTTCGCCCCGGGCGAAACGGCCGCCGGCTCCTCGGCGCGCTCGACCGGCGTCTTCGCGGCGATCCGCTTGAGCAGCTCCTCGCGGTAGGTGTCCGAGTAGGCTGCGGGATTCCACTCGGTCTTCAGTGTCTCGATCAGCAACTCGGCCAACTGGAGTTCCCGATCGGACAGGTCGATCGCCTCGACCCCCGGAGCCACCTCACGGCCATCTCGCACCTCGTCGCCGAAGAACAGCGTCTCGAGCCCAAGCACTCCCCCGGCCGGCCGGATTGCGACCAGATGCGGCTTCGTCCGAAGGACGAACCGGCCGATGCCAACACGACCTGCCCGCTCCATCGCCCGGAGCAGCAGCGTGTACGGCGTCTCCCCTCCCCGCTGAGGAGCGATGTAGTAGCTCTTCTCGAAGTAGACCGGGTCGATGTCGGCCAGATCAACGAAGTCCTCGATCTCGATGGTATGGGTGCGCTCGGGTCTGGCCGACTCGATCTCGTCGCGGCGCAGGAGCACCATGCGGCCATCCTCGGCCTCGTAGCCGCGCATGAGATCTTCGAACGCGACCTCCGCCTCGGCGAGTCCCGAATCTCCCCCCATGGCCGCCGACGGCATTTGTTCCGGTTCACGACCTCCGCCGACCGGCGCGACATGGGCTTCTTTGGCGTCGGCGGCTTCCAAACCATGCTCCTCTAGCTCCTCCGCCGGGACGAAGCGCCGATAGCGAACGCGGCGACCACCGGCGTCCACCAGGTGGAACCGGACATCCTTCCGCTCGGTCGCCGGGTAGAGCCGAACGGGAATCGACACGAGGCCGAACGCAAGGGATCCGGTCCAGACGGCCTTGGCCATGGCGGAAGCCTAACGCGTCGGGGTATCGCGCATGGAGACTCCTCTTCGCCTTGGATGGGTGAGCCCGCATGACGTCGAAAAACGCCGGGCAACGACCCAGGCCAACCGGAACCGAAACAGCACGCCACCTGAACCCGGAGCCCTCGAACAGGCCGCTCGCCTGAGCCTTTCCTCGTGGGGCGGGGAGGACTCGAACCTCCGACCGACGGATTATGAGTCCGCTGCTCTGACCGACTGAGCTACCGCCCCTTGCGTGGAATGTACCGTGCCCTACCCGGTTGGGGACAGAAATCCGCAAACCATCCCGGCCGGGTCTTTGCGTACCACTTGACGGAGGGTGGGGCACATGCTGGCGAGTTTCCGTGAGGATCGTGCTCCCAGCCCACACGTGCGGGCGCGGGTGGAGGAGGTCAGGGCCTACCTCGAGGCCAACATGACACGGGACGTGGACATGGTCTCGGTTGCCCGGCAGGTAGCGCTCAGCCCCTTCTACCTGACCCGGATCTTCAAGGCCCAGTACGGCGTCCCGCCTTACCGGTACCTGATCCGGCTGCGCATCAACTACTCGACCCGCCTTCTCCGCGACTCCGTGCTGTCGGTGACTCAGATCTGCCATCACGCGGGGTTCAATAGCCTCTCCCACTTCACCACGACCTTCCGCCGCCACGTGGGCATGAGCCCCACGCAGTATCGGCGGATGGTCGACTGGGAACGAGATGTGGGTCGGTACGGGCCGAGGACGGAGGCCGTCCTCAAGCAGCCCCGTCGCCACGACTTCTGAATGTTCTGGAGCTGATCGCATGGCTCCGAGGTGGGAGACGAACCCCAACCTCCGGATCAGCAGTCTGCCCGAATGAGCCGGCGTCCCCGTCTCCTCACGTCCTGGTGCCGTAGTTGAGATAGACGACGCCGCCTCTGAAACGGCGTTCGTCCAACATTTCGAGGTTCAGGCGCACATTGCTGGGAAGGGACCCTTTGCCGCCTCCCACCAGGGCGGGTGAGACGAACAGGTGCCACTCGTCAACCAATCTGGCCTTGATCGCCTAGGCGGCGAGGTCGGGACCGCCTACGCTGATGTCACGTCCCCCCGTCGCTTTCAACTGCCGAACATCTTCAGGTTCGAAGTCTCGCTCTAGCCGCGCCCTGTCGCTGGATACCATCTCCAGCGTCTTCGAGTACACGATCTTGTCGGCCGCCCGCCATATCTTCGCGAAGTCCTGGATGAACGGCGGTTGATCCGCGAGGTCCATGGTCTCCCAGGCGACCATCACCTCGTACATCCGGCGCCCATAGAGGTAGGTGCCGATGTTGCGCTCGAGGTCGTTGACGAACGCGTGCACCTCCTCGTCCGGCTCAGCCCAGTCGAAGTTGCCCTCCTCGTCCGCAACGTAGCCGTCGAGCGACATGATCGCCGAGTAGATCAGCTTGGCCATGGTGAGCCTCCCTTTGCGCAGTCTGTGGATGACCGGCCGACGCCAGTCAGCGCACGACGCGATACGTGATGTGCGTCGCGAACGGTGACTGGAGCAGGCGCAGGTGCTCGAGGCTCACCGGCTGGTCGAAGCCATCGAACAGACGCTTCCCGCCCCCGAGCACGACCGGCGCGATCGAGATCGACAGCTCTTGAACGACTCCGGCGCGCAGCGCCTGGCGGATGACGTCGCCCCGC
>Ga0209874_1000338_pt1 | contig 13675 bp, 10 predicted proteins | sample GWRWN1_20_30_FD_187216 | JGI IMG/M metagenome (GOLD analysis project Ga0209874, IMG submission 187216) | Riverbed sediment microbial communities from areas with no vegetation in Columbia River, Washington, USA - GW-RW N1_20_30 (SPAdes)... | ecosystem: Environmental > Aquatic > Freshwater > River... | reverse complement strand
AGTGTAAGAGGCAAATCCGGCGAAGTTGAACGTCACGACCGCACTGATCCACCTCCGGCCAGACGTTAGTCTTTGCCTAAACGGATGTGGTTTGGCGGTCGGTTTCCGTTTACCCTTAGTGCTGGCAGGATTTCTGGGATGAAGGGATTTCCTTAATGCTTAGGTTCCCTTAAGGTTATTCGTATTCTCAGTGATTGTGTGTTGATCGGAGCTGCGCGAGGTGGTTTTTGGTTGCATCGAGGTATGCCCCGTAGTATAGAATGCGGTTCAACTAATCTAGGGAGTAGCGCTTAATATGTATGATGATTTTCTCGCAAGGATTCTTGAGCCGGATATTTTCCTGCCTTCTCAGTTCTACGGCACCGGCGGATTATCGCGCCAGTTGGAGGGGGAAAAGAGACTCATGATTGCGATCCTGAAGGACGCCGTCGAGTGCCTGGATAAGTATAGAGGTGCTCGCAACAGCTTGGGTCGAAGCCTTTATGGGAATGCGCTTGAATGGGTGCAGGACAAGGGCACGGAGTGGCTGTTTTCCTTTACTAACATCTGTGATCTCTTAGGATTTGACCCTGAATATGTCCGTGAAGTGTTATTGAAGCGGGAAAATCAGTACGTCCAGCACGTCAGCGGTAGTGTCTATTCTTTCCCGGCGTTAAGTGAGCAGGAATAGGATTACCGTCTTCTGGCTCGGAGAGCGGCTAGCTCCTCTTTAATGAGCTGACCGCGCGGAGAGTTCTCGCCAAGAACCTTGAGCGCCTTTTCAAAGTCAGCAGCCGCCCGCTGATCGTCGTCTTGGAGCAGCAATGACCGGCCGTGATAGTAATAAGCATCTCCGAGCCGGTTTAATTTTCCATAAACGACGCTTAAACGATACGGCGGTTTATCCCAAAACGGAGAGAGGTTCAGGGCGTTTAAGTAAGCGCCGGCTGCCGCGCGAAGATCATCTTGCTTTTCATAGAGCTCCCCAAGATAAAGATAGGTGAGAGATTCTTTCGGCTCTAGTGCCAAGGCTTGATTGAAAGCAGCACGGGCCAAAGCAAATTCCCCGGTTTGCGTGTACAAACGCCCCAGGTCGCGGTCAAGGTCAGGGTTTTCCGGACTCAATCGTCGCGCTTTCTCATAATTCTGCTTTGCCTGCGCCAATTGTCCCGTGAGCTGCTGGGCGACGCCGAGCAAGTGGAGCGACTCGGCACTCTCCGGGTTCTGCCGGACCAGTTTGTCGTACTCGGCTAAGACCGCATCGCTATCACGCCGCTCAATACGTATAATAACCTGGATTTTCTTCAGCAAGTCAGGCTGTTCGACTTTTATTTCAGTTTTTCCCAGCGATCGGATGACCAACTCGGTATTGGCAATGCGCTCTTGGGTAATAGGATGGGTCATCATGTAGGCTGGGACATCGATAGGATTCAGCGCCCGCTCCTGGTCAAGTAGCTTGAGAAAACCGACGGATCCTTTGGGGTCATATCCCGCTGCAGCCATGTAGCGCACACCTAAGGTATCGGCTTCCATTTCCAATTGACGGCTGTAGGCGATCTGTCGAGTCGCGGCGATGGCCTGACCCACGGCCCCGGCCGCCTGACCCCCGGACCCCGTACGGGCCAGCAGGAAGGCGCCGAGCAGCCCCAGAAGAGAAATGGCATCGGGTCCAGACTGGCGGGCCATGTGCCGTCCCTTGATGTGGACAATTTCATGGCCGAGAACGCCGGCGACCTCGGAAGTCGTTTTCGCCTTTTCGATGAGGCCGGTGAAGAAAAAAATCGATCCTCCGGGAACCGCAAAGGCATTGAGCTGGTTATCCTGGATGACAAAAAAACGGTAGTCGAAAGGCTGGGCCCCCATGGTTGACAGTATGCGCTGCCCAAGCCGGTCGATATAGCGTTCCACCTCGGGATTGGTGACGAATTTGAGTTGCTTGCGCGCCTCACGCCGAAATTCACGGCTGATCCTGACCTCTTCGTCTTCGCTAGGCCCGCTCATGGAGGGAAGAATGTCTTTTGCAACCTGCGAGCTGGAGCTGCAGCTGCTGACCACCAGCCAAACCACGAGGATCAAACGGCCACTAACACGCCAGGGACCAAAACTGCGGCTCATCTGCGGATTATAGTGAGTGGGCCACGGTCTATCAATAGCGCTAAGCATCTTCAGAGCTCAACCGTTGACGACTGATTATCAAGCCCATATCCTTTAAGGCCACTAAACATCTTGAGGTGAGTTCTATGACGAGCAAGTTCGAGGTTCCGGCGGACAAGCTGGCATGGCGGTGTGATCTATCGTTTCTTCCTTTCAGCTGTACGGCTGACATGACGCCGTTGGAGGATTTTATTGGCCAAGAGCGGGCGATGCGCGCCATACAATTTGGCCTAGGAGTAAACAAACCGGGATTCAATATTTTCGTCGCTGGACTTACTGGGACGGGTAAAACCACCATCATCAAAGCTTTTCTAAAAAAGATTATCGCCGAGCGCGTTCCGGCCAATGCCGATTCTTCCTTCCCCGAGGATTGGTGTTACGTTTACAACTTTAATGATCCGGATCGGCCTCAAGTGCTCAAGGTCCGCCGCGGGTGGGGTAAGAGACTGAAGGCGGACATGCAGGAACTCATCGAAAACCTCCAGCGCGAGGGCAAGAAGATGTTCGAAAGTGATGAATTTGCGCGCCAGCGTCAAGCGATGATCGAAGAGCTGCAAAAAAAACAGCAGGAGATGATGCAAGGTCTGATGGAAGAGGCGAGCAGGAATGGCTTCACCTTGAGAGTGGCGCCGTCGGGAATGGTGTTGCTCCCCACGAAAGATGGCAAGCCGATGCAGGAGGCCGATTATCTGGCTTTATCAACCACCGAGAAGAAGAAACTAGAGGACAAGCGCGGCGAGATCGAGGAGAAGGTCGAGGCCACTCTTCGCGAGGGAAAAAAGCTGGAGCGTGAAATTACTGAAAAATTGGCGACTGTTGAAACCCAAGCAGGTGAATATTTGGTGCGGCTCCCGCTGGCTGAGCTCAGGGAGAAATATGTCGATCACCCGAAAGTCTCAGCCTACCTGGACGGCGTGCGGGAGCATATTCTGAGGAATTTGAATCGTTTCAAGGGCACTGAGCTTAGCCCCGGTATGGTTCAGATGACGCCTATGCCGCTGGGCGAGCCGTCCACCGATCCTTTTTTACCTTACCGAGTGAATGTGTTCGTGGACAACAGTGAAACGCAGGGGCCACCGATCATCGTAGAAACCAATCCTAGTTATCACAATCTGTTCGGCGTCGTTGAAAAAAAACCAATCGTCGGGGGTTACGTAACCGATTTCACCTTGATCAAAGCCGGCTCCATCAGCCGCGCCAACGGCGGTTATCTGGTGCTCTACGATCGGGATGTCTTGGCCAATGCCGGGGTTTGGGAAGCTCTGCAGAGAGTCATCAAAAACCGCGAGCTCAGGATCGAAGAGCCGGCCGCGTTTTTCGGTTGGGCACCGCCGCAAGGGCTCAGACCGGAGCCTATCCCAACGGATACCAAAGTAATTATAATTGGCGATCCTTATCTTTATCGCAGCCTGGCAACTATGGACCCTGATTTCCGGGAGACGTTCAAGGTCAAGGCCGACTTTGACTTTCAGGTCGACCGATCACAGGAAAATATCGTTGCCTTTGCCTGTTTTATCAGCGACTACTGCAACCGGGAGAAACTCCGGCACTTTGATCCCAGCGGAGTGGCGAGAGTCATCGAGCAGTGTGCCAGAGCGGTGGAGGATCAGGACAAGCTTTCGACTCGTTTCAGCGATGTGGCGGACTTATTGATTGAGTCTGATTATTGGGCCGGCAAAGAGAATGCCGAGCTGGTGTCCGCAAAGCATGTCGAGCAAGCCATCGTCGAGAAGACATTTCGGTTGAATCTCATCGAGAAGCGTTTACAGGAGCTGATCGCCGACGGAATTGTGCTAGTGGATGTCGATGGTTCTGTTTTGGGGCAGGTCAACGGCCTGGCGGTTTATCAGATGGGTGATTTCAGCTTTGGCAAGCCATCCCGGATCACCGCCAAGACATTCATGGGCCGGGGCGGGATCGTGAACATTGAGCGGGAGTCAAAACTCAGCGGCAAGGCCCATGACAAAGGCGTACTGATCCTGAGCGGCTACCTCGGCGCCAAGTACGCGCAGGAACGGCCGTTGTCCCTTTCCGCCAGTATCTGCTTCGAACAGTCTTACGAGGGTGTAGACGGCGACAGCGCCTCGTCCACGGAGCTGTACGCTATTCTTTCTAGTCTTTCCGAAATTCCGATTCGGCAGGGTCTCGCCGTCACCGGCTCAGTCAATCAAAACGGCGAGATCCAGGCGATCGGCGGTATCAACCAGAAGATCGAAGGTTTCTATGATGTTTGCCGGCTCAAGGGGATTACGGACACTCAGGGTGTATTGATGCCGAAGTCCAATTTGCGCCATTTAATGCTGCGGCCTGATGTTGTCGAAGCCGTTAAAGATGGAAAGTTCCATATCTATGCGGTGAACAGCATCGACGAAGGCATAGAAGTTCTCATGGGAGTTCCAGCCGGTGAACGCGACCACGACGGGCATTACCCCGAAGGATCCATTAACCAGCGGGTAGAAAAGAAGTTGCGGCAATTCTCCGAGCAGTTGCGGCAAATTGCCGGGACCGCGAACCCCACAGAGGCGGCGAGCGAAAAATCCGACTAAGCCAAACTTAGCCCTCGATCTCCTTTTGCGATTCGGGTTTTTGGCCCAGGGGCACGGAGAGTTGCAAAGTTTGTCCTTTGCGAAGAATCGTGAGCTTCACGACTCTGCCGGCTTCCAGCCCGCCGATCATCCGCAGGACGTCTCTTGGGCTATCGACTCGGGTGTCGTTCACTGAGAGGATGACATCTTGCGAGCGAATGCCACTGCGCTCGGCTGACTGACCCGGCAGGACAGAATTAACCAGCACTCCTTTCACGGGCGAAAGACCAAGACTTTTCGCTTGATCTAGGGAAACTTCGGCCATTTGCAATCCCAGCCAACCCCAAACGAGCTTGTGCCCCGTCATCAGCCGAGGAACTATTCGTTTGATAACGTTAATCGGGGTCGCGAATCCCATGCTGCCGCGCTCCGATGCCATGGTGATCATGCCGATGACGTGACCTTTCGGGTTCAATAATGGGCCGCCGCTGCCGCCAGCATAGGCGCCGGCATCCGTTTGTATCAGGTCATAGCCGGCCGAATCCTCATAGGTACGTCCGGCCCGGCTGATGATGCCCAAGCTCATGGAGCTCTCACGACCGAAGGGGTACCCGAAGACCACCGCCAGTTCCCCTACTCTAATGGAGTCGGAATCGCCTAACGACAGTACCGGAAGCGCACGCCCGGTATCGATCTTGAGCAGCGCCAGATCCACCTGGGAGTCAGCTGCGATAAGCTTTGCCGGCACCCGCTGGAGATCTGCCAGCCGGACCTCGATCTCCTTTGCCTTATCGACGACATGTTGTGCCGTGAGAATATATCCGTCTGGATGGATGATGAATCCGGAGCCCCGACTCCCTTGAGGCTGTTGGGCTTTAAGTCCGGTCTTCGGGTCACTCTCCGGGACGACACGGATCTGGACGACGGCTGGACGCGCGTCGTTGGCGAGTCGGACGTAGGCACGGCTCACCCGGTCGAGTTCGGACTCAGTCTCGCTTTGCGGGGCGTCACGCCAGATCGCCGGGGGCGGGGTTATAAGTTCGTTGGCTGGTGCAGCCGCCGGGAGTAGAATAAGAAGAGCAAAACCAAAAAAGCGAGCCCTGAGTGTCCGATGCATTGTCGTCTCCGTTTCCGAAATCTGCCTGCCCTTTATCGAAAAGCTGAAGCAAAGACAAGAGCCCAACGTCCACGGTTTCTTTTGTAGTTTGGCGGCTTACTCAATGGCGCACTCGCCCAACCGATGTGTTATCTTTTGCGAGTGACGGGGCTCCGAGATAAGGTTGTGCTAGTAACCGGCGCCAGCGAGGTATTGGAGACGCGATCGCTGTAGAGTTTGCCCGGGGCGACGCCGTTGTTGTAGTTTCCTCGCGCAATGAAAAGCTTCAGGCGTTGGCGCAACGGCTCAACAGTGGTGACGGCCAAGCGCTGGCACTGCGCTGCGATGTGGCGAACAGAAAACAAGTCGCTGCCCTTGATGCCATGATCGCCGGGCGGGTCGGCTTGGAGTTAGAGAATGCTCTGAGACTGGAAGCGGCGGCGCAAGCCGGCTGCATGGAAACCGCGGATTTCAAAGAAGGCTATAGAGCATTTGTGGAGAAGCGATCGCCGGTGTTCAACCGGTCTTAGCTCTCGAAAACGGATGTTGCCCTTTCTCGATCAAGATCACTCCCGGCTCCGGGCGCGAGTGCGTCAATGGGCGGAAAAGAATCTCTTTTCTGGTGGCGGCGAAGAACGGCAAACTGACGACGTAGCGCGGCGGCTTGTGCGACAGCTCGGTAACGAAGGGTTTCTGTCGTACGCGTTGCCGAAGAAATTCGGCGGCGTGCGAGGAAAAGTCCAAGCCCGCGACCTGTGCGTCATTCGAGAGGAGCTGGCGCGCGGGTGGATGCTCGCCGATACGATGTTCGCGGTGCAGGCTTTAGGCAGCTATCCTATTGCTCTCTTTGGCACCGAAGAACAGAAACAACGCTACCTTCCACCCTTGGCGAAAGGAACCGCCATCGCCGCCTTTGCGCTGACGGAATCCGAAGCCGGCTCGGACGTTGCCGCGTTGAAGAGCCAAGCCGTGCGCCGCGACGGAGGATATGTTCTGACGGGAAATAAGCGCTTTATCTCTAACGCCGGAATTGCCGATAGCTATGTTGTCTTCGCTTCCACCGCGCCTGATCTGGCAGGCAAGGGAATCAGTGCATTCGTAGTCGATGCCAATAACCCTGGCTTGATCGTCAAAAAGCGGATTCAAGTGATCTCCCCCCACCCCATCGGCATGATCGCCTTTGAAGAGTGCGTTATCCCTGAGAGCTCACTCATCGGAAACCAAGGGGACGGACTCAAAATCGCCCTCGTGACTTTGGACCTTTTCCGCTGCACGGTAGGGGCGGCAGCCGTGGGACTGGCTCAACGGGCCATGGAAGAAGCTTTGGATTACGGTCGGAAGCGGCGTCAGTTCGATCGACCCTTGACGGAGTTTCAGGGGATTCAATTCAAGCTGGCGGAAATGGCGACGGAGTTGGAAGCCGCGCGGCTGCTGGTCTATCAAGCGGCGTGGACCCATGACTCTGGCGCCGCCGATGCGAAGCTCAAGTCTTCTATGGCCAAATTGTTCGCCACCGAGGCGGCGCAAAAAATCGTCGATCAGGCTTTGCAGATTCACGGCGGCATGGGTGTTGTGGCTGGCAGCGTTATGGAACGGCTTTATCGAGACGTGCGCGCTTTGAGAATCTATGAAGGGACATCTGAGATTCAGAGAATCGTGATCGCCCGGGAACTACTGAAATAGCTATTTAGCGGCGGGTAACGGCTTGAACGATTTGAACGATTTGAACGACTTGAACTCCCCTTGTGAGCTTCGGTTCGGTTCCAGACGTTCAAGCTGTTCAAACCGTTCAAAGCGTTGACCAAGCCTATCGTCGAGTTTGGAGGCAAAATGGACTTTGAATTATCCGAGGAACTGATCGCGGTCCGTGACCTGGCGCACGAGTTTGCGGAGAAGGAGATTGCGCCCACCGCCGCACAAGACGACAAGGAACACAAGTTTCGCAAGGATCTACTGCTCAAGATGGGCGAACTGGGATTTTTCGGCAGTGTCATTCCGGAAAAATACGGCGGCAACGGTCTCGGCTTTCTCGCTATGGTGCTGATCACGGAAGAAGTCGCGCGGGTTCACAGCGCCGTGCGCGTGGCGATCAATATGCAGATCGGCCCAGCGCTGGCGCTTTTGCAGTTTGGCAACGAGGAGCAGAAAAAGAAATGGATTCCGCCGTTGTTGCGGGGCGAATTCGTCGCATGTTTTGCCATCACCGAGCCTGACGCCGGTTCGGATGTGTCGGCGATCAGAACGACAGCCACTCGTAAGAACAACGGCTACGTGATCAACGGCACCAAACTTTGGATTTCCAATGCGCCGGTTGCAGACGGCGGCTTGGTTTATGCCTATACGGACAGGAGTCAAAAGCACCGCGGCCTATCCGCCTTCTACGCTAGCTTTGATCAACCCGGCCTGACTCGCCGCGCATTGGAAACAATGGGCGCTCACGCCTCCCCCCTCGGAGAATTGACCTTCGAGAATTTCCAGCTATCGTCCGATAACCTGCTCGGCAAAGAAGGGGACGGTTTCAAAGTCTGCATGTGGCAGCTCAACCAGACGCGTCTCAATTGCGCCGCCGGGGCTCTGGGCGTTGCGCGCGCCGCACGCGAAGCGGCAGTGAATTATTGCAACCAGCGGGAGCAATTCGGACAGAAGATCGGCCAGTATCAGATGAACCAAGAGCTGATCGCCCAAATGGTTGTGCAGGAAGAAGCGGCACGCCTCCTGGTCTATCGTGCCGCCTGGCTCGCCGATCAGGGGAAACCGAACAATCTCGAGACGTCCATAGCGAAGTACACCGCAGCGGAAGCCGCAGCCCATGCCACTGACGCGGCGATGAAAATCCTCGGCGCCTACGGCTACTCGACCGAGTTTCCAGTGGAGCGTTACTACCGCGACGCGAAATCGTATCAGATCGTCGAGGGCTCGTCGAACATCCAGAAAATGATCATCGCCCAGGATGCGTTGGGGTATAGGAAGGCGAATCGATGAGCGGTTATGATGCAACCGCTCATCGGCAGTCAGAAATTTTAGTCCCGAGTAGAGAATCCACTTAGCTGTGTGCTGAAGCGAGTCCAGGGAGTTTTCTTTCGGCGAAGGCGAAGCCGCCGAAGAGGACAGCAGAGTAGAAGAGGGTGGCCACCAGCCAGTTCTGGAAGAAAGGTATGGCGGCGATATAACAAGTCACCAGGCCTTGAAGTGTCAAGGGGTAAAGCCGGTCAAATGCCCATACTGCGAAATTAGAAACGACAAAGAAAAAAGTGGCCGCGGCGAGGGACGCAGTCGTGACGCGGAGAGCGGTCTTTTTCTCCTTTAGCAAGAATCCCATGCACACAATTGCCGCGAAGGCGAGATAGATCACCGGCATGCCGCTGTGAAACCCGATCACTATGTCACTCAAAAGCATCGCCGCCAATGGGACGATGAAGGCCCATCGTTTGTCGTCGAACTGGGCGCCGGCAAATAGAGCGAGGGCGCCGATGGGGGTGAAGTTGGATGGATGTGGTACCAACCGCAGCGCCGCTGCGCCGAGAATCAGAGCGACCAAAAGCATCGTACGTGGTTTCATTTCCCAACCTCCATTAATGTTTGATTTAGATACCAGTTTTGCGTGCTCGTTACAACTTGATGTCCGGTTTCTGATGACCGCAAGACAATTTCAAACCTTCGAAGATCAAAGCGAAACTCAAATGGCGTTCCAGGTGATCAGACCATTTATCCATGGCCGAGGACAGCCTTTGGTTGACGTTTTCTGAAACTGCTATTGGAAGCGGCGGTAGACCTTTGCGTCGACGAATTTGATTGAGCCAGTGACGGCGGAAAGCGGGACTGTCGAAGACACCATGGATGTAAGTACCCCAGGTCCGACAATCGTCACTTATTGCCCCATCACCCATAGTTTGCGCTGCGTCTGACCCCCCATGTGATAAGATCCGAAAACATGGGGCTACGTTCCCCCTTCTTGTCCGTCCCAGGTGAATCTCGTATCCCTGGACAGCACAATCCGCGGGAGTGGCCGCCAAAAGTGGTCGTGCTTCGACTTGAACCGTTCTCTTTTCCGGCGTCAGCTCCGTGACCACATCCAAAAAGCCCAGCCCATCTGTTTTTCCACCGGCTTCTACACCGCAAGGATCAGAAATCTCCCGCCCCAGCATCTGGTAGCCGCCGCAGATACCGACAAGTTCACCACCGTCTGTTGCATGCCCTTGGAGGGCAGGTCGGAAGCCCGCCTGATATAGGTAACCGAGGTCGGCGATTGTGCTCTTGCTGCCTGGAAGCACAACAACATCGGCGCCCGCCATCTCGGAAGGCGATTTGATATAACGCAGAGCCACATCCGATTCCGCGGCTAAAGAATTGAAGTCGGTGAAGTTGCTCATGCGAGGGAGCAACACCACGGCAACGTTTACTTTGTCGCTAGTGAAAACCGTGTTTTGATGACGCGTTATCTCAACGCTGTCTTCCTGATCCAATTCCAACTGCCGCTGAAATGGAATCACTCCCAGGATGGGCAATTGAGTATGTTCTTCCAGATATGTCACTCCGTCATCGAACAATGACGAGTCGCCGCGAAATTTGTTAATGATGACGCCCATAACGCGCCGGCGCTCGTCCGGCGCGAGGAGATCCAACGTGCCGATGACCTGCGCAAACACTCCGCCACGATCGATATCGGCAATGAGTATGACCCGCGCATCGGCGACTTGTGCCACCGGCCAGTTGACAACATCTCTGTCGCGCAGGTTCATTTCGGCGGCGCTGCCCGCGCCTTCGATCACGATGAGATCGTAACTGCGCGCCAGGCGCTCGTAGCTTTCCTGAACGAAACGTAGCAGCTCCCGTCGCCGGTCGAAGTAACTTCGCGCATCGTGCTTGCCCCAGACTGTGCCGTGGACAATGACCTGCGAACAATTATCGGCTTCAGGCTTCAGTAAAATCGGATTCATGTCCACGTGAGGCAGGAGTCCACAGGCCTGGGCTTGCAGCACCTGAGCACGTCCCATTTCTCCGCCTGCCGCAGTGACAAATGAATTGAGGGACATGTTCTGCGCCTTAAATGGCGCGACCTTGATGCCGCGGCGGCGAAAGAGCCGGCAGAGGCCCGCGACGATGACGGTTTTGCCGACATCGGAGCCGGTTCCCATGATCATAAGCGCTTTGGCGATGCGTTCCACCTTAATAGCGAAACGTCAAACCGCCGAAGACGTTGAATCCTGGCGCGGGCACAAAAAAGGGCTCATTGACGATCACTCCCGAGGTCGAATATTTCCGATCGGTCATATTGTTGAGGAGCAGTTGCGCTGTCCAGAACTTCTGTTCATAAGCCATCCTACTATTCAAGACGAAATAATCCGCAAGTTTTTTACCTTGATTTGGTTCGTCCCTCAAGAGGAACTGACTGCTCACATAGGTTCCGAGTAGAGAGAGGGTGAGCCCTTCCACTGGACGGAAATTGATCCCGGTTGCCACCCGATGGCGCGGCACGAGAGGCACCTCATCACCCTTTGTCACCTGGCCGGAAAATAACAGAACGTCGGTATCGAACGTGGCTTTGGTCGCGGTGTAGTTTATGAACCCGTCCAGCCATTGCTGGTAACGTCCCTTGAGCGAGAGCTCGATGCCTTTTCTTAGTGTCCGGCTGATGTTTTCGTTTCTCCCGGTGAAAGTCACTGGATCGATAACGATGAAGAGAATTTCGTCTCTGACAGGCATGTAGAAAAGAGCCAACGACGCCTCCAGCCAATCGGCCCATTTCCCTTTGGCGCCGATTTCAAAGTTGCGGCTCGTCATCGGAAGTAAGTTGGGGTTAGAACCGAACGGTCCCTGAGCGAAGATCTCACTGACCGTCGGGAAACGAATGCCTTCAGAATAACTGAAAGAGAAACTCAGATTTTTGAGCGGTGTATAAACCAAACCGGCTTTGGGGTTGAAGCGATGATAAGTCTTCTCGCCGTCGAGGGTTGAGTCGAGCTTATCGGTGAAATCGAAGTGATCCCAGTCGTAACGGAAGCCGGCATTTAGAATGAGCGGCTCAAAAAGCGTAAAACTATCCATGAAATAGGCGCCGACAACGTTCTCTTTAGTTAATTGCTTGCTCAGGAAATTGAAACCGGAAAAGTTACCCTGGTTAGTAATGTCGAAGCGGTTGTAGGTGTATTCGAATCCTAAGGTCGCAAGATTCTTTCTCGCCAGAATCGCGCCTTCGTGTGTAAGCTGGCCAATGCCGCCGCCAGAAGCCAACTTCGTCTGCAAAAGAGACTCGCTCGCCAGTCCCCTGACAAAGCCTTCTTGATCGTTATTGCGGAAAAAGCCGTTGGCAGCTAGGGAGAACCCCAATGGCAGTTTTTGGCGTAGGTTCAGCGCCAGCAAGTTGAGGTCTGAGTCGGTGTAGTCGCCGGGCGTGAGATTGGCTCGGCGGTCGACATGCAGGATGCTTAACGGCAGGGAACCCGCTTGCTTCAAGTGATCCTGGACGTGGGTGTAGGAAAAGATTACATCCGTATTATCCCCAGGACGGTACCCAAGTTTTCCAAATAAGCGCGTGATCCTTCCGCCGCTGGCGTCTCGATAACCATCGGTCAGCTCTCTGGTGACGCCAAAATAGTAATCCAGATTAGCGAATGGCAGGAGTCCATCGGTATTGAAACTGTATTTTTGCCGGCCATAGCTGCCGCCGCCAAGACCAAACCCAAAATGAGGCCCCTCGGTTCGCCCGCGCTTGGTCGTAATGTTGATCACACCACCCAAAGCATTTCGACCAAACACCGTTGCGGTGCCGGGAAGGATTTCCATTCGCTCAATGTCCTCGATGGGGATTAAGTCGAAGTTGATGGTGTTAAAGTCGGGCTCGTTGATTCTTACGCCGTCGACAAAAACGATCGTTGTAGTCACCGGCTGGCCGTTAAAACCGCGCATGTCGATCGTAGATTGGAAGTCATTGCCAACCTGATCATAGAGCACCATACCGGTCTGATACTGAAGCACGTCCTGGATTGTTTTGGCTCCCAAGGCTTTAATATCTTCCGCCGTGATGATAATCGCTTTGCCGGGGACTTTGTAGGCCGCCTCTTCAACATCCTTGAGTCGTGTCTCCTGGACTAGGATAGGCGGCAGCTCATCAGCAGGTTGCGCTTCAGCAGCCTGGCAAGGCTCAAAAAAAACAGTGGATAAAAGGAAGAGTAAGAAAAGATACATCCGAAACCTCCTCTCCCGCGAAAGGGGAATGTTAAGACAGATCGGATAGGTCTCCTGGCTCGGGCTTTAACCTACTCACCGCGCCTTCCCATCCTTCAACTGGGCTCAGGACAGTGGCTAGTGCGTGCGGCTTTCGTGGCCCTTACAGTTGCGGGGCAGCAGGGGAATTTCACCCCTTTCCCTGGCATCCATCTGCAACCCGACGAGATTGTTTCTCTATTGCCTCCTGAACTGAACGTCAATCTTTTGAGTCCGCGAGTCGGAAAACGATAGGTATTTTTACCCAACTCTCGACACGTTGGTCACCGTAACGGGCGGGATTAAAGCGCCAATTTCGCACTGCGCTCAACGCAGCGCTGTCCAGAGCCTCAAAACCAGAGCTGTGGTTCACTTCTAGCGACTTCGATCTTCCTTCCTCATCCACCAGAACCCTGAGTACCACGGTTCCTTCTCGCCCTTCTTTGCGTGCGCTGTGCGGATATTGAGGCTTTGGGCTATAGGCGTAGCTCACTCCCACCCGCCATACCGTTGCATTGCCGCCTCTTGTTCCGTTTCCTTTGCCGTATCCGGTTCCTCCAGCAAAGCCCGTCTTACCTGATCCATGGCCAACAGCTTCTTCTGCGAGACTCGCAAAACCCGCCGAGGCCGCTTGCTGTTCCGTTCCACCACTCTGGTTGGATGCGACAGCGATGCCTTCGCTTGCAGTGGGAATTTCGATGAGATTAGCTTCAACTCT
>Ga0209874_1000336_pt1 | contig 13707 bp, 10 predicted proteins | sample GWRWN1_20_30_FD_187216 | JGI IMG/M metagenome (GOLD analysis project Ga0209874, IMG submission 187216) | Riverbed sediment microbial communities from areas with no vegetation in Columbia River, Washington, USA - GW-RW N1_20_30 (SPAdes)... | ecosystem: Environmental > Aquatic > Freshwater > River... | reverse complement strand
CATCGGCGCCGCGCACGATCTCGCCTCGCTCGCGCGAGCGATCTTTCGGCGCCGCGGAATCGCTCGCCAGGCTGATGTGGATGGTGCGAGGGTGCGTTACCTTCCGCTCATGGCTCTGACTCGCTTCGTGCGGAGCCGCTCCGATCTGCTCTTCGCACTCGGTCTAGGCGTCCTCGCGCAGGTCGAGATCTGGTTGCGGGAGATCGACGCCGACCACGCCGCTTATGCGGCGCTCGCCCTCCCGATGACGCTCGCACTGGCGTGGCGCGTACGGGCGCCGTTGGCTGTCCTCGCCGTCGTCGCAGGCACCTTCTTCCCCTCGGCGCTTCTGTTCCCGCTCTCCGGCGACGCGGCGTTTGGCGTCTGGGTCGCGCTCCTCGTCGCGCTCTACTCGGTCGGAGCGCACACCGGCGGCTGGCAGGCCGTCGCCGGTGTCCTTGCGATGCTCGCAGTCGTGCTCGGCGCCGTCGCCGCCGACCCGGAGGGAGCGGACCCGGGCAGCTACGTCTTCTTCCTCTTCGTGGTCGGCGGGCCGTGGCTGGCCGGTCGCGCGATCCGGCATCGACGGCTCAGCGAGCGGCACCTCGAGGCGCGGGCGCTGGCGGCGGAGCGCGAGCGGGAGGAGAAGGCGCGCGCGGCCGTTGCGGAGGAGAGGGTCCGGATCGCGCGCGAGCTCCACGACGTCGTCGCGCACGCGATCAGCGTGATCGTCGTTCAGGCGCGCGGGGGTCGGCGCTCGCTCGCGACGCAGCCGGAGGATGCGCGGGAAGCGTTCGACTCGATCGAAGCGACCGGCCGCGAGGCGCTCGCCGAGATGCGTCGTCTTCTCGGCATGCTGCGCAGGGGCGACGAGGAGCTCGCGCTCGCTCCGCAGCCCAGCCTCCGCCACTTAGGCACACTCGTTGCGCAGATCAGGGAGGCTGGGCTTCCGGTCGAGGTATTAGTGGAGGGCGAGCCCGCGGCGCTGCCGCCGGGCGTCGATCTCTCGGCGTACCGCATCGTCCAGGAGGCGTTGACGAACGCACTCAAGCACGCAGGTCCGGCAACAGCGCGGGTGGTGGTCCGGTACGGGGCGGAGGACTTGGAGGTCGACGTGCTGGACACAGGACGCCGGCCGGCCGGCGGCGATGGTGTTGGCCACGGGCTCCTCGGCATGCGGGAGCGGGTGACACTCTTCGGTGGCGAGCTCGAGGCCGGCCATAGGCGCGAGGGCGGCTTCGCTGTACGCGCGCGACTCCCGCTGGCCTCTGAGCGATCGTGACGATCCGAGTGCTCCTCGCAGACGACGAGCGCCTCGTCCGCGCCGGGTTCCGCTTGATTCTGAACGCGGAGACAGGACTCGAGGTGATCGGAGAGGCGGCGGACGGCCTCGAGGCGATCGAGGCAGTCGAGGAGCTGCAACCGGACGTCGTCCTCATGGATATCCGGATGCCGAAGCTCGACGGGATCGAAGCGACGCGGCGGATACTCGCTCGCCCGGAGCCACCGCCCCGGGTCGTCGTCCTGACGACCTTCGACCTCGACGAGTACGTCTACGAGGCACTGCGCGCGGGCGCGAGCGGCTTCCTCCTCAAAGACGCGCCCGAGGACCAGCTCGTGGCCGCGATCCGGATCGCCGCCGACGGCGGGGCGATGTTCTCGCCTTCCGTCACGCGCCGCCTGATCGAGGAGTTCTCCCGCCGGGCGCCGCGCGAGCCACCGCGGGCGCTCGCGGAGCTAACGCCGCGCGAGCGCGAGGTGCTCCGGCTGCTCGCCCGCGGGCTCTCGAATCAGGAGGTCGCGGCCGAGCTCATCGTCAGCGAGCACACGGCGAAGACGCACGTCGCCCACATCCTCTCCAAGCTCGGCCTTCGCGACCGCATCCAAGCCGTCGTCCTCGCTTACGAGAGCGAGCTCGTGCAGCCTGGTGAGAGTCAGAGCCCGACGACTTCGCCGAGGCAGTAGCCGGTCAGGTTCAAGACCGCGGTAGCCCACGATTCGCCAGAACGCGCCGAGGGAAGCGCGGGCACGCGCTCCCCCACATCGCATCCGAACGCGTCTTGGGCACTGCGATGAAACCGCCGAGGGCAATCACAAGTGACGAACTACCTGCAAATAGGCACGAATCGCCGTGGGGGCGAGACACCTTCACTAACCGTGAACCGGTCCGAAGACGTACCCGTTTCGTACCCGAACGCCGCGCGCCCCCCAGTGTTGCCAAAGCAGAAGAAGTCCCTGCAAATGGCCTAAGCCGACGCGCGGATTCGAACCGCGGACCCCTTCATTACGAGTGAAGGGGCCATCAAGGCACGGCGGGCAAAAATCGGGCAAAAGTTTCTGAACACCGATTGTCTCCGAAGACGCCAAAAAGCGCCGTTTCCAGCGCCTTTGGCAGTAGCGGGGGCAGGATTTGAACCTGCGACCTCCGGGTTATGAGACGTGCGTTGCTAGGTCAGGCAACGTCGTGAAGCGCACGGTTAGGCGCTCCTAGATCATCTCAGGTCAGCTCAGAACAGCTCGACTCGAACACCAGCCGCACCGCCCGCTCCCGCAACTCCAACGGATACTTCCTCGAGGCTCCCATCGTCGGAGCATCCCCTTCCCCCAGGACGACGCCTGGTCCGGGAGCCTCCAAAAAACCCAGGGTCCTTCACCTGTGGGGGTGCCAAAAACCCGGTTCTGCCTCCAAGTCGGCTCGATCCAGTGATGTGGACGGGGCTTTTGGCACCCCGCAGGCGTTCGCACGCCCGCGCCGCGCGGTAGCCTTGCGGGCCATGTCGAGCTTGAACACGGCCGACAGTGGCGAGAAGGCGCGAGCGCTCGACGATCCGAAGCTCAAGAAGCTAGAGGCGCTGATCCGCCGAAGCTTTCGCGTTCGGGACAACCGGACGCCGGTGTACGTCGATGTCGCCGAAAACCTCGAGCGGATCGCACTGGATCAACATCAGATCGTCTTCGGTCGTCGTGGATCTGGCAAGTCGTGTCTGCTGATCTTCTTCCGGCGCGTGGTGGCTCCGGAGCGCAACGTCCACACGATCTACATCCTCGCGGACACAATCAAGACGCTCGACTACCCAGATGTTCTGATCCGGCTCTTGCTTGCGATCTTCGAGGGGTTGCCCTCCCGTGGACGGCTGAACACGGTGAAGCGTTGGCTGACTAGGCGCACGTCGGAGAGCGATGAGATCATCGCGGAACTCCGTGCGTTGCTGGCGTTGCCGACCGCGTCAAAGCTTCGCGTGACGACGGCAGAGAGCGACTTCCAGCGGCACCCACGCCGGGGTGAAGCACGGGCCGGTCGAAGCCGGCGTAAAGGCTGAGGACTCAGGCAGTAGATCCCGAGAGGAGGTTCGGGAGTCGGACGAGCAGAAGATACGCACGGTCGACGCGAGGCTGGGGGACTACAAGCGGGTCATTCAAGAGGAGTTCGAGGCCGCGAAGTGCGACTACGGGGCCTTCATCATCGACGACTTCTACTTGATCAATCCGACCAACCAGCCGGACGTCATCGACTATCTCCATCGCCTCCTACGTGACACCGACCTTTATCTCAAGGTCGCCACAGTCCGACACCGAACGCGTCTCCTTAAGACGGCTCCGCTTCATATCGGGGTTCAGGAGGACCAGGATGTTGACGGCTTCAATCTCGACCAGACGCTCGAAGACATCGACCAGACCGCTGGGTACCTCGAGGAGATGCTCCGCAAGCTCGGTCAGCAAGTCGGCATCGATGACGCGCCAGCCATCACTAGCGAGGACGGACGGAAGGACCTCGTGCTGCTCTCGGGTGGCGTCCCGCGCGACTACCTCAACATCTTTGTCGGCGGCATTGAGCGGGCCCGGCGGCTCAAGAACCGCCGGCGCGTAACGCCGACCGACCTTCGCCAGTCTGCTGCCGCTTTGAGCCAGAGCACGAAGTTTCGCGACTTACGCACCGACGCCGGCGCCGAGGTCCCGGCTCTCGAGACGCTCTTCGTCGACCTGGTGAAGTTCTGTCTCTCAGAGAAGAGAAAAACAGCATTCCTCGTCGCGAAGGACGACTTCGCGGCTTATCCGGAAGTACACGACCTGATCCAACAGCTCATGGACTTCAAGCTGATTCACCTCGTCGATGAGAGCACGTCGGCTGCTTCAGGTCGCCCGGGTCGCTTTGAGGCCTACACCCTCGACTTTGCGCTCTTCATGGAGCCGCGCCGGCGGAACATCGAGATCGTTCGCTTTTGGGAGACGGACGATCAGCGTCGACGTGTCCGGCTGCGTGAGGCACCCGACTATCCGTTGGCGCGGGGAGCAGCCGCGATTGCTGGTGGCGAACCAGCACAAGCAGAGGACGCGCTGGAAGTAGCCGATCAACTCGGCGTCGACGAGCGCGCGGAGCCCCTTACCCTGTTCGAGTAATCGATTGAAATCTTGCGCGGGTTCGATTCCCGCCGCCTCCCTCGCTCAACGATCAGGTGTCTGACCTGCGGCGGGAGTCGGAGGCCAGGCTTGGAAGGGAGCTGGCGCCGCGACGCGAACTGCGTTCGCCGCGACCACAGCCACCAGAGCGACTAACCCAACGCCAGCTGGAGGCCGCGGGCAGCCGCATCAAGGGTCGAGTGGTCTTCGTGCGCTTCGGTCGGAGATTTTGAGAGACGGACCTCTCGCCCACTAGAGTCGTGGCATGAAGGTCTTCCTCGGCGACGTTCGGCCCACCCCGGACGGTTGGGTTCGCGCCTATACACGAGAGGAAGTGATCGAGCTGCTTGGCTCCGGCGAAGTGGAGGCGGTCAGCTTCGATTTCGACCTCGGCTTTCGCGGCGAGGTGGAGCACAGGACAGGCGAGGTCGTCTTGCTCTGGATCGAAGTCGGGAGGCAGCGGCTGCAGCGGGCGCTGGACGCGATCAACCGCAGGCTTCGCGAGACAGCTTGACGACCGGTGGCCCGATCGACCTGTTTGCGCAGGTGCCGGAATGTTGGAAGCCGTACTTCGACCAGAGCAAACTCAATCACGTCGGCGCTTTTCTGGCGCGTGAGTCGAAGGCCAGGCACGGTTGGCAGCCCAAGCAGATCTTCCGCCCGCTGGAACTGACCAAGCCCAACGAGTTCTCGGTCTGCCTTATCGGACAGGACCCGTACCCGAAAGCGGGCGTGCCGACCGGACTGCCGTTCTCGGTGTCAAAAGGGACACCCTGCTCAAAGTGGCCGGCCAGCTTGAAAGCGATCTTCAAGGAACTGGTCTGCGACTGGCCCGGGCAACAAGCCTGTCCCGCGTCAGGCTGTCTGGAGCAGTGGACGAAGTTCTGCTTGTTGTGGAACGTGACGCCGACGTGCGAAGTGCCTCAGAGCACACGGCCCAGGAGAGGGCGAGGCACCGGCCGGAAGAGGGGGAAGACCCACAGGTCCTGCGGTTGGCATGACGTGACCCGGCACCTGATACGGGAGATCGTGCGACACAACGCGGCGATGGTCTTCATCTGCTGGGGCGACGACGCCAAACGGTTCGTGATCGGGTCGCCTGTGGGCACCCCGCAGTACCCCGTGATCGCTTCCAATCACCCGAGCAGGCGCTCCCACGGGCAGGGAACACTGTTTCTCTGCTCGCGCCCATTCAGCCAGGCGTGCTCGTACGCGAAGAAGTTGGGGCTACGGGACGTGGACTGGACGCTCTAACTAATAGCGGCGGCGGCATTATGCGACGCCGGTCTGCTCCACCGCTGTCTCCACTAGGCGGCAGAGAGCGTTAACCATCCGCATTTGCTCGATGGTGCGGCAGGGAACGTCGAGCAGCCGCGGGCTCCCGACGACGATTGCCAGGCACTGTGCGCGAGAGATCGCAACGTTGAGGCGGTTGCGGGAGAACAGGAACTCGAGGTGGCGCGGAAGGTAGGCGCCGCTGGAACTCGCGGTCGAGTAGAAGACGACTGGCGCCTCCTGGCCCTGGAACCTGTCCACCGTGCCGACACGAACGGGGTCCGGTAGCGCGGCCCCCAGCGTCCGGACCTGTGCGTTGTACGGCGCCACGACGAGAATGTCGGCGTACCCGAGCGGGCGGGTGTGGCCGTCGGCATCCCTGTAGCTTCGGCCGACGAGGCGTTCGATCTCGATACGGACGGCTTCCGCCTCTTCCGGGGACGCCTGCGATCGTCCTGGCCGTTGTCTCGTACAACGATCTCGAAGCCCTTGTCGATGGGCTTGTCGGTCTTCGGGTCCTTCGTAGCCAGCTCCGTCCCGAGCGGAACTTCGACTTCAACCTTCGTGGCGTCCGCGTCGTATCCGTTCGCGATGAGCTCTGCAACGACCGCGCTCACCTTGTCGTAGAGCTTGACCCAAGCTTGTCGATCGTGAGCCGGGAGATGCGAAGCAGATATCCGGCCGCATCGGCCGCATCGATCCTCGCTCCCCGCAGCAGTCCTCAGTGGCAGGAGTCGGAGCCAGAATCGGTGAAGGTCGAGCCCGCAACCGGGATGAACTCCCAGTCGTAGCTGCTGCCGTGGAGCGTGAGCTTGAGGACTCCGAAGGTGGTGTCGTTTCGAGTCTGGCTGTTGGCGACCGGTGACCCGAAGGAGTAGCCCTGGCCGGCACCGCCAGTACCGACCACGAACTGCCGGATCCCGTTCGGGTCGGGTGCGCCGGTCGGGCTTTGCTTGCCGAAGCGTTCGTAGTTGTGCTCGTGGCCGACCAGGACGATCTCGGCGCCCGCGGCATGGAGTGCCTGCCAGAACGGGTCGAAGGAGGCAGAGCCGCCGTGAACTGTGCCCGACGAGAAGCGCGGCTTGTGCCAGTAGGCGAGGGTGCAGCGGTTCGGGTGCGCGGCCAGGTCGCTTCTCACCCAGTTCAGCTGGGCGGAGCTCGAGGACACGCTGATTTCGCTGTTGAGTGCGATCAGGTGCCAGCTGCCGATGTCGTACGAGTAATACTCGGCCGGGGCGAGCGCGCCGAAATAGCCGTAGTAGCCCGAGGCTCCGGGCAGGTGGTAGTCGTGGTTGCCTGGCGTGGGGCTCGTCTTTGCCTTGAAGCGGCCCCAGTTGGGTTCGTAGTAGCTGGCGAACTGGGAAGGCGAGCCGTCCTCGTAGGCGTTGTCGCCGAGTGTGAGCGCGCGAGTTGGATTGATCTGCTCGACCAGGCGGGCGGTCGGATCGCAGTTTGTTGCGGAGCTGCAGATGTCGCCGGCTGCTGCAATCACCGGGTCCGCAGTACCCGCCGCGGCGACGACACTGGTCTGCGCCGAGGTCGCCGTACCCGAGCCGACCCCGTTTGACCCCGTCGCTACGACGCGAAGGGTCCGTCCCACGTCGGCGGCCGCAACCATGTAGGTGAGGTCGGAGCCCGGGACGATATCGGTGCAGTTGGCGCCCGCTGAGTCGCAGCGGCGCCACTGGTAGCCGTAGGAGATCGGGGCCGTGCCGTTCCAGCTGCCAGGATCGGCCCGCAGCGTCTGTCCCTCCTGGGCGCTGCCGGAAATCGTCGGTGGAGCGGTGTTAGAAGGCGCTCGCGGAGAGCCACTCCCGTATTCGATGTGGAGTAGTGCGGCGCCGGCGGCCTTGCCCTCGAAGGCGCTGGCGGTGCGATGTCCGGTGCCGGTGATGAGGAGCGCGAGGGCGTTTCCGCTCGTCCAGCCGGCGCGGTTGACGATCTCCTGGATCACGCCTGCGAGCTCGGGCGAGCGCTGGTTGGTTCCGGCCTCACCGACGAGCGTCCAGGCCGGCGGCGACCAGCGGACCGAGGCGGCGGTGCGCGGCCGGCTGGAGATGCCGCTCTTCGCCGTGCCGAACGTGGCGGCGTTGTCGGCCGCCTGCCCCTCGATCAGCAGGTTGGTGGCCTCGCTCTGCGTCTCGTCGGTCTCGAACTGGACATAGGCGCGGGTGATCGCGGCCCTCGGCGGGATCGCCATGTTCGTGAAACGCAGGCCGACCTTTTGGTTGGTGGAGTCGAACACCAGCTCGAGGTCGGAGCTGTTCAGGGAGACGCCGCCCGGAGCAGCCTCCTCGGCGTCATCGTTGCCAGAGCCGACCCGTCGGTCGAGCACGGCAGCGCTGACTTCCCCGTCGCTGACACTCAGACGGGTGACGTAGTCCGGCAATGTCAGAGCTGACGACGGGCTGGACAGGACCAGTGGCGAGAGGAAAACGAGGAGGCCCGGAAGGAGCCGTAGGACGCGTCGACGGAGCTCCCGATCCACATGAGCGTGGCGAAGCAAGCGGTCGAATACAGCAGGCATTGACCCCTTTGTGAGCGTGGCGGGCCGGAACTACGGCCCTGGGCGACCCTACCCAAAAGAATAGGAAAGTGGTCCCGGGCCTAGCCGAAGGAGGGGGTATTTGCGGCAGCTTTAGCCGAGCGGCGATCCGAGAGCGACCGGCCGAGTACGAGAACCGCGTCATCGGGTTTTTCGACGACGCGCTCGGGCGCTGATGGCCCCGAAGGCGGCCCGGAGCTCCTAGCCTCAGCCGCGTGAGTTAGCGCGGAATGACGAGCGGTATGTCACCGGACGACACGATTAACTCTTCACCTTGACCGTCTTCGTCGCAGTCGCGGAGTTCCCGGCGGTATCTGTCACCGTGACAGTGACCGTGAAGTTCCCCGGGGTCGTGTAGGTGTGCGTGGTGGTCGCTCCGGACTGCGGTCCCACGACGGCGGAGCCGTCGCCGAAGTCGAACTTGTAGCTCGCGATCGGCGTTCCGTCCGTGTCGGTGGAAGCCGACGCGTTCACGCTCACCGCATGTGGTGCGCGCCCGGCCCCCGGAGAGACGCTCAGGCTCGCGACGGGCGCGGCGTCGGTCACGATCACGGTTGCGATCGCCGTTGACGAGAGTCCCGCCGAGTCGCTCACCGTGACCCTGACCGTGAAGGTGCCCGCGCGGGTATAGGTGTGCGTGGCGATCGCTCCGGCCTGCGGCCCGACCGCCGCCGTGCCGTCGCCGAAGTCGAACGTGTAGCTCGCGATCGGCGTCGAGTCCGTGTCGGTGGATGCCGAAGCGTTCGCGGTCACCGCGAGATTGACGAGGCCCGATGTCGGCGTGACCGTGAGCGCCGCGACGGGCGGGTTGTCGGCGAGGCCGACCTGAACCGTCGCCGTGGCCGTGGAGGAGAGCCCGGCGGTATCCGTGACAGTGACCTGGACAGTGAAGATCCCCGGCGCCGTATAGGTGTGCGCGGCGGTCGCCGCGGCCTGCGGCCCGACCGGCGTCGTGCCGTCGCCGAAGTCGAATGTGTAGGTCGCGATCGGCGTCCCATCCGTGTCGGTCGAGCCCGAGGCGTCCGCGGTCATCGAGAGCGGGGCAGCGCCCGAGTTCGGGCTCGCGATCAGCGCGGCCGCTGGGGCCGAATCGCCCGGAGCGACGACGACGGTCGCCGTCGCAGACGACGAGAGCCCGGCAGTATCGGCCACCGTCACCATGACCGTGTACGTTCCGCCCGTGGCGTAGGTGTGGCTAGCCGTTGCACCGGGCTGCGGTCCGACCACCGCGCCGTCGCCGAAGTCGAATGTGTAGCTCGCGATCGGCGTCGAGTCCGTGTCGGTCGAGCCGGAGGCGTCGCCGGTCACCGCGAGGGGGCCCTTACCTGAGATGGACAGTACGGCGAGCGGCGGAGCGTCGACCGGCGGCTGAAACTCGTAAGCCCCCCGGTCGTCGTAGCTTCGCGGGCCCGCGCCGGTGTCGGGCGTCGCGGGGTCGTCGACGCGGGGATTGCCGTCGATGTCGTTGCTCGGCTGGCCGCTGACGCCCGCGTTCGCGGAGTCGATTGCAGGCGAGCCCGCCGTCAGGCGGAAGTCGCCGCCGGCCGCGTCGGCCCACCGCGGGTCGGCCTGGACCCCGTGCGATTCCTGGCCCGTGGCTGCCTGGAAGCTCGCGAGCGAGTAGTAGGTGACCGAGTTCCAGATCAGGAGCGAGTCCGCAACAGTCAGGTGCGCGAGGTCGTAGTCCATCGTCGTGCCCGCCGTCGAGCCGGCTTCCACGCGGATGTTGCTGTGTGTGCGGGGGCTGTTGATCCCGTTGTCGACGCTGATGTTGTTAGCCAGGGTGGCTCCCGTCGAGCCGCCCTCGACGTTGATCCCCGCCGTGACGTTCTTGTAGACGCTGTTGGCGATGATCCGCTGCCCGGTGCAGGCGTTGTTGTCGATTCCGTGGTCGCCGTTGTTGTAGGCGACGTTGTTGTAGAACAACGTGTTGTTCGACCCCGCATAGGCTTCGACTCCGGAGTCTTCGTTGTCGTGCATCACATTGTGGTCGACGACGCCGTCCGGCGACTGGTAGAGGCGGATCCCTGTGGCAGCGCGGATGTACTCGCGCGCGTTGTTGAAGACGACGTTGTGCGTAACCCGATTCCGAGCCGCCCCCGTCGTGATCAAGATTCCGTGATCCGAGTTATGGTCGCTCGTGTTGCCCGCGACGAGCGAGTCGGTAGTGCCGCTCAGGCGGATCCCGGATCTCGTCGAGCCGCTGACGGGCGTGCCGGCGCCCGTAACCCTGTTGTTGGAGATCGTGACGTTGGAGCCGCCGAAGACGGAGATCCCGTAGTTCGCCGTCCCGTTGATGAAGAAGCCGTTGATCGTGATCCAGTTCTTGTTGGACATCGAGAACCCATTGCCGTTTCCGGTGACGATGACGCTCGCTCCCGGCGCTGCGGTGAACGTGATCGGTGCGTCCGAGGTGCCCGAGTTGGCGATGCTGACCTGCTCGGCATACGTACCGGCCGCGACCTCGACCGTCGTCCCGGCGATCGCCTTGGACGCTGCCGCGCGGATCCCGCAGAACGGTTGCGTTGCCGTGCCTTGCCCCGTGTCGGAGCACGACGGATTCGATCCGTCCACGTAGACCGTGGAGGTAGCGCCGGCGCCGAGCGCGCCTGGCGAGATGACCATCAGTGCCGCGAGTGCGGCGAGCGCGAGCCCCCAGGGCCACCGAGACAGCATATGTCTTCCCTCCCTAACCCCAAAACTGGCAAAAGATGCCGCCGACCCGGACCGAACCTTAGTGAAGCTATTGGCATTTGTCTAGACAGGATGGAGCCGTAGCCGCGTCGGCTGCGGTGTCCGGTTGTTGGCGGAGAGTGGTCGGCGCCTACGCATTTGTCGTGGGTTGCCGGAAGTGGGTCCGGTAGAGCACATACGGAGGTCGCCGACCATGTACGACTCTACGACGACGGTAGCTGTCGGGCTGGACGTTCACGCGCGGTCGATTCGGGTCGCGGCGGTTCGGGCTGACGAGCTTTTGGAGGAGCGGACGCTGCCCTACGACGAGGAGGCCGTCGAGCGGGTGCTGCGTCGTTGGCCCGTGGTGCGTTGTTGTTACGAGGCGGGTCCGACCGGTTTTGGTCTGCAGCGGTTTCTGGTCGAGCGGGGGATCGATTGTCAGGTGGTGGCCCCGGGGTTGGTGCCGCAGCGGCCGGGCGACAGGGTCAAGACCGACAGCCGCGACGCTCGCAAGCTGGCCCGCTTGCTCGCCGGGGGGCTGCTCGAGCCGATCCATGTTCCCTCGCGTGAGCTGGAGGCCGCACGCGATCTGGTACGCGCCCGTGAGGACGCGCGTCTTGATCGGATGCGTGACCGGCACCGGCTCTCGAAATTCTGCTTGCGGCACGGACGCGCGTTGCCGACCAGCTCTTGGACTGTCGCGCGTCGCAAGTGGCTCAGCGAGCAGCGCTTCGAGTTCGCCGCCCAGCAGCAGACGTTCGACAGCTATCTGCACACGGTCGACCTGGTCGACGCCCGGATCGAAGCACTCGAGCGCGCGATTCGCGAGACGGCCGAGCAAGAGCCGTGGCGCCGGCTGGTCGCCCGGTTGCGTTGCCTGCGCGGGATCGACACGCTGACCGCGCTCGCCCTGGTAACCGAGATCGGCGACTTCGACCGCTTCAAAAGCGCGGAGCAGTTCATGGCCTTCGTCGGGCTGGTGCCCTCCGAGCGCTCCTCCGGCGATCAGCGCCGGCAAGGGTCGATCACCAAGGTCGGCAACAGGCACCTCCGCCGGCTCTTGGTCGAGTCGGCCTGGCACGCGCGCCGGCGGCCGACGGTCGGCTACCGGCTCGCCCGTAGCCAACGCGGCCAGGACGCCGTCGTCGTCGAGCGCGCCTGGCGCCGCCAGCAGCGCCTCTACCAACGCTGGCAGCGGATGGCCGGCCGCGGCAAACCACAGCAGAAGATCGTCGTCGCCTGCGCGCGCGAGCTCGCCGGCTTCGTCTGGGCGATCGCGACCGAGCAACCACTCCGCAGCACCTGACCCCGAGCCCCTCGGTCTCGAGCAGCGGATGCGTCCAACCACACGGAGAACCCTCGAAGCCTCTATGCGGCACCGCCCGGTGACCCGCGACGCTAGACCGAGGCAGCTCCCGACGGCTCCCAGTCATGCCGTCCCGACCGGCGAATGTCAGTCTGATCCACCGTCGCTGCCCCGGACCATCCGCTGCTCCAGGCCGAGAGCACCCCATCAACCCGAGCCGGACCCCTTGACTCTTTGCTCCATGTCAGAGGCGAGAGCCAGGACCGCAGGTCAGCCAGATTCGCACTTCCGGCGCACCTCGCCGGAACAACTGTCGATGCCGCCGCCGCCGTCCACGAGGTCGGCTCCGTCTCCACCGATGAGGACGTCGTTTCCCTGTGGCTGCTGATCCGAGCCGTCGCCGAACAGCACGTCGTCGCCCGGTCCACCGTCCAGCCGGTCGTTGCCGGGCCCGCCGGACAACCGATCGTTGCCCTCGCCGCCCAAAAGCTCATCGTCGCCTGCCTCGGTCGTGGTATCACCGATCGTGTCGTTCCCGGCGCCCCCTTCGGCACGATCGTTGCCGCCGCCGCCGTACAACTTGTCGTCACCGTCGCCACCGCTGAGGACGTCCGCGCCCGCGGGCTTGTCTGATGCATCTGCGAAGACGGTGTCGTTCCCGGGGCCTCCGTCGAGTTGGTCGTCGCCGCCACTGCCCGAGAGCCGATCCTCGCCCTCGCCGCCCAGCAACTGGTCGTTCCCGTCGTCGCCGTTGACCGTGTCATTTCCCCCGCCGGCGTCGATCTGATCGTTGCCGCCGCCGCCGTACAGCTTGTCGTCGCCCTCTCCGCCGATGACGGCGTCTGCGCCCTGCGGCTTGTCCGAAGCGTCCGCGAACACAGTGTCGTTCCCCTTGCCGGCGTCGAGTTGGTCGTCGCCCGCACCGCCCCAGACTCGATCCGTGTCGTCACCGCCGACCAGCTGGTCGTTCCCGGCGTCGCCGCTGAGCGTGTCGTTCCCCCCGCCACCGTCCAGGCGATCGTTTCCACCGCCACCGTACAGCGTGTCGTCACCGTCTCCGCCGACCAGTGTGTCGTTGCCCTGACGGCCCTTGCTGTCGTCGCCGTACAGCTTGTCGTTGCCGCCGCCACCGTCGACGCGGTCGTTGCCACCGCCGGGGTACACGACGTCGTTGCCGAGGCCCGTGCAAATCTTGTCGCGGCCGCCGTAACCGTAAATCTGATCGTTTCCTCCGAGGGCTACGATCACGTCCGCTCCGCGAGTCCCTTTGAGGATCTCGCTTTTCGAGGTCCCGACGATCTTTGCCCGGGACCCCAAGCAGGTCATTTGTCCCTGGGCGCTCGAGGTGCCCGGTGCGCAGAGCACGAGCAGGCCGAGAGGGACCAGGACACATCTGGCAGCGAGCCCCAGCTTCATCTGAACTAGACCCCGCCAGCCTTGCCGCTGCTGACTCATCTGTTTAAACGCTAGTTGGTTTGCGGCTCGGAAGGGAGCCGGGCCTCGGCAAAACCATCCCAACGTAGGGTCC
>Ga0209874_1000331_pt1 | contig 13755 bp, 12 predicted proteins | sample GWRWN1_20_30_FD_187216 | JGI IMG/M metagenome (GOLD analysis project Ga0209874, IMG submission 187216) | Riverbed sediment microbial communities from areas with no vegetation in Columbia River, Washington, USA - GW-RW N1_20_30 (SPAdes)... | ecosystem: Environmental > Aquatic > Freshwater > River... | reverse complement strand
CGGACCCGCGCCCTGGTCCTCGAGATCACCGGCGCCGAGCGGCTGCTCGGCCACCGCGCGGTGCTGCGCCGCGCGGTCGACCTGCGCAACCCCTACGTCGACGCGCTGTCGTTCCTGCAGGTCCGTTTCCTGGCCGACCTGCGAGCCGGCCTGGCCGGCCCCGACGCCGAGCGGACGGCCGACCTGGTGCTCCTCACCGTCAACGGCGTCGCCGCCGGGCTGCAGAACACCGGCTGAACGGCGAAAGGCCCCCAGCAGGGCTGGGAGCCTCCGCCGGACCGCGAGCTTCTCAGCAGGCGTTGACGGCGAGGTGCTCGTCGAGCTGCCGCACGGTGCCGCCCTTCACGGTGACCGTGTAGTAGTAGGCGCCGCCGAGGCGGGCGTTGCTGGCCAGCTTGGCGAGCAGCGCCTGCCGGTCGGCCTTGGGCTCCTCGCAGCCGCCGAGCAGGTTCACCCGCACGTCGCTCGCCAGCGGCAGGGTGCGCAGCCGGCTGTTCTGGTTGCGGACGTAGTCCTGCAGGTACTGGGCGTCGGCGCGGGGCTTGCCGTCCTCGACGGCCGCCGCGACGGCCGCCTGGTCGTGGAAGACCTGGACCACGTCGAGCACGATCGTGCCGCGGCCGCTGTCGACCTTGCGGACGAAGGCGTCGTGGCGTCCGTCTGCCAGGACCACCGGCTGGCCCGCGGTGGCCGGGGCCGCCGCTGCGGCCGTGGCGGGTTGGCCAGCCGTCGGGGTGGCCGCCGCGGCGGCTGCGACCGTGGTGGCGGCCGGCTGGGCCACCGGCGCAGCGGGTTCCGGGCGGTTGGCGAGCGCGACCGTCACGCCGGCGGCGCCGCCCAGCACTGCCAGGGTGGCCGCGACCAGCAGGGACGTGAGGCGCCGCCGAGAGCGGGCCGGGCCGTTGATCGGTCGGTCGGCCTGGGACTTGTCGAGTGTGGGCGCCTGCATGGCTGCTCCTCTCCCCCCGCGCTGCCGCGTGCAGCGCCGCAGCCGTTACGTTGCGCTCGAACGGTCACGAAGCGACACCGCAGGCAGTACGAGCAGCCATCGCTCCGGTCACCTTTTGGTCACCCGCTCCGGTCCTCCCGCTCGTTCGGGCCCGGTTTGTCCCAGGATCGAACAGGATCGACGGGGTCAGCGGCCGACCAGGGTCATCTCGAAGGAGTAGCGCTCGGCCGGATAGACGTGGGACCCGAACTCCACCGGCCGGCTGGCGTCGTCGAAGGTCGTGCGGCGCATGACCAGCAGCGGCGCGCCGGCCGCCACGTCCAGCAGCTTGGCCTCCTGGGCTCTTGCCAGCCGGGCGCTGATCGTCTGCGTCGCCAGCCGGAGCTGGATCCGGTTGGCGCGCAGCAGCCGGTACAGGCCGGTCGCCTCGAGCTGCTCGCGCTGGATCCAGCCGAGGTCGGCGGGCAGGTAGTTGTGCATCAGCGCGATCGGTTTCCCGCCGCCGGAGCGCAGCCGCTCGATGAACAGCACGGCCGATCCCTCGGCGACCTGCAGGGCGCGGGCGGCCTCCTCGGGGCACGGGGTGGTGTCCAGCCGGCGGAGCTGGGTGGTCGGCCGCTGGCCGGCCTCGCTCAGGTCGTCGTAGAGGCTGGTCAGGCCGAGCGGCCGCCGCACCTGGGTCGAGGCGACCATGGTCCCGATCCCGCGCCGCTTGATCAGCAGGCCCTGCTCGACCAGGTAGCCGATCGCCTGCCGCACCGTGGGCCGGCTGACGCCGAGGCGCCTGGCGAGGTCGTGCTCGCCGAGGTGGGTGCCGGGGGCCAGCGCCCCGCTCCTGATGTCGGCCCCCAGCCATTGCGCCACCTGGAAGTACAGCGGCACCGGGCTGGAGCGGTCCACGGTCGCGTGGTGCAGCTCGTCGATCGCGCCGGGCGGCATCGTCGGAGGTGTGGGTTCCGCCATGAGCACCATCATCCGATGAATGTCAAGACTAGCGTTCATCAAGATGTATTGACATCTTGACCCAAGCTCGGTAGACAAGGCGTTCGAGGGGGCGAGCACCGCCGGACGAGGGGAGGATGCGACCATTCCGTCGATGCTCGAGCGGGTGGCCGGGGCGCCGATCTCGTGGGGCGTCTGCGAGGCGCCCGGCTGGGGCGTGCAGCTGCCGCCCGAGCGGGTGCTCGCCGAGATGCGCGAGCTGGGCCTTGCGGCCACCGAGCTCGGCCCTGAGGGCTACCTGTCCGCCACCCCTGCGGCCATCCCCGCCCTGCTGGGGCGCTACGGGCTCCGCGCGGTCGGAGGATTCGTGCCGGTGGTGCTGCACCGTGAGCTGGACGAGGCCGCGGTCGAGCGGTCGGCGGCCGCCCTCGCCGCCGCCGGCGCCGGCACCTTCGTCCTGGCCGCCGACACCGGGACCGCCGGCTACGACCAGCCAGGCGAGCTCGACGACCGCCAGTGGGCGGCCCTGCTCGCCAACCTCGACCGGGTGGCGGAGCGCTGCCTGGACCACGGCCTGGAGCTGGTGGTGCACCCGCACGTCGGCACGGTGATCGAGCGCCGCGCGGAGGTCGAGCGCCTGCTGGCCGACAGCGAGGTGGCGCTCTGCCTCGACACCGGGCACCTGATGATCGGCGGCACCGATCCGGTCGAGCTGGCCCGCGGCGCGCCGGAACGCGTCCGCCACGTGCACCTGAAGGACGTCGACAGCGCGGTCGCCAAGCAGGCGGCCGACGGCGGGGTCGGCTACGCCGAGGCGGTGCGGGCCGGCCTGTACCGGCCGCTCGGCCACGGCGACCTCGAGGTCGCGGCGGTCGTGGACGCGCTGGAGAGCGCCGGCTACCACGGCTGGTACGTGCTGGAGCAGGACGTCACCCTCGACCGGGAGCCGACGCCAGGCGCCGGGCCGGTCGAGGACGTCAGGGCCAGCCTCGACACCCTGCGGTCGCTCGCCGGCCGGGTGGGATGAGCGATGGAGCTCGAGGTCGTCACCATGGGCCGGGTCAGCGTCGACCTGTACCCGGAGCAGGTCGGCGTGCCGATCGCCGAGGTGCGCACCTTCGCCAAGGCCGTCGGCGGCAGCCCGACCAACGTGGCGGTCGCCGCCGCGCGGCTCGGCCGCCGCTCGGCGGTCATCACCAAGGTGGGCGACGACCCGTTCGGGGCCTACGTCCGCGCCGCCCTGCCGGAGCGGCACGGGGTGGACGCGCGCTGGGTCGGCGTCGACCCGACGCTGCGGACCCCGCTGGCGTTCTGCGAGATCTTCCCACCCGACCACTTCCCCCTGCTGTTCTACCGCGAGCCGAAGGCACCCGACATGAACCTGGCCGTGGCCGACCTCGACCTGGAGGCCATCGCCGCGGCGCCGCTGTTCTGGACGACCGGCACCGGGCTGTCCGACCAGCCCAGCCGCGAGGCCACCCTGGCCGCGCTCGCCGCCCGCCCCCGCGACGCGATCACCGTGCACGACCTCGACCACCGGCCGATGTTCTGGCGCTCGGCGGCAGACGCCGGCCGGCTGGCCCGTGAGGCCCTGGCCCACGCGACCGTCGCCGTCGGCAACCAGGACGAGGTCGAGGTGGCGGTCGGCACCCGCGACCCGATGGCCGCCTCGGCGGCCCTGCTGGAGCTGGGCCTGCGCCTCGCCGTGGTCAAGCAGGGCCCGAAAGGGGTGCTCGCCCGCACCGCCGACGAGCTGGTCGAGGTGCCGCCGCTGCCCGTCCAGGTCCTCAACGGTCTCGGCGCCGGCGACGCCTTCGGCGGGTCCCTCTGCCACGGCCTGCTGGCCGGCTGGGACCTGGAGCGCACCCTGCGGCTGGCCAACGCCGCCGGGGCGATCGTCGCCTCGCGGCTGCTGTGCTCCGACGCCATGCCGACCATGCCCGAGACCGACACCCTGCTGCGGGAACATGCGGGGGTGGGCGATGCTTGACGACCGGCGCTTCGGCGAGCTGGTGGAGGCGCGGGCCAGGCGGCCGGAGGCGGTGGTGGCGGCCGCCCGCAGGCGGACCCGCCGGCCGCTGCTGGAGGAGCGGGGCACGTTGTTCCTGATCGCCGCCGACCACCCGGCCCGCGGGGCGCTGGCCGTCGGCGACGACCCTTGGGCGATGGCCGACCGCCGCGAGCTGCTCGACCGGCTGCTGACCGCCCTGGGCCGCGACGGCGTCGACGGGGTGCTGGCGACCGCCGACATCATCGAGGACCTGCTGCTGCTCGGCGCCCTCGACGGCAAGGTCGCGGTCGGCTCGATGAACCGCGGCGGGCTGGCCGGCGCCAGCTTCGAGCTGGACGACCGCTTCACCGGCTACACCGTCCCAGGGCTGGTGGCGGCGCAGCTGGACGGCGGCAAGATGCTGCTGCGCATCGCCGACGACGACCCCGGCTCGCTGGCCACCCTGGTGGCCTGCGCCGGCGCCATCGGCGAGCTGGCCGCGGCCGGCCTGGTCGCCATGGTCGAGCCGTTCGCGGCCCGCCGCGTCGACGGCCGGGTGCGGATCGACCTGCGGCCCGACCCGATGATCAGGGCGCTGGCGATCGCGTCCGGTCTGGCCACCACCTCCGCCTACACCTGGCTGAAGGTGCCGGTGGTGGCGGAGATGGAGCGGGTCATGGGCGCGACCACGCTGCCGTGCCTGCTGCTCGGCGGCGACCTCGACGAGGACCGCGAGGCCACCCTCAAGGCGTGGGCCAGCGCGCTGGCGCTGCCCAACGTGCGCGGCCTGGTCGTCGGCCGCACCCTGCTGTACCCGCCCGACGGTGACGTCGTCGACGCCGTCGACGCCGCCGCGGGCCTCCTCGCCCAGGCGCCGGCCGAGCGGGCCGCGCCATGACCGCGCCGCTGTACCTGCCGAGGGGCAGCGCGGCCGAGAAGGCCGACCCGGTGGCGGTCACCCCGGAGCTGGCCGGCTGGTCCTACAGCGGCCTGCGGGTGATCGAGCTGGCGCAGGGGGAGCGACGCGAGCTCCGCACCGGCCCGGCCGAGCTGGCGGTGCTGCCGCTGGCCGGCGGCTGCGTGGTCGAATGCGACTCCCACCGCTTCACCCTCGAGGGCCGCGACCACCCCTTCGCCCGCGTGACCGACTTCGCCTACCTGCCGATGGACGCCGAGGCGCGCATCTCCAGTCCGGGCGGCGGCCGGTTCGCGCTGCCCTCGGCGCTGGCCGGCCGCCGCCTCGAGCCGGCCTACGGACCCGCCGGGGAGGTCCCGGTGGAGCTGCGCGGCGCCGGCCAGGCCAGCCGCCAGCTCAACAACTTCCTCGCCCCCGACGCGTTCCCGGCCGACCGGCTGGTCGCGGTCGAGGTGCTGACCCCGGGGGGCAACTGGTCCTCCTACCCGCCGCACAAGCACGACCAGCAGCGCCCGCCGGAGGAGGCCCAGCTCGAGGAGATCTACTACTTCGAGATCGCCGACGCGGGTCCCGAGTCCCGGGGGGGTCCGGGGGGGCGATTGGTGGCCCCCCGGTCAACCAGGGGCTTCGGGTTCCATCACCTCTATACGGCGGACGGCGAGATCAACCTGACCGAGACGGTGGCGGACGGGGACGTGGTGCTGATCCCGCGGGGCTACCACGGGCCATCGGTGGCCGCACCTGGCTACCACATGTACTACCTGAACGTGCTGGCGGGGCCGGCGCCGCAGCGCACCATGGCCTTCTGCGACGACCCGGCCCACGGCTGGGTGCGCGCCAGCTGGGCCGGGCAGCCCGTCGACCCCCGCCTGCCGCTGACGGGACCGGGAGGCAGCAGCCGATGAGCGGACGGACGCGCCGGCTGACCATGGCCCAGGCGCTGGTCGGGTTCCTCGCCAACCAGCACAGCGAACGCGACGGCACCGAGCAGCGCCTGATCGCCGGCTGCTTCGGGATCTTCGGGCACGGCAACGTCGCCGGCGTCGGCCAGGCGCTGCAGCAGCACGGCGGCCTGCGCTACCACCAGGCCCGCAACGAGCAGGGGATGGTCCACGCCGCCGCCGCCTACGCGCGCATGCGCAACCGCCTGGCCACCTTCGCCTGCACCACCTCGATCGGACCTGGCGCGACCAACCTGGTCACCGGCGCGGCCACGGCGACCGTCAACCGCCTGCCGGTGCTGCTGCTGCCCGGCGACGTGTTCGCCTCCAGGGTCGCGCCGCCGGTGCTGCAGCAGCTGGAGACGCCGGGCGGGCCGGAGGTCACCGTCAACGACTGCCTGCGGCCGGTGTCGCGCTACTGGGACCGGATCAACCGCCCGGAGCAGCTGTCAGGCTCGCTGCTGGAGGCGATGCGGGTGCTGACCGACCCGGCGGCGACCGGCGCGGTCACGCTCGCCCTGCCCCAGGACGTCCAGGCCGAGGCGTTCGACTACCCGGAGGAGCTGTTCCAGCGCCGCGTCTGGCACGTGCGCCGGCCTCCGCCGGAGCCGGCCGCGCTGGCCAGCGCCGCCGAGCTGCTGCGGGGCGCCAGGCGCCCGCTGCTGGTGGCCGGCGGCGGCGTCATCTACGCGGAGGCCACCGCCGCCCTGCGGGCGCTGGTGGACGCGACCGGCGTCCCGGTGGCGGAGACCCAGGCGGGCAAGGGCTCGCTGCCCTACGACCATCCCTCGGCGCTCGGCGCGATCGGCGCCACCGGCACCACCGGCGCCAACGCCGTCGCCCGCGACGCCGACGTGGTCGTCGGGGTGGGCACCCGGTGGAGCGACTTCACCACCGCCTCCCGCAGCCTGTTCGCCGACCCGCAGGTGCGCTTCGTCAACCTCAACGTCGCCCCGGTCGACGCCTTCAAGCAGGCGGCCCTGCCGGTGGTGGCCGACGCCAAGGTGGCGCTGGAGGCGCTGGGGGCGGCGCTGGCGGGCTGGCGGGTCGACGACGCCTACCGTCGGGCCGTCGCCGAGCACAACCGCGCCTGGGACGCCGAGGTCGAGCGCGTCTACCGCCTCGGCCACGGCCCGCTGCCCAGCCAGGGCGAGGTGATCGGCGCGGTCAACCAGGCGTCCGAGCCGCGCGACGTGGTCGTCTGCGCCGCCGGCAGCATGCCCGGCGACCTGCACAAGCTGTGGCGCACCCGCGACCCCAAGGGCTACCACGTCGAGTACGGCTTCTCCTGCATGGGCTACGAGATCGCCGGCGGGCTCGGCGTCAAGCTGGCGGCGCCCGACCGCGAGGTGTACGTGCTGGTCGGCGACGGCTCCTACCTGATGCTCGCCCAGGAGCTGGTCACCAGCGTGCAGGAGGACGCCAAGCTGGTGGTGGTGCTGGTCCAGAACCACGGCTACGCCTCGATCGGCGGCCTGTCGCGGTCGGTCGGCTCCGGCGGGTTCGGGACCCGCTACCGCTTCCGCGGCCCCGGCGGCGAGCTGGACGGCGGCACGCTCCCGGTCGACCTGGCCGCCAACGCGGCCAGCCTCGGCGCCCGCACCTTCGCCGTCCACACCGTGCAGGAGCTGCGCGACGCCCTCAAGGCCGCCCGCGACCTGGACCGGACCGTCGTCATCCACGTCGAGACCGACCCGGAGGCGGCGGTGACCGCCGGCGGCGCCTGGTGGGACGTGCCGGTGGCCGAGGTGTCGGCCTCCGCGTCCGTGCAGGCCGCCAGGGACGCCTACGAAGCTGACAAGCGGGCCCAGCGGCCCTATCTGCGGCCGGGCGATGCCCGTCGGCCGGCCGGGGGAGAGGAGTCCCCGCGATGAGGACCATCAACCACTGGATCGACGGCCATGCCGGCCAGCGGGAGGCCGAACGCTACGGCGCCGTGTACGACCCGGCCAGCGGCCAGCAGACCACCAGGGTCGCCTACGCCACTGGGGACGACGTCGACGCCGCCGTGCAGGCGGCCAAGGCCGCCTTTCCCGCCTGGCGCGACACCCCGGTGGTCAAGCGGGCCAGGGTCATGTTCGCCTTCCTCGACCTCCTCCAGCGCCACAAGGACGAGCTGGCCAGGATCATCGCCGCCGAGCACGGCAAGGTGGTGCCGGACGCCGCCGGCGAGGTCCAGCGCGGCCTCGAGGTGGTCGAGCTCGCCTGCGGCATCCCCCACCTGCTGAAGGGCGACTTCTCCGAGAACGTCTCCAGCGAGGTGGACAGCTACTCGATCCGCCAGCCGCTCGGCGTGGCTGCCGGGATCACACCGTTCAACTTCCCGGTGATGGTCCCGATGTGGATGCACCCGATCGCGATCGCCTGCGGCAACTGCTTCGTGCTCAAGCCGTCGGAGAAGGACCCGTCGGCGTCCAACCGGGTCGCCGAGCTGTACGCCGAGGCGGGCCTGCCCGACGGGGTCTTCAACGTGGTGCACGGCGACAAGGTCGCGGTCGACGCGGTCCTCGACCACCCGGACATCGCCGCGGTGTCGTTCGTCGGCTCCACCCCGATCGCCCGTTACGTCTACGAGCGCGGCACCTCCCACGGCAAGCGGGTGCAAGCGCTCGGCGGCGCCAAGAACCACGCGGTGGTGATGCCCGACGCCGACCTGGACTCGGCCGCCGACGCGCTGGTGTCGGCCGCCTACGGCTCCACCGGGCAACGCTGCATGGCGATCTCGACCGTGGTCGCGGTCGGCAGGGTCGCCGACCCGCTGGTGGAGCGGCTCCGCGAGCGGGCAGCGGCGCTGCGGACCGGTCCCGGCCTGGACCCCGAGTCGGAGATGGGCCCGCTGGTCACCGGCGCCGCGCGGGAGAAGGTCGCCGGCCTGGTCGAGACGGGCGTGGCCGAGGGCGCCAAGCTGGTGCTTGACGGCCGCGACCTCCAGGTCGCCGGCCACGAGGACGGCTTCTTCCTCGGCCCCTGCCTGTTCGACGAGGTCAGCCCCGAGATGACGATCTACCGGCAGGAGGTCTTCGGGCCGGTGCTGATCGTGCTGCGGGTGGCCGACATCGACCAGGCGATCGACCTGGTCAGCCGCAACCCCTACGGCAACGGCACGGCGATCTTCACCTCCAGCGGCGCGGCCGCGCGGAAGTTCCAGAACGAGGTGCAGGTCGGCATGGTCGGCGTCAACCTGCCGATCCCGGTGCCGATGGCGTTCTACTCGTTCGGCGGCTGGAAGCAGTCGCTGTTCGGCGACCTCCACGTCCACGGCCCAGAGGGGGTCGCCTTCTACACCCGCGGGAAGGTGGTGACGACCCGCTGGCCGGTCCCGCGCGACTCCGCGGTCGAGCTGGGCTTCCCGACCTCGAGCTGAACGGAGGACCCGGGTTGCACGTCGGACTGCTCGGTGCCGGGCGCATCGGCGCGTTCCACGCGCGCATGCTGCAGGCGTTGCCGGGGGTCGACCGGCTCACGATCGCCGACGCCGACGCCGAACGGGCGGCGCAGGTCGCCGCCGAGCTCGGGGTCGCCTCGGCGCCGTCGGCGCACGCCCTGGTCGACGCCGGCGCCCAGGCGCTGGTGATCGCGGCCGCCACCGCCGCCCACGCCGAGCTCATCCACCTCGGTGCCGACGCCGGCCTGCCGACCTTCTGCGAGAAGCCGATCGCGTTGGACCTGGAGACCACCGACGCGGTCGTCGAGCACGTGGAGAAGGCCGGCGTGGCGCTGCAGATCGGCTTCCAGCGCCGCTTCGACCCCGGCTACCTGGCGGCGCGGCGCCTGGTCGCCTCCGGCGAGCTCGGCCGCCTGTACGCCGTCCGGCTGGCCACCCACGACCCGGCGCCGCCGCACGACGCCTACATCGCCAGCAGCGGCGGCATCTTCCGCGACCTGCACATCCACGACTTCGACGCGCTCCGCTGGGCCACCGGCCGGGAGGTGGTCGAGGTCTACGCCGACGGCTCGGTGCTCCACGACGAGCGCTTCGCCCGCCACGGCGACGTCGATGTGGCGGCCGCGGTCCTGCGGCTCGCCGACGGGGCGCTCGGGATCGTGTCCGGCGCCCGCCATGACCCGCGCGGCTACGACGTCCGCATGGAGCTGTTCGGCTCCGGCGACAGCGTCGCCGTCGGGGTCGACCCGCGAACGCCGCTCCGCTCGCTGGAGCCAGGGGTGCCGCCGCCACCCGGTCCCGGCTACCGCGGCTTCATGGAGCGCTTCGCGACCGCCTACCAGGCCGAGCTCGCCGCGTTCCTGGAGGTGGCGCAGGGCAGGGTGGCGAGCCCCTGCACCGGTGCGGACGCCCGCAGCGCACTGCTGATCGCCATGGCCGCCGACCGCTCGCTCGCCGAGCACCGGCCGGTCCGGCTGGAGGAGGTGGCATGACCCGAACGGGAAGGTGGGACCCATCCATCTGTTGAGTAGGGAGGTATCCATGTCGAGGAAGCGTTTGTTCTGGCCCGCGCTGGCGTTCGCGCTGGTGCTGCTGGCCGCCGGCTGCGACGAGGCCCCCAAGGAGGCCGCCAGCAGCGGCGAGAGCGGCGGCGCGCAGGGCGGCCTCAACATCGCGGTGGTGACGCACGGCCAGGCCTCCGACCCCTTCTGGTCGGTGGTCAAGAACGGCGTCGACGCAGCCGCCAAGGACACCGGCAACACCGTCAACTACCAGGCGCCGCAGACGTTCGACATGGTGGAGATGAGCCGCCTGATCGACGCGGCGGTCGCCGGCAAGCCCGACGGCCTGGTGATCTCCATCCCCGACGCCAAGGCGCTGTCGGGGTCGATCAAGAAGGCGGTCGACGCCGGCATCCCGGTGATCTCGATGAACTCCGGCAGCGACACCTACAAGGAACTGGGGGTGCTGACGCACATCGGCCAGACCGAGTTCGAGGCCGGCCTTGGCGGCGGTGAGCGCATGGCCGCGGCCGGGGTGAAGAACGCGGTCTGCGTCAACCAGGAGGTCGGCAACGCCGCCCTCGACCTGCGCTGCGAGGGCTTCACCGAGTCCATGACCAAGGCGGGCGGCAAGGTCAAGGTCCTGGCCGTCAACCTGGCCGACCCGACCGACGCCCAGCAGCGGATCTCGGCGGGCCTCGGTGACGCCGACGGGGTCTTCACGCTCGGGCCGACCGGCGCGACCCCGGCGCTGGCCGCCCTGAAGGCCGACAACAAGCTCGGCCAGGTGAAGCTGGCCACCTTCGACCTCTCCCCCGAGGTGCTGCAGTCCATCGCCGACGGCGAGGTGCTGTTCGCCATCGACCAGCAGCAGTACCTGCAGGGCTACATGCCGATCGTGTTCCTGACCCAGTACAAGAAGTACGGCGTCGTCCCCACCGGGGTCGTCCAGACCGGCCCGGCGTTCGTCGAGAAGGCCAACGCCGCGCAGGTGATCGACCTCAGCAAGGAGGGCATCCGCTAGCCGACGAGGGCGGTCCGGACCGCCCGTGCGGCGGTCCGGACCGGTCCTTCGGAGAAGGGAGCAGCACATGGCTGTCACCGAAGCGCCCCCGGGACCCCAAGCGGACGAACGGGTGCGCCGCGCGGGGCTCTTGCGGCGGCTGCTGGCCCGGCCGGAGCTTGGCGCGGTGGCCGGCGCGATCCTGGTGTGGGTGTTCTTCGCGCTGGTGGCCGGCAACCGGGGGTTCCTCACCCTCGACGGCACGGCGAGCTACCTGGCGGTCGCCTCCGAGCTCGGCATCCTGGCGGTCGCCGTGTCCCTGCTGATGATCGCCGGCGAGTTCGACCTGTCGATCGGGTCGATCATCGGGGCCAGCGGCATGGTGATCGCCATGCTCAACATCGAGTACGGCTGGCCGCTCTGGGCGGCGATCGTGATGGCGATCGCGTTCTCGCTGGTGGCGGGGTTCCTGAACGGGCTGGTGGTGGTCTGGACGAGGCTGCCGTCGTTCATCGTCACCCTGGCCAGCCTGTTCATCTTCCGCGGTCTCACCATCGGCATCACCAGGCTGGTCACCGGCCGCACCCAGCTCGGCGGCATCGACACGGACGCCCCGGTGGTGTCGTGGCTGTTCGGCGGCGAGATCGGGCGGTTCTCGGTCTCGATCGTGTGGTGGCTGGCGCTGGCCGCCCTGGCGACCTGGGTGCTGCTGCGCACCAGGGTGGGCAACTGGATCTTCGGTGCCGGCGGCGCTCCCGACGCCTCCCGAAACCTCGGTGTCCCGGTCAACCGGCTGAAGATCGGGCTGTTCATGACCACCGCGTTCTCCGCCTGCCTGGTGGCCATCCTCCAGGTGGTGAACTTCGGCGGCGCCGACGTGCTGCGCGGCACCGGGCAGGAGTTCCAGGCGATCATCGCCGTGGTCATCGGCGGCACCCTGCTGACCGGCGGCTACGGCTCGGCCATCGGCGCGGTCTTCGGCGCGCTCATCTTCGGCATGGTGCGGCAGGGGATCGTCATCACCGGCGTCAACGCCGACTGGTTCCAGGTGTTCCTCGGTGCGATGCTGATCGTGGCGGTGCTGGTCAACAACTACATCCGCAAGAAGGCCGCGGAGGCGAAGCGATGAGCGAAGGCACCCGCGACGGGACCCCGCTGCTCGAGGTCGACAACCTCACCAAGTACTTCGGCACCGTCATCGCCATCAAGGACATCTCCATGAGCGTGCGGGCCGGCGAGGTCATGTGCGTGCTCGGCGACAACGGCGCCGGCAAGTCGACGCTGATCAAGACCCTCTCCGGAGTGCACCAGCCGAGCGAGGGCCGCTACCTGATCGAGGGCGAGGAGGTGCGCCTCTCCTCGCCGCGCGACGCGCTGTCCCGCGGGATCGCCACCGTCTATCAGGACCTGGCGATGATCCCGCTGCTGAGCATCTGGCGGAACTTCTTCCTCGGCTCCGAGCCGACCAGGGGCTGGGGGCCGTGGCGCCGCTTCGACGTCGACTTCGCCCAGAGGACCGCCCGCGAAGAGCTCCAGAAGATGGGCATCGACATCCGCGACACCGCCCAGCCGGTCGGCACCCTGTCGGGTGGCGAGCGCCAGTCGGTGGCGATCGCCCGCGCCGTGTACTTCGGGGCCAAGGTACTGATCCTCGACGAGCCCACCTCGGCGCTCGGCGTCAAGCAGGCCGGCGTGGTGCTGCGCTACATCGTGCAGGCCCGCGCCCGCGGGCTCGGGGTGATCTTCATCACCCACAACCCGCACCACGCCTACCCGGTCGGCGACCGCTTCACCATCCTCAACCGCGGCCGCAGCTACGGCACCTTCAACAAGGCCGAGCTGAGCCGCGACGAGCTGGTGCAGATGATGGCCGGCGGCAAGGAGCTGGAGGAGCTGGGCCACGAGCTGGACGAGTTCGCTCGGGCCGAAGGGGAGAGTGAGGAGGCGCAGGCGTTGCGCAGCGCTGCGCACGTGTTGGAGGAGGAGGCGAAGGGGTAGGGGCTACCGGGGCCGGGCGGGGGCCACCGCCCTCTCTCCGCAAACTACAGTCGGTCGGGCGGTGGCCCCCGCCCGGCCCCTACGGGATCTCCTTGAGCCAGCGGCTTCTTCGCGCCGTTGGCTCCTCTTTGGGTCTTGATATCCAACAGAAACGGGCTTATAACCACGTAAACACAGATCCGAAGGCGTGGGGAAACCACATGTATGCGGAGCAGCGGCAGCAGCGCATCGTGGAGTGGGCCCGGAGTGAGGGGCGGGTCGATGTGGCCGCCCTGGCGGGGGAGTTCGGGGTGACGACCGAGACGGTGCGGCGGGATCTGACCGTGCTCGAGCGGCATGGGGTGCTGCGACGGGTGCATGGGGGGGCGATTCCGGTCGAGCGGCTTGGGTTCGAGCCGGGGTTGGGGGCCAGGGACGCGGTGATGACCGAGGAGAAGGAGCGGATCGCCAAGGCCGCGCTGGCGGAGCTGCCGGATGGGGGGTCGGTGCTGGTGGATGCCGGCACCACCACCGCCCGGTTTGCGGAGCTGCTGCCGGGGGACCGGGACCTCACCGTGGTGACCACCGCGCTGCCGATCGCGCTGACGCTGTCGGTGCGGCCGGGGCTGACGCTGCTGCTGGTCGGCGGGC
>Ga0209874_1000329_pt1 | contig 13763 bp, 11 predicted proteins | sample GWRWN1_20_30_FD_187216 | JGI IMG/M metagenome (GOLD analysis project Ga0209874, IMG submission 187216) | Riverbed sediment microbial communities from areas with no vegetation in Columbia River, Washington, USA - GW-RW N1_20_30 (SPAdes)... | ecosystem: Environmental > Aquatic > Freshwater > River... | reverse complement strand
CTGTCAGCACTAATTTGGAACGAGTCGATTTTCTAGCCATGCCGTCAGTATAACAGACGACATAGCTAATAGATATGTTTCAGTGAAACGATATACTAGTTTCAGCATAGCCGCGCAGCAGCAACACCGGGCTACCCTTGCCGCCGACGAGGTAACGCAATCGAACTCCGTTGACTTCGGCGAAGCGCTCGGCAAAGCCGGCAGGCACTGTGCTAGCTGCGGCCAAGAGGGGAGCAGATGCCCGCGGCAACTCGGCGATCAGATCTTCAGTGGTCAGGATGGCGTGGGCGAAGGTCGGACCATTCAGCTCATGCGCGGCGCGCATCATTTCCTTGGTGAACGCCGCGGTTGCGTCCTTGACCAATGTTACATGATAGCCGAGCTCCACCGCAAAGCGGCTGGTGGTTTCGATACACGTGTTGGCCAGGAGACCGATCACGATCACCTGGATGATTCCCTTCTGCTTCAGCCGAAAATCCAGATCGGTGTTTGCAAATCCGCTCCCGCCCCAGTGGTCCTTGACGATGACGTCGCCCGGTTGCGGCGCGAAATCGGCGTGCCACTCGCCGCCCCACGAGCCTCTCGCGAATGTCTGCATCTTGCCGGACGCAACCTGATAGGGGGTCGCATGGTCCCAGTTTTCATAGTCGCCGGGCTCCCAGCGACGATGCGGCACGATGAAGACCTGGATCCCGGCCTTGCGAACCGCGGCGGTGATGGTTCGCAGATTGTCGAGCAGTCCGACTTCCTTGGCGACGCCTTCGACCAGCGGCCAGAGCTTGCCGCCCTCCGACAGGAAATCATTATAAGGATCGACGAATAGCAGCCCGGTTCTATTAGAAATATAGCTGGTCGTAGTCATCTGATACTTCTCCAAGTGATTTTTGTTCTTGCGATTGCATTTATGCGACCGGGATCGATGGCAAATCCAGCAGCTCGGGCTTGCCGCCTGCTATGACGGCTGCGGAGCCGTTGATTTGGTCGTGCGGCGTGCCCAGTGACGTAGGGTATAGAAGAGGCGAATCGCTCTCCGGGCATGTCTAGGACCCAGGTTCTTTAGCTGAGGGTTCCCTGTGTCTGATGGACATAACACCATATCCAAGCCGCAGGCGGGACAGCGCGCATGACCGGATGTTGTGTCTCTTGGAAGTGCCTATTCGCGTGCTTGCCAGTCGAGGAATCGCAACAGCCAACGTGGCCGCACGATTGGCACTCGCGAAGAGCTACCCAAAACGTTCCCTCCGCCAGGCACTCTTCACACGCGTTGGGAGTCCTTTGCGGGGGAAAGTTCTCGGGGGTGAGCCCCTCCAAATGTTCACATGACTTTGCCATAGGTTCCTCCTATCTCAAGTCTCTCAAGCGACAGATTTTTCTGTCTCCTATTCCTACTGTTGCCATCCTCCCCCGAGCGCCTTGTAGAGCTGAACGAGGGAAAGTAGCTCGTCAAGCCTGGCTTGAGCCAGGCTCAATTCAGCAACGAACAGGTCCTGATCCGAATTGAGAGCATTGAGCATCGTATCCACTCCGCCCTTGTATCTCATGTAAGCGAGGCGTTTTCGGTCTTGCAACGCAGTGACCAGCAACTCCCGCTGAGCGCGAACCTCCCTGACTTTTTGATACTGGACGAGCGCATCTGAGACATCGCGGAATCCTGTTTGAATGGCGTTTTCGTATTGTGCCAGCGCGCTCCGCTGTTGGGCTTCAGCCAATTCCACACCAGAGGTGATCCGTCCGGCGTCAAAGATCGTCTGTGTGACCTGAGGTACAAAGCTCCATATCCTCCTTGAACCCGAGAATAAATTCGCTAGTGCTGTGCTCTGGTAGCCGAATTCTCCGGTGAGCGTAATCTGAGGAAAATAGGCTGCCTTGGCGACGCCGATGTTAGCGTTGGCCGCGATCAGATTCTGCTCCGCCGCCTGGATGTCCGGACGCCGCTCTAGGAGCGATGAGGGCAAGCCGGCCGGCACTTCGGGGGGAGTTTGCTGCTCTGTTAGGAGGCGTCCTCGTGTTACGGGTCCGGGATTTCTGCCCAGCAGCAAACTGATTTGATTTTCTGTTTGCTCTATTTGCCGCTCTGTGTTCGGTATGGACTCTGCAGCACCGTAAACCAGCTGCTCTCCCTGTCGCACGTCCAAAAGCGTCGCGACACCGCCTTGCGCTTGAAGCTTGATCAGCCGTAGCGATTCATCGCGCGTGGCCAATGTGTTTTTTGCAATGGCCAGTTCCATGTCCAGTTCGAGAAGGTTGAAATAAGCGGTGGCCACGTCGCTGACCAGGGTTGTAATCACGGTTTTTTGGTTCCAATCCGCAGCCAACAAATCGGCTCGTGCCGCTTCAGTCGCCCGGCGCAGCCGGCCCCAGATGTCGATCTCAAAGGTAAAAAGATCGAGGAATACCGTGCCGAAGGTACGCTGGCGGCTGGTGCCTCTGGGAATGGTAAATTGTCCCTGCCGCGATAACTCAATGGAGTTGACATCGGCCCCGACGCCGAAGTTTGGATACTGATCCGCTCGTGTGATTCCGAGGTTGGCGCGCGCCGCATCCACTCGAGCGACCGCATCCCTAAGATCGTAGTTCTGGGCAAGCGCCGTTCGGATCAATTCCTGGAGCTGTTCGTCTGAGAAAACCTCGAACCATTTGAGGTCAGCAATGGACTCAGGGTCATGAGCTGTCGAGATAGGAGAACCGCGAAATACATCCGGCGCTGTCACCGGAGGTCTTTGGTAGTCCGGACCGACCATGCAGCCACCCAGCAAAATCGTCATAGTCGCCGCGAGCCAGCGCCTTTTTACGTGACGTTCTGTGAGCTCGATCCGCTCTTTCATCGTTCAGTTGCGTTCATCTCGTTGCGGGTGTCGGTTGCTGCGCCGACACCTCATGCTCCTGCCGGCGGCGCGAGAGACGCTCTACCACGTAAAAGGAGACCGGGATGAGGAAGCTGGCGATGATTGTATCGGTCAGCATACCCACGATCACCACGGTGCCCAGTGTTCGTCGCGCCACGCTCCCGGAACCCACAGCGATCCATAACGGCGCGAGGCCAAAGATAAACGCTAACGACGTCATAAAGAGTGCGCGCCGACGTACTCTCATTCCTTCCAGTGCCGCCTCCATCAGGCTACGTCCTTTCTCGAACTCGAGCTTGGCGAACTCGACAATCAGGATGGCGTTCTTCGCGGCGAGACCGATAAGCACGATCAGACCGATTTGGGCATACACGTCGAAGGCGTAACGGCGCATCCACAGGCCAGTCAAAGCGCCAAAGACCGCGATCGGCACCGTCAGCAGTATCGAGAACGGCAGCGACCAGCTCTCATAGAGCGCCGCCAGGATCAGGAAGACGAAGAGCAGCGAGAACCCGAAAATGGCGCTGGCGGGTATACCCTCTGCAGCCGCCTTCTCCTGAAACGACATGCCTGAGTAGTCGTAGCCCATTTCTCGCGGCATGGTCTGGGCAAACACCTCCTCCAACGCCTGCATTGCCTGGCCTGAGCTATAGCCCGGCGCCACGATGCCGTTGATTTGTGCCGCCCTGTAACCGTTGAAGCGGACAGTAAACTCCGGGCCGTAAGTGGTTTGCATCTTCACAAATGTGGAGAGGGGCACTGGTTGTCCGTCGCTGTTGCGCACACGGAATTGGCCGACATTATCCGCCTCGGTGCGGAACTCGCCCTCCGCCTGAACGTATACCTGCCACACGCGTCCGAAGCGATTGAAGTAGTTGACGAAGATCCCCCCCATGAAGGCCTGTAGCGTCTGGTACACCGAACCCAGATCCACCCCCTGCTTGAGCACCTTGTCGCGGTCCACGTCGGCAAAGACCTGCGGGGCGCTGGGGATGAACGTGGTGGTGAGCGAGGCTAACTCGGGCCGCTGGCGGGCGGCCTGGAGGAATCGATCCGTATTCTGCGCCAGGAATGCGATATCCTGGCCGGAGCGGTCTTCGAGCATCAAGGTTACGCCACCGGACGTGCCAATGCCTGGAATCGCGGGCGGCGCGAAGGCGAACACCTGCGCTTCGGGAAGCCCGGCGAGGCGCTGATTGAGCCCGCGCATGATGACGTCGGCGGTTAATCCCTGGGGATCACGCTCGCCCCACGGTTTCAAGGTGACGAAGTAGAAAGCGTTATATGTCGTATTGACAAAGCTGAGAAGACTGAACCCGACGACCGTATTGAAGGTCTGAACGCCCGGCGTCTCTTTCAGAATGCCTTCGATTTGCTTGGCGACGTTGTCGGTCCGTTGCAACGATGCGGCCGTGGGGAGTTGCACATTAAGAAAGAAGTAACCCTGGTCTTCCTCCGGGAGGAAAGACCTGGGTAACCGAGAGCCAAGCAGGCCAGAGGATAGAGCGATAACAAGAAGCAGCACGATAGAGAAGCCCGCCTTGTGGAGCAGGGCATCGCTCCCTATGAGGTAACCGTGCATTACTTTCCCAAACCCCCGATTGAAGCCGTCAAAAAAGCGCCCGAGAAGCCCTCGTGATTCCTTGCGCGGCCTCAGCAGCAGCGCCGACAGCGCTGGCGAAAGCGTCAGGGCGTTAAAAGCCGAAATGAGAGTCGAGATCGCAATCGTCACGGCAAACTGATTGTTCAGTCGCCCTTGAATGCCGCCGATAAACGCGACGGGTAAGAAGACCGACGCGAGAATCAGCGCGATGGCCACTATAGGCCCGGACACTTGTTCCATGGCTTTGAGCGTTGCATCGCGTGGCGACAGCCCCTGTTCGATGTGCTGCTCGACCGCCTCGACCACGACAATCGCATCGTCCACCACGAGCCCGATGGCGAGGACCAAGCCAAAAAGCGACAGCGTGTTGATCGAGAAACCCAGTAGCGGGAAGATTGCGAACGTGCCAACCAGGGAAACCGGGACCGCCAGCAGAGGAATTAGGGTCGCCCGCCAGTTCTGCAGGAAGATAAAGACGACAATTATAACCAGGGCGAGCGCTTCGAAAAGCGTCTTGACGATTTCCCTGATGCCTTCGCTCACCGCAAGGGTGGTGTCGAGCGAGACTGTGTAGTCGAGGTCTTGCGGGAATCTTTGTTTCAAATCCTCCATTAACTGCTTGGCATGGTTCATGGTCTCGATCGCATTGGAGCCGGGTAGCTGGTAGATGGAGATGATCGCGGCCGGATTGCCGTTAAGGCGTCCGATCACGTTGTATGTCTGCGCGCCCAACTCCACCCGAGCTACATCCTTCATCCGTACGATGGAGCCGTCCGGGTTGGCGCGAACGACGATGTTGCCAAACTCCTCTGCAGTCAGCAGACGGCCCTGCGCGCGAACCGTGTAGGTGAACTCCTGCCCGCGCGGCACCGGCTCGGCGCCGATTTGGCCGGAGGGGTTCACGGTGTTCTGATTGTTGAGCGCCGCTATGATATCGCTGATGGTGATGCCCAAGCTCGCCAGGGTGTCGGGCCGCACCCAGAAACGCATCGCGTACTGGCCCGCGCCGAAGATTGCTACCTGGCCGACACCAGGGACACGGCTCATCGGATCGTTGATGTTGATGTATGCGTAGTTCGCGAGGAAAGTGGCGTCATAGGTTCCTTTGGGCGAGTAGAGAGAGAACAGCGCCAGGGGGCTGGTGACTGACTTGAGGATGGTGACACCGAAGTTACGCACATCCACAGGAAGCTGCGACTCGGCCTGGAGGTAGCGCATCTGCGTGAGGATCTGGTCAGTGTTTGGGTCTGTGCCGACGTCGAAGTCCACCCTCAGTCGCATCAGCCCGCTGCTGGCGTTGGTCGAGTTCATGTAGATCATGTTATCGACACCCTGTAGCTGCTGCTCGATCGGCGTCGCCACCGATTGCTCGAGAGTCAGCGCATCGGCGCCGACATACGTGGCATTAAGTAAGATCTCCGGCGGGGCGAGTTCGGGGAACTGCGCGATCGGCAGTCGCACCATGGCGACAATGCCGATGATCACCATCACGATCGAAATGACCATTGCAACGATAGGCCGGTCGATGAAGAATTTAGACATGGTAATTTACCTCGGTTCAGGCTTTACCGTGAGCGCGGGTTTGGCTTCGGGCATCGCAGCAAACGGCTTCGGGTCGACCGTCATGCCCTGACGCACCCTTTGGATGCCTTCGGCAATCACCCGCTCACCCGATTTCAACCCCTTGTCGATGATCCACTCGGTGCCGACACGCTCCGCTACTGCGACAGGGCGAATTTCAACTTTGTTATCGTTCCCCACGACAGCCACCTGGTAGCTTCCCTGCAGCTCCGTCACCGCGCGTTGAGGAACGAGCAGAGCGTCTTTCTTCGTCCTGATTGTGGCCCGAACGCGGGCGAATTGGCCGGGACGAAGGATATTTCCCGGATTCGGGAACACTCCTTCCAACCGTAGAGTGCCGGTTCTCACATCCACCTGACGGTCCGCTAATGCAAAGCTACCTTTTTGGGGGTACAACGATCCGTCAGCCAAAATCAGTTCCAGCCCCCACTGTCTCACTTGTGCGGCGCGTTTCGCTGCATCCGGATTTTCCTTAATATAGTTGAGGTATCCCTGTTCGCTTACAGGAAAATAGACCTTGATTGGGTCAACCGTGGACACCGTCGTTAGCAGACCCGTCGGCCCCACTAGATCTCCGATCTGTGCTAGAGCGATCCCGGCAATGCCGTCAATAAGCGAGACAACTTTGGTAAAGCTCAGATTGAGCTGAGCTGCATCCACCTGAGCCCTCGCCGCATCGATTTGAGCTTTGGCTGCCCGGACTTGAGCCTGGGCAGCGAGATTGGCCTGGACGGCATTGTCGAGATCCTGCTGCGTGACCGCCTGCTCTTTGGCGAGCGGTTCATAGCGATTCACGTCGAGCTGAGCCTTGACTTGGTTTGCTTCAGCCTGTGCGAGCTGTCCTTCAGCATTAGCGAGCTGCGCTTTGGCCTGATCCAGCGCCGCTTGAAAGGTCCGCGGGTCAATCTCAAACAGCAACTGCCCCCTCTTGACGTAAGAACCTTCCGTATAGTTTCGCCTGAGCAGATACCCCGTTACCTGCGCCTTGATTTGGGCATTGATGAAACCATCGAGTGTGCCGATCCATTCAGAATAGATCGGCACGTCCTTTTGCTCGACCTGAACCACCTCTACTTCTGGCGGACGCGCCTGCGACTGCTCGGATTTCCTGCAACTGACCGAAACAAATAAAATTGCAACGACCGCGATCGTCCGCCATAGCCGTGGATTGCGGTGCACGAAACTGTCCATCTGTAGTCTCCGATTATCCCTTCTTTTGCTCCGGCACAAGAAGTAAATCAAGCACTTCTCGACATCTTTCAACCTCCTAGCACATTTCAGTCGGCGACGTCGCGGCGAGCGACGTCGCGATGCGCGAGATCAACTCGACGTCCCGAACGGTCAGCATCTGCTCGAGGTCCTTCGATTACTGGTCGTTGAATTACAGACCAAATTTATCTCCCCGGCGCGGCGGACTGGGGGAAAAGCGCCTCTGCGCTGCGCCGATCGACCGCAACGTCGCCGTCGGCGTCGAGTGCGCCATACCCGTCGTAGGAGTGTAGTAAAAATTGTCGACGGTTCTCGATTTTGCATTGAGTGAGTGCAAAGAAAATCCGCCGTAATGCCGGTAACAACGCTGTAATTCGTCGATCCGAATGAGCAGATCTCAATCAACGTTGGCCGCGCAAGTTTCTAATATCAATCGATCTGATTAGCTCCTTCGTTGTCGGGATCAGCGGAGGGGAAATACTGAACGCACGGAAGCCGAGTTCAAGTAGCGTTGGGATTACTTCCTCTCGCCCCGCCATCTCGCCGCAGATCGTGACCGGCTTCCCCGAGGCTTCTGCAACGATGATACCGAGCAACCGAAGCATTGATGGGTGGGTGTCCTCATAATAGTCACTCACCGTGGCATTATCGCGTCCGGCGACTAGAGTGTACTGGGTGAGATCGTTTGTACCCACGGAAAGGAAATCGGCGTGCCTTACGATTTGCCCGACCGTCAGCGCTGCGGCCGGCGTTTCGATCATTGCGCCGAGAAGCGGAAGCTTTTCGATCCTCATTTCGTGAGCGACCGCCACGAGCAGGTCGCGTATCTGTTGCATGTCACGCTCAAGGGTGACCATCGGCACAAGGATGCGAATGTCTTGGGCCTGCGAAAGCCGCAGCAAGCTTTTAAGCTGTGTGCGCGCAAGCTGCGGATAATCGAGCAGCAGTCGCACACCGCGTTTGCCGAGGAGCGGATTTGACTCAAATGGCAGCCGCAGGAAAGGAATCGCCTTATCGCCGCCGATGTCCAGTAGCCGGATCGTCACCGGTTTCTCGCGCAAAGGAGCAACCAGGTGTTGCAGTTCGCTGAAAAGCTCCTCGTCAGAGGGCGGTAGCTCACGCGCGAAGTAGAGCTCCTCAATGCGAAACAGGCCCACGCCGTCAGCACCGTTCTCGATGACGGTGTCGATGCCTGCGTGTGCCGCCAGATTCGCCTCGACCGATATCGTCTGGCCATCGCGCGTAATCGCAGGCTTGCCGCACTCCCCTTTACAGGTCAATAGGCTCGCGCGATAGTTTTCGAGTCGCTGTTCAAAGTCGCGACGTGTCTCGGGGTTGGGCGAAATTATCAGTGCCTCGCGAAAAGCATCGACCAGTGCTTCATCGCCGCTATGAATCTGGCTGAGCAGCCCGGACAAGCCGGCTAAAGTTGGAATGCCCTTTTCACGAGTGAGCAGAGCGGCGTGTGAGCCTTGCCCTAACGACTCAACGACAATCGCTTTCACGTCTCTAGTCGAGATGGCGACAACTTCTGATGGCAGCAGCCGCTGGGTTATCAGCACGCTACCTGCCGGCATGGTCGCAAGTCCGAAAGCATCCGCGCCTTCCAGTTGGCGCAAAACTCGCCGGGCCAAGTCGAGGATATCGTCGGCCCGCTCGCGAAGCGTCTCATCCTGGATCGCAGCGAACTTCGCTTCCCATTTGCGAAAGACTCTCTTGACCGCCTCTGCGGCACTCGTTAAGCCTCTGAGTTCCCTTTCAAACTCGTTCGAGGATAGGAGGCTCTCCAGCATCAACTGGTGAGCACGAAATATCTCAGCCAGGCTTGGATCAATCTGTTCACTGACTCGCCGCGCTGATTCTTCCAACTCTCTTTCCACCTGCACGAACGCCCAGCGAATTCGCTCCATCTCAGCTTCGACCTGGTGCGGCTCGATGCGAGACGTTTCTGCGCTGCTCTCGAGTATGTCACCTGCCACCCAAACTGTGCCGCACGCCAGTCCTGGTGAGATTCGGGTTCCCTTTAAACTCAGTTGCGTGCGAGATGATTGAGGTAAACTACCCGCGCTGGCTACGGGTTTAGAATCCATGGTTAGAGTTTAGCATTCCGGTCCATCAAAACAGATGATTAAGCAAGAGTACTAGTCATGGATTCTTCTCCGCGGGCATGGCAACTCAATTTTCGTCTTCACTTTAGTGCTTGATCGTGAGAACCGCGCGAAACCGCGCCTTACCGCTCATCATGTGCTCGTAGGCTTCGGCCGCGCGCTCGAGCGGAAAAACCTCGCTCATCGCCCGCACACCGGTGAGCAAGCTGAAAGAAAGCGTGTCCTGGGAATCGACGGAGGTGCCTGAAGGCCAGCCAACGATCGAGCGTCTTCCGAGCAAGAGCGGAATGCCCGCGACTTGCAGCGGCTCGGCCGCCGCCCCGAGGATCATCAATTTCCCGTTGACGCCGAGGCCGCCCAAAGTCGCGCTCATCGCGTCACCGCTCGTCACCGTCGCAAGCACGACCTTGGCGCCGCCCAGCTTCAGCAGTTCCGCGGCCGGATCTTGCGTCTTGCTGTCGATGTAAGACCAGGCGCCGAGTTTCTTGGCGAGCGGTTCCTTATCTATGTCGCGGGCGATGGCGACGGTTTTGAATCCCATCTTCGCGGCGAATTGAATTCCTAAGTGACCTAGACCGCCGATGCCCAGTATGGCCACGAGATCACCGGGTTGCGCCCCGCTGTTGCGCAATGAATTGAAAGTGGTGATGCCCGCGCACATCAACGGTCCCGCGTCCACCGCCCAAAGTCCTTCCGGGATCGCTGCCAAAGCGCTCGCCGGAGCGATGTATTCTGCGTAGCCGCCGTCGTAGGCGATGCCGGGAACCTGGGGCGCGACTTGACAGGTAACGAAATCGCCGCGCCGGCAAGAATCGCAGTAGCCGCAATGGCCGCCGTGCCAGCCCACGCCGGCGCGTTGGCCTTTGGCCCATCCCTCAACGCCGACGCCTACCGCATCGACAACGCCGGCGATTTCATGCCCCGGCACGCGCGGATACTGGATGCCAGGCCACAAGCCTTCCTTGGTCATAGCATCACTGTGGCAGATGCCGCAGGCTTCAACTTTGATCCGCACCTGGCCGGCACCGGGTTCGGGAATTTCCCGTTCGACGATCTCAAGGGCTCCATTTGCTCGGGTCACTTGCGCCACACGCATCTTCGACATAATTCCTCCAAATTTTTATGCAACGGGAACGGCGGGCGCTTCGGCGAGCGCGAGCTTGGTGAGCAGCGCGAGCAGATCCTCGCCGTTCGGCACCGGTTTTTTGATGTCTGTTGAGATCGGATTGCCGTTACTTATTACGATGCTGGGAGAACAACCGTTGCTGACGGATTTCATATCGATTTTCTCGCCGATCAAAAACTGTCGACGTCGACGACGGCCCTGGCAAAAGCATGCGGCGCTTCCTGCGGCAGATTGTGCCCGATGCCGCCCTTGATAATCCGGTGCGAATACTTGCCGGAGAATTTCTTGGCATACGAACTGGCGTCGGGACGCGGCGCACCGTCGGCATCACCTTGAAGGGTAATCGTCGGCACGGTGATCACTGGAAATGCGGCAAGCCGCTTTTCCAGATCATCGTACTTCGGTTCGCCTTCAGCCAGTCCGAGCCGCCAACGATAATTATGGATGACTATGCTGACGTGATCCGGATTGTTGAAGGATGCTGCACTGCGCTCGAACGTGGCATTATCGAACTTCCACTTCGGCGAAGCGATCTGCCAAATGAGCTTCGCAAAATCGTGCCGATATTTTTCGTAGCCGGCCCGACCGCGTTCGGTGGCAAAATAGTATTGGTACCACCATTCGAGCTCATTCTTTGGCGGCAACGGCATCTTGCCGGCTTCCTGACTGCCGATGAGATACCCGCTCACCGACACCATGGCCTTGCAGCGCTCCGGCCAGAGCACCGCCATGATGTTGGCCGTACGCGCGCCCCAGTCGAAACCGGCGAGAGTTGCCTTCTCGATTTTGAGGGCATCCATAAACGCGATCATATCGGAAGCGAGCGCCGACGGCTGTCCGTTGCGGAAGGTGTCACTCGAGAGAAAGCGCGTCGTGCCATAACCGCGCACATACGGGACGATCACCCGGTAACCGGTCGACGCGAGCAGAGGGGCGACGTCCACATAGCTGTGAATGTCATAGGGCCAGCCGTGCAGAAGTATGACCGGAGGACACCGCTCGGACCCGTTTCGACGTATCCAACATTCAAGAGCCCGGCGTCGATCTGCTTGAGCGGGCCGAACGACTTGTTCGTTCGGGTTTGATCGGAGGCAGACTTGCCGGCTTTGTCTTGCCCGTTTGTGCTGCCGTAGATCCAATAATGCAGAACTGGGCAGCGGCAATGGTCATTATCGTGGTGGCAAGAAAGCAACGACGCTCGTGGTTGATCTCTTCGACCATTTTTCTACCTCCGGTTAAATTCCTTCAGGCGAAACGCCTTCATTTATCACCCTCGTAGGGCGATCATTGCCGGTCATCCTTTAGAGTCAGTCGAATCTGTCATCTCATAAGGAAGGTCGCCCAACCAGCGGATGGCCTATCACGTAGTGCATCAAGAGTTCGAGGGCGATGAGTGTCAAAGACGCCGCTGCCAAGCCCGCCGCAAGCCGAACCTGGCGCCTTTCCTGGGGTGTCATCTCAAGGCACGAGCGACGGGCTATGCAGTCGCGGCGGAGGCGGCGTTGACGCTCGAGTGAAACCAGGACGACTGAAGCAATCAGGGTAGACACTACGAGGAGGGGCACGCGGGCTGGGGTGTTGTCGAACCAGCGCGCGAGCGCAAAAAACGCACCTGCCGAGCTGCCGCCGACGGCAAGCACCAGCGCGGCGGCAAGATTGCTCCCGAGGCAGCCGCTGCCGAGTAAGGCGAGCGTCACCGCGCCCCAGTTCATCGCCGGCCGATCTTCAAGGCGCCACGACGCAGCGGAGAGTGACGCCCTCGCCTTGCCGTTTAACCGATAAGCCACGGTGCGCTGCGGGAAGCCCTTGAGGACGAGCGTCTCGGCTGGGACGCCGGGATAGGCTGAAGCTACCTCTCGATAGACATCCTGTGACACGAGTATTTCGGTGGACCCGGCTTGCGCCTGCAGGCGCGCGGCCTGATTAACGGCGTCGCCGATCGCTGTATAATCCTTGATGTCATCTGAGCCCAGTCGCCCAACACGCGCAAAGCCCGAGGCTATGCCGATCGAGGCCTTCAGGGGCACGGCCAGACGTTCGGAAAGTCCGGGAAGAAGCTCTTGGAGCTTGGCTGCTGCCGCGACCGCAGCCGCCGCATGGTCGGCGCGTTTTATGGGAACGTTGAATAAGGCCATCACCGCATCGCCGATGTATTTGTCGATAAACGCTCCGTGGCTCATAAGTGTGGTCGAAGCCAAGCGCAGGAACTCATCGACCACTGAGTACGTAGTCGTTGCCCCGAGGCGGCCGGTCATCTCCGTAAAAGAGGAGAGATCGGCGAAAACCACCGTCATCTCTACGAGGCGGCCCTCCTCTAAGTGGGCACCGCACTGGGTGCAGCAATTAGGGTTACGCGGGCTTCGACGAATGCCTCGCCACCTTAAGAACACGGCGGCCAATCCCGAAAACGGAATGCCGCAGACGGCGCAGTGGGCGACGAGCGGCGGAGTTTTGATTTCTAAAGGTGCGCTCATTGCAACGCATCCCGCTTGGTTTCGCCGCCGTGTGTACGTTGAGACTGATCGGCTGGCGACCGAAGCGGTTCGGCCTGGTTTGTTAGCTGATCACTGTTAACCAATACATTCTTACCACCGATTCATAAGATTTAGAGAGAATAGATCGAGGTGCAATGATCTGTCCTCCTACCGCGGTCACCTACAGCGATGCTCAGATCCGTTGAATGCGAGCATCCACACAGACTCAGGCCGCCTTTGCCGACGCGGTGAATGTCGCCGCGTTCTTCCTGACGAACTCCTGCAGGCTCAGAGGCCCTTGCCCGGTTAGCGTGCGCACGTCGTCCGACATCCGGTCGTAGCGGCCCGCACGGTGCAGATCGGCCATCGTCGCGAGGTGGTTCACCAGGTGAACCGGCAAGCCGCGCTCGAGCAGCCCGTCCCGCCACGGCTCGACCGGAAGATCCTGAAAGGTGATCGTGCGGCCAAGCGCCTTCGAATACTCCTGTGCATAGAAATGCATGTTCTCTGACTGCGGACCGGTCAGGTGATAGATCTTGCCGATGTGCGGCTGCGGATTGGCGAGCAACGCGGCGAGCACGCGTGCAACGTCTTCCACTGCGACCGGCGAAGTCTTGCCCTCGCCGAACGGTAGTCTGATCTGATTTGATTCCCTGACCGAATCCGAAGTGAAAATCAGGAAGAAGCCTTCGAGAAGCACTGTCGGCCGCACGTGCACGACCGGCAGACCGGACCAGTTCAGCGCCTGCTCGGCGAGCCAGTGCAGCTTGTGTTGCGGGCTCGCGGTGGTTTCGGCAATGCTCATCTGTGAGAGCG
>Ga0209874_1000328_pt1 | contig 13781 bp, 11 predicted proteins | sample GWRWN1_20_30_FD_187216 | JGI IMG/M metagenome (GOLD analysis project Ga0209874, IMG submission 187216) | Riverbed sediment microbial communities from areas with no vegetation in Columbia River, Washington, USA - GW-RW N1_20_30 (SPAdes)... | ecosystem: Environmental > Aquatic > Freshwater > River... | reverse complement strand
TCGTCGAGCTCGGCGATCAGCGCAACGCCGTCCCGGATCGTGTTGGACAGGTCGTCCCACGCTTCCTCCCAGGTCTCGCGGAGGTAGTGCGGGCCGCCGAGCTCCTCCTCGAACTCCCCCCAGAGCTCGCGGATCAGTTGACGGTCGGCCTTGGACGCTTGACGGATGGTCACGGATAACGAAGGGCGGCGAGCAGGAAGTGGGCGCTGAGGTTCTGGAAAGGATCGAATCGGACGCCCGCGGCACGGACGTCCGTCACCTCAGGGTAGAACCTGAGCACAGCCCTGCGTAGGCCGAGGTCGCCTGCCGGCCACGCTTGGGGCCGCCCGAGGTAGCGGGCGAGGAACCAGTCCGCGCTCCACTCTCCGAGACCGCGCAGAGCCGTCAGCCGTGCTTTCACCTCTTCGTCCGGCAGCGACTCCAACTCTTCGAAGTCCAGCTCCGCGCGCGCAATGCCGAGCACATACTCGGCCTTCCGCCGGGAAAACCCGAGCTCGGTCAGCTCCTCCTGCGTTGCGTGCGCGACCCGCTCGCGCGCCGGGAACGCGACGGCGTGCTCAGCAGGCTCCCCGAAACGTTCGACGAAGCGGCTGCGCACGGCAAACGCGGCGTGCAGGGAGACCTGCTGCGCCGTGATCGACGAGACGAGGGCCTCGAACGGATCGGGCGCGAGCGGCGGCCGGTACCCGACGAACCGCGCGGCGGCGGCAGCGAGGACAGGGTCGCCCTGTGCGAACGCACGGAAGGGCTCGAGGTCGAACTGCAGGCCCAGCAGCTTTCGCACCACGGGCTCGGTAAGTTCGTCGAGGGGCTCCACGTCGACGCCGCCGCTCGCCGGCGTGATCCGAACTTCTCGCCCGCCGACGACGCGGTGCAGGCCGCCCTCGTGCCAGACGTTCGCGCGATCGACGCCCCAGAACGTGAAGCGGTCTAGAGAGAGATCGAAGTCGTAGGGCTGCGGAACCGCGAGCAAGCTCACGCGGTTCACCGTACCCCCGCTATGCGGGCGCGCGAGCCGGAGAATCGGCGCGGTGCGCCTGCACGACCTCCAGCTCCGGACGTGCCGCCAGCAAGAGCATCGCGTGACTCCACGCGAGCGGTACGACCCAGGCAGGCTCACCGTCGTCTCTGACCTGCTCCGGCAGCAGGCCGAGCGGGGTCTGCGCAAAGAGTGCGTACTCCAGCGCCCGGTCGTGTCCCGCGTCGTCGCCGCTCTGCCGGTGCCACAGCCCGAGCCAGAGCGCAGCGAGCACCCATTTGTTCCCGCCCGCGTACGTGTCGCCCGCGTAACGCATCACGCCGCCGGACGGAGAACCGAGCTCGGACTCGAGCGCGGCGACCGTTGCGCGCATCCGCTCGCCGCCGGGCTCGACCGACGCAAACGGCCAGGAGAGCCCGAGCAGCGAGACGTCCGCGACGGGATCGCCGATCGAGCGCAGGTACCGGCCATGGAACTCGCTCCAGAGTTCGCGCTCGATGCCCTCCTGGACGACCTCGGCGGCGGCGTCATAAGTCGGGGCGAGGGCCGGCTCGTGACGCCGAGCCATCGCTGCGGCTGCCCGCAGGCCGCCGTAGATCGCGGCAGCGGTGAACGCATGCCGGCCGTCGCGTTCTTCCCAGAGGTCGGCGGTTGCGCACGGAATCCCGTCCTCCTCGATCGTGCCGAGCAGGAACTCGGCGGCACGCCGCGCCGAAGGCCAGAGCTCCGTGTCCAGCTCGCGGTTTCGCAGGGCTTGCCACGCGGCCTCGTACGCAAAGACGATCGCGCCAGTCTCGTCGAGTTGGTGCTTGCACCACGATGGCGCGAGCGATCCATTCGTCCAGTGCCGCTGCAGCCAGAGCCCTTCCGGCTCCTGCGCGTGCGGTAGCCAGCGCAGCGCTCGTCCGGCGAGATCGTCCCGGCCCGCAGCGAGAAACGCCAGCACGATGAACGCGAGGTCGCGCCCCCACACGAAGCCGTAGCCGCCGGAGTGCTCGAAGTCCGGATCCAGCTCCGGAGCAGCGATCACTCCGCCCGTCCTCCGGTCAGCCAGCAAGTCGAGCGCAAGCAGCGTTCGCCTATACAGGCCGCGCAGGCCGGTGCTGGTCACAGACGGTTGGGCTGCGGAGGCGAGCCGCGCCGAGTCGTGTTTGCGCCTCGAGGCGAGCAAAGAGGCGAAGTCCTGCTGCAACGCTGCATCGAGCCTCGCGACGGCTTCGCGGGACGACGCGCCGAACGCGCAGGCGATCACCGCATCGCCTCGAAACGGGCAGGCGATGCCTCCCTCGGTGTTGCCGAGATCGGTCGCGAACGCCTCGGCGTCACGCGCGCCGATGGCGAGCGCGACGTTTCGGCGGTAGAAGACGACCCGGTTGCCGTCCACGCTGGCCGCGAGCGAACGCCCGGTGCCGTCGAGCTCGGGGCGGCAGTTGACGACGAGCCGTCCCCCGCTCGGCCCCGTCACCCGCCGCACGAGGACGGGCTCCAGCTCGTGCACGAGGTCGACGAGCTCGAGGTCGCCGAGCCTCGTGAGCAGGACGTTCGCGTCCTGCAGGTACGACTGTTCTGCGTCTCCTTCGAGCCAGCGGTGCTGACCGTCCACCTCGAGTCCGAAGCGAAGGTCCCCGAGATGCGGGCCGCGATCGACGTGCGGCCAGAACAGCCGCTCGACCACCCCCTGCGCGGAGATGCTCGCCAGCAGCGAACCGTTTCCCAGGATCGCCGCTGGTCCCGGGCTCTGCCCCTGCCCGGCCAAGCTCAGACGGCCGACTCGTGGATTGCGTGACCTGTCTCGAGGTCGAAGAACTGGAGCTTCTGCGTGTTGACGACGAGCTCGATCTCGCTGCCTGGGCGCACGCCCGAAGCCGGGTCGAGGCGGCCGACAAAGGTCGTGCGGTGCCCGTCGCCGGACTCACCCATCAGATCGGCGGCGAGACCCGCCTCCTCCTCGTCCACGACCGCGGCCTCGACGACGTCCTCCGTAACAACCGGCGACGCGTTCATCTCGACATGGGCGAGGATCTCCGCGCCCAGGGCCTCGGTCAAAAGAACCCGGCCGCGCAGCCGTGCGCCGCCGTTTCGTGCGACCGACGCATCCTCGAGGTGCTCCGGCCGGATACCTAGCGCGAGCGTCCGGCCCGCGTACCCGGCGAGCGCAGGCCTTCGTGTCACGATCTCGTCGGGAACCGGCAGCTCCTGGTCCCCGAGCTTGACAGTAATCCCACTCCCGCTGCGCTGGATCTGCGCCTCGACGATGTTCATGGCGGGACTGCCGATGAAGCTCGCGACGAAGAGGTTCTTCGGTGAGTCATAGAGCCTCTGGGGCTCGGCCATCTGCTGGAGCTCACCCTTGCGCATGACCGCGACGCGGTCGCCCATCGTCATCGCCTCGACCTGGTCGTGCGTGACGTAGATCGTCGTCACCTCCAGCTCGTGCTGGATCCGGGCGATCTCCGCGCGCATTTGCACGCGCAGCTTGGCGTCGAGGTTCGACAAGGGCTCGTCCATGAGGAAGACCTGCGGCTTCCGCACGATCGCACGACCCATGGCGACACGCTGCCGCTGTCCCCCCGAAAGCTCCTTCGGGCGGCGGTCGAGATAGGCGCTGAGACCGAGCATCTTCGCGGCCCGCTCGACCCGCTCCTCGATCTCCTTCTTGGGCGTCTTGCGCAGGCGGAGGCCGAAGCCGATGTTCTCGGCCACGCTGAGGTGCGGATAGAGCGCGTAGTTCTGGAAGACCATTGCGATGTCACGCTGCTTCGGCGTTAGCTCGTTGACGACACGGTTGCCGATCGAAACGGTTCCGTCCGAGATCTCCTCGAGCCCGGCGACCATGCGCAGCGCCGTAGTCTTCCCGCAACCCGACGGGCCGACCAGGACGACGAACTCCCCGTCACGGATCTCGAGCGTGAGCTCGCGGACTGCGTGCACGCCGTTGTCGTAGATCTTCTCAACCTTGTCGAAGATCACCTCAGCCATTCGTCAGCCTCCAGACATGGAATGAAGGGCCCGTTGCCGGAAGAAGAACGTCTCCTGCGGCCGTCTCCGCCTCGGCGCCGTAAAGTGATTCGAGCCCGCGGGACTCGAGTGCCCCGAGCGGAAGCCGGACCGGCTCGTGCTCGTCACGGCTCGCGAGGCATAGGAGGCGCTCGCCGGGCGATTCGCGCAGGTACGCGATCACGTCCTCGTCAACGAACGCGAAGCGGATGCCGCCGTAGGCCAGCGCCGCGCTGGAGCGCCGGAGCGCGATCAGGCGCTTGTACTCGCCGAGCAGCTCCGTATCCCAGATCTTCCGCCGGTCCCAAGGCATCGTGCGGCGCGCGTCCTCCCCCCACTCGCCTTCGAGGCCGAGTTCGTCGCCGGCGAACACCATCGGGACACCCGGCATCGTCATCTGCAGGCCGACACCGACCAGTTGGTTCTCGCGCGAGCCCGCAAGCGTCCGGAACCGCGGGGTGTCGTGACTGTCGAGCAGCGTCCAGGAGTGCAGCAGGAACTGCCAGGGAACGCCGGCGCTGAACGCGCGCATCGTCGCTACGGTCGCGCCGCCGCTGAACCTCGGCATCGGCACGGGCATTCCGAGAGACTGGATCCTGCCACTCCGCAGCCATGCCCACATAGGCTTCGAGAACCCGGCGTAGTTCATGGCCCCGTGCCAGCCGCGGAAGTCCGGCCGAAAATCGTGAAAGTGCTCCGCGACGAGCACCGAGTCCTCGTTGAGCACCTCGCGCAGCGTCGGCGCGACATCGCGGTTGACATCTGTGGCACCGGTGCGACCGCTCATGTTGGCGACGTCGACACGCCAGCCGTCGAGCGAGTACGGCTCCTCCAGCCACTGTCGCGCGACCGCCTGAATGCGTCTCCGCAAATCGGGAGAGAGCCAGTTCAGCTTCGGCAACGACTTGATGCCCCACCACGATTCGTAATCACCGCTTTCGTCGAAGAGATACAGCTCGCGATTGCCACCGAGGAACCACTCGTGCTTGTCGCCCGTGTGGTTGGTCGTCAGGTCTGAGATGACGCGCAGCCCCCGCGCGTGCGCTGCGCTCACGAGCGACACGAGCGCCTCGTTTCCTCCAAGGAGTGGATCGACGCGATCGAACGAGGTCGAGTCGTAGCGATGCGTGCTGCCGGCCGGGAAGATCGGTGTGAGGTAGATGACGTTCGCGCCTAGCTCTTCGATGTGGTCGAGATGCTCTTCGACCCCGCGCAGGTCGCCTCGGAACCATTCGAACGGCGTCTCCGGCCCGCGGCCGGTGGGTAGCTCACCCCACTCGCGTGGGATCGCCCAGTCCGGAGGCTGCACGTCGAGCCCGCTCGAGGCGAAACGGTCGGGAAAGATCTCGTAGACGACCGACTCGGCGTGCCAAGCGGGCCCACCGGCATCCAGCGACATGATGAAATCGTCGGAATCGGGAACGTCGTATTCGACGACCCCGCGACCGTTCAGCCAGGCATAGCCCACGTCACCGCCAGAGAGCAGCCACCGGTACGGGACGTTCGGATTCGTAACCGGGAAGTGTGCGACCCACCATCCATCCGCATCCGCCTCCGCATGCGCGGCACGCGGCTCGCCGTTCTCGACGTAGCGGAGCACGACTGCATCGACAGCCTGAGGAACTCGCACGCGGAGGACTGCGTCACCGCCGAGTTTGCCGGGACGCTCGAGGACGTAGGCCTCGGAGCCGTCGTGATGAGGCTGGTCGAGGAGCGACCTCACAGACCCAACGCCGACGGTGCTCATCCCTTCACCGATCCTTGCGTGAGCCCTCCGACGATGTATTTCTGGGTCGCCGTGAACAGCAGGATCGCGGGGAGCGATGCGATCAGCACGCCGGCTGCGAAGGGACCCCAGTGCTCTGCGTACTTCTGGTCGATGAACTGCTGCATGCCCACGGCCAGCGTGTAGTTGTCCGTCGTCTGCAGCAGCACACTCGCCAGGATGAAGTCATTCATCGTGGTCACGAACGAAATCAGGCCGATGACGGCGAGCACCGGTGCCGCAAGTGGAAGAACGACACCCCAGAACACCTGGGCGGGAGTGGCGCCGTCGACTCGTGCCGACTCATCGAGCTCGCTCGGGATGGTGTCGAAGAATCCCTTCATGAGCCAGGTGTTGACGCCCATCGCGCCGCCGAGGTAGACGACGATCAAGCCGGTCAACGTGTTTAGCCCGAGCACGTGGAACACCTCGCCGGTCTGGAAGACGATCAGGTAGATCGCGACGAGGCTGAGCAGCTGCGGGAACATCTGGATCAGGAGCAGGAACAGCATCCCCGGTCGGCGGCCTCGGAAGCGGAAACGGCTGAAGGCATACGCGGACAGCGCGCCAAGGATGACGGTCAGGAATGCGCTCACACCCGCCACGACGAGCGTGTTGAAGAACCACCGAACGTAATTGGCGGCGGCGAATGTGCTGTGCGCTCCGGCCTCCGTCGTTGCGGCCTCTGTGCGGAAGAGCTCGCGGAAGTTGTCGAGGGTGACATGCGTCGGGATCAGGCTCGACCCGCTCAGAGACTGGTCCGCGTTGAACGCCGCCGAGATCACGTAGGCGATTGGGAAGAACGCGAAGAGCATCGCAACGATTCCGGCGACATGACGCCACCAGGTGTCGCGCAGCTTGTGGCGCGGACGCCGTCCGCGCTCGACGAGAATGCGCTCCGCCCGAGCGGCGGTGGTGTCCACTGCACTCATCGAACGTTCTCCAGTGATTTCGTCCGCCAGAACGCCGCCGCCGAGATCGAGGCGACGATGAAGAAGATCACGAGCGAGATGGCGCTGGCGAGCCCGTAGTCCTGGCCTTTACCGGCCGCAAACGCGATCTTGTACGTGTAGCTGATTAGGATGTCGGTGGCGCCTGCGACGTCGTCACCTGTACCCGGCCCGCCCTGGGTCAGTAGGTAGATGTTGTTGAAGTTGTTGAAGTTGAAGGCGAACGACGCGATCATCAGCGGCGCCACAGCGACCAGGAGCAGCGGCAGCGTCACGCGCCTGAAGAGCTGCCAGGGACCGCCTCCATCCACTTTCGCCGCCTCGGTGAGCTCCGCAGGAATCGACTGCAACGCACCGAGCGAGACCAGAAAGAAGTAGGGGAAGGTGAGCCAGATGCTGACGAGAACGACCGAGACCTTGGCCCAGTTCGCGTTGAAGAGCCAAGGAATGTCGACGTGGAGGAGATTGTTGACCACCCCGAAGTCATCGTTCAGCAGTCCGCCCCAGACGAGTAGCGAAAGGAACGCGGGCATTGCGTACGGGATCACGAGCGACGATCTATAGAGACGCTGGAGCCGCATCCCGGATTTGTCGAGGGCAATCGCGAGAAAGAGCCCGAGCGCGAACGAGATCATCACGGTCAGCGTCGCGTAGCTCACGGTCCACGCGAACACCTTGAGGAAGGGTCGGCGGACGATCGGGTTGTGGATCAGCCGGCTGAAGTTGCTGAACCCGACGCTCGTCTTCCAGCCGGGCTCGAGCTCCTCTCCGTTCCCCGAAGTGAAGGAGCCGCGGCCGTTGTCACGGAACACGACTCCGTCCTTGATGCGTACAAACGTGTCCGCCTTCGAGTCGTAGCGCAGCGTCGGGGTGAGCTCGAGCGCGGTAGTGAGCCCTTCGGGCTGGATTGCGCTCGACGCCGACGCCGGGACGGTGAAGTTCTGAAGCTCTTTGTCGAGCTTGAAGAGCTCGTTCTCCCTAATCAGCTTGAACCCCGATGCGGAGACGATCTCGCCGTCGACGTTGCGGCGGACGCTGTTACGCGGGATCGGCGTCAGCTTGTCCCTCGACCCGACGAAAGTCGCGCCGCTGTCGTCGTCCGCGAGGATGAGGACTAGCTTCCCTTGGGCGTCTCGCGCCGGCGCCATCGTGTACGCCTTGCCGTTCGCGGATTCGGAGAGCGAGTTGCGCTTGATTCCCTCGATCGCCTCGTGCTTTACGAGGATGTGACCCGTCGACCAGTTGGTGAAGGCCACGTTGACGTTGTAAGCGATCGGAGCGACCTGGAATGCGAGCAGAAAGACGGTGCCAGGAATGAGGAACTTGAGCGGAACCGCCCCGGCTAGCGGCGATAGGTAGACGATGTCGATGGCGATCGTCGCGGCGACGAGGACGGCAACGGCGATCCACTCCCGGTGATCCGCAAGAATGACCGCGGCCCAGACTGCAAGCGCGTTCAGCACCGACAGCAGGGCGATCTTGATGACCAGCCCCACCGTCCCGGAGAAAAACGAGATTGCGCGCGCCGGCAGCGATAGCGCCGTCAACCCCGCGCTCGAGCGCAGGGAACGGCGCGTGCGAACGGCTCTCGGGCTCACGTCGAAGCGTTCTCCTCAGATAGAAGGCGCGGCGCCCTTCGGCGCCGCGCCTAGTTTCTAGAGATCAGCCGCCTGAAGCGAGCTTTGCCGCAATCGCTCTTGCAGCAGCGATGAAAGCGCTTCGCGCCGGAGTCGCATCGGCACCCTTGGTCGCCTTCACCCAGGCGCCGCCGAGGTCACCCCACACCGAGCCCATCTGCGGGATGTTCGGCATCGGGACTCCGCCGGCTCCGGCCGCGCCGAACTGCTTGAGGATCGAGTCGGTGACCGTCTTCCCGGCGGTCCTGTTGGCGGGGAAGCGTCCGTTCGCAGCCGCCAGAGCGCGCTGGGAACCGGACTTCATCATGTAGTCGCCGACGAGGTCCTTGGCGAGGCTGTTGACGCCGTGCGTCCCCGCGAACTTCGTGACCATGAAGCCCTGGACGCCCAGGAACGGCACCGAGCGGAACTTGATCTTCGGCACCTGGACGAGCCGAACTGGGAAGCCGGCCGTCTTCAACGTATCCGCCTCCCATGGTCCGGTAATCCAGAACGCCGCGTTCTGCTTCACGAAGGCGTTCTTCGCCGTGCCGTAGTCAACCTTCGAGTTGATGAAGCCGTCACGATTCCACTTGTCGATCATGGTCGCGTTCTTCAGAAAGGTCTTGTTCGCCACGCCGATTCGCTTCGCACTCAGCGTTCCGGACTTGGACCGCCCGAAGACGTAGCCGCCGAGGCCCGAGAAGAAGGGATACATGTGGTAGGCATCGCCGCCGGAACCCTGCGGGATGGCAAGAGCGATGTTGTTCGCATCCTTTCGCTTGAATGCCAGCGCCTGCTTGTAGAAATCCGCGAAGCTCTTCGGCACGCGGGCGAGTCTGGTGTTGACCACGAGCGCGACGTTCTCGAGCGCAAACGGTGCTCCGTACAGCCTGTTCGTTGCCGTCCCGTACGAGAACGACTGCAGCGCGTAGCCCGGGAACTGCCTCTGGACCGCCTTCTTCGGGAAGAGCGGCACGACTAGACCGTTCGCAGCCAAGTCGCCGACCCAGTCATGCGGCCCGACGATAATGTCCGGCGCGTTCTCCGCTTTGACCGTCTTCAGGTCGTCCCGGATCTTTCCGAAGTCGTGGATCAGGACATTTCCCGTTACGCCACGTGATCGACCCCAGTCGTCGACGATCTTGTCGACCGCGGGCTTCTGCACGTTGTCGACCCAGATGGTGAGCGTCGTCGCGTGGGCGCGCTCCCTCGCAGCGGGTGCGCCGGGAGCGAGGATGAGGAGCGCGACGGCCGCGACTGCCAGCAGCACCGTGCCGATGCGCGCCATTTGCTTGTTCAGCATGTGCACCTAGTCCTTCCATTGAGAGATGGCAAACGCGAGAGCCCTCGACAGAACCCAGAGGCAACGGCTCTCCCCAGACGCCTTGTAACACGTCTTACTGTCCATGAAACAGAAGCGACACTAAAACGGCAGCCGTGAAAAGTCAAGCGGCGAAACTGGTACATTTTCCCGTGCTTTTCCTTGATACCGCCCTGCAAATCTGTTACACAGGCACGAAGCTATGGCTTCCCTCCGTGATGTAGCCCAGCACGCCGGCGTCAGCGTCGCGACGGCATCCCGCGTGGTCAGCGGCTTCGACGGCGTTCGGACGGAGACTCGCGACCGGGTCGAGCGGGCCATGAGGGAGCTCCTCTACGTCCCGCCCGGGCGACGGCCGGCGACCGGCATGATCGGTCTGCTCGTCCCGGATCTCGAGAATCCGATCTTTCCCGCGCTGGCGCAGGCGATGGAGGAGCGGGCGACGGAGGCTGGGTTCGCCTCGATCCTCTGTAACACGACGGCTGCGGCCTTCCGTGAGGTCGACTACGTCCACATGCTGCTCGACCGCGGAGCCGACGGGATGATCTTCATCTCGTGCGAGATGACGAACCTGAGCGGTGACCACGACCACTACGAGCGGCTCGTCCAGGAAGGCGCCCGCATCGTCTTCGTCAACGGGGCTTTGAACGCCGTGAGTGTTCCGTCCGTTGCAGTTGACGAGCGCTTCGCCGGCGAGTGCGCGACCCAGCACCTGATCGACCTCGGCCACAAGAGGATCGGCTACGTGGCCGGACCGGACTACTACCTGCCGACGCGCCAGAAGGCGGCCGGAAGGGTGAGCGCGCTTCGCGCCGCCGGCCTCGAAGCCGACGGGCCGGTCGTTTACGGCCACGACTTCACGGTCGAGGAGGGACGACGGGTTCTGAGCGAACTGCTGGAGTCCGGGCCGCCGCCGACCGGAGTCATCTGCTCCAGCGACCTGATGGCGATCGGAGTGCTCCAGGAAGCGGCAGCACGCGGTCTGCGAGTTCCGCGGGATCTCTCCGTCGTCGGCTTCGACGGCATCGAGGCCGCCGCGTGGACGTCCCCTGCCTTGACGACCGTCGAACAGCCGATCGAGGAGATCGCCGAGACCGCCGTCAACGCGCTCCGCACGCTGATCGCGGAGCCGGACAAGCCCCTTCCGGACTATTCGTTCCGCCCGCGCCTCAAAGTGCGCGAGTCAACCGCTCCGCCTCTGCCCTAGCGGTCGGCACGTCCTCGGCGAAAGATTCTGCTGCCAAGTCCAGGTCGCGGCCTTCGGTCGATCTCTGCGTCGATGTCACGAAGCTCTCGGTGAGCATCTCGAATCGCTGCGTCGGCAGCGACCTCAGCTTCCCCAAGTCGTACCATCTCTTCCGGGCGCTCCTGCTTCACTCCTGCGCGCCCGAGCGCGAGTGCGTCGCTGTTTTGGCGATACGAGTCGGCCCGTTGCCGGCTCAGTCCTGCAAGCGACTCGGTGAGTGCATCGCGTCGGTCCTCTAGTTCGTGAGATGTGTCTTGAGCCATGGTCCCTCCTCCTCTACGTCTGGTCGGCAGGCAAACCGCTTTGCGCTGCTCGTGGGTTGGTCGCTGCGAGCGCGGCCAGTAGACGCCGAGCTCCCGTCTCTACCAGTTCCGGCTCGATTGCGGCTGCGGCAGAGTCGGGCTCTGTCGGCACGAGGGTCAGCTTTGGCGGCCTCGATGCATCCCAATCAAGCGCTTCCGCCAGCTCTTCGCGCCGAAGAGTGGCCGGTCGCACCAAACCCGAGCTGCGTATGCACGGCCAGCGACTGTCGAACGGGCCATGCTCTCGTGACACTTCCACTTACGTCTCACCTCCCGCACGAAAGCGGGAGGACGCAGGAGCGTCACCGGGTTCGCCTAGCGAGCACAGATCGTAGCAGTTGCAGGCAAAAACAAGGTGGTCCGCGGTCGAGCGAGATCGCGGCTATGTTGAGTGAGCGCATTAGACCTAGCGCGCAAAGTCGTTGAGGCTCCTCCGAGGTTCCTTTTCGATTTGCGAAACCTGGTCTGAGTGCAATCAGGAGAGTTCGTCCCGAGTTCTCCAACCCTGAACAGAGAAAGTTAGGAGCAACGTATGTTTGCGACCGTGAGACGGTACGAAGGCATCGAAGCTAGCCACAAGGACGAGCTGACGAAGAAGGTCGGCGAGAGTTTGGCGCCGCGCCTCAGCGAGCTGCCGGGCTTCAGCGGCTACTTCCTCATCGACACCGGCAACGGCGTCATGAGCTCGGTCGGCCTCTTCGAGACCTCGAAGCAGGCCAACGAGTCGACTCGTGTCGCATCCGACTGGGTGCGCGACGAGAAGCTCGACAGGATTCTGAAGACTCCGCCTATGGTGACGGAGGGCGAAGTCATCGTCCACAAGCTCGAAGGTGCAGTTCGGGCGTAAAGCCCCGGCTCGACGCGGGGAGGGTCCGCAGCTTGCGGGCCCTCCCATGCAACGGAGGCATCTGATGAAGACGATCAAGACGACGACCTCGTCCGCCCGCACGGCGGACTCCTCACTTGACGCGACGCTCAATCCTGTCGAGCTCAGCTCCAAGGAGTTCGTCTCCTGGGGCATAGCCTTTCCCAGGCGAAAGCCTGGCATGCGCTGGCACACGCCGATGTGGCGTACCGACGCGACGACCGGAACAGTGCTCGGAATGGCGGGACGGGGCGCCTAACGAGGTGTTTGAGAGGTCCGCAGTGCGGGCCTCTCCCTAGTCCTTCGTTGTCGAGCTTCTTCGCGAACTTCGTCAGGCCTCAGTGGCTCAGCGCCACAAGCTCTAGAAGTGTGAGCTGAGCCGGCACCACCGCTGGCCCCGCCGTCCTCACGTTCCGGAGGGGAACCGGTAGCTCGACGGAACCGGCTTCGGCAGCCGCCCGAAGGCAACTGCAATCTCCTGATGTTGAGTCAGAACGACCCGGTTCGGATCCGCTGCGGGCTTGCCGTTGACGAAGAACTGGAGCTTGCCGTTGCCGCACTCGTCGACAAGACACGTTTTCGTCAAGCGGACACCCCAAACGGCGAAGAACTCCGCGAGCGAAAAGCTGCGCACCGTCGTCGACTCGACGTGGATGACACCGCTCGCGTCGTGGGTGTGGAGCGGCGAGATGAACCGTTCCCCGATGCCTATCCCGGCGGGGACGATCACACGCTTGCCGTCGACGAAGACGTCGACGTGCTGGTGGATGTGGAGAGTCGTTCCAGCCCGTGCCGGAAGGCCGAGCGCGTGGAGCCGCGTGCGTAGGTGTCCGATCTCGGCCGGCCACGGCGGCGGCCCTGCCGCCAGCCCTGGCAGCGCCGTAACGTTCACGACAGGAGGCGGAGTCGTCGGCACATTGGGGCTAGCCGAGTGCGAGCGAGTCAGCGCGATCGCAGCGATCGCACTCGCGCCGAGGACGCCGATCGCGCCGACCCACACGACCGCGAGGCTCGTCGGCTGCTTCGTACCAGGCGGTGGCTCCTTTCGCGGTTCTTTTTTCAGACGTCCTTCCTTTCCGCTTCCTAGGGCTGATGCTGTCCGGCAGTTTCGTGTCAATCCCATCCTCGCGCGTTAGCCTGAGACGGTGCGGTCGGACGGGCTACTCCTCGCACTGTTCTTCCTGGTCGGCCTGATCGGCCAGCGGCTGGGGTCGGATCTTCTTCGCCGCGGACTCTGGCTCGCGTACTTCTCCACGGTCGCGCCGGTGCTCGTCTTCGCGACCTTCCTCACGGCGTCGTTCGACCGCCCACTGCTCTTGGCGATCGCCGCCGCGATCACCGCGAGCTGGCTCGTCGGCGCCGTCGGCTACACGTACGCGCTGCTCGTCGCGAGGACGCGCGCCGAGCGCGGTGCGCTCGCACTCGGGGCCAGTTTCGGAAACAACGGCTTCCTGGGGCTACCGCTCGCCCAGCTTTTCTTCGGCCACGCAGGGCTCTTGCTCGCCGTCGTCTACGGCCGGCTTGCCTGGCTCGTTCCAGACACATCCATCTCGACCGCGATTGCGCGCATCCACGGCCGACCCGCCACCCGGCGCAAGCGTCGGCTCGGCTACGCCTACCTGCACACCGCCCTCGACGATCACAGCCGCCTGGCCTACACCGAGGTGCTGGCCGACGAGAAGGGCGCCACCGCCGCCGCGTTCTGGCGCCGGGCCGAGACCTGGTTCCGGTCTCGAG
>Ga0209874_1000327_pt1 | contig 13788 bp, 16 predicted proteins | sample GWRWN1_20_30_FD_187216 | JGI IMG/M metagenome (GOLD analysis project Ga0209874, IMG submission 187216) | Riverbed sediment microbial communities from areas with no vegetation in Columbia River, Washington, USA - GW-RW N1_20_30 (SPAdes)... | ecosystem: Environmental > Aquatic > Freshwater > River... | reverse complement strand
TGATCGAACGGGCGCTCGAGGTCTCGGGGCTTGCGCCGTACTTCCGTGTCACCGTCTCCTCGGAGGAGGTCGAACGCGGCAAGCCCGCGCCCGACGTCTACCTCGAGGCCGCGCGGGGGGTCGCGGTCGAGCCGTCCCGGTGCGCGGCCATCGAGGATTCGGCGAGCGGCATCCGCTCCGCGCACGCCGCCGGCATGCTCGTCGTCGCCATTCCGAATCGGGCGTTTCCGCCCCCGCCCGACGTCCTCGCGCTCGCGAACCTCGTGCTCGACACGATCAGGGAGTTGGAGCCGGAGCTCCTCGTCGCCACACGAGGTTCATCCCGTCCCGCACCGTGAGGAGCACGTTCTCGACCCGCGGATCGTCGCGCACGCGATTGTTGAGCGCGCGAATCGCACGCGTGGTCTCCTCGTCATCGTCAGGATCCGCGACGCGACCCGACCAGAGTGTGTTGTCCACGACCATGAGCCCGGAGTCGGCGAGCAGCGGCAGCGTCGCCTCGTAGTACTTGACGTAATTCTCCTTGTCGGCGTCGATGAAGACGAGCTCGAAGGGACCGTCGAGCGTTGCGATCGTCTCCAGAGCGGGCCCGGGCCGGAATTCGATGCGGTCTGCGACGCCCGCTTCTTCCGCGTAACGCTGGGCGATAGCAGTCGTCTCCGGGTTGACGTCGCAGGTGATCACGCGGCCGCCCGGAGAAAGCGCGAGCGCCATCGAGATGGACGAGTAGCCGGTGAACGTCCCGAGCTCGAGCACGCGTCGCGCTCGCAGAGTTCGAACGAGGGCGCCGAGGAACCGCCCCTCGAGCAGTCCGACCATCATCTGCGGCGCCGTCGTCTTCTCGCGGGTCTCGGCGGCAAGCCGCTCGAACAGCTCGCCGTTGGGTGAGGTGTGCGCCTCGGCGTACTCCTCGACGCGCGGCTCGACGATGAAGCTCACTCGATACGTCCGATGAGGACGCAGCCGTTGTGGCCTCCGAGGCCCATCGCGTTCGAGAGGGCGACGTCGATCTTCGCCTCGCGGGCTTCGTTCGGCACGTAGTCGAGATCGCAGTCCGGGTCGGGGGTGTGGAGGTTGATCGTCGGTGGGATTACGCCCTCGTGCACGGCCAGCACGCACATCATGGCCTCGATTGCCCCGGCAGCTCCGAAGGTGTGCCCCATCACGGACTTCGTCGACGAAACGGCGAGCTTGTACGCGTGCTCGCCGAAGACGTCCTTGATCGCCTTCGTCTCGGCGAGGTCACCGAGCGGCGTCGAGGTCCCGTGCGCATTGATGTAACCGACGCGTTCGGGCGTCACGTCAGCTCGGCGCATGGCGGCGCGCATCATCTCCGCCACCCCCGTGGCCTCGGGCTCGGGTTGCGCCATGTGGTGCGCGTCGTTCGAAGCGCCGTAGCCGAGCACTTCTGCGTAAAGGGTCGCGCCCCGCGCGCGCGCTGCCTCGAGCTCTTCGAGCACGAGCACGCAGGCACCCTCACCCATGACGAACCCTGCGCGCGTGGCGTCGAACGGCCGGGAGGCACGGGGTGGATCCTCATGCTCCACCGCCAGCCCGCGCATGGCCGTGAAGCCCGCGAGGATGAGCGGATGCATGCATGCCTCGGCGCCGCCGGCGAGCGCCGCGTCCGCGTCGCCGCGCTTGATCAGCTCCGCGGCCTCGCCGATGGCGTGTGAGCCGGTCGCGCAGGCCGACACGACCGCGTAGTTCGGCCCTCTGATCCCGAGTGAGATGGCGAGCTGGCCGCTGGCGGAGTCCACGAGCACGTTCTGGAGGAAGTTCGGAGAAACGCGGTCGGGGCCGCGATCGCGCCGCACGTCCTCCTGCTCGAGGATGCCGTTGACTCCGCCGATCGCCGTCCCGAAGACGATGCCGACGCGCATCGGATCGAAGCCGTTCAGCCCGGCATCGGCCATCGCTTCCCGCGCGGCACCCAGCGAGAGCAGAACGTTCCGCTCCAACTTGCGGACATCCTTCGGCGAGGCGACCCCGGTCGGATCGAAATCCTTCACCTCCGCCGCCACGCGCACCGGCAGTTCGCTCGCGTCGAACGCGCGGATCCAGTCGACGCCGCTCTCGCCCGCCACGGCCGCCCGCCAGGTCGACGGCGCGTCGTTGCCGATCGGCGTGACCGCGCCCAGCCCGGTGACTGCGACCCTCCTCATCACGTGAGCTTAGACATCGAGGTACCCAGGAGAGGTTACGAATACGTAGGTTTCGGGCAGAAATCGACTCGTTCCTAGCAAGGGCCAAGTCCTCGCCCTTCCGAGCAGCATGGAGGTGCGACATGGCAGTGGCTTTTCCCCCGCTGGAGCAGCAGCTGAGGCTTGTGTTCTTCCATTCGACGCTGTCCGGGCATTGCCGGCGCGTCGAGGGCTTTCTCGCCCAGGTGCTGCAGCGGCGCCGTAACCACGGGACGTTCGAGGTGGTACCGGTTGCCGAAGAAGATCGCCCGGATCTGCTGAAGCACTTCAAGATCGACACCGTTCCGACGCTCATCGTCGTCGAGGGCACAGCTGTCGCCGGTCGACTCGAGCGCCCGCGTGGGTGCAGGGACATCGAGCGCTTCCTCGCGCCCTGGCTCAACTAGGGCTCGCTGAAAGCGGACAGGTCCGGGGACAGGCCCGGACCTGTCCCAGCTTGACTAGACGGTGATGCCTTCCTCCTTGAGTGAGAGCTCGGCGAAGCGGTCCCAGTTCTCGGAGATCACGTTCGCCATCGCCTTCTCTTCCTCGATGATGTCCCTCGCGGCGACGGAGGTCTCCTCGTCGCCCGCCTTGTCGGCGATGCGGCGCAGGAGCTCGTAGCTCGCGATCTCGAGGTGCTCGGTCGCGTACGCGTCGCGGCCATTGCGGCCGGCCTTCTCGCCGCGCACGAAGTCGAGCGGCATCTTGGCGAGCGCCCCGAGCACGCCGCCGAGCTGTCGCACGGTGGACGGAGACGAATCGTGCGCCTCGAGGAGCTGTGCCATCCGGTCGGCGTGACCCTGCGTCTGCATCTTGTGATGCTCGAGCGCGTCGAGGATCTCCGGGTCATCGGTGGTGGCGATCATCCCGTCAAGCATGCGTAGGACGTTCTGCTCCATTGCATGCGCCTCGTCGATGTGCTTGATGAGCTGCTCCTTCAACTGTCCCACTGGATCCAACCTCCTTAGAGTGAATTCACCGAGCTCGCGGCCGAGCAGCGTGGCGCGGCCGAGGTAACCGCCGTTCTGAGGCTCGAGCTTGTCCACGAGCAAACCCGACGGGTAGTGGAGCTCCCGCCCGCGCACCTCGAACGGCATTCCCGGCAGGTGCGGAAACTCGGTCGTTCCGCGCTTCCCATTGATCCGCTTGACGCACCCGTGCAAGGGTGGGAGCGCGCCTGAGACGCGCTGAACCGCCCAGACCCCGTCTAGCTCACCCACGAGAGTAGGGTTCCGCGCGGTGCCTGGACCAAACGTGCCCTTCCCGCCCATGGAGGCGCAGCTCGTGAAGGAGCTGCCGGACTCGAACGGCTGGCAGTTCGAGCCGAAATGGGACGGCTTCCGCGGAGTGCTGGAGAACGACGGCGGCGAGCTTGCGCTCTGGTCGCGGAACGAGCGTCCGCTGCTCCGCTACTTCCCCGAGCTCAGGCCGCTCGGCGAACTGCTCCCGCCTCACTCGGCCCTCGACGGCGAGATCGTGATCGCACGCGACGGCGTGCTCGACTTCGACTCGATGCAGCTCCGGCTCCACCCTGCCGAGTCGCGCGTGCGGAAACTGTCGGCGGAGATACCGGCCGAGTTCATCGTTTTCGACCTGCTGCTCTGGAAGGGCAAGCCGGTGCACGAGCAGCCGCTGGAGAAGCGTCGCGCCGAACTCGAACGCGTGGCAAAAGGGTTCCGGCTCTCCCCCACCACCGGTGATCCGGACGATGCGCAGGGGTGGCTGAACAGCTTCGAGGCGGCCGGCCTTGACGGTGTCATCGCCAAACGGCTAGGCCTGCCCTACCTGCCCGGCTCGCGCGAGGGCGTACTGAAGGTGAAGCCGCACAAGACAGCCGATTGCGTCATCGTCGGCGTGCGCTGGAAGGAGAAGCCAACGCGCATTGCGACCCTGCTGCTCGGGCTTTACGGCAAGGGCGGAAAGATGGACTACGTCGGCTCGGCCGCGGTCGCGGCGAGCCGGCACAAGGAGATCTTCGACCGCGTGAAGCCTCTGCTCGAAGGCGCCCCCGATCGCGGCTTCTCGGAGCCGAACCGCTGGGGAACGGGTGAGCTCGAAGAATCGGCCCTCCGCCCCGAGCTCGTTGCGGAGGTGCGCTACGACAAGGTGCAGGGAAACCGGTTCCGGCACGGCTCGCGCTTCATCCGCTTCCGCGACGACAAGGATCCCGAGCAGTGCACGTGGCGGGAGGTGCGACCCCCGCGGCGCAAGGACGACCCGACGTTCGAGAGCCTGCTCGCCGGTCGTGCGTAGTTAGTGGCTCAGAGCCACTAACTGTCCAGAAGAGACCGTGCGCGCGGCATGGCTCAGCGCCGGCAGCGATTTAGTGGCTCAGAGCCACTAAGTCGGCGGCTCGAGGCCAAGCTTCCCAAACCGCGCAGGAAGCGATGCCTTGCGGCGCCACATGCCGGCCGTGAGGTCGCCGACCTCCGCGATCCGGCCGCGCATCGTCTCGACGGTGAAGGCCTCCGGCTCGACCGTGGCTACCTCGTCCCAGCTCAGAGGCGCCGAGACTCGCGCATCGGGTGTCGGCCGCACGGAGTACGTGCAGGCGATCGTCCGGTCGCGCGTGTTCTGGCCGAAGTCGACGAAGACACCCTTGCGGTCGGCTACGCGCCAGGTCGTGGTCGCGATCTCCTGGTCTCCGACACGCCGCTCCACCTCCTCTGCGAGCGCCTTCGCAAAGCGGCGCACCTCCGGGAACGGAACCTCGGGCTTGATCGGCGACATGATGTGCAATCCGGTCGCGCCCGACGTCTTCGGGTACGACGCGAGGTCGAGTTCGTCCATGACCTCATGGACGACGAGCGCGATCTCGCGCACGTAGGGCCACTGGCCGTCCCTCGATGGGTCGAGGTCGATGAGGAGATAGTCCGGCCGCTCGATGTGCTCGACGCGGGAGTGCCACGTGTGCAGCTCGATGCACCCCAGGTTGATCACCCAGGCAAGCGCGGCGGCGTTGTCGATCACCGCGAACACCGTCGAGTGGCCGCTCGGGAACTGCACGAACTGCTCGCCGACGTAGTCCGGATGCGACGGCACGCGCTTCTGGTGGAAGAACTCGCCTTCCACCCCGTTCGGGTAGCGCACCATGTGAAACGGGCGCCGGCGCAGATGCGGAAGGGCGCAGTCGGAGACGTCGAGGTAGTACTGGACGAGGTCGCCCTTGGTCAGTCCTCGCTTCGGGAAGAAGATCTTGTCCGGGTTGGAGATCTGTACTTCGTGCTGGCCCACGCGCATTGAAGGGAAGTATCCGCGTGGTAGTGTCGCTCCCGTGCGGCGAGCCCTCGCGCTTCTCGTTCTCGCGTTGCTCTGCGTCCTCGCGGCCGGCTGCGGCGGCTCGGCCGACGACAAGTCGGCGGGCGGCACCACGGCAGCCGCGTCCTGCGAGAAAGGCGACCTCAATCTCGTCAGCGACGGGATGCTCACAGTCGGCACCGACAATCCCGCCTTCCCGCCCTGGTTCGGAGGCGACGAAAAGGCCCCGTGGAAGGTCAGCGACCCCCGCTCCGGGGAAGGCTTCGAGAGCGCCGTCGCCTACGCGGTGGCCGATGAGCTCGGCTTCGCGAAGGACGAGGTCACGTGGATCGTCGTCCCCTTCAACACGGCGTTCGCGCCGGGGCCGAAGAAGTTCGACTTCGACATCAACCAGATCTCGTTCAAGCCCGCGCGGGCGACGGCGGTCGACTTCAGCGACTCGTACTACAACGTCAACCAGTCGCTGGTCGTCCTCGAAGGAACGCCGATTGCCGACGCGGACTCGATTGCCGCGCTGAAGCCGTACAAGTTCGGCGCACAGCTGGGAACGACGAGCTACGACTACATCGTCGACAACATCAAGCCTTCGAAGCAATCGGCGGTGTTCAACACGAACGACGCGGCGGTGGCTTCCCTCAAGAACAAACAGATCGATGGGCTTGTCGTCGACCTTCCCACCGCGTTTTACGTGACCGCGGCGCAGATCGAGAACAGCAAGATCCTCGGACAGTTCCCGACCGTCGGATCCGCGGAGCACTTCGGCATGGTCTTCGAAAAGGGCAACTCACTCGTGAGCTGCGTCAACGACGCGCTCTCGACGCTCCACGCCGCCGGCACGCTGCAAGACCTCCAGGACCAATGGCTCTCCAAGGCCGCGGGCGCGCCCGTCCTGAAGTAGCGCGCTGAACGAGAACCGCGGCTCGAGGATCCTCGGCAGCGTGATGTCGGGCGGCGAGGGCCGTCGCGGAGTCGCGATCGCGCTGGCCAGCACGGTCGTCTTCTTCACGCTGCTCGGCGTCGCGATCACGAATGCCCCCGGGTGGCCGGAGGTGAAGCGCACGTTCTTCGACTGGGGCCAGTTCAAGGACTCGATGCCGGAGATCGCGGACGCGTTCCTCCTCAACGTGAAGATGTTCATGATCGCGGAGGCATTCATCCTCGTCTTCGCGCTCGTGCTGGCGGTGGTCCGCAGCCTGCCGGGACCCGTGTTTTTTCCGATGCGCGTGCTCGGGATCGTCTACGCGGACTTCTTCCGCGGGGTTCCGACGATCCTTGTCATCGCGCTGCTCGGATTCGGCGCGCCCGCACTGCAGCTCGAAGGCGTACCGCTCTCGACGACGTTCTGGGGGATCGTGTCGCTCGTCCTCGTGTACACCGCATACGTCTCCGAGGTCTACCGAGCCGGAATCGAGTCCGTGCATCCGAGCCAGGACGCGGCTGCGCGCTCGCTCGGCCTCACGCACTTCCAGTCATTGCGCAAGGTGGTGCTCCCTCAGGCGGTGCGCCGCGTCATCCCGCCGCTCCTCAACGACTTCATCGGTCTACAGAAGGACACCGCACTCGTCGGGTTCCTCGGCTCGGTGGAGGCGTTCAAGCAATCCCAGATCGACGCTGCCGCGACGTTCAACTACACGCCGTTCCTCGCAGCTGCGGTCCTGTTCGTCGCTTTGACGATCCCGCTTGCACGGTTCACCGACTGGCTCGTCGAGCGGGACCGCAGGCGCCGGCAGGCGGCGGGGGTGCGATGAGCGTCGCTCGCCTTCGGCTCGCTCCCGTGAGGGAAACCATGTTTCCCTCACGAGCTCCCTTCTTTAGGGATCGCCTCAGCTCCCGCGCCGCTGAGATCGCCGCGTGCGCCGAGGAGAAAGAAGGGGGAAACCTCCCGGTTTCCCCTTACGCCCCTTCCCCCGCTCATCGGCCGGAGAGCGGCCGATGAGCGAGGCGCTTGCCCTCGACGGTGTCCACAAGGCGTTCGGGGTGCTCGAGGTCCTGCGCGGGATCGACCTCTCGCTGGCGGAGCACGAGGTCGTCTGCCTGATCGGCGCTTCCGGATCGGGAAAGTCCACGCTGCTTCGCTGCGTCAACCTGCTCGAGCCCATCGACGAGGGGCGAATCGTGGTCGAGGGCCAGGAGATCACCGGGCCGCGCGTGGACGTCAACAAAGTGCGGCGCCGCATTGGCATCGTCTTCCAGGCGTTCAACCTCTTTCCGCACATGAGCGTGCTCCAGAACGTGACCTTGGCGCCGACGCTTGCCCTGCGGAAGCCGCGCGCTGAGGCCGAAAGAGAGGCGACCGAGCTCCTGGAGCGCTTCGGCCTCGCCGACAAGCGAAACGACTACCCCGACCGTCTCTCCGGCGGCCAGCAGCAACGCGTAGCGATTGTACGAGCGCTGGCCATGCGCCCCGATCTGATGCTGCTGGACGAGGTGACGAGCGCACTCGATCCGGAGCTCGTCGCCGAAGTGCTGGAGGTCATCCGCGAGCTCGCAGCGGGTGGCATGACGATGCTGATCGCAACACACGAGATGAGCTTCGCGCGCGACATCGCCGATCGGATCTGCTTCCTCGACGCAGGCGTCATCCTGGAGCAGGGCCCGCCGGAGCAGATCCTCAGCGCGCCGAAGCAGCCGCGAACGCAGCAGTTCCTTCAGCGCATCATCGAGGCCGGACGCCTGTAGCGTTCACGTCGTGCAGGAGCCCGGCACCCGCGGAATCGATCTCTCGCTAGAGCCGCTGGACGACTTCGTCGTCATCCAGCCCTCCGACGAGGAGTCGGAGACGAACCTCGGCCTCATCATCCCCGCATCCGCGGAGGCTGATTGCAGGACGGGCGTCGTCACCGCCGTGGGTAGCGAGGCGAGCGGCGTCGAGCCCGGCGACAAGGTGCTGTTCCCGAGCGACGCGGGCTACGACGTGCGGCTTGCCGGGACTGCAGTGAAGGTCCTGCGGCGCGCCGAGCTGCTCGCGCGCGTCCACGACTGACCCGTCAGGTGACGTGAGCCCGCTTCACCTCCGCGGGCGAGCCGCAGCCGAGGAGTGCGAGCCCGAGCTCGACTTCGTCACGTAGGAGTCGCAGGACATCCGCGACGCCCTCCTCCCCGCGCGCTGCGAGGCCCCAGACCATCGCGCGTCCGATCAGCACTGCACGCGCGCCGAGCGCGAGCGCCTTGAGCGCATCCGTGCCGCGTCGCACGCCGCCGTCGAGCAGCACCTCGGCGCGTCCGTCCACGGCTTGGACGACCTCCTCGAGCGCGTCGAGCGATGCAGACACACCGTCGAGCTGCCGGCCGCCGTGGTTCGAGACGACAATTGCGGCCGCGCCGTGCTCGCACGCGGTGTGAGCGTCCTCGCCGGTGAGGATTCCCTTGACGACGACCGGCAGGCCGTAGCCGGCAACCCATTCGAGGTCGCGCCAGCCCAGACCGGCATCGAAGGCGCCGCCGAAGATGTCTCCGGCAACCGAGAGGTGCTCCGGAATCTGGAAGTCGATGCGGATGTCGCGCTCGCGCCGCCCGAGGTACGGAGTGTCGGCCGTCAGCACGAGCGCGGAGAAGCCGTTGTCGACGGCCTCGGCGATCAGCTCCTTGGTCTTGGAGCGATCGTCGAAGACGTAGACCTGAAACCAGCGCGGGGCACCGGGCGCGGCGGCGGCGACTTCGGCCGGCCGCGTCGTGGTCGCGGTCGAGAGGCACATGATCGTCCCGGCCGACGCAGCGGCTCGCGCCGTTGCGACCTCGCCGTCGGGGTGTGCCATGCGCTGCAGCGCGAGCGGCGCGACGATGATCGGCAGCGCGATCTCCGTCCCGAGCACGGTCGTGGCGGTCGAGACCGCACGAACGTCGACGAGCACGCGCGGCCGCAGCTTCCGCCGCTCGAAAGCGGCGAGGTTCTCCCGGAGCGTGACCTCGTCGCCGGCCCCGCCGGCAAAGTAGGCATGCGCGTTGGCGTCGAGCGCCTCCGCGGCCAGCTGCTCGTAGTCCCAGACGTTGACCGGTTCCGCCATGCCAGTCGGCGAGCGTAGCGAAGCCCTAACCTCCACCCCCCGAAAAGTGCGAAGCACTTTTTGGGGTGAAAGGCGAAACCCGCCTCGGTAGCCGCAGACGGGTTTCAGATTGCCGGGGGTATGAGGGGGGAGCCGGCAACCTCATTTTCGTGCTGAGGTGCCCCCTTTCCTCCCCCGTTGGGGGTAATTAGAGACGGGCGCGCGGGCAGAGCCCACGCGCCCTCTTAGCGGCACCGCCGAGTCGGTGCCTAGTCCAGGGGGTCGGCTATCCTGCGCGCACCCGCGGAGAAGTGGCCGAGTGGCTGAAGGCGGCGCCCTGCTAAGGCGTTATGGGGGTGAATGCCTCCATCGAGGGTTCGAATCCCTCCTTCTCCGCTTCGCGGAACGGAGAGGTGTCCGAGTGGCCTAAGGAGCGCGACTGGAAATCGCGTACGTGCTGAAAGGTGCGTCGCGGGTTCAAATCCCGCCCTCTCCGCTTGACCGTGGGGGAAACCATGCTTCCCCCACGAGCCCCCTTCTTCTTGTCTCGGCAACGGAAAGGGTGGTTAGCGCTCGCGACCTAGAACGGTTTGAGAACTCAGCGGGTGACGGCGCGTTGGTAGCGCCAGACCGAGAGCGCTCCGAAGACCAGGATGATCCCGATCCCCCACACGACCGCGCCCCAGACGTCGTTGCCGGCCGGCGTGTCGAGGAAGAGGGCGCGGGTCGCGTCCACCATCGTCGTGAACGGGTTGATCTCCGCCACTGTCTCGAGCCAGCTCGGCATCGACTCGGGCGGGACGAATGCGGAGGAGACGAACGTGATCGGAAAGAGGATCGTGAAGCCGTACGCGTTGGAGGCCTCGGGTGACGAGGCGGTGAGCCCGATGAAGGCGAACACCCAGGAGAAGGCGTAGCCCAGAAAGAGGAGCAGCGCGATGCCGGCGATCACCTTCGGAGCGCTCGCCGAGAAGCGGAAGCCTGCCGCCAGGCCGACCGCGAGCATGATCACGAGCTGGATCACGTTCGTCCCGACGTCGGCCAGAATGCGGCCGGAAACGACGGCCGGGCCCCACATCGGCAGCGACCGGAAGCGATCGATCAGGCCCTTCTGCAGATCCTCGGCAAGCCCGAGCGCAGTCACGAAGCCACCGAAGGCGATCGACTGCACGATGATTCCGGGCATCAGAAAATCGACGTAGCTGTCGAAGCCGGGCGTCTCGATCGCGCCGCCGAAGACGTAGACGAAGAGCAGCACGAACATCACGGGCTGCACGGTGAAGCCGATCAGCAGGTCGGGCTGACGCCTGATCTTGAAGAGGCTGCGCTTGGACAGTACGAAGGTGTCCGACGCGGCGTGAAGGAGCGCCGTCATCAGGTCTTCGCCTCCACTTCTCTCGCTTCCTCGGGCTCAGCGGCATGGCCCGTCAGCGTTAGGAAGACGTCGTCCAGCGTCGGGCCCCGCACCGCGATGTCGTCGATGGCGATCCCGGCTTCGTCGAGCTTTCGAACTGCCTCGGCGATCGCCCCGCGCCGTCGGCTGATCGGTACGCAGACGGCGCCGTCCACGAGCGCCTGTCCACCGTCGCCGAATGCCGCGAGAGCGGTGACGGCAGCCTCGCTGTGTCCACGATCTTCGAGATGGACCTCGAGCCGGTCGCCGCCGACCTGAGCCTTGAGCTCGTTCGACGTGCCCTCTGCGATCACGACTCCGTGGTCGATGACCGCAATTCGATCGGCGAGACGATCGGCCTCGTCCAGATACTGCGTGGTGAGGAGCACCGTCGTGCCTTCGGCGACGAGCGCCTCGATCGCCTCCCAGAGCCCGATGCGGCTGCGGAGATCCAGACCGGTCGTCGGCTCGTCGAGGAAGAGGACGGGCGGCCGGGCGACGAGCGCCGCCGCAAGGTCGAGGCGGCGCCGCATCCCGCCGGAGTAGGTCCGCACGAGCCGCTCGCCTGCGTCGGCGAGATCGAACAGCTCCAGCAGCTCGCCGGCGCGCTGCCGGGAAACAGACCGGCCGAGGTGGTACAGCCGCCCGACCATTTCCAGGTTCTCGAACCCGGTGAGAATCTCGTCTACCGCCGCGTACTGACCGGCGAGACCGATCTGCTCGCGAACACGACGAGCCTCGCGAACGACATCCAGGCCTGTGACGCGCGCGGTGCCGGCATCCGGGCGCAGCAGTGTCGTGAGGATCCGGACGGCGGTGGTCTTACCCGCGCCGTTCGGCCCCAGCAGGCTGAAGACGCTCCCCGCCTCGACCCGGAGGTCTACGCCTCCCAGCGCAAGGACGTCGCCGTAGGTCTTGCGCAGCGCCTGCGCCTCGATAGCCGGCCCCCCGGACACGCTCTTCAAGCTACCGGAGCAAGCTCCCTACTCACGACGCTAGCGGAGCAGTTGTGCCGCTCGCGGCGGCAGGCTGACTAACTCTCGACTTGAGTCCTCGGCGAATTGAGGGAACAATTCGGAGGACTGCTGCGGTGAAGCGTGACTATTACGAGATTCTGGGCGTCGCCCCTGATGCCGATGGGAATGCGATCAGGCGTGCCTTCCACGCACTCGCCCGGCAATGGCACCCGGACGTCGCTGAGTCCTCTGAGGCCGAGGACCGGTTCCGCGAGATCACGGAGGCATGCTCCGTCCTTTCCAAGCCCGAGGCGCGGCTGCTCTACGATCGTTACCGCTCTCGCGGCCGGGGAAACCAGGGGTTCGACGAGGCGCTCCGGAAGGCTAGCCCCCCCATCCCACGAAGCGAAAACGTCCGGATCCAGATAAAGCTCCGCGCCTTCGAGACGAAGCAGGGGACGCGGCAGGTTGTCGAGTACCAGGCGGAAGCCTGTTGTCTCACCTGCATGGGACACGGGATGACGGGCTTGCCGGATACCGACCTCGAGGACTCGGGCGCCGCCGAGAGACGACAGCTTTCAGACATCAACCTCGCGCATCTCTTCCAGATCGAGCCACTCCCAGCCCGCGTCGGTGGCCCTTGCTCTCGCTGCGGTGAGAAGGGAACGGTCTCCATTGGGCGGCGCCTGTGCCTGCTCGTTCCTGAAGGGCTTGACGACGGCGCCCAGCTCCGCGTCAGAGGAGCGGGAAACTACGGCGGCATCGGCTTGCTTTCGAGTGACCTGCTTGTAGACGTCCAGGTCCTGCCGGCGCCGAAGGATCCAACTTTCATCCGCTACACCGCTCTCACGCTTGCGCTCGTCTCGATCGCGACGCTTGTCCTCTATGTCCAGCACTAACTGCCGGCGGTGCCGCGGCTAACGGCCACTCTTGGCTCTGGCAAGCGGAGGGTTTCGAGTCCGGCCGCATTTGGCTTAGCGATGCTGCTTCGAGCCCTCGAGTGAGAGACGGTGTGAGAGTCACGCTGTAGCGGGCGCGACACCGGCACTCCAGTCCGGCGACTCGCTCATCCAGTCCGGCGACTCGCTCAAGAACCAGATGCGCGGGAAGTTCGGCGTCATGTTCGGCTCGTCCAGATCTTCGGCAAGGACACCATCTACGTCGAGATCCAGAACGCGCCCACCACGGGCTAGAGCGCCTCGCTCCGTCATCCTCTTAGGACGCTGCGCGCTCGTCCTGGCTCCCTGTCCACAAGTTTCGCCCGCCGTTATCCAGGCTGCAACGTTGCGGATAAGCGGGCATACACTCGGAGGGATGCCCGAGGAAAAGCGACCCGATATCCGCCCGCAGCTCCGCGAGTTTCTCGCCTGGTACGAGGAGGTGTTGGGGAGGGTTGAATCGGGGGCGCTCGTGGCGCCAGGAGAACAGGAGCGCCTCACAGAAGAGGCGTCAGCCGTGGCTCACCTTCTCGATCTCCTTGATTCCAGTGCGGACGAGCCCGCCAGTTAGACGCTGGGGTGACGGCGAAGAGAATCGTTTGTCAGGCACAATTTAGTCGGGAGCCAGGCCAACCAGGCTCCCTCTGAACCTTCCCCTCGGGGGTGCCTGGCGGACGGGACTTGGCGCGCGAATCCCGGCCTGGCTCCTGTGATTGAGGACGGGCAAGTTCAGGGGCCGGGCGCAGGGGACGAAGGCTGCGTCCGTGCGGAGTTCGGGCCGCACGCCGCAATTTTCTTGGTCGGATGTGCGTCTTGTAGTGGGGGAGCGGAAAAGGCACTGCCTTTAGGCGGCCATGGGGGTAAGGCTTATTTCGCTCCCTCGCTGCGCCACAACATCGGGCCGACGCGGGGGACGAACATCTCGGCGCCGAGCGCTCGAGCCCCCGCGATTGCCGGGCCGCAATCGACTCTAGGGCGACGCACGTAAGCGACACGTCGCCCTGAGTGAGAGTTCGTGTGAGAGTCGCTCTCACGGGAGCGCTTCGGAGCGGGTCGGAGCGGATCAGCCCCCGG
>Ga0209874_1000325_pt1 | contig 13800 bp, 9 predicted proteins | sample GWRWN1_20_30_FD_187216 | JGI IMG/M metagenome (GOLD analysis project Ga0209874, IMG submission 187216) | Riverbed sediment microbial communities from areas with no vegetation in Columbia River, Washington, USA - GW-RW N1_20_30 (SPAdes)... | ecosystem: Environmental > Aquatic > Freshwater > River... | reverse complement strand
ATAAAAAGAGGGCGCGCCGCAAAAGTGCTTCCGCCGGTCACCCGGAGGGTTGACGTCATGGTGGAGAAAACGCCAAGCTCTGACTCTGAGTCTGACAAAAAACCGCAGGAAAAATCTGCTATTGCCGTTGCGACGGGTCGGCGGCGCTGCCAAGAAGACCGTAAATCCAAGTCAGTCGGGAGACCGGGATATGCTTCAAGTTTTGAGGGTGAGTGTGGCTATGCTTGGTGTTGCGGCCTTTGCCTTGGGTGGAATTCAGCCCGCCGAGGCGGCCTGCCAGCTGATCAAGGCCACCCATAGCGCCGGCTCGAAGGCCGAGGCGGCCAAGCTCTCGCAAGCCCTTGTCCTCAAGAGCGCCACTGACCTGAAGCGCGCCAAGAGGTGGCGCTATGTCACTCTTTACGCGCACAGGGTGAAGGGCGATCCTTTCTGGAAGGCCGTCCGCCCCGCTGGCCCGCCCCGGGAGGCCGTGCTCAAGCCCGATATCATCACCACACGCTTTTTCACGACCTGCTTTACCGGCGTGGTCGTGCCGTTTGTCTGCACCACGGGCTCGAGCGTCTGCGGCCAATAGCCCTGTCCCCCTCGCTTGTGATTGCCCGGCTTGGCGTAGGTGACGGTGGGGCGCGACAATCCGCACCCTGAACGCATCCGCGACGCTTGGCGTTGACGCCTCATCCTCGCCACATGACTTGGTAAGGTGATTTTCAATCTTATCTTCTTATATGAGCGAAAACCGTATCAGCCAGGACAGAGGCAGCATCGTGTATCCTCAGTACACCATTCGCGAACGTGTGGCCGACGGGTGCATCCACCTCGTCGGCGTCGCCGCCAGCCTCGTCGCGCTGATCGCTCTCCTCATCATCGGCGTTAAGTCGCAGGCCATGCTCTGGGTGGTGAGTCTCACGATCTACGGGCTTGCTCTCGTCGCCACCTTCAGCTGCTCCGCGGGCTACCATCTCGTGGTTCGCCCCAAGCTCAAGGAGGTCCTGCGCCGGCTCGATCACGCCGCCATCTTCCTGATGATCGCCGGCACCTACACCCCCTTCATCCTGATCAAGATGAACACCCCTTGGGGGCTCGGCCTGCTCGCCGTGGTGTGGACCATGGCGGCCATAGGCATCGCCATCAAGCTCTTCGCGCCGCGTTTCCTCGACCGCCTGTCGACCGCGCTCTATCTGGTGCAAGGCTGGGCGGTGATTGCCGCCTGGGAGCCATTAATGTCGGCGATGCCGGGCCGCGTGCTGACGCTGCTCATGGCCGGCGGCGTCCTCTACACCATTGGCGTTGTGTTCCATCTCTGGGAACGCCTGCCGTATCAGAACGCCATCTGGCACGGGTTCGTGCTGTCGGCGGCAAGCTGCCACTTCGCGGCCGTCATCGTCGTCGTCGGCCTCTAATCTCGGCGCTGAAAAGCCTAAGCATTTCCTGGCGAAGCGCCTATAAGATGGGCGCATGACCGTAGTCATGGCCGGAGCTCAGGGACGCTCCGCGGCAGAGAGCAAGAGGGCCCTCTTCACTCATCTTGCCGCGCGCTTCGGGATGCGCTTCTCCTTAAGCCAGGCGCTTCGCGAGCAGCACGCCAATACGCTCACCTGGCTTAAGCGCGAGCCGCCCGACGCCGTCCTCTTCGCCGAGACCGAAGCCGAGGTCTCGGAGATCGTGAAGCTCTGCGCCGAGGCGCGCGTGCCGGTGATCCCGTTCGGCACCGGCACCTCGCTCGAAGGCCACGTCAACGCGCCGTTCGGCGGCGTCTCGCTCGATCTTTCCCGCATGAACCGCATCCTCGCCGTGCATGAGGCCGATCTCGACTGCGTGGTGGAACCCGGAGTCACGCGCAAAGCACTCAACGAGTATTTGCGCGGGTCCGGCCTCTTCTTCCCGGTCGATCCGGGGGCTGACGCGAGCCTCGGCGGCATGGCGGCGACGCGCGCCTCCGGCACCAACGCTGTGCGCTACGGCACCATGCGCGACGCGGTCCTCGGCCTCACCGCGGTCTTGGCCGACGGCAGCGTGATCCAGACCGGGGGCCGAGCGCGGAAGTCGTCCGCCGGCTACGATCTCACCCGCCTCCTGATCGGCTCGGAAGGCACGCTTGGAGTCATCACTAGCCTCACGCTCAAGCTTTACGGCATTCCCGAGACCATCCTTTCCGCGGTCTGTCCGTTCGGTTCGATCGAGGGCGCCTGCAACGCCACCATCGTCGCGCTGCAAATGGGACTTCCGCTCGCCCGCATCGAGCTTGTCGACGAGGTTCAGATTCGCGCCTGCAATGCCTATTCGCATCTTCATCTGCCCGAGACGCCGACGCTGTTCCTCGAATTCCACGGCACCGCTTCCGGCGCACGCGAGCAGGTCGAAGCCTTCGCCGAGATCGCGCGTGCCGAAGGGGGAGGGGAGTATCGATGGGCCGAGCGCCCGGAGGACCGCACCAAACTCTGGCAGGCACGCCACGATGCCTATTGGGCCGCACGCGGGTTGAAGCCGGGCGCCGAGGTGCTGTCGACCGATGTCTGCGTGCCCATCTCGGCGCTCGCCGCTTGCGTCACTGCCACGCGCGAGGACATCGACCGCCTGGGCCTGCTTGCCCCGATCGTGGGCCATGTGGGCGACGGCAACTTCCATGTCATGCCGCTGATCGAGCCTTCCGACCCCGAGGAGCGGCGGAAGGTGCAAGCCTTCCTCGACCGGCTCGTCGAACGGGCCCTGTCCTGCGGGGGTACCTCCACCGGCGAGCATGGCATTGGCCAGGGCAAGATTAACTACCTTGTCTCCGAGCATGGATCCGCGGTTCAGACCATGATTGCCATAAAAAAGGCGCTCGATCCGTTGAATATCCTCAATCCTGGCAAGATTTTTGCGTTAGCATAACGGCGCGTCGCGGGGGGGCCGGGTCCTTGGCGCTTAACTGCGTCAGAGCGCGCGCCTCAAGCCTTGGGTCTGGACGGCGGTGAACTCGCTCCTGCTCACTTTGACGGCAGTGCTGATTCTGGTCTTGAGCGCGCTCTTTGCCGCGCCGCTCTTCGTCGACTGGAACGACTACCGCTCGGTCTTCGAGACCCAAGCCACCAATCTGCTCGGCCGCCAGGTGAAGGTCGGCGGCAAGGTTCATCTCGTCCTTCTGCCTTCGCCTGAGCTCAAGTTCGACGACATCAAGGTCGCCGATCAGGAGGGACGCCTCGACCGGCCGTTCCTTGAGGCCCGCTCGCTCGAGGCCTGGCTCAATATCGGCGCGCTTCTCAGCGGGACCGTCGAGGCGCGCAAGATCGCAATTGTCGATCCCGTCTTGCGTCTCGATCTCAAGGAGGATGGCACCGGCAATTGGAGCGATGTGGGCCGCCGCGGCGTGGCGCTTCCGCTCGCCCCGAAGGACGTGATGCTCGACGAGGTCGGCGTCAGCGGCGGCAGGATCGAGATCACCAAGCAAGGCGTGCCGCAGTTCACCCTGGATGACGTCGCCGGCGGCGCCAGCGCCCAGTCCTTGTCGGGACCTTACAAGGTGTCGGCCACCTACTCCTTCGAAGGGCGGCCGCAGGACCTTCGCTTCTCCACCAGCGAACCCGACGTGGCCGGACTGTTCCGCATCAAGTCGGCGCTGCGCGACCTTGAGCGCAACACCATTTATCTGCTCGACGGCGGCGTGACCGGGCTCGGCGGCGAGCCTGTCTATGACGGCACCATCGTCGTGCGCGCCGCTAATGTCCTTGCCGCCAACGGGGCGGAGGAGGGGGCCGATCCTGACGGCGACGATCAGCCGTCCAAAGCTGCCCCGCGCGACAAGGCGTCGCTGTTCGAGTTGAAGGGCCCGCTCAAAGCCAGCCCCGGTCGCGCCGAGCTCCCCGATTTCGACCTCACCGTCCATGCCAAGGGGCATCCGCAGATTTTCAAGGGCAGGCTCACGCTCGACTTCGGCGAGCGCATCGAGGCCAGGGCTGAGCTTGCGGCCGGCTTTGTCGATCTCGATGCCTTGTTTGCAGTGCCCGGCGCCGAAGAGCGGCCGTCGCCGGCCGCCGTCCTTTACATGTTCGCCGACGAGGTCCTCGCCCAAGTGGCTAAGTTCCGGGATGGAACGCTTCAAGTTGCCATCGAGCAGGCGAGCCTCGGCGGGGATCTCGTAAGCGCCGTCGATATGGCGCTCGCCACGAAGGATGGCGTGCTGACGGTTGAGCGCCTCAAGGCCGTGCTCCCCGGGAAGAACGGCATCGAGGCCTCTGGGCGCCTGACCCGCGGTGAGTTTGGTCCGGTCTTCGCCGGCCCGGTCAAGGTCGAGGGCTCGGGGCTCAGGCCGCTCACCCGCTGGGCAGCCGGGGATCGCGACATGTCGGGGCAAGCCTCGATCGGCGATTTTACCTTCATGGCCAACGCCACCATCGGCGACGGCGAGCTCAATCTTGCCGAGGCCACGGGCGAGCTGAGCGGCACCAAGTTCCGCGGCGGCCTGCGCTTGCATGGCGGAGATCGCCCGATGATCGAGCTTACCCTCGACAGCGACCGCCTCGATTTGCGCGAGGTGCTCGGCGAGGGGCCACTGTGGCAATCCTGGCTGCCCTCGTCAGCAAAGAGCGAAGCGGGCGATGCCGACAAAAGTCTCTTCGCAGAGCTTCCCGACGACGACATGCGCGTGACGCTGCGCGTCGGCGAGCTTCTGCTTCCCAATATTCCTCCCGGCAAGCTTGATGCGCGCTTCGCGCTTCAGGGCGGCACGCTCGACGTCGAAAAGCTCGACTTTGCGGCTGCCAGCGCACTCGCGCTCAACGGCAAGGGCCGCATCGAGAATTTGCGCGACAAGCCGTCTGGCCGGGTTGATTTCGCCCTCCAAGCCGCCAATGCCGACAGCCTGCGCGTTGCCGCCGGGCTGTTCGGGCTGCCCGAGGGCGTGAGCCGCTCGATGCAGCTGTCGCCATTGGCACCCATGAATGTGCGCGTGAGCCTGGTCGCTTCCCGCGAAGGCGAATTGACCAACGCCTCCATCGAGCTTGGCGGCAAGGCGGGCGCGTCGGATATCTCTCTCGTCGCCCGTGCGCTCGGCGATCCCGCCAAGCCCGGCGAGGCAAGGATCAATATCGACGGCAAGGTCGTCGGCGAGAAGCCGCAAGCCTTTCTCGTTCTGCTGTTCCCCGATCTTCCGCTCGAGCGCATTGCCACCCCTGCTGGGAGCAAGGGCAAGCTCATCGTCAAGCTCTCAGGCGTGCCGAATACCAAGGTCACCGGCAAGGCTGCGCTCGAGACGGCGCCGATCGAGGTCGCCTTTGTCGGGGAGGGCTCGCTGCAGCCGAACGGGCTCGCGCTTGCCGGCAAAGGCGCGGTCGTGAGCCAGGATGCGAGCGCAGCGCTGACCTTGCTCGGCTTCGAGGCGCCGCCAAGCGCCGCGGGTGTTCCCTTGAGTCTCCGCCTCGATTTCACCAAGCAGGCCTCGATGGTCGATCTCAACACCATCGCCGGCAACATCGCGGGGGAGGACGTCGCCGGCGCCGCCCATTTGGACCTAAGCGGCGCCAAGACGCGCTTTGCCCTGTCGGGGAGCGCCGGCACCATGTCGCTGCCGTCGCTGCTCGGCGTGCTAGTGGCCTGGCACCGCACCCCCTCGACGGAGGAGATGCTGGGCGCGATCGGCGCCGGCGCCTCGGGGGTCTGGCCGGCGCGCGGCTTCTCGCTTGGGCCGATCGAGCATGCCGAAGGCGAGATCGCGCTCAAGGCGAATACGCTCTCCCTCGGCTCGGCCGTCAAGGTGCAGGGCGCCACATTGAACGCCGTCGTCGGCAAAGACGGGCTCTCCGTCACCGATTTCAAGGGCCGCCTTTTCGGCGGCAACTTTGCCGCCTCGGGGACGTTGTCGCCGCGCGGCAACGGCGCCGAGCTTGCCGCGCATGCGGAGGTCAAGGGCGGCAAGCTCGAAGAGCTTGCCCAAAGCATCACTGGATCTGGCCTCGCCAAAGGCCTCTTCGATCTCGCCTTCAATGTTCAAGGCGAAGGCTTGAGCCCTCCTGGCGTCGTTGCCGGCTTGAGCGGGGAGGGGACGCTCTCGCTTGGGCCCGGCGCGCTCCAGGCGCTGTCCTCCGCTCCGCTACGTGGCGTCGCCGCGACCGCGGCCAAGAAAACCATCAAGGCCGACAAGGAGGAGATCGCGGCTGAGGCGAAGAGCGTGCGCGAGAAGATCACCAAGGGCGTCTACAAATACGCCCCGGCCAAGTTCGCCTTCGACGTCAAGAACGGCACGTTGCGCCTCACCCCGGCAACGCTCTCGAATCCGGGCTCGGAGACTAAGGTCAACTTCTATGTCGAGCTTGCCAGCCTCAAGCTCGACAGCGAGTGGGCAGTAAGCCTTATTGGCCCAAGCAGCCAGGATGTTCCGCCGGTGAACCTGCTCTTCACCGGCACCCTCAACAGAGCGGGCGAGATTACGCCGACAATCGACACTGCTGCCATCGAGGCTTATCTCACCATTCGGCGCATGCAGGAAGACGTCGAGCGGCTGGAGACGCTCGACGTGAGCGGCAGGACGCCTTCTCCCGCGGAAGCGGAGCCGGAGGAGATAACCTCTGCCGTGCCTGAGGAGCCCTCGGAGCCGCTGGTGGATTCAGCGCCCGTGCCTGAGCCGGAACCGCTTGAGCAATCGAAACCTACGGCCGAGACGGAGTCGCCCTATCAGGCGATCCCGCAATCCTCGCCCTCGGCCAAGGCCTTGCCCTCGGCGATCGAGCTGCTTCGGGAGGCTTGGCAGACCGAAACCGAGACGGTGACGCCCGCTCCAACCAAGCCTTCCGAGGCAATGCCCACGCCTCCTGCCGCGGGTGTTGCGCCGAAAGCGCCGGCTTCATCATCCGCTGCGGTGGTGCCGGAGTCCCCAGCGGTCGCGCCAACCATGGAGTCTCAACCGCTTGCGCCGCCAGCCGAGGCGGCAGCAACCCCGGCAGCGGAACCGAGCCCCGCCGCCGTTGAAGTGGTCAAGCCACGCCCGCGTCCGGTCAAGCCCCGCCGGGCAAGCCCGCGGCAGGAAGCCCCTGACGACTGGAAGAAGGGGATCGGCATTTTCGGCGGCGGTTAGAGCATGATCCGGAAAAGCGGAAACCGGTTTTCCGCAAAGATCATGCTCAAAACTTAAGACCCTTCGCGCCGTCCGCGCATCCGCTCCAGCACATAGATCCTGATGGCCGCCGATAGGCTCGGCTGCGGGATTGCTCTGGCGCTCCGTCTCTTGTCGATCTCGCCGACCAGCGCCGCGACGGACTTGCCGTCGGCGCGGGCGATGGTGACCAGCGCATCCCAAAAATCGTTCTCAAGCGAGACGGATGTGCGGTGCCGCGCGATGGTGAGCGAGCGCTTGTTGCGTGGCCGCGCCATGCTGGAGAGCCTAGCGCTTCGGGCCGATCATGTCCTCGGGCCTTACCAGACGGTCGAACTCCTCCTCGAGCACATGGCCGAGCCGAACCGCCTCCTCGCGCAAGGTGGTGCCGCGCTTATGCGCAGCCTTGGCGATCTCGCTCGCCTTGTCGTAGCCGATATGAGGCGCAAGCGCCGTCACCAGCATGAGCGATTGCTCCAAATGCTCCTTGATGCACTCCCGGTCGGGCTCGATGCCGACGATGCATTTCTCGCGGAAGCTGTCGGCGACGTCGGTGAGAAGCCTGATGGATTGCAGCATGGCGTAGGCGATCACCGGCTTGAACACATTGAGTTCGAGGTGCCCTTGGCTTCCGGCAAAGGTGATCGTCATGTTGTTGCCCATGACTTGCGCCGCCACCATGGTCACCGCCTCGCATTGGGTAGGGTTCACCTTGCCCGGCATGATCGATGAGCCCGGCTCGTTCTCGGGCAGAATCAGCTCGCCGAATCCCGTTCGAGGACCCGAGCCCAGCAGCCTTATGTCGCTCGCGATCTTGAACAGCGACACGGCCACGGTGTTGAGCGCGCCGTGGGTGAACACCATGGCGTCATGGGTGGCCAGCGCCTCGAACTTGTTTTCGGCGCTGACGAAGGGGAGCTTCGTCATCTCGGCGATCTTGGCGGCGAAGGCTTCGGCGAAGAGCGCGCTGGTGTTGAGCCCGGTGCCGACCGCCGTGCCTCCTTGCGCGAGCGCATAGAGGCCGTGGAGCGATAGCTTGATGCGCTCGATGCCGTGGTCGATCTGCGCCGCATAGCCGCCGAATTCTTGCCCTAAAGTAAGCGGAGTTGCGTCCTGCAAATGGGTGCGGCCGATCTTGAGAATGTCCTGAAACGCCTCAGCTTTGTCCTTGAGTGCCTGGTAAAGCCGGGCGAGCGCTGGGTTGAGCCGATAGGCGATTTCACAAGCTGCGGCGATATGCATGGCCGTGGGAAAGACATCGTTGGAGGATTGACCGAGATTGACGTGATCATTGGGGTGAACCGTCCGTTTTGAACCCAGAGTCCCGCCGAGCAATTCGCTCGCGCGGTTCGCGATGACTTCGTTGACGTTCATGTTGCTCTGGGTTCCCGAGCCGGTTTGCCAGACGACCAGGGGGAAATGAGCATCAAGCTTGCCTTCGATCACCTCGTCGGCCGCGGTAGCGATGGCCTGCGCCAACCGCTCTTCGATGAGGCCGATTTCGCGATTGGTGACGGCTGCCGCCTTCTTGACGAGGGCGATCGCCCGGATCAGGGGCTTCGGCACAGTTTCCTCGCCGATCCTGAAATTCCGGAGCGAGCGCTCGGTTTGCGCGCCCCAATAGCGGTCGTGCGCCACCTCGATCTGGCCAAGGGAATCGGTCTCGATGCGCGCGGAGGTTGGGGACCCGCTCTTGGCACCTCTGTCTTGAGGCATGCTCACTTCTCCTGTCGATGGCATTCGGCGACTGGGACATCACTCTACTCCGGTCCCGCCGGTGCCGAATGCCCTACCGGCTCTATGAGGGCTACGCTATAACACGGTCAAAGGGTGGGAGAACGCGCTGGTTCGCATGCGTTGCGGCCTTCTACCGAGGAGCGCCCAAAGCTTCCGGCTTCATTTTCCGTGAACTTGGGTGAGGAAGGCGAGTGGCTGAAGTTCCAGTGAAAATGGCGCTGCCCGCGCCGCGCGCGGAGCTTATCTCGTTGCTCCTCGCGCGCTGCGCTGCCCTTGTCGTCGCCATCATCGGCGCTCTCATTCTGCTCGCCTGGCAGCTCCCGGGGCTGACCGGAACCCTTCCGGGCCTCAGCATGACGCCTGCCGCCGCCGTTGGCATTATTGCTGCGGCCGTCGGCCTATTCTGCTTTACCTTCAGGGCGATCCGCCCGCTCGCCCGGCTGATCGGCTTTGCCCTCGTTGTGCTCGGTCTGGCCGTCCTCAGTCAGGACCTGTTCGGCTTCAATCTCGGCATCGATCAGGCGCTCATTCGCGGCAACAGCGTTGCCGCCGGTGCGGCGCAATCCGGAGAGATGCACATGGCGACCGGCGTCACCGGATTGCTGATCCTGTTCGGCTTGGCGCTGCTTTACGCCAAGCAGGGCGGCATATCCTCGGCCTTCAGCCAGATCCTGGCGCTCATCATCCTCGCCCAGGTCCTGATCGTGCTCGCCGGCTACGCCTACGGCGTCGCCACCTACTACTACCCGTTCCCCTTCACCGACATGTCGATGTACGGCGCGATCTGCGGCTTTCTGCTCGCGCTTGGGTTGCTTGCGGCCTCTCCCGAATACGGTATCGCCGCCGCCATCGTCGAGCAGTCGCCGGCCGGCGAGATGCTGCGGAGGCTGTTGCCCGGCATCCTCGTGCTGCCGCTGGTGATCGGCTGGTTCGCCCATCTGGCCGAGGCGCGGACCTATTATGACAGCGCGGCGACCCTTGCCATCTTCGCCGTGGCTAGCATCCTCGTGCTGGCCCTGTTTGCCTGGACCACGATCGGCGCCGTAAGGCGCGCCGACCGCGACCGCAATGCGGCGCTGATGGAGCTGCGCGGTCAGCGCGAATGGCTGAGCACGACGCTTGCCAGCATCGGCGACGGCGTGATCGCCACCGATCCGAACGGCAGCGTGCTGCTTCTCAACAAGATCGCCGAGCAAATGACGGGGTGGTCGGGGCCGAAGGCCCGCGGCCGGCCGATCTGGGAGGTGTTTCGCGTCATCAACGAGAACACCCGCAAGCCGGTGGACGACCCGGCGCTGAAGGCGCTCCGCGAGCGCGCCGTGACGCGGTTCGAATCGGGCGCCCTTCTCATCACCCGCGACAAGCAGGAGCTGCCGGTCGAGCATTGCGGCGCGCCCATTCTCGGCTTCGACGGCTCGCTGGCGGGCGCCGTGCTCATCTTCCGCGACGTCACCGAGCGAAGGCGCACCGCGCAGCGCCAGTCGATGCTGGTGGGCGAGCTCAATCACCGCGTCAAAAATGCGCTCGCCATCGTGCAGTCGCTGGTGCAGGCGAGCTTGCGTCAGGCGACATCGCGGCCGGCGCAAGCCATGGCCCAGACGCTCGCCGAGCGCCTCCAGGCACTCCATCGCGCCCACGACCTCCTGCTCGAATCGCAGTGGTCGGGGGCAAGCCTCAAGGCCATGGTCGAGCGCGAGCTCGATCCATATCGGCGCGAGGGCGGCCCGAAGATCATGATCAAGGGGCCCGACGTGCTGCTCCCGCCGCAATGCACCTCGATCCTCGCCATGACCCTGCACGAGCTCGCCACCAACGCGGTGAAATACGGGGCGCTGTCGTCGAACACGGGTCAGCTCGGCATCAGCTGGAAGACCGCGCGCGGCAGCCGGCTCCTGCTCACCTGGGAGGAGCGTGCCAGCCTCGGTCAGGTTCCGGCGCGGCGCGGCAGTGGCTTCGGCATGCAGCTCATCGACAAGGGCATCCGCCACAATCTCGGCGGCAACACCAAGGTCGAGTTCAGACCGACCGGCCTCTATGTGGAACTGAACGTGCCGCTCGAGCCGTCGAAAGAGCCTGGCACGAAGCCGCAAAAGGCGCCGGCCGAGCCGGTCTGAGGCCTATTCGAGAACGCCGATCTCCTCGTTGGCATGGCGCAGGCGCTCGGAGAACTCGCGCGTCAAATTGCCGAGGATGGTGATCATGATGTTGGGGTGCTCGGCCGTAAGCTCTTGCAGCTGCTCGACCCTAAGCCCGTAGCAGATCACCCGCTCGTCGGCGACGATGTCGGCCGAGCGCTTGCCGCCGTCGAGCAGCGCCATCTCGCCGAAGCTCAAGCCCGGTCCGATCGAGGCCACCCGTTTCTTGCGGTCGCCCTGTCCAGGCACTCTGATATGGACGCTGACCGTGCCGCGAGCGAGGACGAAGAAAAGATTCGCGTCGGCGCCCTCGTGAATGATGACGTCGCCCTTCTCGAACACGAGCGGCTGGACGATGGATTCGACCAGGCGGCACTCCTGGGGCGTCAATCCCTTGAACAGGTTGATCTCGGAAAGGGCAAATTTCGTCCCAAAGCCGCCATGCCCCGTGCGCGCCAGCAGCTGATCCTCGCACCACTCGAGTGCCGCATCGACGTCGCGAAACATGCGCACGAGACGCTCACCCTCCGGCTGGGCGAAGGCCTGGGCGAGGTGGTCGAGCGGCCCATCGTGGGCCATCGAGGCGAAGACGAGCTCGGTCTCGCCCCCCGTCATGGAGCGCGCCGCCCGCACGATCAGCTTGTGTGCCGAAATGTCGGCGAGATGTACCCGCTTGAAGTCGACGATCACATAACGCGCCTCGGATGCGAGCTGCGTGAGCCTTCGCATGAGCTGCTCGGTCGAGCCGAAGAAGAGCGTCCCTTGCGCTTCGAGAACGGCCACTTCGCGGCCTTTCTCCGCCAGAATGTTGCGTTCCTCCGGCGTGCGCAAACGGTTCGAGCGCACGACATCGGCGCGGTAATCGCGCCTGATGACGCTCCGCACATTGGTACGGTTGTTGAACACATGCAGCTCGAACTCCTTGGAGATCTCCTGGCAGACGCGGATGCCGCGCACGCTGTTGCCTTGCTTGTCGATGGGCGGGGAATAAACGCAGATGCCGATCTGCCCGGGGATGGCGGCAATGATGCACCCCGACACGCCGCTCTTGGCCGGCATGCCGACCTCATAGGCCCATTCACCGGCGTAATCGTACATGCCGCAAGAGTTCATCACCGACAGCATGTCGCGCACATATTGAGCTGCGTACACGGCTTCGCCGGTAACCGGGTTCGCGCCGTCATTGGCGAGCGTGGCGGCCATGATGGCGAGATCGCGGGCCGTGACGCTGACCGAGCACTGGCGGAAATAGAGGTCGAGCACCTCGCCCGGGTCGCGTTTGATCATGCCGGCATTGAGCATCATATAGGCGATGGCGCGATTGCGGTGGCCGGTGGCAAGTTCCGATCGGTACACCGCATCGTCGATATCGAGCTCGCGGCCGGCGAGGCTCGAGAACAGGGCGAGCATGTTGGCGATGCGCTCGTCTTGAGTGGCGCCCTCCATCAGCTCGGCGACGGCGATGGCGCCGGCATTGACCATGGGGTTGAAAGGGCGGTTGGCCACCTCGTCGAGCACGATCGAGTTGAACGCCTCGCCGGTCGGCTCGACGCCGACATGTTGCAGCACCGCCTCGCGGCCATAGTGCTGCAGCGCGTAGCCATACATGAAGGGTTTCGATACCGACTGGATGGTGAAGGCCCTGTCGGCATCGCCCACGGCATAGACCTGCCCATCGACCGTAACGATGGCGATGCCGAACAGGGACGGATCGGCCTTGCCAAGCTCGGGGATATAGTCGGCGGGCTTCCCCTCCGTCAGCGCCGCGGCGTGCTCATAGAGCTCCGCCAGGTAATCTTCGACCGGCGCAAGCGCCGCAGCGGCCTCGTCGCGCACAGGTCGAACAGAATCCACCTTGTTCAATGCGATCCCCAAATCCAACCGCGAGATTGCGCGACGGCCAACTTTAGGCAGAATTCATGCCAGGGCCAAATCGGCGACACCACCCGGGGCTTCAGTCAAGTTCAATGACTGAGGCGACCAGGCGATGCTGAAATCTTGTGCAAAGGGAGATTAACGACGGAGCAAACTGTCGAATCTATTTCTTGCGGAAGCGGTCGAGATGCACGACCTCCGCCGGCGGGCGCGATAGGACGACTTCGGCGCTCTGGCCTTCGCCGCCCTCGTCCTGGGCGAGATCGATGGCCCCGCGCGGCTCTTCCGGCTCGCCGACGAGGTCGGGCAGCGCCGCCGCCATATGTTGGCGGGCCGAATCGTTGGCCGCGCCCGGCTTGCCGAATTGGAGCCCGAACTGGGCGGAAGGATCGTAGAAGGCCTTGACCGCGCTGAACGGCACCAGGAGCCGCTCAGGGATGTTGGAGAAGGAGAGCTTCACCTCGAAGCGGTCGTTCGTCACCTGCAGGTCCCAGAATTGGTACTGCAGCACGATGGTCATCTCTTCCGGATATTGCTCTTTGAGGCGCTTCGACACCGACACGCCCTCGGCGCCCGTATCGAAGGCGATGTAGAGGTGATGCTCGCCGGGAAGCCCCTCGCGCTGCACGCGCGACAAAACCTGACGCACCACGCCGCGCAGAGCGTCCTGCGTGAGAAGGTCGTATCTGATCTCGTCTTCTGCCATGGAAACCGCCGCCTACCCTCTTGCGACGTGAGGCAGTCCTTTCAGCCCGTCATAAAGTGGAGGGCTTCTGTTGGCCGGTGCCCTCCGAACCGCGCCTAGCCGCCGCGAAGCGGCTAGGACTTTATTTTCAGGCTATCGCGCTGCTTACGCGGCGAGACGAGCCTCCGCATAGTTGTCATTGGCAACTATAGGGTTGGCCCGATAACGGCGGTACCATGCCGAGCGAAAGCACGACCTTTACACCCTCGTCGATCCTATTTCGCCCCCGCCAGGATTCAGAAGAC
>Ga0209874_1000323_pt1 | contig 13828 bp, 8 predicted proteins | sample GWRWN1_20_30_FD_187216 | JGI IMG/M metagenome (GOLD analysis project Ga0209874, IMG submission 187216) | Riverbed sediment microbial communities from areas with no vegetation in Columbia River, Washington, USA - GW-RW N1_20_30 (SPAdes)... | ecosystem: Environmental > Aquatic > Freshwater > River... | reverse complement strand
TTCTTGCTGTTTCCGGAGGCGGAAATCGGCGCGGATATGACCAACAATGTTTTGGCCACGCGCTTCGACGCGCGTTCCGACATCGGACCGGAGGTCACGCGCCTCGAATCGGGAATGCCGGGGAGATCGATCGCCCGCCGATCGAGCGTCAGAGCAGCTTCTTGATCTCGGCGGTGATGGCCTCGCGGAGGTCGGGCCGGGCGAGCGCGTAAGCGACATTGGCGGTGAGGAAGCCCACCTTGGAGCCGCAGTCGAAGGTCCTTCCCTCATATTTCAGCGCGTAGAAGGGTTGGCGCTTGAGCAGCGAGAGCATCGCGTCGGTCAGTTGGATCTCGCCGCCGGCGCCCTTTTCCTGCGCCGAGAGCAGGCCGAAGATCTCGGGCTGGAGAATGTAGCGGCCGAGAATGGTGAGGTTGGACGGCGCGGTTCCCGGCTTCGGCTTCTCCACCATGCCGTCGATGGGAAGAATCGGGCCGTCAACCTCGCCACCGACGCTGACCACGCCGTAATTCTTCACCTGGTCGTCGGGCACGGGCTCGACCGCGACGATATTGCCGCCGTGCTCGCCATATGCGTCGAGCATCTGGGCGAGACATCCCTTGCCGGGGGACTGCACCAGGACGTCGGGAAGGAGCAGCGCGAACGGCTCGTTGCCAACCAGCTCGCGCGCGCACCAGACGGCGTGGCCAAGCCCGAGCGGCTCCTGCTGGCGGGTGAAGCTCGTGCTTCCCGGCCCCGGGAGATCGTTGTTGAGGACTTCCAGCTCGCTCGTCTTGCCGCGCGCTGCCAGCACCTGCTCGAGCTCGAATTGCCGGTCGAAATGGTCCTCGATCACGGACTTGTTGCGGCCCGTGACGAAGATGAAGTGCTCGATGCCGGCTTCCATCGCCTCATCCACCACGTGCTGAATCAGCGGCCGGTCGACCACTGTCAGCATCTCCTTCGGCATCGCCTTGGTCGCCGGCAGGAAGCGGGTGCCAAGCCCTGCCACCGGGAACACGGCCTTGCGGACGCGAGTAGCCATTCAGGTCCTCTTTAAGGTTAAGCTCAGCCAGGCGCGGGCGGGCCAGACCCCCAAGTTAGAAGTCCCTCAATCTCTATCCGATAACACGCGGCGAATTGCAAACGGCCGCATGGTAAGGTTGTTCAATGGGCGTTCTGGTCACGGGTGGAGCTGGCTACATCGGCAGCCACATGGTGCTCGAGCTGCTCGACGCTGGCGAGGACGTTGTCGTTCTCGACAATCTGTCGACCGGGTTCCGCTGGGCGGTACCGGGCGAGGCGAGGTTCGTCGAGGGCGATATCGGCGACCATGACCTCGTGAGCCGGCTGTTCTTGAGCAACTCCATCGACGCCATCATCCATTTCGCCGGATCCATCGTGGTGCCGGAATCGGTCGCCGATCCGCTCGGCTATTACCTGAACAACACCTGCAAGTCGCGCTCGCTGATCGCCTCGGCGGTCGAGATCAAGGTGCCGCATTTCATTTTCTCATCGACCGCGGCGGTATACGGCATGCCGGAGGAGACTCCCGTGGCCGAGGGTGCGCGGCTCGAGCCGATCTCGCCTTACGGCACCTCGAAGCTCATGACCGAGCTCATGCTGCGCGACACGGCGATGGCGCACAATTTACGCTATGTGGCCTTGCGCTATTTCAACGTCGCCGGCGCCGATCCGCGCGGCCGCAGCGGGCAATCCACGGCGCGCGCCACCCATCTCATCAAGGTGGCGTGTGAAACCGCGCTGGGGGAGAGGCCCTATCTCGAAGTGTTCGGCACGGACTATCCCACGCCGGACGGCACCTGCATCCGCGACTATATCCATGTGAACGATCTCGTCCGCGCTCATCTCGATGCGCTGCGTTACCTCCGCGCCGGCGGCCAGAGCGAGGTGCTGAATTGCGGCTATGGCGAGGGCTTCTCGGTGCTCGACGTGATCGGCTCGGTCAAACGGAGCGCCCAACACGACTTCCCCGTGCGTATTGGGCCGCGCAGGGAAGGCGATCCCGCTGCGATCGTCGCCAAGGCTGATCGCATCAGCGAGACTCTCGGCTGGAAACCGAGGCTCAACGACCTCGACACCATCATCGGCCATGCGCTCGCCTGGGAAAAGCGGCTGATCGAATACCGCGCCGCCTCTTAAACGCCTGACTATTTTGCCTTTGCGGCGCCTTAAGCATCCCCCAAAATCAGGGTCAGAGCCTCGAATCGTTCGGGTCGCTCACGGGACGGCGCACGGGATGCCGACACGCAAGCTCGGAAAACTCGGTCTAGCCCTTATGCTCGCGCTCACCGCGCTGTTGCCGTTTGGGGCAAGTGCGGCAGAGGACGAGGTGACGGTCTATAAGCGCGAGGTGGAGAAAGGCTTCGCCGCCTGGCTACAAGCTTTGTGGCCTGACGTCGAAGCGTCAGGCGTGTCGCGCAAAACCTTCGAGGCCAATCTCAAGGGACTGAAGCTCGACTGGTCGTTACCCCAGATCGTGCCTCCCGACCCCGCTTATCCCGACGGTCCCGCGCTTCCCGCCGCCTTGAAAGCGAAGCCGCGCCATCAGGCCGAATTCGACATTCCGGAACTCTATTTCAGCAAAGGCGCGCTCAGTTCGCTCGCCGCCACCGGGCGCGGCAAGTATAAGCAGCTCGGTCAAACGCTCGGGGCGATCCAGCAGAAATACGGCGTGCCGGCGAGCGTCATCGTGGCCATCTGGGGACGCGAGACCGGGTTCGGCAAGGCCGACTTGCCGTTCGATGCGCTCTCGGCCATCGCCACGCAGGGCTTCATGGGGCGCCGTCCCGATGAGTTCCGCCAAGAGCTCATCGTGGCGCTGAAAATCCTCGAGGAAGGACATGCGACGCGTGCCGAGATGCGCAGCTCCTGGGCAGGCGCCATGGGCTACACCCAGTTCCTTCCTTCGGATTTCGACAAATACGCGATCGATTTCGACGGCGACGGCAGGCGCGACATCTGGAATTCGATTCCTGACGCGCTCGCCTCGGCCGGCAACTCGCTGCACAGCCAAGGCTGGGACGGCAGCCAGACCTGGGCCTATGAGGTCACCTTGCCTAAGGGCTTCGACTGCACCGAGCAGGGTCCCGATAAAGCACGCCCGATCGCCGAATGGGTGAAGCTCGGCGTGGCGAGGGTGAAGGGTCGTCCCTTCCCGGAGGACAAGCTTGGAGACCCCGCGTTTCTCGTGCTGCCCGCCGGCCTCAAAGGCCCCGCCTTCCTCGCCACCAACAATTTCTCGGTGTTGAAGCTCTATAACAACTCCGATGTCTATGCGATTTTCGTGGGTCATGTGGCCGATATGATCGCCGCCAATGCCCCGATCGCGTTCGCCAGCGCATGGCAGCCGGTCGAGCGGTTGCCCCGCGACCGCATCCAGCGTTTCCAAGAGGTGCTGGTGGCGAAGGGGCATGATGTGGGGAAGGTGGACGGACTTGCCGGCTTCAAGACAAGGCGGACCATTGGGCTCGAGGAGCAGAAGCTCGGTCTGCCGCTCACCTGCTATCCGAGCCAAGCTGTGGTCGATGCCGTGCTCAAGCAAGCGAGCGCCGCTTCGGCTCAATAGCTTGCCTAGGTTTTGCCAGGCATGCTTGCTAGGTTCCGCGCATGCGAATCATGAAGAATCCTAAGTCATTGATCCTAATTGCTGTATCGGCAGCCTTGCTCGCCTTGTCGCTTCCCTCCACGGCCGCTGCCGGCAACGCCCAGGCCTGCGTGGAAGGCCTCTGGCCTGCCGCCAAGAGCGCCGGCGTGACGCGCGCCACGTTCGATCGCGCCTTCGCCGGGTTCACGCCAGACCCCGAAGTGGTCGAGGCCGCCAATTTCCAGCCCGAATATGTGAAGCCAATCGGCGAATATATCGACCGGGCCGTGTCGGATAAGCGCGTCGAGACGGGCAAGCTGAAGCTTGCCGAGAATCAGGTGCTGCTTGGCTCGCTCGAGACCCGCTATGGAGTCGACCGGCATATCATCGTCGCCATCTGGGGGGTGGAGTCGAATTACGGCGTGCAGCCCGGCGACAAGAACGTGATCCGTTCGCTCGGCACGCTGATTTGTACCGGCACCAAGGCCAAGTTCGCCAAGCCCCAGCTCGTTTCGGCGCTCAAGATCCTACAGCGCGGCGATATCGGCTTCGAGGCGATGAACGGCTCATGGGCGGGCGCCATGGGTCATACCCAATTCATCCCCACCACCTACAGCGCTTACGCCGTCGACCAGGACGGCGACGGCAAGCGCGATATCTGGGGCAATGTGCCCGACGCGCTTGCCTCGACCGCGAGCTATCTCAAGGTGTCCAATTGGCGCGCCGGCGAGACGTGGGGCTATGAAGTCTCGCTGCCCAAGGGCTTCGATCCCAAAAGGGTGAGCGAGAACACGCTGAAGCCGCTCGGCGACTGGCAGAAGCTCGGCATCGTGCGGGCGGACGGCCAACCCTTTCCGCGCTCTTCCGACAAGGCCTCGCTGTTTGCGCCGGAGGGAACGAGGGGGCCGGCCTTCCTCCTGCTCAACAATTTCCGCTCGATCCTCCGCTACAACGTGGCGAAGTCCTACGCGCTCGCCGTCGGGCATCTCGCCGATCGGATTAGAGGCGGGGGACGCTTCGTGCATTCCTGGCCGACCGACGAGACCCATCTTTCGCTCGAGCAGCGCACGGAATTTCAGCGGCTTCTGATCGCGCAAGGGCTCATGACCGGAGAGCCTGACGGGGTGATCGGCCCGGCGACGCTCGAGGCGGTCAAGACCTATCAGCGCTCCAAGGGCCTTGGGGTGGACGGATTCCCAAGCCTCACGCTTCTTAAGCTCTTGCAGAGCGAAGCGCCGCCAGCCAATGTGCCGCAAGAGACTTCGACTGCCCCAGAGGTTTCCACTACCCCTGAGGCTTCGACTACCCCTGAGGCTTCGAGTGCACCTGAGAAGGTGAACTGAGGGCGGACCCGGCAAAGGGTCCGGACGATCATGTTTCGTAGCGCGTCTTGCCTTGGTTCGAGCTGCCCCGCACGGCGTAGACTTGCCGATGTGGCGGTCGGGCTTGCGGTCCTCCTTGCCTGTCTCCTCGCTTGGCTCGCGCCGGCCGTGGCGCAGCAGGGCACGACGCCCGTGCAACGCAGCTACATCAATCCCTTTCCCAACGGCGACCGCTACCGGGTCGTCGTGCTCGGCGACTCGCTCGGCGACGGATTGTGGTCCGGCCTCTACCGCGCCTTCGAGGACGACGCCACGCTCGAGTTCATGCAGCGCGCCAAACCGTCGACCGGGTTCGCGCGCACCGACGCCTACGACTGGAACGCCGAGTTGGCGGACCTCCTCAAGAAGGAAACCTATCAGATCGCCGTCATCATGTTCGGCGGCAACGACGCCCAGGCGATCCGGAGCGGTAAAGACTGGCTGAAGGTGGGCAGTGAGAGGTGGGACGAGATCTACGGTCAGCGGGTCGAGGCCTTTATCAAGAAGCTCCGCGCGGAGAACGTCGCCGTCTATTGGGTGGGGCTCCCCATCATGCGCAGCCCCGGCCAGAGCAGCGACGCCGAGGCGATGAACGAGCTGTTTCGCGAGAAGGCCTTCATCAACGGCGCCAAGTTCATCGACACGTGGAACGGCTTTAGCGACGAGGCCGGGCGGTACAGCGCCTACGGTCCCGACATGACAGGACAGGTCAAGCGGCTCAGGGCTGATGACGGCGTCCACTTCACTATGCGGGGCTATCTCAAGCTCGCCCACTTCGTGGAGAAGGAGCTTCGCCGCGATTTGAACCTCGCCAAGATCGAGCGGAACATCCCACTTGCCGGCAACGAGGACGAGCAGGCCAAGGTCATGGGCCGCGATGTTATTCCGGGACACTCGGAGCCCGCGCAACCTGCCGCGCCAACGCCTGATCAGGGCGACGCGGCAACTGAAACAGCCGACGCACCGGCCGCGCCGGAGCAGGCGCAAGGAGAGCAAGCGCCTCAGCTTCAGGAAAGCAGCGTCGGAGACGTCAGCGTCGTCAGGCCGGCCATCGACCAAACGTTGCAGGCGGCACAAGGCCTCACGCCACAAGGGCCCGCCGCGGCGACGCCGGAAGCCGAGATGATCACGAGCGAGCTCAGCAATGGCTTGACCGCCGTCGCCACCATCTCGGCGGTCACTGACCTGTCGCTCGCCTCCTCGAGGCCGCGGTTGCCGCTCTCGCAGCGGCCATACTACAAGGTTCTCATCAAGGGTGAGCAGCTCGAGCCCAAGGCCGGCAGGGCCGACGACTTCGCCTGGCCGCCGGGTTAAGGGCCGCTAGCGGGGCAGGTCGGTCTTACCCATCAGAAACTTGTCGATGGCGTGCGCCGCCTGGCGGCCTTCGCGGATCGCCCACACCACAAGCGATTGGCCGCGCCGCATGTCGCCGGCGGCGAACACCTTGGTCCGCGACGTGCGGTAGTCGAGTTCGTTCGCCTTGACGTTGCCGCGGGCGTCCAGCTCGACCCTCAGATCCTTGACCATGCCCTCCTGCACCGGATGGAGGAAGCCCATGGCCAGCAGCACGAGGTCGGCAGGGATCTGAAATTCGGTGCCCGGCACCGGCTTCATCTGGCCGTCGAGGCGCATGCATTCGAGCTGCTCCACCTTGCCGTTTGAGCCAACGAACCTGCTGGTCGCGACGGCAAAATCGCGCGCGGCGCCTTCGGCCTGGCTCGACGAGGTGCGGAGCTTGAGCGGCCAGTTGGGCCAGGTGAGCGCCTTGTTCTCCTGGTCCGGCGGCTGGGGAAGGATCTCGAGCTGCGTGACCGAGACGGCGCCCTGCCGGAACGATGTGCCGATGCAGTCGGAGCCGGTGTCGCCGCCGCCGATCACCACGACTTGCTTGCCTTCTGCCAGAATCGGCTCGACGTCGCCCAGCTTCTCGCCCGAGATGCGGCGGTTCTGCTGCGGCAGATAGTTCATGGCGAAATGGATGCCCTTAAGGTCGCGGCCGGGGACGGTGAGGTCGCGGGGGTGCTCGGCGCCGCCGGCGAGCAGCACGGCGTCATAGTCCCGCTCAAGCTTGGCCACGCGCAGGTCGCGGCCGACATGGACGTTGCAATGGAAGGTGACGCCCTCCGCCTCCATCTGCGCCACGCGGCGCTCGACGATATATTTCTCCATCTTGAAGTCGGGAATGCCGTAGCGGAGCAGGCCGCCGGGATAAGCGTGCTTCTCATAGACATGGACGTCGTGGCCGGCGCGAGCGAGTTGCTGCGCCGCGGCCAGCCCCGCGGGACCGGAGCCGACGACGGCGACGCGCTTGCCGGTTTTCGTCTCCGGCGGCAAAGGCCGCACCCAGCCCTCGTCGAAGGCCTTGTCGGCGATCGCGCATTCGATGGACTTGATGGTGACGGGCACGTCGATGATGTTCAGCGTGCAGGCGGCCTCGCACGGCGCCGGGCAAATGCGGCCCGTCACTTCGGGGAAGTTGTTGGTCGAGTGCAGGTTCGCGGCGGCGACGGCCCAATCCGAATGGTAGACGAGGTCGTTCCAGTCGGGGATCTGGTTGTTCACCGGACAGCCCGTATGGCAATAGGGGATGCCGCAATCCATGCAGCGGGCGGCTTGGCGCACGATTTCGGCGTCGTCCGGCGCGATGATGAACTCGCGGTAATGGCGAATGCGGTCGGCCGCCGGCTCGTAGGCCCGGTCCTCGCGTTCGATCTCGAGAAAGCCCGTGATCTTGCCCATCAAGGTCATGCTCTTTGGCCCACGGCCACGCCAACTCTCAGCCAACGACTAGTCATCACCGTCTTTCCGCGTCCGTCAAGCGCGCACCGCCGCCGCGTGGCAAAGTCGCCCGCCTGGCGCTCCTCTCCAGGACATCTTCGCTCCCTCGCCTTGAAGATTACTTGCCGTTGCCGCGCAAGCCGATCTCGATCTCGCCAAGACCGGTCTTATCGGCCACTTGCCGGCGCGCCATCTCCTCCAGCGCTCGGCGATATTCGACCGGCATCACCTTGACGAATTTCGGCAAGTAAGCCGCCCAATCGTCGAGGATCAGCTTCGCGTGCGCCGACCCGGTATAGTGGAGGTGGTTCTCGATCAGCTGATGGAGGCGCTCCTCGTCGAAGCGGGTCATGTCAGTCACGTCGACAAGTCCATGGCTTTCGAGGTCACCGGTCTGGTGGCGGCTTAGCTCCATCACGTGGTTCTCGCTCGGCACGGGCTCGAGGTCGACCATGGCGAGATTGCAGCGGCGCTCGAAGTCGCCGTCCTCGTCGAGCACGTAGGCGATGCCGCCCGACATGCCGGCGGCGAAATTGCGGCCCGTCGGCCCGATCACCACCACGACGCCTCCGGTCATGTACTCGCAGCCATGATCGCCGGTGCCCTCGACCACGGCGATGGCGCCGGAATTGCGCACGGCGAAGCGCTCGCCGGCGATACCGCGGAAATAGCACTCGCCGGCGATGGCGCCATAAAGCACGGTGTTGCCGACGATGATCGACTTCTCCGGGACGATGCTCGAATCCGCGGGCGGGCGGACGATGATGCGGCCGCCGGAGAGGCCCTTGCCGACATAGTCGTTGCCTTCGCCGACGAGATCGAGAGTGACGCCATGGGCGAGCCAGGCGCCGAAGCTCTGCCCGGCCGAGCCCGTGAGGCTCACCCAGATGGTGTCCTCGGGCAGCCCCACATGGCCGTAGCGCGTGGCGATCTCGCCCGACAGCATGGCGCCGGTGGTGCGGTCGATGTTCTTGATCGGCAGGTCGAGCTTGACCGGCTTCTTCTCCTCGATGGCCCCGCGGCAAAGCTCGATCAGCTTCACGTCGAGGACCTTGTCGAGGCCGTGATCCTGCCGCTCGGAATTGTAGATCGCGACCTCAGGGGGCACCTCAGGCTTATGGAAAAGGCGGGTGAAATCGAGGCCTCTCGCCTTCCAATGATCGATGGCCTGGCTCTTATCGAGGACCTCGGTCTGGCCGATCATCTCGGCGAAGGTGCGGAAGCCAAGCGCGGCCATATATTCGCGCACCTCCTCGGCGACGAAGAAGAAGAAGTTGATGACGTGCTCGGGCTTGCCCTGGAATCGCGCGCGTAAGACCGGGTCTTGGGTGGCGACGCCCACGGGGCAGGTGTTGAGGTGGCATTTGCGCATCATGATGCAGCCGGACGCGACCAACGGCGCCGTGGAGAAGCCGAACTCGTCGGCGCCGAGCAGCGCACCCACAAGGACGTCGCGGCCGGTGCGGACGCCGCCATCGACCTGGACGGCGATGCGGCCGCGCAAACGGTTGAGCACGAGCGTCTGCTGGGTCTCGGCCAGGCCGATCTCCCAAGGCGATCCGGCATGCTTGATCGAGGTCAAGGGCGAGGCGCCGGTGCCGCCTTCGAAGCCGGCGATGGTGACGTGGTCGGCCATGGCCTTGGCCACGCCCGCGGCCACCGTGCCGACGCCCACTTCGGCGACGAGCTTCACCGACACGTCGCCGTTCGGGTTGACGTTCTTGAGGTCGAAGATCAGCTGCTTAAGGTCCTCGATCGAATAGATGTCGTGGTGCGGCGGCGGCGAGATCAGGCCGACGCCAGGCATCGAGTGGCGCACCTTGGCGATGGTGGCGTCGACCTTATGGCCGGGGAGTTGGCCGCCCTCTCCAGGCTTGGCTCCTTGCGCCATCTTGATCTGCATCATGTCGGCATTGATGAGATATTCCGTGGTCACGCCGAAGCGGCCAGAGGCCACCTGCTTGATCTTGGAGCGCATGGAGTCGCCATTCGGCAGCGGCTTGTAGCGGTCCGACTCCTCGCCGCCTTCGCCGGTGTTGGACTTGCCGCCGATGCGGTTCATGGCGATGGCGAGCGTGGTATGCGCCTCGCGGCTGATCGAGCCAAACGACATGGCTCCGGTGGCGAAGCGCTTGACGATCTCCTTGGCCGGCTCGACCTCCTCGAGCGGGACGGGCGCGCGGCCAATCTCCTCCGCGCTCTTGATGCGGAACATGCCGCGTAAGTTGAGGAGCTGATCCGTCTGCTCGTTGATCTGCTTGGCGTAGGAGCGGTACTTCTCGGGCAGTTGGCCGCGCACGGCGTGTTGCAGATCGGCGACGACGTTTGGCCGCCACATATGCGTCTCGCCCCTGATGCGGTAGGCATATTCGCCGCCGACCTCGAGAGACTCACGTAACACCGGCGCGTCTGAGAAGGCGAGCCGGTGGCGCTCCACGGTCTCGCGCGCGATCTCCTCGAGCCCCACGCCCTCCACCTGGCTGTTGGTGCCGGTGAAATATTTGGCGACGAAGTCGGACCTGAGCCCCACGGCGTCGAAGATCTGAGCGCCGCAATAGGACTGATAGGTCGAGATGCCCATCTTCGACATCACTTTGAGGATGCCCTTGTCGGTCGCCTTGATGTAGCGCTTGATCGCCTCCTCAGGCGTAAGCTCCTCGTCGAGCTCCGGGACCATGGCCTCGATGGCCTCGAAGGCGAGGTAGGGATTGATCGCCTCGGCGCCGTAGCCCGCCAGCGTTGCGAACTGATGCACCTCATGCGCCTCACCGGTCTCGACCACGAGACCGACCGAGGTCCTAAGGCCGCAGCGGATCAAATGATGATGCACGGCGCTTGTCGCCAGCAGCGATGGGATCGGCACGCGGTCGGGGCCGGTCGCCCGGTCCGACAGGATGATGATGTTCTCACCGGCGCGGACCGCCTCTTCGGCGCGCCGGCACAGCCTATCCAAGGCCTTGCTCATGCCGGCGGCGCCGTGATCGGCGTCATAGGTGATGTCGAGCGTGACGGTGCGGAACTGGTTGTCGGCGACCTCGCCGATGCCGCGAATGCGCTCCAGATTGTCGTTGGTGAGGATCGGATGCGCCGCCTCGAGCCGCTTCTGCCGCGACGTGCCTTCGAGGTCGAGCAGGTTCGGCCGCGGCCCGATGAAGGTCACGAGCGACATGACGAGCTCCTCGCGGATCGGGTCGATCGGCGGGTTCGTCACTTGCGCGAAGTTCTGCTTGAAATAGGTGTGAAGCAGCTTTGACTTGTTGGACAGCACCGACACCGGCGTGTCGTTGCCCATGGAGCCGACGGCCTCCTGACCCACCTGGGCCATCGGCATCATCAGGAACTTGATGCTCTCCTGCGTATAGCCAAAGGCTTGCTGGCGGTCGAGCAGGCTCACATTGGTGCGGGGCGAGGGGAGAGGCGCGCCCGGCAGCTCATGCACGCGGATCTGGGTACGGTCGAGCCATTGCTGATAGGGATGGGCGGAGGACAGCTCGGCCTTGATCTCCTCGTCCGAGACGATGCGTCCCTTCTCGAGATCGATGAGCAGCATCTTGCCGGGCTGGAGCCGCCACTTCTCGACGATGGACTTCTCGGCGATCGGCAGCACGCCGGCTTCCGACGCCATGATGACGAGGCCGTCGTCGGTGACGAGGTAGCGGGCAGGCCGCAAGCCATTGCGGTCGAGCGTGGCGCCGATCTGCCGCCCATCGGTGAAGGCCATGGCGGCCGGGCCGTCCCACGGCTCCATCAGGCAGGCGTGATACTCGTAAAAGGCGCGGCGCTTGGCATCCATGAGCGGATTGCCGGCCCAGGCTTCGGGGATCAGCATCATCGCCGCGTGCGCGAGGCTGTAGCCGCCCTGCACCAGAAACTCGAGCGCGTTGTCGAAGCAGGCGGTGTCGGACTGGCCTTCATAGGAGATGGGCCAGAGCTTTTCGATGTCCGGGCCGAACAAGGGCGACGACACGCTCGCTTGGCGCGCCGCCATCCAGTTCAGATTGCCTCTGAGCGTATTGATCTCGCCGTTATGGGCGACCATGCGATAGGGATGGGCGAGCTTCCAGGAGGGGAAGGTGTTGGTCGAGAAGCGCTGATGCACGAGCGCCAGCGCCGAGGCAAAGAGAGGGTGATGCAGGTCGGCGTAGTAGGCGCCGAGCTGGTAGGCGAGGAACATGCCCTTGTAAACGAGCGTGCGGCAGGAGAGCGACACGGTATAGAAGCCGATATCGCGTCCGCCGGTATCGCCGTTGATGGTGTTGGAGATGACCTTGCGCAGGATATAGAGCCGGCGCTCGAACTCGTTCTCGTCCTCGACGTCGTCCCCATGCCCGATGAACACCTGCCGATGCGTCGGCTCGGTCTCGCGCACCGACGCGGAGAGGCACGAATTGTCGGTCGGCACATCACGCCAGCCGATAAGCTTCAGCCCTTCGGCCTCGATGACGCGCGCGACCACGGATTCGCAATAGATGCGCTGCGCGCGATTGCGCGGCATGAACATGTGGCCGACGGCGTAATGGCCGGGCTCCGGCAGCTTGATCTTGAGCGGTGTGCAAACCTCTTGCAGAAATTCATGCGGGATCTGCACCAGGATGCCCGCGCCGTCGCCGGCCAGCGGATCGGCCCCGGCCGCACCGCGATGGGTGAGGTTCTCCAAAATCTGCAAGCCGTGCTCGACGATCTTGCGGCTCGGACGACCTTTGAGATCGGCGACAAAGCCGACGCCACACGCGTCGTGCTCGCGCTTAGGATCATAGAGTCCTTGCGCGGGCGGAGGTGAAGGCCACGCCGAAGTCGAAGAACGCGAGAACCCGCGGGATGCCATCGTCACATGAACCTCGGCAACGCCTCGCGCCCCTAGCGCGAGCGGCCAAAAAGCGGCGGCCAGCGGCCGGACCTTCACCAGCTAAGAGCGTCGACCGGCGGAAAGCGAAGAACCGGCTCCTTAGACGGCTAGCTCCTTCGCTCGAGTAAACGCGGGGCCAGAACCGAGTTTCCCCTAGGGGGAGACGGAAGCTTGAAGCGGCGCCGCAGCCTCCAATACAAAGGTCAGCAAGCCTGTCCTATTCGCCCTCAAAATGACAGATTTCCAATACGCGCACAAGCAGGATTCGAGCCTCTCGCTCCCGGATTCTGGCGTCACTGTGATTTGACGTGATGGTCCCACCCCAGGCTTACTTTCGGCCTAACCGGATGCACCGCCGCAGAGTTCCAGGGCAGTGCGCCTTTTTCGATCCAGGAGGATCCCTGCATGAACGACCAAGCTAGGAGAATGACGGGGCTGGCCATTGGCTGTGCCTTTGCCGCTGCGCTGGGGATTGTGGCTTCTAGCCAGAGCGCCGTCGCTGCCGACGAGGCCGAGAAAGAAAAATGCTACGGCGTCGCCAAGGCCGGCAAGAATGACTGCGCCGCCGGAAAAGGCACGAGCTGTGCGGGCACCTCCACGATCGACTATCAAGGCAATTCCTGGTCGCTCGTGCCGAAGGGCACCTGCCTCACCATGGAGCTGCCGGACGGCCGCAAGGGCAGCTTGGAGCCGCTCGACCGCGACCTGCCGCCCGCCTAATCGCCTTCGTCATGGTGAGGCGCCCGGCCGTCCTTCGAGGCTCGGGCTTCGCCCTCGCACCTCAGGATGACGGCCGGGCCTCGAACCATGCCAACTGCGATGAACCACACGGCTCCGCTCCCGCCCCGCGCCGGCGTCGGGCTGAAGCCCGAGCATTACCGCGCGATCCTCGAGACCACCCCTGACATCGGCTGGTTCGAGGTCCATGCCGAGAACTACATGGGGGAGGGCGGCCCGCCCCACCATTTTTTGAGCGCGGTCCGCGAGCGCTATCCTGTGTCGCTGCATGGCGTCGGGCTCTCGATCGGGGGCAGCGGGGCACTCGACCGGGAGCATCTTGCCCGCCTCAAGGCCCTGATCGCCCGCTACCAGCCTTCGCTCTTCTCGGAGCACCTTGCCTGGTCGAGCCATGACACCGTCTATCTCAACGACCTCCTGCCGCTGCCTTACACGGAAGAGACGCTTGCGCGGGTGTGCGAGCATATCGACGAGGTGCAGGAGACAATCGGCCGCCGCATGCTGCTAGAGAATCCCTCC
>Ga0209874_1000319_pt1 | contig 13864 bp, 10 predicted proteins | sample GWRWN1_20_30_FD_187216 | JGI IMG/M metagenome (GOLD analysis project Ga0209874, IMG submission 187216) | Riverbed sediment microbial communities from areas with no vegetation in Columbia River, Washington, USA - GW-RW N1_20_30 (SPAdes)... | ecosystem: Environmental > Aquatic > Freshwater > River... | reverse complement strand
TCCGCCTTCGCGGCTCACGCCATCGCTCACTGGTGGCAACGGGAGGGACTGCCTCAATACGCCTACTCGCGCCAATTGCTGATTCTGGCCGATTCCGGCGGCAGTAACAGCTGTCGGCGCCGGGCTTGGAAAACCGAACTCCAATCTCAACTCGCCGACTCCTTTCACCTCACTGTCACGGTCGCTCACTATCCCACGGGCGCTTCCAAATGGAATCCCATCGAGCATCGACTCTTCTCCGAAATTTCCAAAAACTGGGCCGGTGAACCCCTCGATAGTTATCAGAAAATCCTCAACTTTATCCGTAAGGCGTCCACGAAAACGGGTTTGGCCGTCTCCGCTTACCTGGATCGACGTCACTATCCCACCGCCACACAACCCACTCCCCAACAACTCCGTCGACTCAAACTCCAACCCCATGAGACATTACCGAGGTGGAACTACACCATCAAACCCAATCTGTGAACTTAATTCTGCGGCGCGACTAAGACGGCACTGCGCTAAAACCAAGAAGATTCACTGGCATATAGACTATCTCCTCACGTTGCCTGATGCACGGATTACGAAAATTATTCTCTATCCCGCCGGGCCCGGTCAGGAGTGTCGCCAAAACAGACGGATCGCTGCACGCCCTGGCGCAGCGGTTATCCTGCGAAACTTTGGCGCGTCCGATTGCAAGTCAGGTTGCGTAAGCCATCTGTTATTTTTCGCGAAAGATTTCTTGCCGACATTCCCGGATAGTTACGATAGCGGCCGGTTTGGCTTTGGCTATCCAACCGACCGGACGCCGAGTCCCAGCGATTCCGGCAACCACCGAACTCGCCAACGGGTGGGTTCAAAGAAAAAGAGATCGCTGCATTTCACACAAGGGTAAGCTCGCTCGCCGATAACCATTACTTATAAAAGATAAACTTGACCGACCTGTTGTCTTTCTGTAGACTCATCGTAGGCGTACAAGCTCACCCAAAGGGAGGTCTCTGTGAAATTTGTTTCGAGTCGTGACTTACGTATTAACCCGGGCGCCGTTTGGAAACGGCTCCGCGAAGAAAAGGACCTCGTCATCACATCCAACGGCAAGCCTGTAGGCGTCCTTACCTTTGCCGATGAGGATTCTTTGGAGGATGTTTTGACGACCCTCCGGCAAGGTCGAGCACTGTCGGCTACCGTAAGAATAAGGCAGAGTGCCACCGGAAAGCGCTTGGACCGACTGTCCGACAATGATATCGAGACGATCATCCAAAGAACTCGAACGCTTCGCCGCAAGGCTATGGCCGGAGGAAAGCGTTGAAGATCGTGCTGGATACCAACGTGCTGGTATCCGCACTCCTGAAACCGAATAGCATTCCGGGCCGAATTCTTGATCTCGTTCTGGCAAGGCAAGTCGCGCTCGTCTTGGATCATAGGATTTTCGCTGAATACCGTGACGTGCTCTATCGACCCGAATTCGAGCTGCCCAGGGAAGCAGTCGCCCACCTGCTAGATTTCCTCTGGTATTCAAGCGAGCGCGCTCAGGGTGGTGAATTCGTTGTCCAACTACCTGATCCGGAAGATCGTATGTTCATCGAGGTAGCCCTTAGCAGTCTGGCTGACGCTTTGGTGACAGGCAATATCAAGCACTTGCCGACGTCTCAGTGCCACGGAGTTCGTGTGCTTACACCACGCCAGTTTTTAGATCTTTGGATAAGGCAAGAATAAGTCAGCCCAGTCGTCATTTCATTCAAGTGGAAGGGTTCTGCGACAGTCTCGGCGGGAGCATTCAGGTCTTTCCTTCGGTCTTTAGTTTCAGCGATATTCTTTCTGTCAAATCTTTCTTCGATACCTTGCCGAAGGGGGAGAGCGGGAAATCGCCCATAATTTCCAGCCGCTCGGGTAGTTTGTGCTTGGCAATTTCCTCTTTCATGAGAAATTCCACCAGTTGGTCCAAAGTCAAAGCCTTGCCCTGCCGCAAGATCACACAGGCGCACATGCGCTCGCCCAGAATCGGATCCGGCATCGGCACGCAGGCTACGTTCTGGACCGCAGGATGAGCGAGAATGAGGTTCTCAATTTCCTCGGCGCTGATTTTTTCGCCGCCACGGTTGATAAGATCTTTTTTGCGGCCTTCGACCATGTAGTTGCCGGAAGGATGACGCCGCATCAAATCGCCGGATCGGTAAAAGCCATCCGACGTGAACGCCCTGGCATTGTACTCCGGCGCCCCAAAGTAACCCCGCAAGGTGTAAGGGCCGCGGGCGAGCAACTCGCCAACTTCGCCGGGCGCGACTTCGTTGTCGTCGTCGTCCACCAGCCGCACCTCGTCGTCGGGACTGACGGGCCTTCCGACGGTTTCCATACGCACTTCTTCGGGATCATCCAGGCGGACGAACAGCAGCATTCCCTCCGCCATCCCGAAGTTCTCTTGAACCGTAACGCTCGGAATCAGTTTTTTGGTGCGGCGCCGGACTTCCGGCTGCAACCGCTGGCCGCCACTCTGGATGACTTGTAGGGAGGACAGATCGAAGTTCTTGATCGACGGATCGTTGATCAAACGAATCAAAAGCGCCGGCACGACAGCGATATGTGTGATCCGATGGCGTTCGATAAGGCGAAAAACTTCCTCGCCTCGCGTCGTGTTCGCCAGCACGACCTTGCCGCCGTGTAAGAGGCAACCTTGCAAGCCGGGACAGGCAAGCGGCAGATTGTGGGCCAGGGGAAGCACGTTCAATAAAATCTTGTCTGGCCCTACTCCGGTTACCGCCGCCGCCATTTTGGAATTATAGACGTAGTCGTTATGCGTTCGTGGGATGAGCTTGGGAATGCCCGTCGTACCGCCAGAGAGTTGGAACACCGCGGGATCTTCGGGATCGATGGCGACTTTCTTTAAGTCATCCCGCGATCGTTTGCTTCGCCGTTCGACGAGCTCGCTTAAGGACAAAAAACCTGCCGGTGCGTCGCCTAAAATAATTCCGAAACGCAAGGTCGTGTTCGCTTCGCGGATGCGCCCCACGAGATCTCTGTAATCGAAATCTTTGGTCTTGTCCGGCGTCGCGCAAGCCACGGCGCCGGAAAGCTCAACGAACTGGCTTATTTCGCGGTAACGGTGCGTCGGCAGCGCCATGATCGGTATGCAGCCGATCCTTTGCAGAGCGAAGTAGAGGTAAGCGAACCCACCGACATTGGGCAATTGCATGACTACACGGTCGAGCGGCTTAAGCCCTGCGTCGAGAAGGTTCAGCGCCAGCCGCTCCGAGCGTTCGTCCAGTTGCCCGTAGGTCACGTACTCATCACGATCGATGATCGCGACGCGATCGGCGTATTTGGCGAAGACGTCGGCGAAAACGTCTCGCAGAGAGCGATCTTCCCAGTATCCTTTGGCGCGATACCGCGCTGCGAACTCCGGAGGAAATCGAACGACGCCGTCTAACATTCATTTCCTCGCTAGCGCTCGTCGCGTTCAAGTCGTTCCAATCGTTCAAAGCGTTCAAGACGCCGGAATCCGAACCAATTACACATTTGTTACGTGAACCTCCAAAAACGTTTTGAACGGCTTGAACGACTTGAACGTTTTGAACCGCACAATTAGTTTAAGTCGTACTGGAGAACCCGCCATCGACGATAATAATCTCGCCGGTGACGAAGCGGTTATGCAAAATCAGGCTCATCATGCTGTCGGCTACGTCGTCTTCCGTGCAGCAGCGCCTGAGCGGCGTATATTTGGCGCGGCGCGTCATCAGCCCCTCATAGTTTTCCGCGAGTGTCCGTTTCATCCAGTCCCCTTCGATCCATCCCGGCGCTACCGCGTTGACACGGATTTGAGGTCCGAGCGCATTCGCGAGAGTTTTGGTCAGGTTTGCCACTGCAGCTTTGCTGGCCGCGTAGGGCAATGGTTGCGCGCTCGGCCTTAGGCCGGCGATGCTGCAGGTGTTTACGATGCATCCGTTGGGCGATTTTTTCAGGAGCGGCACAGCGGCGCGCGTTACCAGGAACAGACCGAGAACGTTGACATTGAAGACGCGATTCCAATCTTCGACTTGCATGCCCTCAAGATCTTTCGGCTCCACATCCACGGTGGTTCCCGCGTTATTGATCAGGACATCGAGGCGGCCAAATTCCTTTTCAGTCGCTGCGATCATGGCGCGCACGCAACTGTCGTCGCTGACATCGCAGCGAAATAGCAAGGTCCGCGCGCCCGCGGCTTCGGCATCGCGAGCAGTAATTTTGGCCGCATCCTCGCTGCGGCTGAAATTGATGACCACGTCGTAACCGTTTTTCGCCAATGCCACCGCCGCGCTTCGGCCGATTCCCTTGGATGCGCCGGTCACAAGCGCGGCAGGCTTATTGCTATTCATCTCGGAGCTCCGATTTTTTTAGGTAGTAGCCAACTTTGAACGCATTAAGAAATAGCCGGTTCTGGACAAGTCGAAAAACCGCGTAACATAGTCTAAGAAATGGGCGGATCGTATTCTTTGGGTCGTTTTACAATCACATTACCCTTTGCGTCCTTAATTTCTTCAGGTAACAAAGATCTTTCCAAGTGAATCGTTTGTATTTTTACTTGTTTGGCAGAAAGTCGATAAAGTTCCTTACTATGTCGCCTGGCTGGAGGTCCAATTATTTTTACCCTACGTTTCTTTGGCATTTCATTGATGAATTCTAATACTGGTGCAAGATCTGAATCTTGGGTAACAAGGAATGCTTCATCATACATATTTCTAAAAGCTTCCCGGACCATCCAAATGGCAATGTTAACATCCGATTGTTTTTCTTCGTGACCTGTCCACGCATGGTCACAGCGATTACATGAAAGCTCTTTTTCTTTAAACCGGCCCATGACTGGGGTAACGCCAAAATATTTTAGAGCCTCGACATAAGCCCTGTGTCTTCTTACCTCCTCAGGTAACCATTCCGCAAAAGCCGAAAAATAATATATGGCTACAATTTCATGTATTTTCGGGTCAATAAAATGCTCCATCAATTTTCGAAGATTTAGCCATTTTAGTTCATTGCGACGAAGATCATGAACAGCGTGATAAAGATTAAATCCGTCAATAAAGCAGGCAACACGAATCATCTTGACATCTATACACTCATATTATAAAAGTACTTTTAGTTCATCCCGGGGGCCTTAGAGCCCTCGCCTGCCACGGGCTACGGTTCGTGGCATTTTTATTTCTTCTCGTCTTAGATTCCTACCTTTTCAATAGGTTACGGTCCAGCAAATCACTCTGAATGCCCAACGGTCTTAAGCGGCATTTTGTTTCCAATGAAACCGGAGACTTCCGTTCGACGGGGCAAATCAGGATATTCCTTTTTTCGACGCTGACTTGACGTCGAATATGTTTTTCGATGAATCAAGAGCTTATCTGAGAGGGAGCAGCAAGTTTCAAGCATTCAGCCTGAGGAGCCTTTCGACATTCTTTCCTAGAATCTTCTCTTTTTCTTCTCCAGAGATGTCCATCTGCTCAATGCTGGGAACCGCAGCTTCCAGATCACCGATGGGAAGCGGGAAGTCACTGCCCATAACGATTCTGTCAGCGCCGAAGAATTCGTAGGCCATCATGAGAGTCGGCTTATAAAAGCAGACCGCGTCGGTGTGAAGATCCTTGAGATATTCGGAGGTCGGCTTCTTCGTTTTGACGCCGCACATCGGATCGTGATAGCCCCGGTCAATTCTTCCGACTAGAAAAGGTATGCCAGCTCCGAGATGGGCAATTACAAAGTTTAGCTCGGGAAACCTCTCGAGGATTCCGGAATAGGCAAGCCGTGTCGCGGACAGCATGATATCGAACTCGAATCCAAGAATGATCGCAAGCCGCCATTCCTTCATAACCTGGGCGCCCACGGGAGTCGTGGGATGAATGAATATGGGCACGCCAAGCGCTTGCGCTCTCTCGTAGACCGGCAGGAGAAAGTCTGAATCCGACGTTTGCCCGGCCACATTGGTCAGCATGCATAGTCCTTTAAGACCAAGATCAAAGATGGCTCTGTCCAGCTCCTTTAGAGCGAGCTTGGTATCAATCAGCGGCAGCATGGCGAGAGCCTGAAAATTCTTTGGATACTTTTTTATCACCTGGGCAAGGCCGTTGTTAATGATTCGGGCCATCTCGGCGCTTTCGTCCGGCGAAAACCGGTCGATCCCAGGGTGCGGCGTCGTCAAGATCTGCATGTCGATCCTGTTCTGCTTGATCTTGTCCAGCCTTACTTCGATATCGAAGAAGTCTTCCGTCACGGGCCCGGCCTTGGCCCCCATGCTCAAAATAATTTTCTCTCCCTTTTCGTTCTTTTCGATCCTGACGTCGCCTTTGGAGGCTTCCAGTTTCTTCAAGTATTCTTCGGGATAAAAATGGCAGTGAAAATCGATGTTCATGGCTGAACCTCCCCAGACCTCATAACCTTCGGCGGTCTTGCGTGTCAAGCTATCAATGAGCTAGTAAAAAAACAGCGTAGTAACCCAGACTATATATACTCGAGGAAAACCGCGACATACTGTCAGTCGAACGGTGAGTCCTGGAGGGGCGATGGCATAGGAGCATAGAGCTACGAGGACTTGTGCGGTGCTTGGCGATCTTGTCATGTATCTTTTCGCCAGCCGCCAATAAACGAAATGTTGAAGGCCGCCTCTAGGAACAGGCCCATTGCCATCGACCCGGAAGGACTTACCGTTCGAGACCAGCGTCCACTGTGAATATCCGGGCTAAAAAGTAGGGAGGACCAAACAAGATGTTCACAACCAAGTGGTCTACTTCGGAACGAAAGTACGACGTCATCGTGGAGCGGGACGTCAAGGTGCGCATGCCGGATGGTACCTTGCTCGATGGCAACATCTATCGTCCAGCCTCCAACGAACGGTTTCCCGTCATTCTCGGCGCCCACGCCTACGACAAGGACCTCCAGTCGCCACCGATGCGCCCCGTCGGCTTCACGCCGATGCGCGGTTATATGGAGAGCGGCGACTCGACTTTTTATGCCCGCCGCGGTTACGTTCACGCGGTTTTCAATGTGCGGGGCAGCGGCAAATCCGGAGGATACTATCAGCTGATGGGCCCCCTTGAGGTGCAAGACATCTGCAACCTCATCGATTGGCTGGCGGCGCAATCATGGAGCACCGGCGACGTCGGCATGTTCGGCGTTTCTTATTTCGCCAGGCTCGCCAAAGCGGTAGCTGCAGTTGGCCCGACACCGCTGAAAGCGATTTTCGCACCGTTCGCCGGCACCGACGATTATCGCCACCGTTGCTATCACGGCGGCATTCTGGCGCATGGCTTTATCACTCACTGGCGGAACAGCCTGCACCGTCCCAACTATCGCAGCCTGTACAAAGAATCGCACGGCGAGGCCGCGTATAAAGACGCCATCGCCCAGGCGATGCGCGACGAAGAGATCATGGCGGTGCCGGGATTGCGCGAAGCGCTGCAGAATCCAGAGGCGGGAACCAACGCGTTGATCGTCGATTTTTTGTTGCATCCGTTCGACGGACCATTTTGGCGCAAGCACAGCGCGCAAGACGTGAAGGCTACCATCCCGGCTTACCTCGGCGCCTGCTGGGGCAATTACGGTCTCCATCTACCCGGCGCATTTACGGCATGGAGAGATTGGCAGGGCCCCAAAAAGATGGTCATCGGACCGGGAATCTATCTCGATCGCCCGGTATACCAATATCAAGACGAAGCGCTGCGCTGGTTCGACCACTGGCTCAAAGGCATCGACAACGGCGTCATGGACGAGCCGCCGATTCGCTGCTTTATTCCGCCCACCGGCGAATGGAAATCGCTGAATGACTGGCCGCCGCCAGAGGCGCGCTGGACCACCTTCTATCTGCACAAAGACCGCATACTCAGCGAGCACGAGCTGTGGCCGAGCGAGGGCACGGATGCGTTCGATGAATCGAACTTCGAACACGGTTCGCTCACCTATACGACGCCGCCGCTCGTCGAGAACACCGAAGCGTTGGGCCCGAGCGTACTGACGCTTTATCTTTCCACCAGCGACACCGACGCGTTGCTATTCGTCACCTTGCTGGCGATCGACCGCGAAGGTAAGGAGGAGGAGCTGACCCGTGGTTGGCTGCGCGCGTCGCAACGCCGCCTGCGCGAAGACAGCAAGCCGTGGGAGCCGATTCAAGCTCATGAAGACCGGGAGCCGCTGGAGCCGGGGAAAATTTATGAGTTACGCATTCCGATCGTAGCGACGGCGCGCTTGTTCCAAGCCGGCGAACGCATCGCGATCCGCATCAAGGGCGCCGACGACGAGCCGGCATTGAATTCGCTGCAAGCCCTTGCGCGTAACCACCTGCGGCGCCCTCGCCCCGCTCGGATTACCATTCACCACGACGAGTCGCACCCGTCACACCTGGACCTGCCGATCACCCGAGGCAACTTGATCGGAACTTTCTTTTCCGGCGGAGACATAAGCTCCTTCGCCCTCTCGCGTTGAGCATACGGTCTGTTGCTCCTTTTCATCCTTTCATCCCCCTGATTTTATGCCCGCCTTTGCCGCTTGACCTTCGTGATGCACCTGCCCTATTGTGTGGCCGTCTTTCCCGATATCCCACCACCAAGCCAAGGAGGACGTCACGTCAACGCCAAAAACAACCCATTTAGTACCTGTCGATGATGGCTGAACCGATGAACGCTTACGGAGGTAACAATGGAACATCATTGCTGTGGAATCGAATCAAAGTCGTGGGAACTGAACCGCCGGGGGTTCCTCAGGAGAGCAGGTGTGCTTGGACTCGCTGCAACGCTCCCGGCGATCAGCTGGGGGATAGCCGAAGCGCAATCCGACGAGATCAAGCTAACCTGGTATGGTCAGGCAACCACGAAAATCGAGACTGAAGGCAAGGTTCTGTTCATCGACGCCTTCTTTGCTCAACACGAGGCAGGCGTACCGGACCAGGCACCTCACCTTCTCCTTCTCACCCATGGCCACGCCGACCACATCGGGATCACCTTGAAGCTTCTCAACGATTTCCCCAACCTCAAACTGGCCGCCCACTCGGAGTTCGTCCGGAACATGGTCGCCTACAAGCTCGCAGCACCTGAACAAGTAATCGATTGGAACATTGGCGGCAAGTTGTTCCAGGGCCGGACAGTCTCCCACGGTGCCGGTGCCACGCCCAGCCAGTTCCCTGATGTAGGGGTCCAGGAGATCATCATGGTGCCGGCTGACCACAGCTCAGCCCTCTTCCTCCCACCTGACCGGGTACCTCCTGAACGCGGCGGCGGCACCTTCGTGAATGGGGGCCCGGCGGTCGGCTACGTCATCCGCTTCAAGAACGGGTTGACGCTCTATCATGCCGGCGACACGAATGTCTTCGAGGGGATGCGCGTGATCGGCGAACGATTTAAGCCCGATGTCGCCCTGGTCCCGATCGGCGGGAATTTCACCATGGACCCGGCTGATGGCGCGTACGCGGTGACGAACCTGATCAAGCCGCGGTTTGTGATCCCAATTCACCACACGGAAGGCGCCCTGCCAGGCCGGATCAACCCGGCTCTGTACGGGAAGCCCGACGGGCTGATAAAAGCTCTCGGCCCTCGTAAAAATCTTGACGTCGTTGTTCCCCAACGGGGACAGGTTATCCGTCTCACCGGCGCTGGGTCCAAAGCCCGCGTCGAGCTGGGCTAAGCAACTCGTGTGTTTCGTTTGACGCGCGGTCTTTAAGAGAAACTTTAATCTCTGTCCTAGACTGAGTCGCAGCAAGCTCATACCCCTAATAGTCCCGCAAGGGAGAATAGGTTGCCGTTGAGATTTAAAAATTAAGTGCCGACTTGGGAGAGCGCGCGGGTTTTTCTCGCTTGACGCCCAGCATGAACCTGCCTATTGTGAGGCAGTTTTTCCGATACCCACCACCAACCGAAGGAGACATCATTTAGCACCAAAGATAGTTCTGCAGGCCTCAGGCATCGTGGTTTTCGCTGCCGGACCGCTAAAGGCCTAACGGCTGGGCCAGCAGGTAGTTAGGGGAAAAATTCACGCTCTTAGTGCTCACGGATCAAAGGCCATTTCCTATCATTGGGAGGAGGCGCCATGATCTCATTGACCGTTAACGGTAAGACCCAGCAGGTGGACGTTGTGCCCGACACGCCCCTGCTATGGGTGTTGCGGGATAGGCTCGGGCTCACCGGCACGAAGTATGGCTGCGGCATCGCGCTATGCGGTGCCTGCACGGTGCATGTGAACGGCGAACCGATCCGCTCCTGCACTACACAGATCTCGCAGGTTGCGGGTAAGAGAGTGACCACCATCGAAGGGCTGTCGCGGGACAACAGCCACCCGCTGCAGAAGGCGTGGATCACCGAGGAGGTGCCCCAGTGCGGCTACTGCCAGTCAGGGCAGATTATGTCGGCGGCAGCGCTGCTCGCCAAGAACAAAACCCCATCGGATGGGGATATCGACAAGGCGATGTCGGGCAATATCTGCCGCTGCGGTACTTACAACCGCATCCGTAAGGCGATTCACACCGCCTCAACGATGATGAGAAAGGGGGCGTGACATGAAGAGCGCTGTTGACCAAGGACGGAGAAACTTCCTCAAGGCCAGCGCCGCAGCGGGTGGCGGCCTGATCATCGCCTTTCATATACCGGGCGTCGCACCCCTTGCCGAAGCCACCGTGGGAGCGACGAAGCTCAATTCTTTTCTCAAGATCGGCACAGATGGGAAGGTCACTTTCTCGTGCGGTCAGGTCGAGATGGGCCAGGGAGCGCACAACGCGCTGTCTATGATGATCGCCGAAGAGCTTGAAGTTGATTTTGACAATGTCCGCGTCGAGCAGGGCGGTATCGACCCGGCGTTCGGCAACCCACGCTACAGCGGCTTCAAGGCGGTGGGTGGATTCCAAGCCACCGGCGGGAGCTCCAGCGTTCGCAATGTCGGCATACCGGTGCGCCGCGCTGGCGCCGCGGCGCGCACGATGCTGACTACCGCGGCCGCGGAGAAAATGAATGTCAGCCAGATCGAGTGCGTCGCGGAGAGGGGTTGGGTGACTCACGTGCCGACCGGGAAAAGGGTGTCGTACGGCACGGTCGTGTCGGCGGCGGCCAGGATCGCCCCGCCAGCCGAACCGGTGCTCAAGCAGCCCGCGCAGTTCAGGATCCTCGGCAAGGCAACCAAGCGCTACGACACCCCGCTCAAGGTCAACGGAAAAGCGATCTACGGCATCGACGTCAAGCGCCCCGGACTGCTCACCGCAGTGGTGGCGCGCTCCCCGGTGCTTGGCGGCAAGGTGAAGAGCTTCAACGCCGACGGGGCAATGAAAATCAAAGGAGTGAAGAAAGTCGTCCAGGTCAGCTCGGGTGTGGCGGTGGTCGGCGACAGCTTCTGGGCGGCAAAGAAAGGCCGCGACGCACTGGACGTTAACTGGGACGAGGGGCCGATGGCGCTAGTGAGTTCACCGGACATGTATAAGTCATGGGCCGAGCTTGCCAAAGGCTCCGCCGCTGCCGAGCGGCTCAAAGTGGGCGATGTGGACGCGGCGCTCGCCAGCGGCGCAAAGCGTGTCGAGTCGGTCTACGAAGTGCCGTTCCTCGCCCACACGTGTATGGAGCCGATGAACGCAACCGCGCACTTCAAAGGCGACTCAGTCGAGATCTGGGCGCCCACCCAGGCGCAGTCGTGGAACCAACATTGGGTCTCCCAGCTCACCGGCCTTAAGCCCGAGGCGATCACGATCCATACGACCTATCTCGGCGGAGGCTTCGGCCGAAGACTCGAAAGCGACTACGCTGTGGAGGCAGTGGAGGTCTCGCGTGCCGCCGGCAACGTGCCGGTCAAGGTGGTCTGGACGCGCGAGGACGACATGCAGCACTCCCAATACCGGCCAGCGTCGCACAATGTGATTTCCGCCGCGCTCGACCCAAACGGCATGCCGACCGCGTGGCGACACCGGATCGTCGGTGCCTCCATCCTGCAGTATTTCAAGACCTTCGGCCACCTCCTGCGCAAGGACGGAATGGATCCCACCTCAGTGCAGGGCGCAGCCGACTATTTTCCGTACGATATTCCCAACGTCTATGTGGACTACGTCAACAACAACCCGGGTGTGCCCTCGGGATTCTGGCGCTCGGTCGGCAACTCGCAGAACGCCTTCATCCTGGAGAGCTTCGTTGACGAGCTCGCCCATGCGGCCAGCAAGGACCCCTACCAGTATCGCCGGCAGCTTCTGAATAAGCCGCTCGCCGCAAGATTGCTCGCCGTACTCGACCTCGCGGCCGAGAAGGCGGGCTGGGGCAAGTCGCTGCCCGCAGGCGTGCACCGTGGCATTGCGGCGCACTTCGCCTACGGCGGCTACTGCGCGCAGGTTGCCGAAGTCTCGGTGGCTAAAGACGGCGCGGTGAAAGTGCATCGGGTGGTAGCGGCCATCGATTCCGGATGGGTCGTCAATCCCGACACGATCGCAGCGCAGATCGAAAGCGGCATCATCTACGGCTTGACCGCCGCGCTTTACGGCGAGATCACCATCAAAAACGGCAAAGTCGAACAGTCGAACTTCAACGACTACAAGGCGCTGCGCATGGAGGAGACGCCCAAAATCGAGGTGCACATTCTGCAGGGAGAGGGCGACCAGGGAGGCATCGGCGAGCCCGGCACGCCGCCGATCGCGCCCGCAGTCTGCAACGCCATCTTCGCCGCGACGGGCAAACGCATCCGCAAGCTCCCGATCAAGCCCGAGCTGCTGAGCGCCTGAGAAATCGAGTAGGGATAATTATAGTCGCAGCGTAAGTCCGAAACGGGAGGTAAGGTGCATGCTGATTCCCACTACGATGAACGCGGTGGTACTGCACGACGCCGAGGATATGCGGGTGGAGGGGCGGTCGGTGCCGGAGCTCGGCCCCGGCGAGGTTCTCCTCAAGGTGAATGTCGCCTCGATCTGCGGAACCGACGTGAAGGTCCTGCACAGGACGCTCCAGGGGCAACCGGCGGGTGAGTTCATCATGGGCCACGAGTACGCCGGAACCGTGGCAGCGCTGGGACCAGGCGTCAACGAGTTCGAGATCGGAGAGCGGGTCGCCGTGGAGGTGCACAAGGGCTGCGATCGCTGCGAAAACTGTATCAAAGGGTGGTACACCTCCTGTTTGAATTACGGCGATCTCGCCAAAGGCCACCGCGCGAAAGGTCTCACCTGCGACGGAGGTTTCGCAGAATACGCCGTCAATCATATCAACACGCTCTACCGGTTGCCCGACAACCTGACGTTTGAGCAGGCCTGCATGGTGACCACCGCCGCTTCGCCGCTCTGGGCGATCGATCTCATGGGCGGCTACGTTGCCGGGGAGACGGTGCTGGTCCTCGGGCCGGGGCCGATCGGTCTCATCGCGGTGCAGCTCTGCAAGGCGCTCGGTGCGGAAAGGGTCATCCTTAGTGGTACCCGGGACTCGCGCCTGGAAATCGGCCAACAGCATGGCGCGGACTTCACGATCAACGTGCGCAACGAGAATTTGGCCGATCGCGTGCGCGAGATAACGCAGGGCAAGGGTGCTGACTCCGTCCTCGAATGCGCTGGCGGTCCGACCTCCATGCAAGAGGCGCTGGAAAACGTCAAGCGCGGCGGCCGCATCGGGGTCGTGGCCTGGTACACGGGGCCGGTGCAGATGGACATGAACCTCGCGGTTCGGAGCAACGTCCGCATCTACGCGGCACGAGGCGAGGGTGGGATGAACTGCGGCCGCTCGCTAGCTCTCATGAGCGCGGGCAAGATCGCGGCCGACCCGATCATCACTCACCACTTCACCCTGGATCAGATTCACGAAGCGTTCCGGACTTACGTTGAGCGAATCGACAATGCGCTGAAGGTGGTCATCCACATCTAGCAAGCTGCTGAAAAAGACTCATATGCCTCGTTGCGCTCAATCGCCTCGCTCCAGTTGGCTTATGGCGTATGGCTTAT